>ERZ780212.69-NODE-69-length-103966-cov-13.867540_pt1 | contig 103966 bp, 75 predicted proteins | sample MGYA00511364_ERZ780212 | MGnify/ENA primary metagenome ERZ780212 (study PRJEB29588, sample SAMEA2147991) | human gut metagenome | biome: human gut; feature: human-associated habitat; material: faeces | place: Denmark | collected 2008/2010 ... | reverse complement strand
CGCCGGGCCGCGTTCGTCCGCCAGTTCTGCGCCGAACATCCCAACACCCTCGTGCTCGACTGCGGCGACATCTCGCAGGGCACGCCCTACTACAACTTCTACAAGGGCGAGGTCGAAATCCGGCTGATGAACCTCATCGGCTACGACGCCATGACCATCGGCAACCATGAGTTCGACTTCGGCATGGATAACCTGGCCCGCCTCTTCCGCATGGCCCGCTTCCCCGTGGTCTGCTCCAACTACGACGTGACCGGCACCCCGTTCGAAGGACTGGTGAAGCCCTATGTCGTCGTCCGCCGCGGAGGGCTGCGCATCGGCATCTTCGGCCTGGCTCCCCAACCCGAAGGACTGATACAGGCCGACAAGTGCCGGGGCATCGTGTACAAAGACCCCATCCCCGTGGCGCAGCAGATGGCCGACCTCCTCCGCAACAAGGAGCATTGCGACGCCGTCATCTGCCTCTCGCACCTGGGCATCCGCGGCATCGACCCCGCCTCCGCCTCCGACGAGAAGCTGGTAGCCGCCACCTCGGGCATCGACGCCATCCTGGGCGGACACTCGCACACCTTCATGAAGGAACCGGCCTTCTACCCCAACGCCAAGGGACAGAAAACGCCGGTGTTCCACACAGGGCGCAACGGCGTCTACGTGGGCGAATGGAAACTGACCCTGACCCCAACGAAAAAGAACTGACAAGGAGGAACGCACGATGAGAAACACGACTTGGAAACACATCGGCCTCATGGCCGTCCTGACGCTGCTCTTCTTTGTCCGTCCCAGCACCGACGCCAGTGCCCGGCGGATGTCGCCCGTCTCCCCCTCGCAGGGCGAACCCTCTTTCCTCTACGCCCTTCAGGACGATGAGCGCTGCCGCCAGTGGGTGGACTCCGTCATGCATACCCTGAGCCTGAAGGAGCGCGTCGGCCAGCTCTTCGTCTACACCATCGCCCCCACGCAGACGAAGGCCAACGTGGAGCTGCTCCGCAAGGTCGTGAAGCACTACAAGGTGGGCGGCCTGCTCTTCTCGGCCGGAAGCGTGCCCAGTCAGGTGGCCCTCACCAACCTGGCCCAGGAATGGGCCGACGTCCCCCTGATGATTACGTTGGACGGCGAGTGGGGCCTGGCCATGCGCCTGAAGGACACGCCCGAGTTTCCGCGCAACATGGTGCTGGGTTGCGTCCGCAACGACAGCCTGCTCTACGAGTACGGACGCGAGGTGGCCCGCGAATGCCGCGAGATGGGCATCCACGTCAACTTTGCCCCCGTGGCCGACGTCAATATCAACCCCGACAACCCCGTCATCAACAGCCGCTCCTTCGGCGAAGACCCCGCCGAGGTGGCCCGCAAGGTGGTGGCCTATGCCCGCGGCCTTGAGGACGGAGGCGTCTTGTCCGTGGGCAAGCATTTCCCCGGCCATGGCGACACGAACGTCGACTCGCACAAGGCCCTGCCCACCCTGCGCTTCACGCGCCAGCGGCTCGACAGCGTGGAACTCTATCCCTTCCGCCGCATGATTGAGGCGGGGCTGAACGGCATCATGGTGGGCCATCTGGCCGTGCCCGAAATCGAGGGCGCCGAGAACGTGCCCGCCTCCCTGTCGCGCCGCATCGCCCACGACCTGCTGGCCGGCGAGCTGGGCTTCAAGGGACTGGTCTTTACCGACGCGCTGGCCATGAAGGGCGTGCAGGGCGAAGGCTCGGTGTGCCTCCGTGCCCTGCAGGCGGGCAACGACCTGCTGCTGGTGCCCCGCCGCATCAAGGAAGAGGTCGAGGCGGTGGTCCATGCCGTGCGCCACGGCCAGCTCTCGCGCGAGGACATCGACCGCCGCTGCCGCAAGGTGCTGACCTACAAATACGCCCTCGACCTGCGTAGCAAGCCCTACGTCCGCCTTTCGGGCCTCACCACCCGTCTGAACACCCCCTACGTCCGCGACCTGGTGTCCCGCCTGAAACTGGCCGCCATCACAGTGCTCGACAACAAGAATGAAACCCTCCCCCTGGACCCCACGCTCAAGGATGTGGCAGTGCTCGAGGTAGGCGGAGGGACCGACCTGACCCCGCTCATGCAGGAATTGTCCATCTTTGTCGACCCCGTCAAGTTCGATGTGGCCAGGAAGATGGACGCCACCCGCCAGGCCGCCCTGAAGAAGAAGCTGGCAGGCTACCGGCGCATCGTGGTGTGTGTCACGGACGAGCAGTGGGCCGACTATCAGAGCTTCTTTGAGGGAGGATTGCCCGACGGCGTCCCCGTCGTTTACACCCTCTTCGTGCAGGGCCACAAGCTCGACGAAAAGCTCCAGCACGGCCTGGCGCAGGCTTCTGCGGTCGTGCTGGCCCATTCGACGGATGAGGACGTCCAGCGCCGCACGGTCGACATCCTCTATGGTTCGGCCGATGCCGACGGCCGCCTCTCGGCCAGCATCGGAAACCTCTATGCCGTGGGCAGCGGCCTTCAGATGAGCCGCAAGACCCTCCGCCATTACAACCCCGACGAGCATGGCATGAGCTCGCGCATCCTTGCCCAGATAGACGACATCGCGGAAGAAGGCATCCGCAAGGGAGCGTTCCCCGGCTGCCAGGTCGTGGTTTGGAAGGACGGGCGCGAGATGTACAACAAGGTCTTCGGCACCCTTGCCGGCGAAGGGAGCCGTGCCGTCCGCCCCACGGACGTCTACGACCTGGCCTCGCTGACCAAGACCATCGCCACGCTGCTGGCCGTGATGAAGCTCTACGATGAGGGGCGGCTCAGCCTGTCCGACTATGCTTCCGACTACCTTCCCTTCCTCAAGGGCACGGACAAGGAGCACATCACCCTCAACGACCTGCTCCTGCACGAGTCGGGCCTTCCCTCGACCCTTCTGTTCTATCAGGATGCCATCGACAAGGACAGCTATACAGGCCCCTTGTTCAAGAGCCGTGCCGACCGCCAGCACACCGTCCGCGTGGGGCGCGACACGTGGGCCAATCCCCGCTTCCGCTTCCGTTCGGGGCTCACTTCCGCCGTCCGGACCGATTCCTGCACCCTGCAGGTGGCCGACAGCCTCTGGCTGGCCGCCTCGTTCAAGGACGAGATGATGCATAAGATAGCCTCGGCCCGTCTGCGCGACAAGCGCTACCGCTACAGCTGCGTGGGCTTCATCCTCTTGCAGCAGGTGGTCGAGGCTTGTGCCGGCATGCCGCTGGACGAGTTTGTCGACCGCGAATTCTATCGCCCGATGGGCTTGACCCATACCGTTTTCCGCCCGCTCCGCTTCCTGTCGAAGGCCGACATTGTTCCTTCGTCGGTCGACGCTTTTCTGCGCAAGGACACCCTGCGGGGCTTTGTGCACGATGAGTCGGCTGCTTTTCTGGGTGGAGTGTCGGGCAATGCCGGCCTCTTCTCCAACGCGTCGGAGGTGGCCCGCATCTATCAGATGCTGCTCAATGGAGGCACGTGGGACGGCCGCCGCTACCTGAGCGAGGAGACGTGCCGCCTCTTCACCACGCAGACCTCCCGCCTCAGCCGTCGTGGGCTGGGCTTCGACAAGCCCGACGTGAAGCATCCGAAGAGCAATCCGTGTTGCGACTCCGCTCCCGCCTCGGTTTATGGCCATACAGGCTTTACAGGCACTTGTGCCTGGGTAGACCCCGACAACGGCCTTGTCTATGTATTCTTGAGCAACCGCATCTATCCCCATGTTTGGAATGGCCTTCTGATGGAGCTCGACGTCCGCGGACGCATTCAGGAGACTCTGTACAGGGCGTTGAAGGACAAGAAATAGGATAAAAAGAAAAACCGCTGATAACGATGGTGTTATCAGCGGTTTCTGTTGGTTTTCGAGTGATCCGCTTGGGGCTCGAACCCAAGACCCCAACATTAAAAGTGTTGTGCTCTACCTGCTGAGCTAGCGAATCAAACCTTATTGTGCCGTTAAGCGGGTGCAAAGATACGGCTTTTTGTTGAACGAACAAACTTTTGGCCGCTATTTTTCTTCTGAGGGGTCAGAAACTTCGGCAGACGTCGGGGTGTCCGAGGTCGTTTCGTCCCGCCTGATCGGTTCTTTGTTGATGATGAACCGCTGGTAATAGGACAGCATCAGGGTGGTCAGCGGCAAGGCGATGATCATGCCCAGCATGCCCATCAGCGATCCCCATACCGAGAGCGACAGGAGGATGATGGCGGGGTTGAGGCCCGTAATCTTGCCCATGACGCGCGGCACGATGAAGCCGTCTTGAATGGCCTGCACGATGGCAAACACAGCCAGGGCCGCGGCCAGAATGAGCCAGAAGTTGCCTCCCGTGTCGGCTGCCTTCAGAATGGCCAGCACCACCGTCGGAATGAAGCCGATAATCTGCAGGTAGGGCACCAGGTTGAGAACGCCGATGAACAGGCCCAGGCCGATGGCCAGCGGAAAGTCGATGATGAGAAATCCGATGCTGAACAGAATGCCCACACACAGGGCCACAAAGGCCTGTCCGCGAAAGTAGCGGTTCATGCCGTCCTTCACGTCGTTCATGATGCCTGTCACGAACGAACGGTATTTCACGGGGAGCAGGCGGGGCCAGCCGTCGGCAATGCTCTCATAGTCGAGCAGGATGAAGACAATGTAGAGCAGGATGATGAAGACGGTAAAGATGCCGTAGAGCAGGTTGATGGACTCTGTGACCAGCGACCACAAGGGCGGCATGGCTTCCTGCAGGGCGTCGAGCAGGCTCTTTTCCTGAAAGAGATTTTGTAGGAATTGCGGGTCGATGTTGTCCCTAAGAAACTCGGACAGGGTGCGGGGAACGTTGCTTCCGTAGCTGCTGTTGGTGAAGTACTCGATCAGCAGGTCCTTGACCCGTCCGAATTCTTGGATCATGGGCGGCACCAGCAGGTAGAAGGCCGCCGTGCCGATGCCGGCCAGGGTCAGCAGGGCGCAGAAGATGGATGCAACCCTGCTCTTGAGCTTCAGGCGGTACTGGAAGAAGGTTACCAGCGGGTAGATCAGGTAGGCGATGAGCCAGGCGATGAAGAAGGGTAGGAGCACTCCGCTCAGCCTTTTGATGAGGATGAGCGCTCCGATGACAATGCCGCCGATGATGACACCGCGGATAAAGCTGTCGAAGGTGATTTTCTTGCGTTCCATAGTGTCCGTAGGATATGGGGGTTAGTCTGTTGCATGCTTGTCTTCCTCGATGGCCTTCAGGTAGCACGTGCGGCACAGGGGTTCGTATTGGGCCGTTTCGCCCAGCAGGACCTGCTTGTCGTTCTTCACCGTGCGGTGCGAGAAGGTGGCCAGCTCTCCGCATTTCACGCAGATGGCATGTACCTTGGACACTTCGTCGGCAATGGCGCACAAGCCTGGCATCGGGCCGAAGGGTGTGCCGCGGAAGTCCATGTCGAGCCCTGCGATGATGACGCGTACGCCATTGTTGGCCAGCTGGTTGCATACGTCAATCAGCCCGTTGTCGAAGAATTGGGCTTCGTCGATGCCCACTACGTCGATTTCCGACGTGAAGAGCAGGATGCTGGCCGAAGAGTCGATGGGAGTGGACGAAATGGAATTGCTGTCGTGCGACACCACCTCGGCCTCCGAATAGCGCGTGTCGATGGCAGGCTTGAAGATTTCGACCCGCTGGCGGGCGAACTTGGCGCGCTTCAGCCGTCGGATGAGTTCCTCTGTCTTGCCCGAAAACATGGAGCCGCAGATGACTTCAATCCGCCCCCTCCGCCTGGTTTCCTGTATGTGGTCTTCCGAAAATACGTTCATGCTTGATAGAAGGATTATATTTCGCACAAAAGTAATCATTTTGTCGGCTTCCCAACGTTTTTTCATTATTTATTTCTACATTTGCGGCGTTAACAGGTGTAAGACAAGGATATGCAGAAATTGTTGGACGACATAAGGACGGAGATGGAAACGTTGAAGGGATGCGTCGGACGCATGGAACAGCGTTTGGACGAACTTCAGGGCAAGCTGGCCGAATTGAGTGAACTGCTCCAGGCGGGTTCGAGGACTCAGACACCCGAACCGTTGAAGCCTGAAGAGCCTGTGGCTCCCGCGCCCCCCATACAGCCTTCTGTCCGCCCTGTGGAGCCTCAGGCGGAAGCTCCCAAGCCGGCCGAACAGCCGGCAGAGGATGGCGTTGCGGCCTCTTCCATCTTGGGCGAGCGCATCCGGCCGGCGGCCGATTTGCGTCATGCCCTCAGCCTGAATGATTCCTTCCGTTTTACCCGCGAGTTGTTTGGCGGCGACGGAGCGAGGATGAACCGCGTACTGGCCCATCTGGGCGAGGCCGGCTCGTTTGCCGAAGCCCTGTCGATGTTCGGGCAGGAGGTTCATGTGGCCGAGGACAACGAAGCTGCCGCCGATTTTGTAGAATTGCTTCGTAAGTATTTCAACTGACAAGGTGAGGGAGAGCAAGCTATGGGAAAGTTATACATCGTACCGACGCCGGTAGGCAATCTGGAGGACATGACATTCAGGGCCATCCGCATCCTGAAGGAGGCCGATTTGATTTTGGCCGAAGACACCCGCACCTCGGGCATTCTGCTGAAGCACTTCGAAATCAAGAATGCCATGCAATCTCATCACAAATTCAATGAACATAAAACGGTCGAAAGTGTTGTTAATCGTATAAAGGGGGGCGAAACGGTGGCTTTGATTTCCGACGCAGGCACGCCTGGCATCTCCGACCCTGGCTTTCTGATGGCACGCGAATGTGCCCGCAACGGCATCGAAGTGGAGTGCCTGCCGGGAGCGACCGCTTTCGTGCCCGCCTTGGTGGCTTCAGGTCTTCCGTGCGACCGCTTTTGCTTTGAGGGTTTCCTCCCTCAGAAAAAAGGCCGTTCTACCCGCTTGAAAGCATTGGCCGACGAGACGCGAACCATTGTGTTCTATGAATCGCCCTATCGGTTGCTGAAGACCCTGACCCAGTTTGCCGAGTGTTTTGGCCCCGACCGTCAGGCGTCCGTCTCGCGTGAGATATCCAAGGTGCACGAAGAGACGGTACGTGGCACCTTGGCCGAGCTGGTGGAACACTTTACGGCCAACGAGCCGCGTGGCGAGATTGTTATTGTTGTAGCAGGAATAGACTAAAGAATAAGTACTAAAAATTAAAACGTAAAAAACGAGAGCGTATGAAAAAATTAGCTTTTTTAGTTGTATGTGCAGCCGTAGTGGCTTCGTGCGACAGCTTTTCAGGTGGTAGCAAAGACCAGTTGAAGGCTGAAAACGATTCTTTGAAACTGGAATTGAACCAGCGGAATGCCGAGCTGGACGAGATGATGGGTACATTCAATGATATCTCCGAAGGCTTCCGTCAGATCAATGCGGCCGAGAACCGTGTGGACTTGCAGCGGGGTGCTGTGGCCGAAGGCTCGCCGAGCGCACGCCAACAGATAGCATCCGATATCGAGTTCATCCGCAAGCAGATGGAAGAGAACCGCCAGCAGATTGACAAGCTGCAGCAGATGTTGAAGACCAGCAAGAACAACTCGGCCCAGCTGAAGCGTGCCGTCGACCAGCTCACGCAGGAATTGGTGGCCAAGACTCAGCGCATCGAGGAATTGCAGGCCGAACTGGCTGCCAAGAATATCCGCATTCAGGAACTGGACGCTGCCGTGACAGACCTCTCTGCACAGAAGGACCAGCTGACGGCCGAGAATGCTGCCAAGTCCAAGACCGTTTCCGAGCAGGACAAGCAGTTGAATACCGCCTGGTTCGTATTCGGAACCAAGAAGGAATTGAAGGACCAGAAGATACTTTCCAACACCGGCCTGTTCAAGAAGGGTGAGGTGCTGCAGGATGCTGAAATCAACAAAGACTACTTCACCGAAGTTGATATCCGTACGACCAAGGAAATCAAGCTCTATTCCAAGTCGGCCGACATGTTGACAACCCATCCCAACGGCTCGTATGCCTTCGAAAAGGACGATGAGGGCCTGTTGACGTTGAAGATTACCAATCCGCAGGAGTTCTGGAGCGTATCCAAGTACCTTGTCATTCAGGTAAAATAAGTCTTTCAGACAATATTGATAGCGCAGACTGGAGCGGGCAGGATTTGAAGTGTACGTTACTTCCTGCCCGCTTGAGCCTGCGTTTTTTTATGGTTGGCAGGCGGAGCTGTTGTCAGGTCCCTGCTCTATTTTTTTAGTGAATTTATGTCCTCCCTGTACAAGAATATATTTTTTGACCTCGACGATACCTTGTGGGCCTTTTCGGCCAATGCGCGCGACACGTTCGAAGAAATGTACGTCAAGTATGGATACGCCCGTTTCTTCACGTCCTTCGACCATTTCTACAGCCTCTATCAGAGACGCAACCTCGAGTTGTGGGAAGAGTACGGTCAGGGGCAGATAACGAAGGAAGAGCTCAACCGCCAGCGTTTTCTCTATCCTCTGGAGCAGGTGGGGCAGGGCGATGCGGATTTGGCCAAACGCTTTTCCGAAGACTTCTTTTCGGTGATACCTACCAAGAAGAAGCTGATGCCACATGCCCTCGAGGTGCTCGAGTATTTGTCTGGCCGTTACCGCCTTTATATCCTTTCGAACGGCTTTCAGGAGCTGCAATGCCACAAGATGCGTTCGGCAGGCATCGACGGCTATTTCCGTAAGGTCATTCTTTCCGACGATATCGGGGTGTTGAAGCCCCATGCGGAGATTTTCCGTTATGCCTTGACTGTCACAGGCTCGTCAGTGGAAGACTCGTTGATGGTGGGCGATAGCTGGGAGAACGATGTGGTCGGCGCTCAAGGGGTGGGGGTGCATCAGGCCTTTCTGGATGTGCACGAACCGCTTGCTTTACCTTTCGAGCCGACTTATCACATCCGTGACTTGAAAGAACTGCTGTCTTTCTTGTAATATCGGCAGAATCATTTTATCTTTGCTCTGTTGTATGTTTTAAGTTTAAACTATGGACGCAATTTTACCTTTCGCACTCTTGTGCCTCACTTCCTTTTTCACATTGACCAATCCGTTGGGTACCATGCCCGTATTCTTGACCATGACTCAGGGTATGACTGATAAGGAACGTCATAGTGTCATTACCCGTGCCACGTTGACGGCCTTCATCATCATCATGGTTTTCACCTTTGCCGGTCAGTTTCTGTTTTGGTTCTTTGGCATTTCCACCAATGGTTTCCGCATAGCGGGCGGTGTCATTATTTTCAAGATCGGTTTCGACATGTTGCAGGCCCGCTACACCCCCATGAAGTTGAAGGACGAGGAAATCAAGACCTATGCCGACGACATTTCCATCACCCCCTTGGGCATTCCCATGCTTTGTGGGCCGGGTGCCATTGCCAATGCCATCGTCTTGATGCAGGATGCCACTACCATTGAGCTGAAGAGCGTGCTGATAGGCTCCATTGCTTTCATCTATCTGCTTACCTACTTTATTCTTCGCGCTTCCACCCGTCTGGTCAACGTCCTTGGCGAAACGGGCAACAATGTCATGATGCGTCTGATGGGTCTCATCCTGATGGTGATTGCCGTTGAGTGTTTTGTTGGCGGCATGAAGCCTATTCTGGTGGATATCTTGAAGGAAGGGCTGGCAGGATTTCTCAAATAAAGGCTGGAACATCATTGCAAAATAATTTCGGCACGGAATGGTCGCTTTTCAATATGCTGGCCATTTCGTGCCGAGTAATTTTTGTATTCAAGGAAACTGATCCTGTTACTTGACAGAGATTGTTTGATTGGTGAATACAGGTGGGTTGAACGGTCTGGTCGCTTCTTCGTAAGTAGCACGTGTAGCCGCTTCTGTTGGCATTGGGAGATGGGCCTGGTCGAATGCTACAAATTCTTCATAATTGTATTCCCATTCTTTTCCATATGCTGTGCTCATCACACGCTTGTAGATTGCCTCACGTGAAGGAGCATTGAAGCCATGCATATTGCTTCGCATCATGCTTTCGGTTGTCGGTCGGTAAGCACCGCTCCAGTATGTACAAGCCCCTTCGTAGATACCTAAAGTTTCACCGTAGTTATCCTTTCCTTGGTAACGTGAATCTTTCAGAAATTTACTCCAGAGTACAGCATTTCTATCATTGGTGAAATCTACATTGGCTGCCCATCCCATTTCCTGCATCTTTTGTGTATCTGTTATTTCAGAGGTTGGTATTCTTCCCATTTCTTGATACGAATATTCATCCATCAGTTTGCTGAAACCGTGTCCGATACATTCATGGCAAAGCACTCGGCGGAACATATCATCTTCCATTCCGTAAATCATAGGGCAATAACCAATGGCCAGATTGATGGTTTTTACTCCATCGTTAAAGCCAAAATAGCAAGTTCCGGCATACTCTTCTGTATTTAGGATGACGATACAGGTCGCTTCATTGAACAGTTCGGGATTTTCTTTGAGAGTAGGTACTTCCATGGCATATTCTTGTACTTTGGAATGGTTCCCTTCTATCAGTGTACTTCCGCCCCCTTCCAACCGGCAACTGAACTTTGTATTGAATTGATTTCCAAAAGCATTGTTTAAAGAAACGGCTGTCACCATCCATATATCAAAATAACTGCGAAGAGATTTAATAGGCTCTTCAGTAAAGAAATTCTCTATACCTTTTTCCATGGCTTGCCGATAGTAACCATTGCTGATATCTGTATCAAGAAAACCATCTCCTAAAAATATGAGAGGAATTCCGTTTCCTTCGGTATGTTCTTGTATTAAAATTACTTTTTTATCTTGTGTGGTCAAGTCGGATGAAGTACCGACAGGCGCTTCTTTTTGGTTGATATTGATGGTGGCTGATTCCATTAATATCTGATTCTCATCGTTTATGTTTACGACCTGTATCTTGAGTTTGGCATTTCTGGCCACACGCCTTTCGTTGGCTTGTATTTTTAGGGTGATTTCTCCTTCCTGTATTGCGCGGGTCAGGGTGTTTTCTTTGGGAGTAATCCACGAGTAATTGTCTTCAGCCTTTAAAGTGATTTTTCCATTCTGTATATTGGTAGCGAATTTTATGCTGATTTCCTGTTCGTCAGCAGAAAGATCATAGACGGTCTGTTCTATATTTAGAACATCCATTGCCGCTTGTGTAAAAGTAACTTGAGCAGTTGCTTCTCCGCACGATAAAGTCAAAAGTCCTGTGCGTACTTCTCCCGTTCTGTTTTCTTCCTTAGCCAAAATTCCAATACTGGCTGTACCTGCTTTGCCAGATGTGGGAGTTATTACAGCCCAAGAAGCATCTGTAGACGCTTTCCAATCATGTGTACTGGTAAAATCAACGGTAATTCGTGAATTAATGCCAGAGGCTAAAATTTGATTTTGACTTTGTTCCGCTATAGTAATGGAAGCTGGTGTTTCTTCTTCCTTGGAACATGCTGCTATAATCGTAAATACAAAAAGCAGACATAATAGATGATAAATTTTTGTTTTCATGTGGATTAGGTGGCTGTCTTAAGTTAAAAAGGGCATCCTCATTAAACTGGGATGCCCTTTACATATTGGTTTCAGTTTATTATTTGGTCGTTTCTACCTTTCTCATTACAGTATCAGCCGTAAACCATGTGTATCCTGTAAATTGGCCTGTTGCAGAACTGAATAAAGCAGCAGTCATCGGATAATCAAATAGAATTAAGTTCAAATCTTCATTCCAGGAGGCTGACAGTGGATCGGTTACAAGATAGTTTCCGTCGATATAAGCAAGTACAGCATCTGCTACTCCTACAGGATCTCCAAAATCAAGTCCTTCTGCCAGTACTGTGTTCATTTTTACAGTAAGACCCTGAGGAGTGTATGCTATTGTAAATGGCATTTCAACTCCTTGGAGGGTCATTGTGCAATCGTAACCAGAGCGATCTTCACGAGTATTTAATACGATTGCCAAATTGCCTGCTCTACCGGCACTCAACGTCCAGTTCCCTGCCAAATTTGCATAAGGATCGGGAATTTCTTCGATGTTAACTTTACATGTGGCATTCCCTATAGTTGCACCTTCAGCAGATGTGATTTTTACTGTAAAAGAACGGTCTAAGTTATCTTCAACAGTGTAAACTGATGAACGCAATTCTGCTTGAACAGTTTCTACACCTGAAGGCATAATAAGACTATTACTTGTCAGAATGATGGTTTCATCATTGGTAACAGAGGTCCCATTACAATCTGTAACTTCTATATTGACTCTTACAGGGCCTGTATGGTCACCTTCCAATGAGATGGGAATTTCTACCATGGAAGTATTTTCCGTCACTGATAATTCAGTGGATGCAAAGCCTACGGTAGCGTTTCCGCTATTCATTTCCTCATCATCGCTACAAGCGGCAAATGATATCGGAAGTAAGCATAAAGCTAATAATTTGAGATATTTCATATGTTCTGTTCTTTTTAATTAAGTATATCAATTAATAACCAGGATTCTGTTGGCCTTTCAGCTGAGGATTTGCATCATACTCTGCTTTGGGGATAGGCCATACGAAACGATTATCACCAGCTTGTTTGGACAATGCAGTGGTGTTCACTCCACCCGGCTGAAGAACCATGGTTGATTCTTGGTATGCATTAGCACGATCGATGCCAAGATTCCAACGCTTCAGGTCGATTAACTGGAAACCTTCACCCACCAATTCTTTGTGGCGTTCGTTCTGAATGGCTGTCAATATCGTGGCATTTGTATAGCTCTTGTCAGTATATTCTGCAATACGTGTACGACACAAATCGTTCAAGTATTTGCTGGCATTCGTTACATCATTCTTTGCGGCGTATGCTTCCGCTGCAATCAGATATTGCTCGGCAATACGGAATGGTTTCGGCTTGTTGATATAGTGATTATCCACAATTGTTTGTGAATATATATCGGGGTTGCCGGGGTATTTGTCGAAAACATATACGTCTGCTTCCGAGCCGTTTGACAGAGCTAAATGATAGGGAGCAAAGAAAGATGTGAAACGAATATCTTTGTCTCCGTCCGTATAGAGGTCAATCAAGCTTTGAGAAGGAATAAAGTCCATTACTTGTGGATCTCCATTCTTGTATTGTCCCCAGAACATTGTACCATTTGTAGAGCAGAGTTCATCTGGAGCGGCAGTATATATCTGCCAGATAACTTCTGTACCATAGTCTGTTACCCACATAGCACGGAATGCTTCACCGTCATTGATAAGAGGATATTTGTTGCTGCTTATCAGTCCTGTAGATGCGCTTATTGCTGTATCATAGTCTTTTGTCCATAATGCAACGCGTGCGCGCAGAGCTGTTACCAAATCCTGGCTGATGTAGTTGTATTTGGCCTGAGTATCGGAATTAACAGTTTTGTTTTCATTTACCAATCTTTCAGCCTCTGTCAAATCTTTGTTGATCTGCTCAAATGTAGCTTGCAAAGATGAACGGCCCGGATATTTACTGTTGTCGGTAGCATTGGAAACGTATGTCAGCTGTAAGGGAAGTCCATAAACCTCAGCGGCAGTGCTGGGATCGTATGCCTCGCAGAAGAACGTTGCCAGATTGTAATAGGCAAATGCACGTGAGAAATAAGCTTCTCCTGCCCAACAGTCGATTAAAGCACGGTCTGCTTCACTAATACCGGGTATTTCACCGTTTACCAATTTCTGATAAGAATCAATATAATAATTGCTACGTGCAATCAAAGTGTAGAAGTTACCCCAAATGGCTTCGATGTTACCATCAGAAGACTGGAAATCCCATCTGTATTGATTTCCATACGTGTTACTGTAGCTGGCGGTAGCATGAAAGTCTGCGCATTGGAATTCCGGTGTCAGAACGTGTCCACCCGAAGTCAGAGTCCTATATGGAGAATATAAGCCGATACGGGCACTTTTGAAGTCATTGGCTGTAGTCATGTACTGACTTTCTTCTACAGCATTGTAGGGATATTTCTCCATGTCACAGGAAGTCAATCCCACTGCTGCAAACAAGACGGATAAAATAATATTTCTTTTTTTCATTTTCATAAATTCGTTAGTGGTTCATGTTTAGAAAGTGAGTTCAAGTCCAAACGTAAACTGCTTGGTATTCGGATAGTTACCCAGCTGCATGTTACTGTCAATTTCCGGGTCATAACCTCTATACTTGGTAACAGTCCACAGATTACGGCCTACGAAGAATACACGGGCGCTTTCCATGAAACCTGTACGACGCATCCAGTTCTTCGGCAGATCATAGCTGACTGTCAGGTTTTTCAGACGCATGAATGATGCATTTTCCAACAAGTGGGTGTCAAATTGCATCGGAGAGTCGGGAGTTGAGATGTTGGTAATATCACCCGGCTTCTGCCACATAGTGAACATGTCAGCAGTCTGATTCATAGAGTTGGCAAATTGAGGATTCTCAGTAAACCAGCGTTCGTTGTTCACCATATATTGTCCCAGCATGTATGCAAAATCTGCAGAAACCGTAATTCCCTTCCATTTGAGGTTTGTTCCGAAACCACCAGACCAAGGAGCATAACGTTGTTTGCCTGTAAATACAGCATCGTCTTCAGAGAAAGTCTTGGTCAAGTTGCCATTCTTGTCATACCACATGTTATAACCATCACGAGGATCGACACCTGCCCAACGGTTATAGAAGTATTCACCATAAGGCTTGCCAACCTGAAGTTTCAGACCTGTATTTGCCAATACATATTCGTCCAGACCATTGAACAGTTTGGTTATTTCATTTTTGTTGTAGTTTACGTTTGCTGAAATACTCCAGTTAACACCTGCTACGTCTTTAAGAATGTCTACATTTGCTGTAATATCCACACCACGGTTGCGCATGCTGGCTACATTACCCCAACCTGCAGAGAAACCAGTTGTATAGGAGAAAGGAATCTGCATCAACATGTCTTCTGTCAGACGGTTGTAGAATTCTACATCCAAATTAACTCGGTCGAACAAACGGGTATTCAAAGCTACGTTGGCAGTTTTTACAACTTCCCATGTCAGGTCTGGATTGGTAGGATTACCAATTGCTGTACCAGTTTCTCCACCGTACATGGAACCGGAGCTGATAAGACCATAAGCCATGTATGCAGAAAGAGCTGAAGAGTTACCTACTGTACCGTAGCTGGCTTTGAGTTGTAAGTCGTTAATCCATTCTACATCGCTCAGGAAGTTTTCTTTCTTCAAGTCCCACATAGCGCCTACAGACCAGAAGTTACCCCATTGGTTATTAAGACCGAAGAGTGAAGATCCGTCACGACGATAAGATGCATCGAAGAAGTATTTTTCGTCGTAATTGTAGCTCAATGTTGCAAAATAGGAGTTGAATACAGTTTCTGATTTGGAGTGTGAGGGCTTTTCTGTAGTAGCACCTGCACTCAGCAACATAAGACGAGTGTCTGTCAAGCCATTGACTCTAACACCAAATGACTGGTCTTTTGAGATGATGGATTCCTGACCACCCAGTAAGGTTACGTTGTGACTGTCAATGTTGAATTTGTACTCAGCAGTATTCGTGTAGGTGAACGAGTAGTAACGTTGGAAACTTTCTGATGCACTTCCTGCTCCAATGAAAGGTCCTTCCGGATAAGCCACTCCTGAGTTGCGGTAGTCGAATGCTTCAACAGCTTGGGCTGCACGGATATTCAAGCCTTTAATCGGATTGATGTTAAGGTAAGTATTACCGTTGATACGAATCAAATCGCGGTTTGTAGGCTGTATTTCAGACAAGTAATAAGGATTGTACACACCGCCTTGTACTCTGTCGAAGAAATTCAGACGTTCACCGAATCCTGTAAAATTTCCTCCCTCGTCGGTCAGGATTTCATAATAGCTCTGGTCAGGACGATATACACGGGCTGCAAAAGCTTTGTTGTACAAGCTGTTGGCACTGTTACCAAAAGCAGCTGTATTGTATTTCTGGAAAGACAAGTTGAGGTTGACACCTGCTTTCATCCATTTGTTGATGTTAGCTTCGATGTTTGAACGGAGTGTTTCACGACGCAAGTCTGAATCGTCCATAATACCTTCCATGTCGTAATGTCCGAAAGAGAAGAAGTAGTTAATCGTTTCCGTACCGCCTGTTACGCTCAAGTTGTATTCTTGCATCGGAGCAGTTCCTCCAAAGAATACATCAGACCAGTCTGTAGAGATACCATTGTTAATATAGAAATTCTTTTCTGCCTGGAATTCTGCATTGTTTACCAGTGACGGATCCAGAATCTCCTGGAAATTCAGCCACTGTTCGGCATTCATCATTGTTACGTTATCACCTGTCATTTTGGACAGACCGTACTGGGCACTGATATTGATTTTGGCTTTTTCCCCTCTTTTACCTTTCTTGGAGGTCAAGATAACGACACCGTTGGCAGCACGCGAACCATAGATTGCTGTAGATGAAGCATCTTTCAGTACGGTCATATTCTCGATGTCGTTCGGGTTCAATGAGGTGAATGTACTGGCTGAGATAGGAGAACCGTCCAATATAAACAAAGGTGCGGAGCTACCTTCGATGGAGCTGACACCACGCAGACGCATGCTGACGCTTTGGCTGGGCTCACCGGAAGGCGTGAAGACCTGCAAACCTGCTACCTGACCTTGAAGAGCATCACCTACGTTGGCTACAGGAGCATTGGCCAGTTTTTCACTTCCTACTGCCGTTACAGAACCAACGACGCTTCCGAGTTTTTTGCCAGAACCATAACCGGTGATTACAACTTCATCCAAAAGTTCTGTATTCGGCTTCATCATAACCTTCAGATTGGGCCGGATTGTAACTTTTTGTTCTTCCATACCAATGTAGGAAATTACCAAAGTCTTCGCGGAACTTGGTACGTTCGCAATTTGGAACTTACCATCCACATCAGTAATAGCACCCAGCTGAGTGTTTTCAACTCTTACTGACGCTCCAATAACTGGCTGCCCGTCTTCTTCGGAAATCACAACACCTGTGACGGTCCGAGTCTGGGCAGTTACTAAGCCTATTCCTACAAAGAGGCAGGCCAATAACAGCATTAATTTTCTTTTCATAAATTCTCTCTTAAAGTTTAACTTTACATTAATTGTTTCTTTACTCTAACGAAATGCAAATTTATTAATAAATATGAAATGCGCAATTGTTTCATCAAGAAAAGCTGTAAAATCTGTCAATTTGTTATTTGATGTCGTTTTTTTATGCTTAATAACAGCTTTTGATGCATAGTTGAGCCTATATGCATCCTTTTGAGGTGTCAATATGTAGCCTGAAATTTAGCACACTTTCCAAATAAATATATGAATTTTATGCAAAAACGTTAAAAACGGAGGGCGTTTTTGTTTCAAATAACAATATCGGAAAACATGTTTTCTACGAAAAGACACTCCGAAAAAGAAAAAAAAGGGGGAGAAAACGTCTATTTAACGAGTACCATACGTCCTTTGGAGGGTTGCTTCAAAGGATGGATTGGCAGCCTGATGACAATTGCCCTAATTACTTTAACAAAATGGATAAAATAGTTTACAACCTGGTTTATAACCGAAAAAAGAGCCTCAATGGGAAGGGTACAGCACTGGTACAAATTGAGGCTTATCTGAACCAACGGAAAAAGTATTTCTCCACGAAAGTGTATCTGAAGCCGGAACAATGGGACCGTAAAAGACAGCTGGTAAAGAACCACCCCAACAGTGGAGCACTCAATTGGTGGCTGCACGAATGCATCGCAAGAATTGAGAAAGTGGAGCTGGACCTCTGGCAACAAGGCAAGCCCATAACACTGGAGATTATAAGGGATGCCATGCGGACGAAAGAAAACATACGGTCTTTCCTGACATTCTATGAGCGGGAAGTCTCACAAGCAAATCTGAAGGAAAGTTCCCGCAGAAATCATCTGACGACCCTCGCACTGCTGAAGGCTTTCAAGGCGGAAGTGGAGTTTTCCGAAGTGACTTTTGACTTTGTCTGTGCCTTCGAACAGCATCTCCGCAGGAAGGGCTACCACATCAATACCATCGCCAAGCACATGAAGCATTTGAAGCGATACGTCAACATGGCCATCAACAAGGATTTTATGGAGGAACGCAAATATGCCTTCCGCAAGTATAAGATTAAGACGGTAGAGAACTCGCATACCCATCTGACGCCGGAGGAATTGGAACGATTGGAGGAATTGCGGCAATGCGGATGTTCGAGGCAGCAGAAAAGGACCTTGGATGCCTTCCTGTTTTGCTGCTATGCCGGGCTCAGATACTCTGATTTCGTGCAGATGACCTCACAAAATCTCATAAAATGCCGTTCGGAGGTTTGGCTTGTCTATAAGTCGGTCAAAACTGGGACGGAAGTACACTTGCCACTCCATTTGTTGTTCAACGGCAAGGCAGTAGCCATTCTTGGGGAGTACAAAGGCAATTTGGACGGATTCTTTCGGTTGAAAGACAATTCCAACATCAACAAAGAGTTGAGGATACTTGCCGAACGGGCACAGGTGAACAAACGGGTGTCCTTCCACACGGCACGCCACACCAACGCAACCCTCCTTATATATAATGGTGTAAACATTACGACCGTGCAGAAGCTGTTGGGACACAAAAGTGTGAAAACCACCCAAATTTATGCCAATATCATGGACCGCACCATCGTACACGATTTGGAGATGCATCAGGAGCGTTTCGGCTCGGGCGTTCGGAGGAGACGGTTGACGCCTCCCAAATAGATGTTCAGAGGGAAGGGCAATCCTGCACTTAAAGGAAAAAGTTCCGTTTTCTTCAGGCAATGCTTTGCATCGTCACTTGCAAAGCTTTACGATGCCACTTGCAAAGCTTTGCATTGCCCTTTGTAAAGCTTTGCATTCTCTATGGAAAAGCATCGCTTTACCCAGCCTAAAGCATTGCTTTGCCCGGCTTAAAACACAACTTTGCCCAGCTTAAACCGTCGGTTTAAGCTGGGCAAAGAAAAAGGAAGGTCCGTCAATTGGAAGCATCCAACTCCGGCGTCGAATATCTATTGAATGTCAACGGGCACAAAAGGCTGTTTCTTTTCCTGGTCAAGCGGAGTGGCCCGATAGGAAATCCGTGCGAAATCTATCTTGGACAGGTCGATGCGGCGGATGGCGCTGTTGTACATCGTACGATAATAGATGACCCTGTTTGTGATGTCGGTGGCGGTAGTCCATTGTGTGGCGCTGGGAATGTCGGCCGGAATCTTGCCGTCGGCAAACTCTACGCCGATGGGAATATCGAAATTATTCAAGATCTGGAACCCTTGGCGGACGGCATCTTCTGCCGTGTCCTGTATCGGAGCCGTAGTTTGATAGAAGGCGGCACGGACGAATCGCGACGGCGGAGTGACATCGCCGGGGATGCCCAGAAAACCGCTGCCTGCTCCGAAAGAGGCAATCTGCACATCGCCCATCTTCTTGGTCTCAGCCGTACCTGCATACAGATTGACGTAGTTGTTCAGATTGGTCATCTGCCATTCGAAGCCCGGCGAATTGGTCAGCACACCCAGTTTGTTTTCGTAGAAGCAAGGTTTTCCATCGATGATTTCCAGCACAATCTGCCGCCCCGAAGCATCAGCAAACCTCCAGTGAACGGTCGAAGCGCGCGGATCTATCGCGATGACATGTGCCTTGGCCACAGCCTCCTTCACCTGCTCCACGTTGGCGCAGCTGCCCAATATCCACGAAACGAGCTGGAGGTCGGTCACACTCTGCTGCTTTTGGGTCTTATTATAAGCCTCATACTGTCCATAGCCAGGGAAATAGAACAAGCCGGCAGACAAACCGGCTTCGTTAAGCCCCTCAACCACAAATTCCTTCTGCTCGACAGAAAGCCCCACATAACCATAACGGGCTACCATCTTCATTCCGTTCAGTGTATAGCCCGGCACGTATGAGTACTGTACATATCCGCGGGGAACAATCACGTACTGGCTGTTCAGTTCACTTCCGCCCCATTCGATGGTGCGGGCCACTATTCGTGCACTGTCCTTAGCCGTCAGTGTAATGCCGGTACAAGCGTCAGCTTTCTGTCCTGCCAGAAGCGTCATGGCTACAGCCATGCATGTAATAAAAATCTTTTTCATTGCAATCAAGTTTTATACAAGTAACAAATTTACAACTAATATGTTTACGATGTATCTTTTTAGGCAAAAAATATGCAGGTTTGTCCACTTGTCTTTGTTAAAAGCATTGTCTGCCCCTAATGGAAACGGTAGCAAACAGGTACTTCCAACTATTTCCACCCCGCGTCAGATGCACTTCTGACGCAGTGACATTCTCCAGTTCCTGCGTTTCCGTGCATAACATCCCCCTCCAGCAGACGGGAAACGGGGGATGGAGTTCCGCGAAGACTTTAGTGATTTCGTACATCGGTATGCAAACCACAGAAGTCAAAATAGGGCCTGACTTGAAAATTGTGTTGAAATCAAATGCGGAACTGTTGGATGAAGTTGTTGTGGTCGCTTACGGTACTGCCAAAAAGGAATCATTGACCGGGTCTATTTCAGTTGTTGACAATAAAAAAATCGAAAAACGTATCACGACCAGTGTAACAGGTGCATTGGAAGGAGCAGCTCCCGGTGTACAGGTAAACAACACTTATGGTGAACCGGGATCAGCCCCAAGCATCCGTATTCGCGGATTCGGAACATTGGTTTCTGGAGCTTCCGATCCTTTGTACATTGTAGATGGTGTGCCATTCGATGGCAATATGGCAGAATTGAACTCTAACGATATCGAAAGCATCTCTATATTGAAAGATGCCGCATCTGCCGCATTGTATGGAAACCGTGCCGCCAATGGAGTAGTTCTCATCACAACAAAGAATGGACGCAATACGAACAAGCCCAGTATCACTCTCCAAGTCAACCAAGGCATTTACAACAGAGGTATACCTGAATATGAACGTTTGGACGCAGACCGTTGGATGGAAGCATCCTGGATGGCCAAAAAGAATTCTATGATAAGCAATACGGGAATGAGCGAAAGTGAAGCTGCTGCTTATGCGACCGGACATCTTGTCAGTGAATCCATTGGACGTAACATTTATAATGCCGCAGATGACCAATTGTTTGATAGCAATGGCAAATTGATAGCTTCCCGCTTGCCGGGCTATGATGACCTGGACTGGGCCGATGCCGTAGAACGCAATGGGCATCGTCAGGAATACAACTTGTCTGCCGCTACCTCTGGAGAAAAATACAGCATCTATTCTTCCGTTGGCTACCTGAATGAAAAAGGGTATGTAATAGCTACCGGATATGAGCGTTTTTCAGGTCGTATCAATTCCACTTATTCTCCCAACAAATGGTTTAAGGCCGGTGTCAACTTAACGGGGTCTTGGACAAAAAGAGATTATAACAGCAATGCAACTGGCAGTTATTATGCCAATCCGTTTTACGTCGCAAGATACATGGCACCTGTCTATCCTATCTATTTGCATAATGCTGACGGAACATACCAGCTGGATGAAAATGGTGAAAGGATGTACGATACAACTTCTCCTTACTTGAGTAACAGAAACGTGATATACGAGATGTTGAACAATAAGGAGGAAAGCGTTCGAAACGTATTGGGAACTCAGGCTTTTGCCACCATTTCCTTGCCTTACGGATTGTCGGTGACAGTCAAGGGAGACCTCAACAACAGTACTACCAACAATAAAAAATACGATAATCCCGAAATCGGTGACGGTGCTACCAATGGCGGACGATTGACAAGCTATGCTTATCAATACAGGACAATGACTCTGCAGGAAATCATCAATTGGAATTATCAATTCAATAAAGTGCATAACGTTGAAGCCATGGTCGCGCATGAAAGCTATAGCTGGGAACGGAAGTACACGGCTGGAATGAATACCGGTATGGCAGTGGACGGAAACCTTACAATGGGCAATTTCCTTACCAATTCTTATTTTATTGGAAGTGACGATGAAGATAAGACCGAATCTTATTTGGCACGTGTAAAATACAATTATGATGACCGCTATTATTTGGAAGGTTCATTCCGTCGCGATGGTTCATCCCGTTTCCACAAAGACAACCGTTGGGGTAATTTCTATTCCGTAGGTGCAAGTTGGAATATGAAACGGGAGGAGTTCCTGCAGGATGTTGATTGGATTGACCATATGAAACTGCGTGCATCTTATGGTGAAGTCGGCAATAACATGGGTGTAAGCTACTATGCTTATATGGCCTTGTATACGATTGATAAGAACGGAGGGCAACCCGCTTTGATAAAGCAGTCACTTGCTGCTCCTGACATTAAATGGGAAACCACCCAAACGGTAGATGTAGCCGTAGAAGGCCGTCTGTTTGACCGCCTAAATTTCCAAATCGGTTACTTCGACAAGCGTTCCAAGGATTTGTTGTTTGAAGTTCGTTTACCTCTTTCTGCCGGTTCTTATCCTTGGAATGATGCAACAATGAACTTGACTCAATACAAGAATATAGGTACTATTTCCAATCGTGGCTGGGAAATATCTTTGAATGCAGATGCCATCAAAGGAAATGACTGGAAGTGGAATCTTGGCGTAGATGCGACATTCCTGAAGAATAAAATAATCAAACTGCCCGATGGAAAAGATATTCTGAATGGCATGCAAAACTATTCTGAAGGACATTCTATTTACGAATTCTATACATATCATTACGAAGGCGTGGACCAGATGACCGGCAACGCCCTGTATACCCTAGATCCGGAAAAGATTGATGAAGCAAGAGAAGCCGGCGCATTGGTCAATATCAACGGACAGGATTATACAACGACAACATCTTATGGCAAACGCGATTGGGCAGGAAGTGCACTTCCTACAGTATATGGTTCCATCAGTTCTGCCCTTTCATGGAAGAATTGGGATCTGAACATGCTTTTCACCTATTCGTTGGGAGGCAAAGTTTATGATGGTTCATATCAAAGTCTGATGAGTGTTTCTGAATCGGGAGCAGCAGGCAGTGCATATCATAAAGATATTCTGGATTCTTGGACAGCCGTTCCGGAGGGTATGACAGAAACTTCTGCCAACCGCATCGATCCGAACGGAACGCCTCGGGCCGATTTTTATAAATCTTCCGACTTGAACGGTACCAGTGACCGTTGGCTGACAAGTGCTTCTTATTTTGTTTTCAAGAACTTGAACTTGTCTTATAGTTTTCCGAAACGCTGGATGAAGAATATAGGATTGGAAGGACTTTCACTGAATTTTGGTGTGGAAAATCTCTTTACCCTTACATCCAGAAAAGGCTTGAATCCGCAGTATTCTTTCAATGGAGGATATGATGACACATATGTAACAGCACGTGTATACAATTTTGGCCTTACTATGAAATTCTAACGTTCTAACAACAAAAACTTAAAAAAATGAGAAGATATATCAATAAAATAATAATGGGCGGCTTGCTGGCGAGCGCCCTGTTGGTATCGTCGTGTGCCGGTGACTTTCTTGATACAGCTCCAACAGATTCAACCGGAGCATCCGATGCCATTGGAACTACAGCCAATGCAACAAAGGCCTTGAATGGTGTTGCCAAACTTATGACGACACAACACTCTTATTTTGGTCAAGGGTTTGCCGGAGAGAATAATATCATTGCTCACTACGAGAATTATCCGAGCCAGAATTATCTGTATAACTATTATGCCTCCGGATGGTCTCCCATCCATAACCAGGAATTCCATTCACGTACCAATTCCATTTATGATGCCTATGCTTGGTATTATTACTATTCTATTATAGGCAGTGCCAATACGATTATTGTAAATATTGACAATGCAATAGGTACTGAAGCAGAAAAGGCTTTCATCAAGGCTTCTGCCCTGACATTCCGTGCCTATGCATTTGAGAAACTTATCCATTACTATTGTTGGCGTTGGCAGGACTCTAATAATGGAGCTTCACAAGGGTTGGTATTGCGTCTTGACGAGTCAACCGGCAGTTTAGGCTATTCAACTTTGGCTGAAACTTATACGCAAATCTATAAAGATCTCGATGAGGCTATTTCACTGTTTGAACAGAGTGGCATGGACCGTTCTTCATCGGAAGTTTGGATGCCTAACCTGAATGTGGCCCATGCGGTTTATGCCCGTGCTGCATTGACAAAACAGGATTATGCGAAAGCTTTGTCAGAAGCAAGTCTGGCACGCAAGAATTTCCCGCTTATGTCCAATGCGGATTATCAGGCTGGTTTCTGCAACCCGACAAGTGAATGGATTTTTGGAAGTTATGGAGGTTCGCAAGAAAACAACTGGTATTGGAGTTATGGTACTCAGTTTGCTTGTAATGGTTACTATGCTTCCAGCACACAATGCGGAGCAGGTGCCATTGGGCGTGAACTGATCAACCGCATTCCAGACAATGATGCACGCAAGGCTTTGTTTCTCACAGAAGACAAATTCCCTGGATACAATTTCAATGATGGTTCAGCAATGGACCAGACTTATGGAATTTTTGGCTTGGGCAATAATGAAGCCGCATCCAACAATCTTTGGGAGGAAGCTGCTGCTTATTGCAATAAAATGGCGGTTAGTGGTTTGGCAGCACCTTATCAGGCCGGATATATGTATCTGGGAGGACAACTGAAATTTTATGTGTTTGACACTCCGGGGGTTGGTTATCTACCGTTTATACGTTCATCAGAAATGGTCCTGATTGAAGCGGAAGCCAATTATTTCTTAAATAACGAAACGGCAGCACAAGCTGCACTGGTAGAATTGAATGCCACTTCCGGACGAAACCCCAATTATACATGTAGCAAAACAGGCAACGAACTTTGGAATGAAATCATGGATTATCGGGAATTGGAACTTTGGGGAGAAGGATTTGCCTGGAGTGATTACAAACGATGGAACCGGGATGTTGTACGCAAGAGTTTCGCGGAAGGCGGCAATGCGCATATCACAATAGCCAAAACTATTCCGGCCAGCGGAGTTAATAAATGGACATGGGATGTTCCTTTAAATGAAACAGATTATAATGATGAATTAATCCCTGGGCAACCTGAATAAACAGATTGGATTTCAGTTAATATAAATTTTGAAATCATTTGTCGAAAGATAAAGTCCCTTATCTCTTGTGAGGTAAGGGACTTTTTGTATGGTTTCATTTATGAAGATTCCCAAAGTTTCATGACTTGCCGTTATGTCCCCAAGTCGGGAATTCAGCCCTATAACAATTATATTTTGACAGACAAGTGGGATAACGTGGCTACAATCAATCCGTATAATCAGATATTTTCAGAAAGGGCTTTCTATAGACATTTTTTGTACAAATCAGTGACTCTTATTCAATAGCGTGATTTTGCCAGTTTCGAACATGAACTTATGTGAATTTCTTGATAGGTCGTTCGTATTCATTAGAGAAGTTTCTCTTCGTTACCTCACATATAGGCAACCTTAATTTTGTAACACATTATAAATTCTTCTGTATTAGCTATTTACTTTAATTTTGGGTAGAATATCAGTATCTTTCATATTCATGTCGGTTTTGTACAAGATTCTGGGGCATGTCTTTGCATATAGTAACCGGATTGAGAACAATCTATAATGCATTTGTTATCAATTGATTATAAGGATGTTGAGTTCCGCGAAGACTTTGGTAATTTCATACATCGGTATGGAGTCGCAGACAGTAACGATTAAGCCCAATTTGAAGGTCGTATTGAGAACAAATTCCGAAATGCTTGACGAAGTGATGGTTGTCGCATTTGGTACAGCAAAGAAGTCTGCATTTACAGGCTCTGCTACCGTAGTAGATTCTGAGAAACTGGAGCAGTCACAGGTAACAAGTGTGACTAATGCATTGGCGGGTGCAGTTCCTGGTGTGACGCTGACTTCTAATAATGGTGCGCCGGGTTCTACATCTTCTATTAAAATCCGTGGCTTCAGTTCTATTAATGCAGGTAACGATCCCTTGATTATTATTGATGGTGCTCCTTATAGTGGTGATTTGTCCAATTTGAACCCGAGTGATGTAGAATCAATGACGGTGTTGAAAGACGCTGCTTCCAACGCATTGTATGGTGCTCGTGGTGCGAATGGCGTTGTTATCATTACTACCAAAAAGGCTAATCAGAAAGGAGACGCAGTGGTGACTTTCGATGCGAAGTGGGGTGCTAATACGCGTGCTTTGCAGCATTATGATGTGATTACGGATCCGGGACAATATTACGAAATGCACTACGGAGCCATGAAAAACTATTATATGAATGTCATGGGGATGAGTGATCAGGCAGCCTGGAAAGAAGCTAATAAAAATCTGTTTGGCTCTAATGGTGGTTTGGGTTACAATGTATATACGGTACCTCAGGGACAATATTTGATTGGGCAAAATGGTAAGTTGAACCCCAATGCTACATTGGGTAATGTTGTTTCTTATAGAGGTGAAGAATATCTGTTGATGCCGGATGACTGGGAAAATATAGGTACTCGTACAGGCTTGCGCCAGGAATACAATTTCTCGGTAAGTGCTGCTAACGACAAGTCTTCATTCTATGTGTCTTTGGGCTATTTGGGTAATGAAGGTATTACGGAAGGTTCTGACCTGAAACGCCTTACAGCCCGTTTGAAAGCCGACTATCAGGCTAAACCTTGGATGAAGATAGGTGGTAATATGTCTTATGCAAGATTTGACAGTAACTCCCTTGGAAATAACGGTTCAAGTTCTTCTACTGCTAACATTTGGGCGTTTACTACTCAGTTGGCTCCTATTTATCCTGCTTATATCCGTAATGCTGACGGTAGTATCAAAGTGGATGGTAACGGATTTCAGATGATGGACTATGGTAGTGGAGTGAATGCAGGTATGATACGTCCTTGGATTAGTGATGCCAACCCTATCATGGATAACAAGCTGAACACGCAAAATGCTGAAGGAAATGCCATGACCGGTAACGGCTTTATTGATATTACACCATTGCCCGGTCTGAAAGTGACATTGAACGGAACATTCAATTTGGATGAAACTCGCTTCACATATGTATATAATCCATATTATGGACAGTTCGATTCTACTGGTGGTACAGTTAGTAAGTCGCATCAGCGTACTTATGACTATAACTTGCAACAGTTGATTTCATATACAAATTCTTTTGGAAGCAACAATTTTGATATCCTTGTAGGCCATGAATACTATGATTATCGTTTGTACTATTTGGGAGCCAGCAAGTCCAATATGTTTTCACAGGACAACAAAGAATTGAGTGGTGCTGTCATTGACGGACAAGCAGCTTCTTCCTATAAGAATCGTCGTAACAATGAAGGTTTCTTCGGGCGTTTACAGTATAACTATGACGAACGCATCTTCGGTTCAGCTTCAATACGTCGTGATGCTTCTTCACGTTTTGCTCCGGATCATCGTTGGGGTACTTTCTGGTCAGTAGGTGCCGCATGGCTCATGAACAAGGAATCTTGGTTTGATCTTGGTTGGGTACAAGAGTTGAAGTTAAAGGCTTCTCTCGGTTCTCAGGGTAATGACAATATTGGTGATTATCGTTATACGGATGTATTTAACATCATCAATTCCGGTGGTAATATCGGTACTTCATTCAATTCGAAAGGTACGGAAGATATCACGTGGGAAACCAATACGAACTTCAATGTCGGAGCAGAATTCCAATTGTGGAACCGTCTGACCGGTAGTGTCGAATACTATATGCGTAAGACTTCAGACATGCTGTTTGCTTTCTCTGTAGCTCCTTCTTTAGGTTATTCCAGCTATTATGATAATGTGGGTAACATGGTCAACAGTGGTGTGGAAATTGATTTGGGCGTAAATATCTTTAATACACGTAATTTCACGTGGGATGTAAATCTTAACATTTCTACATTGAAGAACCGCATTACGATGCTTGACCCTGACAAGAAGAATACGACGGAATACACTGCTGAAGGTAAGGGTTACCAAGGATATACAAGCGGTAGCTTCTTTATTGGTGAAGACTTGTCAATGTTTACTTGGCGTCTGAAGGAATATGCCGGTGTAAGTGAAAATGGTGAGTCTATGTGGTATAAGAATATTTTGGATGAAAATGAGAATATTATAGGACGTGAGACAACCACAGATTATAGTGCAGCCGATTACTATGTGACAGAAGAGTCTTCTATCCCAAAAGTTTATGGAGGTTTCGGTACTACGTTGAAAGTTTATGGTGTTGATTTTGGTATTAATTTTACTTACCAGTTGGGTGGTAAGCAATATGACGGTACCTATGCTCAGTTCATGTCTTCACCGACTGGTACTACTGGTTACAATTTCCACAAGGATTTGCTTAATTCTTGGACTCCGGAGAACACCGGTAGCGACATTCCTCGCTTCCAGCTCCATGACCAATACAGTGCGGCTTCATCAACGCGCTTCTTGACCAATGCCAGCTATCTGAACATTCAGAACATCAATGTAGGTTATACACTTCCTGCAAGTTGGACCAAAAAGCTGGCTATCAACTCCTTGCGTTTGTATATGTCTGCAGAAAATGTTTTCTATTGGTCCAAACGTAAAGGTTTTGACCCGCGTCAGTCGTATGACACAACCACTAACGCTACCTATTATTCGCCGATGCGTACGATTTCTGGTGGTGTGACATTCCAATTTTAAACCTAAAACAAAGAGATTTATTGTATGAAAAAGAATATATTCAAACTTTTTTCGGCTTTGGCAGTATCGGCTACGGTGCTGACCGGTTGTATTGAAGAAACTTTTCCAGAAGGGGGTACTGCAACCTCTGATCAAATTGGTGCGTCTGCCACTGCATTGGAGGCTTCTGTCAATGGATTGCCATCACAGATGGTTCAAGGTTATTTGGTGTATAAAGGAGAGCAGGTACATGAGACGGATATCGCTTATCCTTCATTGATGTTGGCTCAGACTGAATTGTTGGGTGATTTTGTTCCTGTTGATTATGGCTATGACTGGTGGAACAGATATAATGTGTGCACTGGTATGGCTAATAACGGATACTATTCTTATCTTCCGTATTTTACACTTTATCAGTTTGTGAAGTCTGCCAATGATGTTATCGGTGTGGTAGATATCAATGATGAGAGTCTGTCTGATGAGATGCGCGGATATGCTGGTATGGCGTATGCCTTCCGTGCTTTCGACTACTATATGCTGATGGTGCTATTCGAGCCGGTGGACAATATTTATACGGATTGTAGCAAAGTTCTGGGACTGACGGTTCCCATTGTTACCGAAGCAACTACGAATGATATTGCCAAGAATAATCCGCGTGCTACGCATGATGAAATGGTAGAGTTTATTCTCTCTGATCTGGATAAGGCTGAAGCTTGTCTGGCAAATTATACACCCACTACCAAGAATTTCCCGGATTTGGCTGTCGTATATGGTCTGAAAGCCAAAGTTTATTTGTGGGACGAGAATTACGAGCAGGCTGCGGCCTATGCCCGTAAAGCAATCGATACGTCTGGAGCTACTCCTATGACAGCTGCCCAATGGAACGATCCGACTACTGGATTCAATACTGCCACTTCAGCATGGATGTGGTATTTTCACCCAACTTCCGACAACATGGGTAACTTGGCAAACTTTACCGGACATGTTTCTGGTGAGGCTGATTGGGGTTATTCTGCATTGTCGCAACCGATGATTGCAAAATCCCTGTATGATGAAATTGCAGACACGGATTTCCGAAAATACTCATTCCTTGATCCGGACAGAAGTTTCTATAATTATCAGTCCGTACGTGGTAGCGCATGGTTAGATGAAAAACCGGATTATTTTTCCTTGAAATTCCGTTGTGCCAATGGAGATTACCAAACTTATACAGTTGGTGCATCGGTCGATATTCCCATTATGCGTGTTGAAGAAATGTATCTGATTGAAGCAGAAGCTGTGGGTGTCAGCCAGGGGGTTGCTGCAGGTGTTGCTAAGTTGAATGCATTTATGCAGGGATATCGCCAACCGGATTATAATTGTACACTGACAGATTTACGTGAATTCCAGTTGGAAGTATTAAAGCAGATGCGCATTGAGTTTTGGGGTGAAGGTAATGCATTCCCCACAGCCAAGCGTCTGAAACCTGGAGTAATCCAAAACTACGAAGGTACAAATGTCCCTGTTGATACGTACAAGATTAACTGTCAGGGAATTAAGCCTAATTGGAATTTGGTCATTCCTATTGATGAGATAGATTCTAACGTCGCTCTTCAGGGCTTGAATAACCCCGACCCATCGAATGCAATACCTGTTCGTCCCACTCCGATAGGTGAATATGCCCCAGGAAATGCCGGAGGTGGTAACTAATGACAAAGTTTATAATATAATCAACGCATATATATGAAAGCAATAAATAAATATTTTCTCATCGCATTGGCCGGTGTCTCTTTGACCCTGACGGCTTGCTCGGACGATATCGAAAGAGAACCGTCCCCTGTTCCTACAGATGGTATCCAAGCCTATGTTTATGCAGACGCAACAAGTTTGACGTATCTTCCTAATGATGAACAATCTTTTGTCGTAAAGGTGGCTCGTCAGAAAACAGAAGAAGCTGCTACGGTGCATCTTTCTACGGATGCAGCTGGAGTTAATTTGCCTGCTACTGTGGATTTTGCAGCGGGAGAGGCTGTAAAGGATGTGCAGGTGACGTTTGATATTCCAATCGGTTCTTCATTGGCTGTGACAATTACTATTCCCGAGGAGGAAGGTTATGTTTATGCCGATAATACAGTGACGGTCAATATTACCCGTGACTATACATGGTTGAATATTGGTACGGGCGTATATACGTCAAGCGCTTTTGGCCAAAGCTGGCCCCAGTCTATTCAAAGGGCAAAAGAAGCCAATGTATATAAATTACTGGATTGTATAACCGAAGGTTATCCTATGATTTTTACGTTGAGTGCTGACAATCAGACGTTAGAAGCATGGGAATTGCAAGAAACGGGATACGAAGATGCCACTTATGGTATGACCTACTATAGTGCTAAAAGTATGGTGCGTAATGGCAATAAACTGGTATTTACAATGCAACTCATAGTCTCTTATAATGGAGGTTGGGGCTCATTGGGCGATTATGTAGAAACATTGGAATTCCCCGAAGGATTTGATTTGTAATTTTAATATGATTGATAAGAAGGGAGAACGATTTCGTTCTCCCTTTTTTGTTGCTACTCGATATTTATTCCCGATAAATCCCTATATTTGCCGCCAATATATAATATAGGTATAGAAAGTATAGACAATGGCAATGAAAGAATTTGTAATTTCCGAAGCGCAGGTAGAGACTGCGGTGCTGGTGGGACTCATTACGAAGACGCAGGACGAGCGGAAGACGAATGAGTATCTGGACGAACTGGCTTTCCTGGCTGAGACAGCCGGGGCGGAAGTGGTGAAACGGTTTACACAGAAATTGGATCAGGCTAACTCGGTGACGTATGTCGGAAAAGGGAAGCTAGACGAAATCAAACAATATATAAAGGACGAAGAGGAAGCGGAACGGGAAATCGGTATGGTTATCTTCGATGATGAGCTTTCGGCTAAGCAAATCCGTAATATCGAAGCGGAACTGAAAGTGAAGATACTGGACCGTACGTCGCTCATTCTCGACATCTTCGCCATGCGTGCACAGACGGCCAATGCCAAGACGCAGGTGGAGCTGGCGCAATATAAATACATGCTGCCGCGCCTGCAACGACTTTGGACGCACTTGGAACGCCAGGGTGGTGGTTCCGGTGCCGGTGGTGGTAAGGGTTCGGTAGGTCTTCGTGGCCCGGGTGAAACCCAGCTCGAAATGGACCGTCGTATCATCCTGAACCGTATGTCGTTGCTGAAAGAACGTCTGGCTGAGATTGACAAACAGAAGGCTACGCAGCGCAAGAACCGTGGTCGTCTGATCCGTGTGGCACTGGTGGGATATACCAACGTGGGCAAGTCTACCTTGATGAACCTGCTGGCCAAGAGTGAGGTGTTTGCCGAGAATAAGCTGTTTGCCACGCTCGATACCACCGTGCGCAAGGTAATCATCGACAACCTGCCGTTCCTGCTCAGCGATACGGTAGGATTCATCCGCAAGCTCCCTACCGATCTGGTGGACTCCTTCAAGTCGACGCTGGACGAGGTGCGCGAAGCCGACCTGCTGCTGCATGTGGTGGACATCTCGCATCCCGACTTCGAGGAACAGATAGATGTGGTGAACAAGACACTGGCGGACATCGGAGCGGCCGGAAAGCCGATGGTGCTTATATTCAATAAAATAGATGCCTATACGTATGTGAAGAAGGACGAAGACGACCTGACTCCGCGCACCAAGGAGAACTTGTCGCTGGAGGAACTGATGAGAACGTGGATGGCGAAGATGGAAGACAACTGCATGTTCATCTCGGCACGCGAGAAGACCAACATCGAGGAGATGAAGACGATGGTTTACCAGCGCGTCAAGGAACTGCATGTGCAGAAATACCCGTATAACGATTTCCTTTACCAGACTTACGACGAGAACGGAGAAGTGTAAGGAAAGTGTCGATGGTGCCTCTTGGGAGGAACCGGACAGGAATCTCTATGAAACGTAGGTGGGCGGAGCTGCTCCAAGCTCTCGTCTGCCTGCGTTTCATGCGTTTATAAAAGAAACTTAGCGACTGTATCATGGAGAATTACAGAAACTTGACCGAAGATGAAATCCTTCGGCTGAAGAGCCAGTCCTGCCTGGCCGACGATTGGGAGAAGGTTCGCGTGGCGGACGGTTTTTCGACAGAATTTGTGCATCATACCCGTTTCTCGGGTGAGGTGAAGTTGGGAGTCTTTCAGGGTGAGTTCATCTTGCCGGGAGGCATCTGCAAACATTCCGGTCTGCGGTATGTGACGTTGCACAACGTGACGGTGGGCGACAACTGCTGCATCGAGCATATCCAGAACTATATTGCCAACTATGAGATTGGACATGACACGTTCATCGAGAATGTGGACATCCTGCTGGTGGACGGTGTGTCAAGGTTCGGCAATGGAGTGGAGGTGTCTGTACTGAACGAGACGGGCGGGCGTGAAGTCGTAATTACTGACAAGCTGTCGGCCCACCTGGCCTATATTATGGCCCTCTACCGCCATCGTCCCGAACTGACTGCCCGCCTGAAGGAGATAGCGGACTATTATTCCGACAAACATGCTGCGGCGGTGGGCACCATCGGCAGTCATGTGACCATCCTGAATACGGGGTCGGTCCGGAATGTCCGTGTCGGCGACTATGCCTGCATCTCGGGCGCCTGTCGTCTGTCCAACGGCAGCATCAACAGCAACGAAGCGGCACCTGTGCGGGTAGGTGACGGAGTCATCTGCGACGACTTCATCCTTTCCAGCGGTTCGCATGTGGACGACGGTGCCATGCTGACGCGCTGCTTTGTGGGGCAGGCCTGCAAGCTGGGGCACAACTATTCGGCTTCGGACTCGCTGTTCTTCAGCAATTGCCAGGGGGAAAATGGCGAGGCGTGTGCCATCTTTGCCGGCCCTTTCACCGTGACGCACCACAAGTCGACGCTGCTCATTGCGGGCATGTTCTCGTTCATGAATGCCGGTTCGGGTTCCAACCAGAGCAACCACATGTACAAGCTGGGACCCATTCATCAAGGGACCCTGGAGCGCGGAGCCAAGACGACGTCCGACTCCTACATCCTCTGGCCGGCCCGGGTGGGAGCTTTTTCACTGGTGATGGGCCGGCATGTCAACCATTCGGACACGTCGAACCTGCCGTTCTCCTATCTGATAGAGCAGAACAACACAACCTATCTGGTGCCGGGCGTCAACCTGCGCAGCGTGGGGACCATCCGCGACGCGCAGAAGTGGCCCAAGCGCGACGGACGCACGGACCCCGACAAGCTGGACTTCATCAACTACAACCTGCTCAGCCCCTATACCGTGCAGAAGATGTTCAAGGGGCGCGAGACGCTGCTCAACCTGCGCCATGCCAGCGGCGAACTGTCCGACATCTACTCGTTCCACAGTGCCAAGATACGCAATTCGTCGTTGGTGAACGGCATCAGGTTCTACGAAATAGCCATCCACAAGTTCCTGGGCAATTCCGTCATCAAGCGCCTCGAAGGCATTGATTTCTGTACGGACGATGAAATCCGTGCCCGTCTGGTGCCGGACACTTCCATCGGCAGCGGCGAGTGGGTGGATATCTCGGGGCTGATAGCGCCCAAAAGTGAGGTGGACGCATTGACAGACGCGATAGAACAAGGCATGGTGAACAAGCTGAAGGAAATCAATGCGGAGTTCGAACGGATGCACCGCAATTATTATACCTACGAATGGATCTGGGCCTACGGGAAGTTGGAGGAGTTCTACGGCGTGAAGCCCGAAAACATGACCGCTGCCGACATCATCCGCATCGTGGAGAAGTGGAAGGAAGCCGTTATCGGCCTGGACCGCATGGTTTATGAAGATGCCAAGAAGGAATTCTCCCTGGCTTCCATGACGGGCTTCGGTGCCGACGGCTCGCGGCTGGAGAAGGAAATGGACTTCGAGCAGGTGCGCGGCGACTTCGAGAGCAATCCGTTTGTCACCGCCGTGCTGAAGCATATCGAGGTGAAGAGCGCGCTGGGCGACGAACTGATAGAGCGGATGAAGGAGGTGGGCAACTGATGCCTGCCTTCTCCTTCCTGATTCATTCTCCTTCCGTCTGCAGTTCGTTGTCGCGCAGACCTGCCTCGATGTCTGCCAGCACTTGGCGTATGTCGGTGAGGAGAGGGTGAAGCCTCGTCTTTGCAGTGGCAAATATGACTTGGGGATCAATGGACAGGTATTCATGTGAGATGATATTCCTCATTCCTATCACTTTCTTCCATGGGGTTGAAGGATAGCGTGAGAAGAGTTTTCCACAGGTACGGTCGTCCACTTGCTTTATGGTTTCTCCAATGCTTTGCAGGCACATGCAAGTAGAGTTGAACAGAACCATAGAGTCTTGGGATACTAAAAAATCATGATAAGTGTTGACTTTTCGTGTTGTCTCAAGGGTAAAGACAATTTGCCGTTCCACAAACTGAAGCATGTCAGTAATTTGGTCCTTAGATATAGATTGCATCGCGTTCAATGTTTTGACGGAACAGGCGGCGCATGTTCTCGTGTAGGGTTAGTAAATCAACTTTCAGATGGAACAGTTTCTCCAAGTCTTCTTTTATGTCTTGCAGGGTGAAATAGTCAATGGCTCGCGAAGGCTTCACGCACACGTCAATGTCGCTTTCCTCCGTCTGCTCTCCGCGGGCAACGGAGCCGAACAGGGCGAGCTGCTCGATGCCATACTTCTCGGCCGAGGTACGCTTGAATTCGCGCAAGATTTCGATTACTTCTTCTGTCGATTTCATAAAGACGTCTCCTTTCTCCGATACAAAGCTAATAAATTATTCCTAAAAACCTCCCTCCCCGTTGAAGAAAACGCTTTCGATTAAAGAAATATTTCGATAATACTTCTTACCTTTGCATCAATCAAGATTGAACAACCTTTTAAACAAATTGTAATTATGGCAACAACACCTCCGTTCAAGTATCAGCCCATGTTCGAGAAGGGCAAGGATACGACTGAGTATTATCTGCTTACCAAGGACTACGTGTCCGTAAGCGAGTTTGAAGGAAAACCCATCCTGAAGATCGAGAAGGAAGGATTGACCGCCATGGCCAACGCTGCCTTCCGCGACGTGTCGTTCATGCTGCGCCGCTCGCACAACGAGCAGGTGGCCAAGATTCTGAGCGACCCCGAAGCCAGCGACAACGACAAGTACGTGGCACTGACCTTCCTGCGCAATGCCGAAGTGGCTGCCAAGGGAGTGCTCCCCTTCTGCCAGGACACAGGTACGGCCATCATCCACGGCGAGAAAGGCCAGCAGGTGTGGACGGGCTACTGCGACGAAGAGGCCCTGTCGCTGGGTGTGTACAAGACGTATACGGAAGAGAACCTACGCTACTCGCAGAACGCTCCGCTCACTATGTACGAAGAGGTGAACACCCGCTGCAACCTCCCTGCACAGATTGACATTGAGGCTACGCAGGGCATGGAATATGAGTTCCTCTGCGTGACAAAGGGCGGCGGTTCGGCCAACAAGACATATCTGTATCAGGAGACCAAAGCCATCCTGAACCCCGAAACACTGGTTCCGTTCCTCGTGGAGAAGATGAAAACGCTGGGTACGGCTGCTTGCCCTCCCTACCACATTGCTTTCGTCATCGGCGGTACGTCGGCCGAGAAGAACCTGCTGACCGTGAAGCTGGCTTCTACCCGTTTCTACGACAACCTGCCTACGACCGGCAACGAATATGGCCGTGCCTTCCGCGACATCGAGCTGGAGAAGAAGGTGCTCGAAGAGGCCCACAACATCGGCCTCGGTGCACAGTTCGGCGGCAAGTACTACGCACACGACGTGCGCATCATCCGTCTGCCGCGCCACGGTGCTTCGTGCCCCGTCGGTTTGGGCGTATCGTGCTCGGCCGACCGCAACATCCGTTGCAAGATCAACAAGGACGGTATCTGGATTGAGAAGCTGGACAGCCATCCGGGCGAACTGATTCCGGCAGAACTGCGTCAGGCCGGCGAAGGCGATGCTGTGAAGATCAACCTGAACCAGCCGATGGCCGACATCCTGAAGGAGCTGACCAAGTATCCGGTTGCCACGCGTCTGAGCCTGAACGGTACCATCATCGTAGGTCGCGACATTGCGCATGCCAAGCTGAAAGAGCGTCTGGACCGCGGCGAAGACCTGCCCCAGTACATCAAGGACCATCCCATCTACTACGCCGGTCCGGCCAAGACGCCGAAGGGCATGGCCTGCGGCTCGATGGGCCCCACGACAGCCGGCCGTATGGACCCGTACGTCGACCTGTTTCAGAGCCATGGAGGCAGCATGATCATGCTGGCCAAGGGTAACCGCAGCCAGGCCGTGACCGACGCCTGCAAGAAGCACGGCGGTTTCTACCTCGGCTCCATCGGTGGCCCGGCAGCCATCCTGGCCCAGAACAACATCAAGAGCATCGAGTGCGTGGAATATCCCGAACTGGGCATGGAAGCCATCTGGAAGATTGAAGTGGAAGACTTCCCCGCCTTCATCCTCGTGGACGACAAGGGCAACGATTTCTTCAAGCAACTGAAGCCCCGCTGCTGCAAGTAAGCGACGGTATAGATAGAGATAAAAAAGGATGCGTCCGGTTGGGGCGCATCCTTTTTTTGTTGTATGGCGGGGCATGGAAGCCGCTTGTCTTTGTTTCCCTGAAGCGAGGAATGTGGGGTGTTTCCTGCGAGGAAACGGTAGTTCCTCTATGGGGAAACGCTCGTTCCCCTATAAGGAAACGGGAGTTTCCACGCACAGGGAACGCTTGTTTCCTGCACGGGGAACTCGCGTTTCCGTGTACTGGATACAGGCGTTCCCGGTACGGGATACGGATGTAAGGCCATAGAACTTCCGGTCGTCCGGCCGTTTCCGACCGTTTGGTCGGCACGGGGGCGGGCACTTATTTGGTGCGTATCTGGTCCCACGACGGCGGGGTGACTCCCATCAGGTGGCGGACGAAGAAGTCATAGCGCTTGTGTTCGCCGAAGTCCTCGCCCATCGTGTGGTGGGCGCCGGGGATAACTACCAGGTCGAAGTCCTTGCCGGCCTTGATGAGGGCATTAGCCACCTGCATGGTCGAGGCCGGATCGACGTTGTCGTCCAGCTCGCCTACGACCAGCATCAGGGGGCGGGTCAGCCGGTAGGCGTTGTCCACATTGGAGCAGGCGCTGTAGGATTCGTCCACGGGATAGCCCATCCACAGCTCGTTCCACCAGATTTTGTCCATCCGGTTGTCGTGGCATCCGCAGGCCGAATAGGCGGCCTTGTAGAATTCCGGGTGGAATAGGACGGCCCCTGTTGATTCCTGTCCGCCGGCCGAGCAGCCGAAGATGCCTACGCGGTCGATGTCCATGTAGGGATACTTCTCGGCGGCGGCCTTGATCCAGGCGATGTGGTCGGGCAGGCCGGCGTCCTTCAGGTTCTTGTAGCAGACTTCTTCAAACTTCTTGGAGCGGAAGGAGGTGGTCATGCCGTCCACCTGCACCACGATGAAGCCCAGTTCGGCCAGCGAGGTCATCCACCAGTTGTAGGGAGTGAAGGTCTTGGGCACATACTGGTCGCCCGGGCCGGAGTAGATATATTCGATGACGGGGTATTTCTTGTTCGGGTCCAGGTTGGAGGGGCGGTAGATGAGGCCCCACATGTCTGTCTTGCCGTCGCGCCCCTTGGCGGTGAATACTTCGGGGGCCTGCCAACCGTTCTGCAGCAGGGCCGAGATGTCGGCCTGTTCCAGCGGCATGCGTATGCTGCCGTCGGTGGCGTTACGCAGGACGGCTACGGGAGCCTGGTCCACCTTACTATATACATCGACCAGATATTGATGATCGGACGAATACCAGGCCTTGTGCATGCCTTCTTCCGGCGTCAGGCAGGTCAGGCCGGAGCCGTCGAAGCCGATGCGGTAGTAGTGGATGAGGTACGGGTCTTCGTCCTTGTTCATGCCGTTGGCCGAGAAGTAGATGGTCTCGTTCTGCTCGTCCACGTACTGCACCTCGCGTACGTACCATTCGCCGCGGGTAATCTGATGGAGGGGCTTCCCTGTCGCGCGGTCGTACAGGTAGAGGTGGTTGTAGTTGTCGCGCTCGCTCGACCAGAGGATGCGCTTCCCGTCGCTCAGGTAGTGGCGGTAGATGCGGGGATAGTTGACGTATTTCTCTTCCTTCTCCTCAATCAGCGTGCGTACGCTGCCGTCGGTTGCCGACATCTCGAGCACGCGGTAGACTTTGTGCCCGCGTTCGTTGTACTCGAAGGTGATGCCCTTGCTGTCGGCGTTCCAGGTGGGGCCGTACAGGTCGTACTGGTGACTGAAGAGTTCGGTCGAGGGAATCAGCCGGCGTCCGCTTTCCACTTCGAAGATGCAGGGCACCTTGATGCGCAGCTCGTCGCCGGGCTTGGCATACTCCTGCTTGTGGAGTTTGGGCTGGAGCTGGTCGGCGGGCGACGACTCCACGTAGTACACATACCGCTTCTCGGCGGGACGGATGCGGCAGGCAGCCAGTGCCTTCGAGTCGGGCGACCATTGGATGTAGGACGAATAGTAGTTGCCTTTCGTGCCGTCGATGCTCAGTTGCCTTTCTTTCCCGCTGGCGACGTCGCGCACGTAGATGTTGTCGTTCTTGATGTAGGCGGTATATTTCCCGTCGGGCGAGGTGACAGGTCCGCGGCCTTTCTCGTCGTCCACCTCCATCCAGTGGGGCTGCGGTCCGCGGGGCTGTACTTCGCCTTCCGTCACGAGCGAGTTTTTCTTGATGGCATAGGCCCAGTATTTGCCGGCCGACTCAAAGCGCAGGGTGTCGGCCTTCGGGTTCAGGCGGCACTGGTTCAGGGGCAGGTTGCAGGCATCGGTCTGCTTGCCGGTCTGTTCGGCCAGCTGGCTGGCCAGCTTTTTCTGGTCGAACAGGGCAGAGCGTTTGGACTGTTTCGCGTCGACTTTGATGTATTCCTTGCCACGGGCCGTGTTGCGGATGTACCAGAAGACATCGGTGTCTTCCACCCAGTGGGGTACGACATTACTGTACAGCACGTGCTTTGCGCTGTATTTCTCACGGAGGTTATACGCGCGGTTATAGTCTTCCACCGTGCCCTGCGGATAGGCGGGCACACTCAGCAGTCCTCCCAGACAGAGGGGGACGAGGATGTTTTTCAATGAACCAAACATAGTTTTTAGTTTTATCAGTATTTATTCGTTGACTTTCCATTCGAGGATGCCGCCTGACGCATTTTCCTGAAGCTGGGCGGCTATCTTCAGTCCGGTGGTTTCGACCGGCTTGAACTTCAGGGTATTGTAGCAGTCTTTCTTTATGCCGTATTCGCTCTGGGCTTCCACTTCTTTCCACGTGCTTCCTGCCTTGTAGTACAGCTTCCAGCTTTGGGGTACCCGGAAGTTGCCGTCATAGTGGTCCAGGTCCAGCCAATAGACCGATACGCCGGACACCCGGTAAGGGCGGTCGAACTCGTAGGCCAGTGTCTCGAGGCTTCCCTTCTTCAGCCACCAGTAGAAGTAGGGTTTGGAGATATCCGAAGAGGACTGGGGTTCCCACTGGTCGTTGACTCCCCAGGCCCATACTTCCTGGGCGGCCGATTCGGGCGCATCTTTCTGGATGGCGGCTTGCAGGCTGAAAGTCTGGGCGCGCGAGGCGATGGTGGGTTGAGGGGTAGGAGTGGCGTATTCTTTGGCGGAGGCAATCCAGACTTCCATCTGGTCGGCTCCACGGTTGTTCCAGGTGGAATAGGGGATGGCCCGGAAGGGAACGGCAGTGACAGTTCCGTCGGTACCGACTTCTTGGGCCGTACCGTCCAGCACGACGACTCCGTTCAGAAGGCCGGCATCATAGCGGGCGGCGACGGGGGCAGTGGGGGCGATGAATTTGTTGAAAACCGTACTGTCCGGCTGGTCTTTCCCTTCCAGGCAGTAGACGATGGGGCCGCGTTCCAGGGCCAGGAACCCTACGTCGGTCTTGACTTGCTCGTTGGCCTGGATTCTGCGAACTTCCATCGGTAGCTCCAGCTCGATGACGTCTCCTGCTTTCCACGTCCGCAGGAGGGTGGCATAGCCGTTGCCGGTCAGATAGTCTGCCGCTTGGCCGTTCACCCGGATATGGTAGTCCTTCGGTGCATCGGTGTAGGCGTACAGGCTGGAGGCGACGGGCCTGTCTGTCAGCCAGCCGGGGATGCGCAGGCGGATGGCGAATTTACTTTCTTCTTTGGGATTTACTTGGATGGAAACTGCGCCATTCCAGGGATATTCAGTGGTCTGGGTCAAGATGACCTGGTTGTCTGTTGTCGTCAGGTCGGCTTTCCCTTGTATATAGAGGTTGACGTAGACGTCGTTCTGCTGTGTGGCATACTGGTAGCCCGATACGGAGGCCAGGAAGCGGGTGATGTTGCCCGGGCAGCAGGCACAGCCGAACCAGCGTTGGCGTTCGTGTTCACCCATCGATTCCAGCGGATTGTCGTAGAAGAGCTTGTCGCCGCTCAGCGATACGCCGGAGAGGACGCCATTGTACAGTGCCCGTTCGTAGACGTCGACATATTTGGACTCGCCGGTGGCCAGGAACATGCGGTAGTTCCAGAAGACGTTGGCTATGGAGGCGCAGGTCTCGCAATAGGCCGTGTGGTTGGGCAGCTCGTAATTGGGACCGAAGCCTTCGCCCTGTGCACGCGAACCCATGCCCCCCGTGATGTAGAGTTTCTTGTCCGCCAGGTTGTTCCACAGGCGTGTCATGGCATGGAGGTAGGCCGTGTCGTTCGTCTGCATGGCCACGTCGGTCACGCCCGAATAGAGATAGCCTGCGCGGACGGCATGTCCCGCCATTTCGTCCTGTTGCAGGATGGGTTTGTGGTCCTGGCTGTATTCGCTCAGCTTGTGGCCGTCGGTTCCACGGCCGGTCTCCTCGATGAAGTATTGGGCCATCCGCAGGTATTTCTCGTCGTGGGTGACCTTGTAGAGCTTGACCAGTGCCATTTCGATGATAGGGTGTCCGGAGGGCACGTGCTTCTGTCCTTCGCCGGGGCCGAATACCTGGCATACTAGGTTGGCGTTCTTGATGGCTACGTCGAGCAGGGTACGTTTGCCGGTGGCCCGGTAATGGGCTACTGCCGCTTCGTAGAGGTGGCCGCTGTTATAGAGTTCGTGGCTGTTGAGCTTTTCCCATTTGGAGCGTCCCCACCAGCCGGACAGGCGGTAACACTTGTTGGTGACACAGGTTGTCAGGTAGCCGTCCGGCTCCTGGGCGGCGGCGATGAGGTGGATGACGCTGTCCAGATACTGGTCGAGCTGCGGGTCGTAGCGGACGGCCAGCGAGTAGGACGCGCCCTCTATCACCTTGTAGGGGTCCGTGTCGTCGAACGAAAAGTCGCCCCGGTGCTCACCTTTCTTCAGGCCGGCGGCGATGGCAAAATTGTCGAAGCGTCCGTTCTTCTCGCATTCGCGGAAGGCTGACGGGATGGATACCGTCCGGTTGGTTTCAATTCTGGGCGACCAGAAGCTGTCGGTCAGATGGACTTGGGTAAAGGATACTTCCTGGATGGGAGCCTGCGGCTGCTGGTATGCAGCCTGCCGGCAGGAAGATACGCTGAGCAGCGTTGCCATGCTCAGGCTTAGACAAATGCTGTGTTTCATATGGGTAAGATTCATTTGTTGGATAGAGTTCATGTCGTTTTTCAAGGGTTGCGCCTGCAAAGTTAAAAAGATATGTGAAATAAAACGACAGCTCTTTCAAAATAAATCTTACGAATGGATGCAGGATTTACAAGTCCAAGTATTTTGTCACTTTTCCGCTGATTTGCAGAAGCGATATTTCGCAGAGCTTGGTGTTGTACTCGGCCGTCAGGATGCGTTCCTCGGCGTCGAGCAGGCTCTTCTGTGCTTCGCGCATCTCGATACCCGAAAGGTTGCCCAGCATGTAGCGTTCCATGGCGATTTCGTGGTTGTCCTTGGCGGCGACGAGGTTCTGCCGTTCCAGGTTCAGCATCTCCAAGTTGTTGCGGTAGGCCTGCCACAGGTTGCTCAGGTCGGCCCGCAGGGAGAGTTCCAGCTCGTCGCGTTGCAGGCGGGCGTTCTTCACGGCGATGCTGGCATTGCGCCGTTCGCGCTTGCGGTTGCCGTCGAAGATGTTGAAGCCGATGGTCACTCCGCCGCTGAATCCGAAGTTGTTGCGCCGGCTGTAGCTGTTGATGTCGTATTTATTGAACGTGTAGCCGTATCCGGCGTTCAGGCGGACGTAGGGATAGTTGCGCGAGTTCACCTTCTTGTAGTCCATCTGTGCCAGCCGGGTGTTCTGGTCGGCTTTCAGCAGGGACGAATTGACTTTTAGGGTGGCTTGCCAGAGCTCCTCGAAATCGAGCGAAGAGTTGACATCGATGACGCTGTCGTGCGTCAGGATGAGCTGATCTACGTTCTCGTTGCCCATCAGCTCGTTCAGGTTGATGCGCGAAGTGTGGAGCAGTTCCTGTTGCTTCATGTACTGGGCGCTGTCGGCGTTGAAGTCCACTTTGGCCTGCTGGTAGTCCAGGCGCGAGAAGTTGCCCACATGGTAGCGTGCCTCTACGATGCGCAGGCGTTCCTTGGAGAGCCGGACGGCATAGAGCAGGTTCTTCATGCGGATTTTCTGCTGGATGAAGTTGTAGTATTCGGCGGTGAGCGAGGCGATGAAGTCCTCCAGCGCGATGCGGGTATTGGTCTCTCCCTGTTCGCGGAGCAGCTTCAGCTGCTGGTAGGTGGTGGAGATGTTGAATCCGTCGAAGATGGTCCAGTTGAGGTCGATGCCGGCATCGATGGTCTGGTCGAAGACGTTGTGCTGCTTTTCCGTCAGGCCGGTGCTTCTCACCTTGCTGCTGGTATTGTCCAGACTGGCCTGGTAGCCGCCCGTCAGGTCGACGGTAGGCAGGGCGCCGGCATTGGCCAGGGTGGCGTTGTTCTGGCTGATCTGCTCCTCGTTGTGCGTGATGCGCAGGGAATAGTTGTTGAGGAGCCCTTCTTCGAGGCACGACTTCAGGGTATAGGTGACTGCCTGCTGTGCCTGTATGGCAGACAGGGCACAGAGGACGGCTATCGTAGACAATAGGATGCGTTTCATATCTTTCTTACTTTACTTCGGTTGGTAGATACATAACTGTAGATGGCGGGCACGATATACATGGTGAGCAGGGTAGACACCAGCATGCCGCCTACGACGGCCGTACCCATGGCAATGCGCTGGTTGGCGCCTTCGCCTGTGGCAAAGGCCAGCGGGATGAGGCCGATGATGGTCGAGGCGCTCGTCATCAGGATGGGGCGGAGACGTTGGAGCGAGGCGTCGCGGATGGCCTGCATCTTATCTTCGCCCGCTTCCTGCTTCTGGTTGGCAAACTCTACGATCAGAATGCCGTTCTTGGCTACCAGGCCGATGAGCATGATGATGCCGATCTGGCTGAAGATGTTCATCGTAATCCCGCCTATCGACATGAAGATCAACGCGCCCGCAATGGCCAGCGGCACGGTGAGCATGATGATGAGCGGATCCTTGAAGCTCTCGAACTGGGCTGCCAGAATCAGGTAGATGAGGAAGATGGCCAGGATGAAGGCGAACATCAGGCTGGAGGCGCTCTCGCTATAGTCCTTCGAGTCGCCCGCCAGGGCTGTGCGGAAGGTCTCGTCCAGCACCTCGTCGGCTATCTTGTCCATCTCGTCCAGTCCCTGTCCGATGGTCTTCCCCTCGGCCAGGCCGGCAGAGATTGTGGCCGACACGAAGCGGTTGTAGCGGTACAGCTTCGGTGGAGCCGTGCCGTAGACCAGTTCCACGAGGTTGTCGAGCTGGATCATGTCGCCTGCGTCGTTGCGGATGTACAGGCCCACCAGGTAGGCCGGCCGGTTGCGTTGCTGGCGATTGATTTCTCCCAAGATCTCATATTGCTTGCCGTTCATGTAGAAGTATCCCATGCGCTGGCCGCTCAAGCCGTATTGCAGGGTCTGGGCAATGTTCTTGGTGCTGACACCCATGGCACCGGCCTTGTCGCGGTTGATGCTGATGCGGGCTTCGGGTTTGCTGAACTTTAGGTCGACGTCGGCCATCTGGAAAACATCGTTTTCGTAGACACGTTCCATGAACTTGGGCAGCACTTCCTGCAGTTTTTCAAGGTTGGTGGCCTGCAATACATATTGTACCGGCATGCTGGCACGGCGTCCGCCGAAGGACGACGACTGCTGTACGAAGGCGCGTGCCTGCGTTTCCCGCTTGACGGCCTGCGACAGCTTCTCGGCCACGTCCATCTGTGAATAGTCGCGGTCGCGGATGTCTTTCAGCGTAATGCGGATGTTGCCGCTTCCGCTGGACACGCGGGCCGTGACGGCGGCCGCATCGGGGATGATGGAGTCGACCACATCGTTGATGTGCTCCGTGTAGTCGCGGATGTATTCGTAGCTGACGCCTTCGGCACCGATGGTGTTGATGTTGATTTGCGAACGGTCCTCCAGTGGAGCCATCTCGGCGGGGATGCGGTTCCACAGGACGAAAATGACGCCGAAGGTAACGAGGGTGAACACCAGGGCAATCCAGCGTTTGCGCAGGAAAGCCGCGAGCGAACGACTGTACAGGCGGTTCAGCCCGTCAAAGAAGGGCTCCGTCTTGCGGTAGAACCAGTTCTTCTGCTCCTGTCGCTTCAGCAGCTTGGTGGCCAGCATAGGCGTAAAGGTGAGGGCTGCAAACGAGGAGATGATGATGGAGCCCGAAATGACGAAGCTGAACTCACGGAAGAGGCGCCCCGTGGTTCCCTCCATGAAGACGATGGGAAAGAACACGGCCACCAGCGTGATGGTGGTGGAGATGACGGCAAAGAAGATTTCCTTGGCACCCTCGATACCCGCTTCCTTGGGCGGCATGCCCTTCTCGATGCGGACGTAGATGTTCTCGGTCATCACGATGGCATCATCCACCACCAGGCCGACGGAGAGGACGACGGCCAGCATCGTCAGCACGTTGATGGAGAAACCTGCCACGTACATCACGAAGAAGGCGCCGATGAGCGACACGGGGATAACGATGCAGGGCACCAGTGTAACGCGCCAGTCGCGCAGGAAGAGGAAGATGATGATGATGACCAGCACGAAGGCCTCGTACACGGTGCTTTCCACCTCACTGATGGAGGCGCGGATGAACTTGGTGTTGTCGAAGCCGTAGCTGTAGCTGACGTCTTCGGGCAGGTCTTTCTTCATGCGCTCCATGCGCTCGTACACGGCGTCGGCTATCTGGATGTGGTTGGCACCCGGCTGGGGAACGACCACGACGCCCACCATCGGCACGCCGTTCATCTTCATGTAGCTCTTGATGTCGGCGGCTCCCAGTTCGGCACGTCCGATGTCGCTGAAGCGGATGATGCGGTTGGCGTCTTCCTTGATGATGAGGTTGTTGAACTCTTCGGGTGTGTGCATTAGGCCCAGGGTGCGGATGGTCAGTTCGGTAGTGTTGCCTTCGATGCTGCCCGAGGGGAGCTCGATGTTCTCGCGGTCGATGGCATCCTTGACATCGACGGGCGTGATGCCGTAGCCCGACATCTTGGTCGGGTCGAGCCACAGGCGCATGGAGTATTTCTTTTCACCCCAGATGCTGACGCTGCTCACGTCGGAGATGGTCTGAAGCTGTTCCTTCACGGTGAGGTCGGCTATCTCGCTCAGTTCGAGCAGGGAGCGTTTGTTGCTCTGCAGGGCTACCATCAGGATGGGAACGGCATCGGCATCGGCTTTCGATACGGTGGGCGGATCGCAGTCGCGGGGCAGGTAGCGCTGGGCGCGTGACACCTTGTCGCGTACGTCGTTGGTGGCAGTCTCCAGGTCGACGGACAGTTCAAATTCTACGGTGATGCGACTCTGTCCCTGCTGGCTTACGCTGGTCAGGGAGCGGATGCCGGGGATGCCGTTGATGTTCTGCTCCAGCGGTTCGGTAATTTGGTTTTCGATGACGTCGGCGTTGGCTCCCGTGTACGAGCAAGACACGGAGATGATGGGATTGTCCACCGACGGATATTCGCGCACGCCGAGGTAGGTATAACCGATGAAGCCGAAAAGCAGGATGATGAGGGTCAGTACCGTTGACAATACAGGGCGGCGTATGCTTAGTTCGGATATGTTCATTTCAATGAAGAGTTAGGAATTAGAAAATAGGAATGACGTCTGACGAATGAAGATGGAAACGATTGAAGTGGGATTCCTTTGTGAATCTTCATCTTTCGTTCTTCATTCTTCTTTTATTCGATGTGGTCGATGGTTACGTCCATACCTGTGCGGAGTTGCTGGGTGCCCGATATGATGACGGTGTCGCCTGCAGCCAGTCCCTTGACGGCCTGTACCAGTGCGTCTGTGCGGATACCGGTAACGATTTCTACCGGTTCGGCTTTGCCCGAGCGGTAGAGGAACACTTTGTCCTTGCCCATTTCGGGGACAATGGCCTGCGAGGGAATGGCCAGCGCATCCTTGTATTCCTGCCTCTTCAGGGTGATGGAGGCATAGCGGCCGGGCATGATGCCGCTGGGGTTGGGGTAGAGGGCACGTACGGTCAGGGTGTGCGTGTTGATGTCGAGGCTCGATTCGCGGGCGTAGACTTGTGCGTGGTAGGTGTCCAGCGAGCCTTCCAGCGTGAAGGTGAGGTTGGTGCCCACCTGGATGTCGCGGGCGTAGCGTTCGGATACGGAGAACTCCAGCTTCAGGGGAGAAATCTTGGTGAGCTTGGCCACGATGGTGGTAGGCGAGGCATAGGTGCCGACGCTTACCTGGCGCAAGCCGATGATGCCGTCGAAGGGGGCACGCAGCTCGGTTTGGGCTATCTGCGCCTCGACGCTTTCAATGTCGGCGTTCAGGGTAGCCAATTCGGTCTTGACCTGCTCGTAGGCTTCTTGGCTGACGGCATCGCGCTTCAGCAGGGCGTCCTGGCGGAACACACGGTCTTCGGCCAGCTTCAGTTGCGAAACCAGTCGTTGCAGTTGGGCTTGCAGGGGACGGTCGTTCACCTTGGCCAGCAGCTGGCCTTTCTGTACGGTGGTGCCTTCTTCGAAATTGATTTCTACGATTTTGCCCGAGGTTTCAAAGGACAGGTTTACTTCTTCGTCGGGGATGAGGCTGCCGATGATGGGCACTTCGTCGGTCAGCATACGGGGGTGTACGACGACAGCATTGATGTTCAACGCTTTCTTTCCCCGACTTTGGGTGGTCATTACTTGATCGGCTTCCGCCAGTTCTTCGTTCGGTTGGGGCATTTGCGAATAGACACCCCATCCTATCAGCCCGGCACCGACAAGGGCAACGAGGCTCCATTTTACTCTCTTCTTCATTCTTTCTGTGATTCGTGGTATTAGTATATAAATCAACCTTTCGATAGGACAGCTTTGATGCGGGAAGGTTTAATGAAGAAAATATGGATTATGTTTTGTTAACATAAAGGTGGAATCAGGAGTGTGTGACAGGAGAACGTTTCTCCTTTGTACGGCATTTCTCAGTAGCCTGTCCGATACTTGCCTTCTTCCTTGTCCTCGAGCATGCTGAGGTACGACTGGTAGCGCGACTCGCTGATGTAGTGTTCCTCGACAGCGCGGCGTACGGCACAATCCGGCTCGTGGCGGTGGGTACAGTTGCCGTAGCGGCAATCGGCCGAGGCTTTGAATATTTCGGGAAAATAGTGGCCGATCTCTTCTTCCTCCATGTCGAAGGTGCCGAAGCCCTTGATGCCCGGCGTGTCGATGAGGTAGCCGCCGTCTTCGAGGGGAAACATTTCGGAGAAGGTGGTGGTGTGCATACCCTTGTTGTGGGCGGTGGAGATTTCGCCCGTGCGTGCGGCAGCATCGGGTAGGATGGCGTTGAGAAGGGTGGACTTGCCCACGCCCGAATTGCCTGACAGGAGGGTGACGCGGCCGCTCAGTTCGGCCTTGAGGAGGTCGATGCCTGTGCCTTGCGTGGCCGATACCTTGAAGCAGGAATAACCGATGGTTGTGTAGAGGTGGACGAGGCTGTCCAGGTAGTGGAGGTCGTCTTCATCGTAAGCATCTATCTTGTTGAAGATGAGCTTCACGGGGATGCGGTAGGCTTCGGCCGAGGCGAGGAAGCGGTCGATGAAGATGGTCGACGTTTCGGGATAGTTGACGGTGACGATGAGCATGCACTGGTCGAGGTTGGCAGCGATGATGTGCGACTGCTTCGACAGATTGGACGCCCGTCGGATGATGTAGTTCTTGCGGTCTTCGATTTCGCTGATGAAGGCGGTACCTTCCTGGTTGAGAATGATTTGCACGTAGTCGCCCACAGCTACCGGGTTGGTGCTGCGGATACCCTTCAGGCGGAAGTTCCCTTTGATTTTGCATTCGACACACCGCCCGTCTTCTGTCTTGACGAGATACCAGCTGCCTGTGTTCTTGATGACGAGCCCCTTCATTGAATTGAGAATTGAAAATGGAAAGTGGAAAATTGAAAATGGAAAATTGAGAATTGACAATGGGAAGCCGGGGAGTGCCCGTGCGCGTCATTTTCAATTCTCAATTTTCCATTTTCAATTATTATACGGTCATGATTTCCTTGTCCTTGGCGGCCAGCATTTCGTCAATCTGCTTGATGTACTTGTCGTGTACCTTCTGCAGCTTCTCTTCGCCGCCCTTCTGGGCATCTTCGGCGAGGCCTTCCTTGACGGCTTTCTTCAACTGATCGATGGCATCGCGGCGGGCGTTGCGCACACTCACCTTGGCTGTTTCGCCTTCGCCCTTGCACTGCTTGGCCAGCTGTTTGCGGCGCTCTTCCGTCAGAGGCGGGATGCCGATGCGGATGATTTCGCCGTTGTTCTCGGGCATGATGCCCAGGTCGGAGTCGATGATGGCCTTCTCGATGATGCGGAACATCGACTTGTCCCACGGCTTGATGGCGATGCTGCGTGCATCGGGAGTGGTCACGGCGGCCACGTTGTTGATGGGCACCATGCTGCCGTAGGAGTCTACGCGGATGCCGTCCAGCAGGCGGATGTCAGCCTTGCCGGCGCGGATGTGGGCCAGTGTCTCTTCCAGATACATGATGGCCATGTCCATTTTCTCCTGCGCTTCGTTCAGGATGTCTTTTACGTCTTTCATATCGCTTCGTTCTTTATGGAATGATTGTTTTTTTTAATTAGTAGAGCAAATGTAGCGTATTATTCCTTCTTTTGCAACATTGCAGGTCTTTTTTTGATTCGGAAGGCCGTTGTCCGTCTGAAGGAAAACATTGCTTTCCTTGGTGCAAAGCATTGCTTTCCCCGATGGAAAGCATTGCTTTTTCAGTTGTGTACCAGCGTGCCGATTTCCTCGCCGGCCATGACTTTCTTCAGGTTGCCCACCGTATCCATGTCGAAGACGATGATGGGCAGGTTGTTCTCCTTGCACATGCAGGTGGCGGTGAGGTCCATCACCTTGAGGCCGCGGCGCAGCACTTCGTCGTAGGTGATGTCGTGGAATTTCGTGGCCGTCGGGTCCTTTTCCGGGTCGGCGGTATAGATGCCGTCCACGCGTGTACCCTTCAGCATTACGTCGGCTTCAATCTCGATGCCGCGCAGCGAGGAACCTGTGTCGGTGGTGAAGAACGGGTTGCCTGTGCCGGCAGACATGATGACCACTTCGCCAGCCTCCATGCACTCGATGGCACGCCACTTGTTGTAGAATTCGCCGATGGGCTCCATGCGGACGGCGGTCAGCACGCGGGCCTTGACGCCGGCGGCTACCAGGGCCGAGCTCAGTGCCAGGCTGTTGATGACGGTGGCCAGCATGCCCATTTGGTCGCCCTTCACACGGTCGAAGCCTTTTGAAGCCCCGCTCAGCCCGCGGAAGATGTTTCCTCCGCCGATGACGATGCCTATCTGCACGCCCATCTGATGTATTTCCTTGATCTGTGCTGCATATTCGGCCAGACGTTTTTCGTCGATGCCGTACTGCTTCTCGCCCATCAGGCTCTCGCCGCTGAGCTTCAGTAAGATTCTTTTGTACGTTGCCATAATAGTCTTTTTAAATGATGCTATATGGTTGCAAATATAAGGCATTCGTTTTGATTGGCCTCGCGTTTGTTCAATTTCCTTCTCTACCGGTCACTTTTCTTTCAAGGTATAGTCACCGGCTTTTTCTGTAATCTGTTTTTGCAGTTCCTGCAATGTGTATGTCCGTTCGCTGGTAAATTCTATTGTGGCTACTGGTGGTTCAAGGGTGACGGTGGCGTGTACGCCTTCCAGTCCGTTCAGGGCTTCTTCTACATGCATGCGGCAGTGGTTGCACATCATACCTTCCACTTGATAGGTGACAGTTACCGGTGAGGATGGCTTGTTTTTCTGTGTCTTTTCGCTTTTCATGTCAGTTTCTTTTTTATCGGGTTTTTCAGAAAGAATTTTTGTTATTTCCAGTTTTTTATTTTTCAGTCGCAGGCTGTTTGTCACCACGCTGACGCTGCTGAACGCCATGGCCGCTCCCGCTATCATGGGGTTGAGCAAGAAGCCGCAGACGGGGTAGAGCACACCGGCGGCAACGGGCACACCTATTATATTATAGATGAAGGCCCAGAACAAGTTTTGTCGGATGGTGCGCACGGTGAGGTGGGAGAGGCGCAGGGCTTCGGACAGCTTGCCGAGGTCGCCCTTCAGCAGGGTGATGCCTGCCACGTCCATGGCGATGTCGCTACCCGTACCCATGGCGATGCTCAGGTCGGCCTGTGCCAGGGCAGCACTGTCGTTGATGCCGTCGCCCACCATGGCGACAGTTTTTCCCTCTTGTTGAAGGCGGCCCACATAGGCCGCCTTTTCTTGTGGCAGCACGTTGGCTTGGTAGTGGCGGATGCCCGTCTGTGCGGCGATGGCGCGGGCGGTGGCTTCGTTGTCGCCCGTCAGCAGGTGGACATCGATGCCCTGGCGTTGCAGGCGGCGGATGGCTTGGGCAGAGGTAGGCTTCACGCGGTCGGCGATGGCGGCCACGGCCAGAGCTTCGTGCTCATCAGCCAGCCAGATGACGGTTTGTGCTTCGGCTTCCAGGCGGTCGGCTTCCTGCGCCAGTTGCGGGTCGACGGCAATCTGCTGCTCGTCCAGCAGGCGACGGTTGCCGATGTAGTAAAGTGTATTGCCGACGCGGCCACGGATGCCCCGTCCGGTCAGACTTTCAAATTCTCCGATTGGAGAAGTATTTTTCTCCAACTGGGGAAAACTGTTTTCCAGGTAGTGCGTGACGGCTTCGGCCAGCGGATGTTCGGAACGCTTCTCCAGTGCATGGAAGGCGACTGCGTGGCGGCTGTCTTCGTGTTTCCACAGGAGGGTGGTCACCTGCGGACGCCCTTCGGTCACGGTACCTGTCTTGTCCAGCACGATGGTGTCCACTCGGCGGGCGCGCTCCAAGCTCTCGGCGTCCTTGATGAGGATGCCCCGTTCGGCTCCCTTGCCGATACTCACCATGATGGCTGTCGGTGTGGCCAGGCCCAAGGCGCAGGGGCAGGCGATGATGAGCACCGTCACCAGTGCCAGCAGGCCGTGGGTGAAGCCGTCGGTCGGGGCCAACAATACCCAGCCGAGGAAGCTCAGCAGGGCGATGGCCATGATGGTGGGGACGAAGATGCCCGCGATGCGGTCTGCCAACTTCTGCACGGGGGACTTGCTGCCCTGTGCGTCCTGCACGGCACGGATGATGTGGGCCAGCAGCGTGTCGTGCCCCACCTGCTCGGCGCAGAAAACGAAACTGCCCTTCTGGTTGATGGTACCCGCCAGTACACGGTCGCCCGCACGCTTGCCCACGGCCAGCGGTTCGCCGCTCAGCATGCTTTCGTCCACGTACGACTCTCCGTCCACGACCGTGCCGTCCACGGGCACGCGCTCGCCGGGCTTCACCAGAAGCAGATTGCCGACGGTGACCTGTTCCAGTGGGAAAGATTCTTTTAATGAAGAATGAGGAATGAAGAATGAAGAATTTCCTTGCAGACTGTCAGGCGCAGCACAGCCTGGTTCTTCATTCTTCATTTTTAATTCTTCATTTACCAGCGTTACCGTCTGCGGTTGCAGACCCATCAACTTCTTGATGGCGTCGGCTGTCCGGCTCTTGGCGCGCGCCTCGAGCAGGCGGCCCAGCAGGATGAAGGCGATGATGACGGCCGAGGCTTCGAAATAGACATGCGGCTCGATGCCCCGCGACCGCCAGAAGTCGGGGAAGAAGAGGTTGAACACGCTGAACAAGTAGGCGATGCTGGTGCTGACGGCCACCAGCGTGTCCATGTTGGCCGCGCGGTGCTTCAGCAGTCGCCAGGCGTTGGCATAGAAGCCGTGGCCCAGTCCGAAGACTACGGGGGTAGCGAGCAGCCACATCACGTAATTGGCATAGGGCAGGTCCATGAACACCATGCCGATGACGGCCACGGGCAGGGCGAGGGCGATGGCCCACACGGTGCGCCGCTTCAGTGCGCGGTACTGGCGGAGTTGTTCCGCTTCCTTGTCTTCCGCCTCCGAGGGCGCGGGTGTTTCCTGTTTGGGAGTCAGGCCGAATCCTACGGCCTCTACGGCCTGTTGCAGGGCTGCGGCGTTGCAGGCCGACGGGTCGTAGGTCACTGTAGCCGTTGCCGTGGCCAGGTTGACGGCGGCTTGGACGACGCCCGGCTGCCGGCTCAAGGTCTTTTCCACACGGGCGGAGCAGGCGGCGCAGCTCATGCCCTGTACATCGAAGTTCTGTTGGATGGTATGTTCGTTTTCCATTGCTGACGGTTGGTTTTAATGTTTACGTCTGCAAAGGTACGGCGGACTTTCCGGTCGGTTGTTATGGAATTCGGGGAATAAGTTATAAGATTGTGTCTTTATCTCAGATTTCGTCCAGCGGCCTGCGGCGTTTCTCCTTCTGCTGCCTGAATTGCGTGGGAGTGAGGCCTGTCACGCTCTTGAACTGCGCGCTCAGGTAAGCGGTACTCGAGTAGCTCAGGCGGTCGGCTATCTCGTTCAGTGTCAGTTCGCCATAGGTCAGCAACTCTTTGGCCCTCTCTATTTTCTGGGCGATGACATACTTCTCGACGGTGGTACCCGTGGCTTCGGAGAACAGCTTGCTCAGTGTGCCGTAGTCTTTGCCGAGGGCGTGGGCCAAGTAGTCGGACAGGTTGGTCTGGAGGGGATCGTCCGTGGGCTGGTGCACTAGGCTGACGATGAGGTCCTTCATCTGTTGCACCGTCTGCATCCGGCGGTCGTCTATCAGTTCGAATTCCAAGGCTTCCAACGCTTCCTTTACCCGCAGACGGAGGTCGGGTGTCAGCTCTTCGGCGGTGACGGCGATACCCAGCTCCACAGACAGCGGATGCAGGCCCAGCGTGCGCAGGGCGTTGTCGACGGCCAGTATACAGCGGTGGCATACCATGTTCTTGATGTGTAGCGTATGGGTTTCGTCTGTCATCGGGATGCAATGTTTGGTTGGTTGCAAAGGTAGTGAAAGGTGAGCGCAGAAACAAATGAAAACCACGTTTTCAATTTGTTTTTGCCGAACCGCATCCTATCTTATCAAAAGGTGGTGAAAGGTGAATACTTTGAATGGTTGAGTTGGCAATGAAAGTTAAATACCTGATGAATCTTCGGAAAACATTTCATCCTTTCGCCACAAATCCTTTCTTTTGCGAAAAAATATCTCGGCATGAAAAAACTGATTCCTTTTGCCTTGCTCTGCCTGGCATTGCTGTCGCTCGGGCTGGGTGCCTGTTCCGATAAAGACGACAGTGTTCCACGTATCCAACTGGCGTATGAAAACCCGAATGAAGTTTTCGATAACGAAAACCCTCGTATCTCTCTGAGGGCTTTTGAGACGGCCGACCGTGTGTATCTCATACAGGGTGGTGACGGGAATTTCCGTTTGGAGGTTAGCAACGACGAGGTGGTGCAGGCCCGTTGCGAAGGCAATAAGCTCTATATCCGTCCGCTGAAGGCCGGAAAGGCGGAAGTCCTTATCCGTGACGGTTACGGATGGAATTATCTTTTGTCGGTTACAGTGGGTTACCCCTATTATCTCTATGGCGTGATAGACAACCGCGTGATGTTGCAGGGCGCAGGGCTGACCGATGAAGAGAAGAGCGCGTTGGAGCAGGAGATGCTGAGTGCTTCTTCGGGGCCTGCCGTCGTCAAGGGTTATACGTTGGTCTATCAGAACGAAGCGATGAACGCGGGACAGCTGGTTATCGGTTCTTCATGCTATGCCTTCGATGCTTCGGCGGAGCCCATCGGACTCGAAGATCCTTTGGAACTCAATGTGCGGACGGACGACGGTTTTGCACGCAAGTTTTTCTTCGAACGCTTCACGCCCGTCCGTCTGTCGTCGGGCAACCGTTCGGGCGAACTGTTTCTGAGCGAGTCCAATGGCGGTGTTTCGCCTGATACGCGTGATTTCAATTCGGCTCCTCACTTCCGTTGTGTGATTGCGGACCGCACTTCTCTCTATCGGGAACGTTATCCGGCGCTGGAGCATGCCTATCATGTGCAGGTGGTGCTTGAACAATATGAAGGATTGACCTCCGAAGAATAAAGTCTCCGGCCGCGGGCCGGAGGGATTGTACGGAAGGATTTCCTCCTGACTTGCCGAGGCGGTCAGGGGGAAGTCTTTTTTGTTTCTTGCCCGTACCTGTTCACTCCCCTACGAGTTTCAAGATGGTTTCATGCTTTGAAACCATCAGTTTCATTGAATGAAACCAGTAGTTTCTTTCAATGAAACTGTTAGTTTCATGCGATGAAACGATTGTGAAACTACTCGTTTCAATAGTTGGTGTGCGAACGAAACCGGTAGTTTCAAGCCGCAGGGCACAGGTAGAAAGGGGAGTGAAGGCTTTTAGAGGATGTGTTGTACCTCCTTGAAGAGGTATTTACGCAAGTGCCCCGTCTCGTCTTGCAGGACGAAGCGCCCGTCCGGTTCCACATCAGCCAGACGGGCCAGGAAGCGTCCGTTGGCGTCTTCGTAGAGATGTAGGCCCTCGCGGCGGAAGAGGGCGTCGGTGTATCGGCGGGCAATGGAGGCGGCAAAGCGGCCGTCCTCATCACGGCGCAGAGCTTCGTAATAGGTGTGCAGATGGCGCAGGAAGCCATTGAGGATGGTCAGCGCGTTGTAATCACGGCCCGTGATCTGCTTCAGCGAAACGGGATTGGGCGCGGGGCTGCGGAAAGTGGTCTGATTCAGGTTGATGCCGATGCCGGGGATGCAGCGGCCGATGTGGTTGCCCTCCAGCACATTCTCGATGAGCATGCCGCAAATCTTCTTCTCGTGCCAGTAGATGTCGTTGGGCCATTTGATGGAGATGCCTTCCGTGTAGGTGTCCAGCTCTTCCTTGACGGCCAGCGAAACAATCTGCGACAGGACGAACTGGCGGCGTGCCTCGACGAAACGGGGGTAGAGCACGGTGCTGAACAGGAGGTTCTGCCCGGCTTCGGATTCCCACGAGTTGCCGCGCTGTCCCTTGCCCGATGTCTGGAAGCGGGCGATGACGGTAGTATATTCGGCGGGGGCGGCCGGGGCGTTGTCGCACAGGTCGCTCAGGTAGCGGTTGGTCGAGTCGGTTTCTTCCAGTCTGATGATTGGAAAGGAGGGTTGTTCAGGAATTGTTGTCATCTTGGTTTTGTACGTAAAATTCATTATGCTTAAAATTGTGGCGGATAGAAAGCATTCTCCAGATGCTCGATCTGGAACGGAGGCTGGTCGCCAACGGCCGTGACGATGTCGAAGCGGACGGGCAGGTCGATGCCGAAATGCTTGATGTAGGCATCGGCCGCCACGACGATGTGGCGCACCTTCCGCCAGTCCACGGCCTCCTGAGGCTCCTTGTAGTCGGTGTTGGTACGGGTCTTCACTTCGACCACCACCAGCTCGCCGTCGTGCGTGGCTACAATGTCCAGCTCCAGGCGGTTCTTGCGCCAGTTGCGGTGAAGTATCGTGTAGCCTTTCCGCTCCAGATAGGCTGCTACGGCATCCTCGCCTTCCTTTCCCAGTCTGTTGTGTGCTGCCATATTACCGTGTTTTTTCTTCTCGGGAGACAAATTTACGCTTTTTCTGCTTTGAATTTACGGCAGGAACACTAATTTTGCAGGAAATATGAGAAAGAGAGACAAAACGTGTGCGAAAGCAACGCCCGACGAGCCTAAACGCGAACAGCGCATCGTGTGCCTGATGAGCGAGGAGGAACTGCGGATTGTGGACCGTTATCTGGAGAAGTACAAGATAACCAACAAATCGCGCTGGTTCAGGGAGACTATTCTCATGTTTATCCACAAGAATATGGAGGAAGACTATCCGACCCTCTTTGGCGAGCACGACATGAGGCGCTGATTGGTCGGCAAGACAATGTATCGGCTCTAACTCCTTTAACTTCTCTAACTTCTTTAATTCCTGACCAATATGGACGACCCACATTACATGAAGCAGGCCTTGGCCGAAGCCCGGAAGGCGGCCGAGCGCAACGAAGTGCCCGTCGGGGCGGTCGTGGTGTGCAAGGACCGCATCATCGCCCGTGCCCACAACCTGACCGAAACCCTGACGGACGTGACGGCCCATGCCGAGATGCAGGCCATTACGGCTGCGGCGTCGGCCCTTGGCGGCAAGTATCTGAACGAGTGCACGCTCTACGTCACGGTAGAGCCTTGTGTGATGTGTGCCGGTGCCATTGCCTGGGCACAGGTCGGCCGCCTCGTCTTCGGGGCCGAGGACGAGAAACGGGGCTACCAGCGCTATGCGCCGCAGGCCCTTCATCCAAAAACGGTCGTGGTGAAAGGTGTGATGGCCGACGAATGTGCCACCCTGATGAAAGAATTCTTCCAGCGGAAACGGTAAGGGGGGGAAGCGGTTAACGGTTAGTGGTGAGCGGTTGGTATTGGCTGCTAACTTATTGGGACGTAATGGGAAGGCACCGGTTAAAAATGATGGAACGAATAACCGATTGACAGGAATATGCCCTGGCTTAATTCTCTCTTGGGAACATGGAACTTCTGCCCGTTGGCTAACGTAATGTTTCTTCGCCCGGAATAATAGTCAAGATTGGAAAGGGAATATCCACCTCTGAGGATGAAACGGCCGATGGCAAAGTTGACCGAAGCTCTTGCATTCCAGTAGAACCATTGGAGGTCTTTATTGGGAAATCGTCGGTAATCTACGGTTTGGCTGACTGCTCCCGCGAATTCCTTGATTTCATAGGTTAGAGAGTTGCGGAATGGGCATGCCAGGCTGAGGCCAGGCTCTACCTGGAACCAAAGCCGGTAGTCGTGGTCCGCACTTTCCCATACGGTGGGAGATTTCAGTATCACAGACGGCTTGAAGATGACCCATCGGATGTTTCTTTCATTGTCTGTGAGTTCAGCCTCCTGTCCGTCAATGGTGGTCTGACGGATCGGCTGGTTGTATTGGCCGGTTAACTCCAATCCAAGTGCCACTCCGAGATACTTGTGGAAAAGCCAGCTGACGGATGGCTCAAGTTGCCAGGCTTGTTCATTGTTGAGATATATTCCACCGTATAAGTCTGCTGTGAATGTCGGTTTGTCGTCCTGTGCATATAGGCCGACGGTCGCGCACCACGATAGTAATACTGCTAAGATGATTGCTCCCCTGTTCATGGCTGTTAGTCTTTTATCTCTTCAAAGTCCACATACTCGCCTTCGTCCTTGGAGAAGATGCGATCCTTGTGCTTGATGTGGAGTTCGCCTTCTTCGGGGCGGATGCCGTCGTTCGGGGTCGTGGAGGTGCGCGACGACGACTGGCGGTTGTCTCCGTAGAACGTATAGCCGCCCTGGAAGTTGCGCGGCGACGGCTTCTTCCGTCCGAAGCCGAAGAAGCCGCGTACAATGCTGAAGATGACGCTGAGGCCGATAATCAGTATCGCTATGATGAGTATGAACAGAAATCCTAAGAAATGTAACATGTATATCAAGTGTTTTAGTTGGTTCTGATAACACTACTACAACAATCGTGCCAGACGGAAAGTTCACTTCTTCCGGCCTGTGAACAGCGACAGCAGGATGTACCAGACAATGGAGACGGCAAAACCGCGTACTTTCAAGGTTGCCAGGAAGTAGATGCAGAGCAGCAGGAAGATGAAGCTCACCTTGTTGTCCTTCCACGACAGGTTCTTGAACTTCAGTGAGAACATCGGAATCTCCGATACCAGCAGCCACGAGGAGAGGCAGACTACGGCCAGCAGTCCGAGCGGATGAACACTGCCGCCGGTCAGCATCGGATGGTAGCCCGTTACGAACGAGGCCCAGAACAGGGCGTTGGCAGGCACGGGCAGGCCGATGAAGGAAGTTGCCTGGCGCGTGTCGTTGTTGAACTTGGCCAGGCGCAGGGCCGAGAATACCGAAATGAGGAAAGCTGCATAGGGCAGCCAGGCAGTTGTGCCTGCCAGATAGTCGGGGTAGGGCATCTCCTTGAATAGGGAGAAGACGATAATCGACGGTGCCACGCCGAAGCTGACGTCGTCGGCCAACGAATCCAAGTCCTTGCCGATGGGAGAATGTGCGTTCAGTGCGCGGGCGGCCAATCCGTCGAAAAAGTCGAATGTCGCACTGATGATGATAAACAGCAATGCCAGTTCGTAGCGGCTTTCGAAGGCCATCACGCCGGCGATGCAGCCCGAAAACAGGTTCAGGCAGGTCAGCGCGTTGGGAATATGACGGGTGATGCAATTGGCCATAATGGGATTATTTTAGTTTGGCGATGACTGTCTGGTTGCCCGTAGTCAGTTGCCCCAGTTTGACAAGTATTTCGGTGCCCAGCGGCAGGTAGACGTCCACACGCGAGCCGAACTTGATGAAGCCCATGTGCTCGTCGATGTAGCATTCCTCGCCCGGCTCGGCATAGGTGACGATGCGGCGTGCCATGGCTCCGGCTATCTGCCGTGCCATCACCTCCACGCCTTCGGGCGTTTCGATGACCACCATCGAGCGTTCGTTGTCCGTGCTGGCCTTGGGCAGCCAGGCTTTCATGAATTTTCCGTTCTGGTGGCCCACCTTCTTGATGGTGCCGTCCACGGGATACCAGTTGGCATGTACGTTGACCAGGCTCATGAAGATGGACACCATGAGGCGGCGGTCGTGGAAGTATTCATTCTCCTCCACTTCTTCGATGACTACCACCTTGCCGTCGGCCGGCGCTACCACCACTTTCTCCGTATCCTGACCGAAGAGACGTATCGGGCAACGGAAGAAGTTGACCAGTATGCCGTACACCACCAGGCTGACCACGCCTACAATATAAAAAGGTATCTTGCATTCCAACCCGAAGTATAGGGCGGAGTCAACTGCCAGCAGCAGTATCAGGCTTCCTATCAGTGTGTGGGTGCCTTCACGGTGTATGCGTATTTTCTTTAGTCTTTTAAGTCTGCCCATGTAATCAATCCGTTTGTCTTGGGATTTGGTTTAAATTAGTAATTACCCGCAAAAATAGGGCTATTTTAAAAATCAAGCAAGAAAATGGGGCATAAATGCATCTGTGAGCAATTTTTTGATGAATATTTTGGTGAAAAATGTCAGACATTGTACCTTTATCCTCCAATTTGAAAGGAGTGCTTATGCAAGATTTTGTTCATCTACACGTACATACCCAGTATTCGTTGCTCGACGGGCAGGCCAGTGTCAGTCGCCTGGTAGATAAGGCTATGAAAGACGGTATGCGCGGCATCGCGGTGACCGACCACGGCAACATGTTCGGCATCAAGGAGTTCACCAACTACGTCAACAAGAAGAACAGCGGTCCGAAGGGAGAAATCAAGGACCTGAAGAAGAAAATGGCCGACATCGAGAGCGGCAAGGAGGAGTGCGAGGACAAGGAAGCCGCGCTGGCCGACTGCCGCGAGAAGATTGCCGCGGCGGAAGCCCGCATCTTCAAGCCCATCATCGGCTGCGAGATGTACGTGGCGCGACGCACGATGGACAAGAAGGAGGGCAAGCCCGACCAGAGCGGTTACCACCTGGTGGTGCTGGCCAAGAACGAGAAGGGCTACCACAACCTCATCAAGCTGGTGTCGCGCGCCTGGACCAAAGGTTACTACATGCGTCCGCGTACCGACCGCAACGAGCTGGAGAAGTATCACGAGGGCCTGATTGTCTGCTCCGCCTGCCTGGGTGGCGAAATCCCCAAGAAGATAACCAACGACAAGTACGACGAGGCCGAGGAGGCCATCCGCTGGTACAAGAACCTCTTCGGCGACGACTTCTACCTGGAGCTGCAACGCCACAAGGCCACCGTGCCGCGGGCCAACCACGAGGCCTATCCCCTGCAGCAGAAGGTGAATGCCAAGCTGATGGAATACAGCAAGAAGTATGGCATCAAGCTGATCTGTACGAACGACGTCCATTTCGTGGACGAGGAGAACGCCGAAGCCCACGACCGCCTCATCTGCCTCAGTACGGGCAAGGACCTCGACGACCCCACCCGCATGCTCTACACCAAGCAGGAGTGGATGAAGACCAAGGCCGAGATGAACGAAATCTTTGCCGACGTGCCCGAAGCCCTCACCAATACGCTGGAGATACTGGACAAGGTGGAGTTCTATTCCATAGACCATGCCCCCATCATGCCTACCTTCGCCATCCCCGAAGACTTCGGTACGGAGGAGGAATACCGAAAGAAATATACCGAACAGGACCTGTTCAACGAGTTCACCCGCAACGAGAACGGCGAAGTGGTGCTCGACGAGGAGGCCGCCAACGCCAAGATCAAGCGCCTGGGCGGCTACGAGAAGCTGTATCGCATCAAGCTGGAGGCCGACTACCTGGCCAAGCTGGCCTTCGACGGGGCCAAACGACTCTACGGCGACCCGCTGAGCGAGGAGGTGAAGGAACGCCTCGTGTTCGAACTCTACATCATGAAGACCATGGGTTTCCCCGGTTACTTCCTCATCGTGCAGGACTTCATCAACGCCGCGCGTACCCAGCTCGGCGTGTCCGTGGGGCCGGGACGTGGTTCGGCAGCCGGTTCGGCGGTGGCCTACTGCCTGGGCATCACGAAGATAGACCCCATTCAGTACGACCTGCTGTTCGAGCGTTTCCTGAACCCCGACCGTATCTCTCTCCCCGATATTGACGTGGATTTCGATGACGACGGTCGCGGCGAGGTGCTCCGCTGGGTGACCGAGAAGTACGGACAGGAGAAGGTGGCCCACATCATCACCTACGGTACGATGGCTACCAAGATGGCCATCAAGGACGTGGCCCGCGTGGAGAAGCTCCCGCTGTCCGAGTCCGATCGCCTGTGCAAGCTGGTGCCCGACAAGATTCCCGACAAGAAGCTGAACCTGCCCAACGCCATCGCCTACGTGCCCGAGCTGCAGGCAGCCGAGGCGTCGCCCGACCCGCTGGTGCGCGAGACCATCAAATATGCCAAGATGCTCGAAGGCAACGTGCGTGGTACCGGTGTGCATGCCTGCGGTACCATCATCTGCCGTGACGACATCACCGACTGGGTGCCCGTCAGCACGGCCGACGACAAGGAGACGGGCGAGAAGATGCTCGTCACCCAGTACGAAGGCTCCGTCATCGAGGACACGGGGCTCATCAAGATGGACTTCCTGGGCCTGAAGACCCTTTCCATCATCAAGGAGGCGGTGGAGAACGTCCGCCTGCACCGCGGCATCGAACTCGACATCGACAAGATATCCATCAACGACCCCGCCACCTATAAGCTGTATTGCGACGGCCGCACCATCGGAACCTTCCAGTTCGAGTCGGCCGGCATGCAGAAGTACCTGCGCGAGCTGCAGCCCAGTACGTTCGAGGACCTCATCGCCATGAACGCCCTCTACCGTCCGGGGCCTATGGACTACATCCCAGACTTCATCGACCGTAAGTGGGGACGCAAGCCCATCGAATACGATATCCCCATCATGGAGAAGTACCTGAAGGATACCTACGGCATCACCGTCTACCAGGAGCAGGTGATGTTGCTCTCCCGTCTGCTGGCCGACTTCACCCGCGGCGAGTCCGACGCCCTGCGTAAGGCCATGGGTAAGAAGCTGCGCGACAAGCTGGACCACATGAAGCCGAAGTTCATCTCCGGCGGGCAGAAGAACGGGCACGACCCCAAGGTGCTGGAGAAAATCTGGGCCGACTGGGAGAAGTTCGCTTCCTACGCCTTCAACAAGTCGCACGCCACGTGCTACTCCTGGGTAGCCTACCAGACGGCCTACCTGAAGGCCAACTATCCTGCCGAATACATGGCGGCCGTCATGAGCCGAAGCCTCTCGGACATCACCACCATCACCAAGCTGATGGACGAGTGCAAGTCGATGGGCATCAAGGTGCTGGGACCCGATGTGAACGAGAGTAACCTGAAGTTCACCGTCAACCCCGAAGGCAACATCCGCTTCGGACTGGGTGCCGTGAAGGGAGTGGGCGAGGGCGCCGTGCAGAGCATCATGGATGAACGGCGGAAGAACGGACCTTACAAGGGCATCTTCGACTTCGTGCAGCGTGTCAACCTCAATGCCTGCAACAAGAAGAACCTCGAGTGCCTGGCCCTGGCGGGAGGTTTCGACAGCTTCCCCGAGCTGCGCCGCGAGCAGTATTTCGCCCTCAACTCCAAGGGAGAAGTCTTCCTGGAGTCGCTCGTGCGCTACGGCAACCGCTATCAGGCCGACAAGGCCGCGGCTGCCAATTCGCTGTTCGGCGGCGAGAACGTGGTGGACATCGCCACGCCCGAAGTGCCCGAGGCCGAACGCTGGAGCGACCTGGACCGCCTGAACAAGGAACGCGACCTGGTGGGCATCTATCTTTCCGCCCATCCGCTGGACGAGTATGCCGTGGTGCTGGAGCATGTATGCAACACCCACATGGCCGAGCTTGAGAACAAGGAGGCGCTCGTGGGCCGCGAAATCACGATGGGCGGCATCGTCACCTCCCTGCGCCGCGGCACGAGCAAGAACGGCAATCCGTATGGCATCGCCAAGATAGAAGACTACTCCGGAGCCGCCGAGATACCGTTCTTCGGCAACGACTGGGTCACCTATCAGGGCTATCTGGGCGAGCGTACCTTCCTTTATATCAAGGCGCGCTGCCAGCCCAAGCAGTGGAGGCAGAACGAGCTGGAGCTGAAGATAACGTCCATCGAATTGCTGCCCGACGTCAAGGAGAAGCTCATCGAGAAGATAACGATCCTCATCCCGCTGACGGTGCTCAACACCGAGCTGGTGAACGAGCTGGCCGACCTTACCAAGGAACATCCCGGCTCGACGGAGCTTTATGTCAAAGTGTCCGACCCGGAAACCAAGCTGACGCTCGACATGGTGTCGCGTCCGGTGAAGCTTTCCGTGGGGCGTGAGCTGATTTCTTATTTAAAGGAACGTCCGGAGCTGGATTTCCGAATCAATTAGTGGTCGATGAATAAGATAGGATGCGTCTCAGCAAAAAAATTAAGCAAGCTTATTTTTTTTGCTTTCGACTTTCACTATCTTTGCCCGTGCAATCGGTTAAAAAATAACCAGAGAATAAACTAATAACAATCAATAATTTAAAAGCTTAAGACAATGGCATTGGAGATTACTGACAGCAATTATCAGGCAACCCTCGCAGAAGGAAAGCCTGTAGTGATAGACTTTTGGGCACCGTGGTGCGGACCTTGCAAGATGGTGGCTCCCATCATCGAGGAACTGGCAGCCGAATACGAAGGCAAGGTACTTATCGGTAAGTGCGACGTGGACGAGAACGGCGACGTAGCTGCCGAGTTCGGCATCCGCAACATCCCTACCGTGCTGTTCTTCAAGGACGGCAAACTGGTGGACAAGCAGGTGGGTTCCGCTACCAAACCGGCTTATGCAGCCAAGATTGAAGCTTTGTTATAAATCATAGTCAGGATGGCTGCAAATGTGGGCGTATCCCTGTAACGGGGCGGTTGCATTTGCGGCCTTCGTCACTTTTAAAATCATTCATGACATGGGAACAGTAGACGAATTCTTGCAGGATGACCTGGATGACGAGAAGACCATCGAGTTCATCAAGAACTATCTGCCGCAGGACCTGAAGGACAGGTTCTCCGACGACGAACTGTATTACTTCCTCGACGTAATTGACGAGTACTATGTGGAGAGCGGCATCCTCGATGCACAGCCCGACGAGGACGGCTACATCGACATCGACCTGGAGAAGATTGTAGACTATATCATTAAGGAAGCCCGCAAGGACGAGATGGGCGAGTTCGACCCCGAAGAACTGCTCTTCGTCGTTCAGGGCGAAATGGAATATACCGACTCGCTGGGCGACGGCGAATGAGTCGGGCGTTTTCCTCCTCTTTTGTTCATGCCGTGCTTCGTTGCTTTCTGACGAAGCACGGCATGACGTTTTCAGGAAGTGCTTCGTCAGGTGCTCATGCAGTGCTTCATGAGGGGGTGACGAAGCACTTCGTCAGAGGGTCACGAAGCACTGGCTGGGAAGGCCTGCTTCAGGCGGGTGGCGTGTTCAGCACAAAGAATATGGCGGTGGCTATCAGAATCAGTCCCAGCACGCCGTAGAACAGGCGGGCCTGCCGGCGGCCCACGTTGCGCACCACGAACTGCGTGTTGCGTGCCGTGAAGAACCAGTCCCAGTCCAGCAGGGCCGCCAGTAGGCTGACGATGCCTGCTGCGGCAAAGATGCCTTGTATCAGATATTGGCTGGCCATGGCTGCGCTCAGGCTAATTCTTCCATCGTCAGGCGGCGTGCGCCGTTCTCCACTTCTTCGATGGTCACCTTGACGGTGTTGCCCGGCAGCAGCTCTTCAATCAGCTCCGGCCACTCGATGAAGCACACGGCACCGCTGTAGAAGTAGTCCTCGTATCCCATGTCGTACACCTCTTCGAGCTTCTTGATGCGGTAGAAGTCAAAGTGGTAGATGAGCTCTCCGGCCAGGTCGGAACGGTATTCGTTGACGATGGCGAAGGTGGGCGACGTGATGACATCGCTCACGCCCAGCTCCTCGCAGACGGCTTTGATGAACGTGGTCTTTCCGGCTCCCATCTTGCCGTAGAAGGCGAAGACGGTATTGTCGCCCATAGCCTCGACAAACTGGCGGGCAGCTTCGTGAATCTGGTCTAATGACTGAATGTTGATTTCCATTGTATCTATCTTTTTGTTTCTTATAAACGATTGTTTCAGGGTTTCGCCTGCCGTTTCAGACGGGCGATGTAAAGGGTCTTCCCCATCTTGCACACCGCATAGATGAGGATGGAGAAGAAGATGATGGACGCTCCCGAGGGCACGTTCAGGTAGAACGACAGCAGCAGGCCGCCCAGGCAGCTGAGGTAGCCGATGCCGATGGACAGCCAGATGATGCGGTGGAAGCGGTGGGAAAAGAGGTTGGCCGTCATCTGCGGAATGGTGAGCAGCGAGATGACCAGCACGATGCCCACCATGCGCAGGCAGGCCACGATGGTCAGGGCGATGAACATCATCAGGGTGTATTCGAAGAAGGCCACCGGCAACCCTTGCGAACGGGCGAACTCACGGTCGAAGGCGATGCTGACGATGGGCCGCAGGTAGAGGCCGAAGAATACGGCCAGAACGGCCGACAGCACACCCAGCAGGGCAATGTCGCCGGCTGTAATGGTCAGGATGTTGCCGAAGAGGTAGGCCGAGAGGTCGGGAGCGAAGCCCGGCGAAAGGAAGGTGAACATGATGCCCAGCGCCATGCCCAGCGTCCAGAAGACCGCGATGGCCGAGTCCTCGCGCATGTCCTTGCGCTTGCTGAGCCACTCCACGCCGAAGGCCGACAGCACGGCAAACACGGCTGCCGACAGGATGGGCGGGATGCCGGTGTACAGTCCCAGTCCGATGCCGCCGAACGAGGCATGCGTCAGTCCTCCGCTGATGAATACCAGCCGCCGCGTCACGATGTACGTGCCCACCAGCCCGCAGGCAATGCTTGCCAGCAGGCTGCCCAGCAGGGCGTGTTGGAAGAATGTATATTGTAACAGGTCCATGTTTTTAGCGGTTAGTGGTTAGCGGTTAGTGATGAACGGTTAGCGGTGAGCGGGTAGTATCGGCTTCTAACTTCTTTAACTTCTCTCCTTCTTATTTCTTGTGCGGATTGGCCCTCAGTTCCCCAACCACGAGGAACACTTCGTCCTTCAGGTTGTCCGGCAGGGCGATGCCGCGCAGCTGCAGGCTGCGTACCCATCCGGCCACGTCTTCTTCCTGCATGGTGTAGAACACGTCGCGGAAATCCTCTTCCTGCTCGGGCGTGTAGGCGTCGCCGGGCGTGCCGATGTATTGGTCCAGTTCCTCGTCGTCGTAGTATTCTATCTTCTTGCTGACGGCGGCCAGAAGGCTTTCCTTTTCGCACACCTCGTGCTGGCCGCAACATTCCGAGTCCACTTGCACCGGTTCGGGCATGGCTTCCAGTTCGCCGCTTTCCACCTGTCGGCGCAGGCGGCGGTTGCGTATCAATCCGGCTACGGCTGCTACCACGGCCAGGACAATCAGACTAACAATCAGTATCCACATACCTTTATATATAATATAGCGTGGTGCAAAGATAGTGCAAACTGAGAGAAGCACAAAGTGAAAACAAAGTTTTCAAGCTTTTGGTTCCGAAGTGAAGCCTGTCTTGTCGAAAGATACACAGAATTTGGGCACGACGATACAGGATGGGCTTAAAAAAGGCGGGACCTCACGGCTTATCTGCTTTCGGGCGATGTCGTAATACCGAATCCGGCTGCCCGCAGGTCGTCCCAGTAGCGGGGGTAAGACTTGCTCACCACCTGCGGATTGTTGATGCGGATGTCGGGGCGTACGAGGCAGGCGGGGGCGAAAGCCATGGCCATGCGGTGGTCTTCGTAGGTGTCGATGACGGGCTGTGGGTCGGCCGGGCAGCGTTCGCCGTCCCACCACAGGATGCTGTCCTGCTCGGCATGTACGGTGTAGCCCAGCTTCCGCAGCTCGGTGATGAGGGCACAGATGCGGTCGGTTTCCTTGATCTTGAGGCTCTGCAGGCCGGTGAAGCGGAAGGGAACGCCCATCAGGCAGCAGGTCACCACGAAGGTCTGCGCCAGGTCGGGGATGTCGACCAGGTCCTCGTCCAGGCGTTCGGCAGGCTGGCCCTCTTTGCGGAGCTTCACGCCTTGCGGAGTGAACTCCGTCTGTACGCCCAGGCGGGCAAAGAGCTCGGCGCCGCGGCTGTCGCCCTGCGGGCTGTGGACACGAAGTCCCGGCAGTTCCACTTCGGCGTTGCCCGAGGTCAGGGCAGTCATCTGGTACCAGTAGGAAGCCGCGCTCCAGTCGCTCTCCACGCGGAAGGGCGTGTCGCGGTAGCCGCCGGGCGTCACGGCGATGCTGCTCTCCGAAGTCCATCCGGCCTGTGCGCCGAAGTCATGCATCAGTTGCAGCGTCAGGTTGATGTAGGGACGCGAAACGATGTCGCCCGTCAGCTGCAGCTTCAGCCCTCCGGGCAGCACGGCTCCTATCATCAGCAGGGCCGAGATGTATTGCGAGCTCACGTTGCCCGCCAGCTCTATTTCGCTGCCTGTCAGTCGGGTGCCGGTGATGCGCAGGGGTGGAAAGCCCTCGTTGCCTGCATATTCGATGCGTGCGCCCAGCGTGCGCAGGGCGTCCACCAGGATGCGGATGGGGCGCTGCTGCATGCGTTCGGTGCCGGTGATGACGTGTGTGCCCGGCGTCACGCAGAGGTAGGCGGTGAGGAAGCGCATGGCCGTGCCGGCGGCGTGGATGTCTATCACGTCGGGCATGTGGTCCAGGGCGCGTATCATGACCTGCGTGTCGTCGCAGTCGCTCAGGTTCTCGGGGCGTATGGCTCCTCCCGACAGGGCGTGGAGGATGAGCGCGCGGTTGCTGATGCTCTTCGAGGCGGGCAGCTGTACGGAGGCGTGCAGCGAGGCGGGGGCGGTGAGTCGGTATTGCATGTTGTGGTTCTTGCTTTGGTTTGACGGATGCAAAAATAAGAAAAGTAGGAAATTGGGGCAAATAAATCGATGGCTATCTGCGTCATCTGCAGTGCCTGTTGTTAACTTCTGAAAATGTTTTCCAAAAAGGGTGATAGGCCTTGGTATGCGGTGGTACAGATTTCCGGAATTCATGGTAACTTTGCACCGCTTTTCTAAGATATAGGTATTATGGTAAAAGAAAATTCCAAGGTATTTCTGTTGATATTGCTGGGCATGCTGACTGCTTTCGGACCGTTTGTCACCGACATGTACCTGCCCAGCCTGCCCTCGATGGGCGGTTATTTCCATACCACTTCTTCGATGGTACAACTGGGACTGACGACCAGTATGATCGGCCTGGCCGTGGGGCAGGTATTCTTTGGCCCCTTGAGCGACCGCTACGGGCGTCGTCTGCCACTGCTGGTGGCCATGTGGCTGTTCATCGCTTCTACCCTGCTGTGCCTGTTCTCGCGGAGTATCGAGCAGTTTGTGGCTTTCCGTCTGTTGCAGGGCATTGCGGGTGCGGGCGGCATCGTCATCTCTCGTTCGGTAGCTACGGACAAGTATGCGGGTCGCGAGCTGGCCAAGATGCTGGCAGTCATCGGTGCCATCAACGGAGTGGCGCCCGTAGCAGCTCCCATCGTGGGTGGTCTGCTGACCGACCTGATAGGCTGGCAGGGCATTTTCTGGGTTCTGTTCGGACTGGGCATCCTGCTGCTGGCCGGCTGCCTGCGCTTCCGGGAATCATTGCCCCGCGAACAGCGTTCGGCCGAGCGGTGGGGCGATACGTTCCGCAGTTTCGGTACCGTTCTGCGCGACCGGCGTTACGTGTGCTATGTGCTTCAGATGGCTTTTGCCCAGGGTGTACTGTTTGCAAACATCGCTTCTTCGCCCTTCATCGTGCAGCAGCACTATGGGTTCTCCGCCTTTGCCTTCAGCCTCTGTTTCGGTGTCAATGCACTGGCCATCGGAGTGGCTGCCGCCTTGTCGGTCAAGTTCCACCGTCCTGAAAGCTGTACGCTGACCGGCTGTTGCGGCATGGCCATCGTGTCGGTGCTTCAGTGCGTGGCGCTCATGTCGGGCTGCAACTTTTGGTTGTACGAGGTCTTGATGTTGCTGCTGCTGTTCAATATGGGCATGACGTTTACTTCGAGTACGGCCCTGGCCATGGAGAGCCAGCGCGAGAACTCCGGTACGGCTTCGGCATTGCTCGGTGCCGTATGTTTTGCGGCGGGCGGCATCGTTTCGCCCCTGGTCGGCATGGGCAACATCCTTTCGTCCACGGGTATCGTCTTCGTAGTCTGTGCCTTCTGTTCGCTGGTGTGCATTCTGGTGGCTCTAGGCCGTCGGCGCACGCGTCTTTACTTTGCGTTCAGCACCTCCCAGAAGCGTTGAGGCAGGTGGATGTTCGCTACCCCGACCGCGTCCTTGAAGAGCGGGGCAATTTCCTCCGGCCTGAATCCGGCGATGCCGCAGCCTATCTCCGTGACGAGGAACGTCAGTTCGGAATGCTCGCGGGCGAAGCGGATGAAGTCGTCCACATAGGGCTTGATGGCGTCGGGGCCTCCGTGCATGGTCGGGATGCCGTAGGTCTGTCCCTGCAGGCCTGCGCCCTGTCCCCATACGGCTCCCCACTTCTTCCAGGCCAGCAGGGCGGCGCCTCCGCCGTGGGCACCTTCCAGGTTGCTGCCGAAAACGAATATCTCGCCGGGCTTCAGCTCGGTGATGCGGGGGGATGTGATTCTTGTTTCCATCATTTTACTTTATTTTTGGATATGAGGCAAAGATAGGAAAAGGTGAGGGCAGAAGCAAATGAAAATGTAATTTTCAATTTGATTCTGCCGCATTGCATCCTGGCTTGCCGTATGGCGCGCGGACGGTTAGAATAACTTACAATCTGTCCGTGCTTCGGACTTCCCTTGAAAAACGGCCCGAAAGTGGGTTTCAATCCTACGGCCCCTATGTTTAAAACATAAGGGCCGAATGTTTCAAACATTCCCCCCTTTGGTTTGAAACCTGCTGGTGAGAGCCCCCCGACGGCTCTCTGAAAGAATCTGGAGTCGGGAGGAATGATTTGGTTAGATTACTTGACAAATGCGACGAGCTTTACCGGGGAGCCTGCCAGAAGTACCGGTCGTCGTTGACGGAGAAGTTCCTCGGGTTCCGCTGCTTGCTGTCGCAGCCGGTGGGTTGCAGGAAGATGTAGTTGATGAGGTTCTCATAGTCGCTTTCCGTGTTGAACCCGTAGCGCGTCCAGCTTTCCAGGTAGAACAGGTTCTTGGCCATGTACTCGTACAGATAGTCTTCCGTCGTGGCCTTCTTTTCATTGTTCCAGTTGGCTTCTTCGTTCACCCGGACGGGCTGGCCGTTCCTGAGGCGTGCGCGCACTTCCTGCACGCTCAGCAGGTTGCCCTGTTCGTCGGTCACCCAGGCGTTGTTCGTGGGGTCTATCCAGAGCCACTTGCCGAGGGTGGACGAATAGACGGCGTTGATGACGTGGCAGTCGTTGATGTATGTCTTCGGCATGCAGGTGATGACGCGCGAAGGGATGCCCATCGACAGGTAGCACTCGTTCAGCACCGTGGCCAGTCCGCGGCAGTTCAGGCCCCGGCTGCCGTCCTTGCAGGCCTCGGCAAAGTTGATGGAGTTGTTTCCACCTGTCGGATTGCCGTTCCCGCCGTCATGGCGTATCTTGTCGTGGATATAGGTCAAGATACGTTTGATGGTGGCCAGTTCGTCGCCCGCCACGGCCACGCTGTCCAGCCGGAAATAGTCACGGACGCGCTTCATGTCGGGCTCGTCGGCCTGCGCATAGACAATCCGGGGCAGGCTGTCGGCCGGCTGCGTGCGGGTGTATTCTGGCGCATGCTGCAGTATATAGAGGTAATCGGTGGTCTCTTTCAGCCGCTGCAGGGCAGGTTGCAGCTCGACCGCGTCCAGAATGCCTTTCAGGTCTTCCTCGTGGGTTATCTTGCTGTAGCTCACTTCCATCTTGCCGCTGTCCAGCGCCTTGAGCAGGTTGCTGGCGGCTTCTTGCTTTTTCCCTTGTTTCGCCTGGACGCAGGCCATGTTGTAGTAGCTGGAGTATTTGAAGTAGGCATAGCCCTCGGCCAGTTGCGCCGCGTGTGCGTCGTAGAAGTCGATAATCTTCCGGCAGATAGCTTCGGCGGCCGGATAGTCTTTTCCGGTATATGCGTCGAGGAGCTGCGCGTTCAGCGAGTCGACGACGGCCATGAACTTCCGTTCGGCATCGGTTTGCGCCGACAGGCTTGTGAAGCATACCAAACTTAAGAGCAAGATCAGCAGGTGTCCTTTCAGTCTTTTCATTGTGCGTTCTGTTTAAAAGGGGGTTGTCAATAGGTTGTTCGGGCTGCAAATATAGGATTTATTCTTCAACAATCCACCCCTCTATCCCCCGGATTGCATTGCTGAAGTTGACACCAATCTTATAGAGGGTTCTGCTGTCGGAGATGAAGGGGGCGGCGTAGCCTTTCTCGTTGATTTGGCGGATGGCTTCTTCGGCAGTGCCGTCCAGCTTGAACTCCATGACGTAGATGTATCGGTCGGTCTTCACCACCATGTCTATGCGGCCGTTGGACGTGCGGTATTCCGCCCGGGTGTAGAATCCCAGCAGCTTGAAGACAATGAAGAGCACGTTCTGGTAGTGCCGTTCCAAGTCGTGCGCCAGCTCGTAGGGCGTGTCGGCAAAGAAGCTCTGGAGGCGCCGCATGAAGGCGTCGATGTTGCCGCTTCGGACTTCCCGGACGAAGCTGCTTATCTCGAAAGAGGGGTTGCCCGAAGAAAGAGACGCATAGTTGGGCAACAGGAACTTGGTGAAACCTTCTTCCACTTCCTTGTTGGGAAAGCCCAGTTCATAGGTTCTGAATTCTTTGTCGAACCCCTTGATGGTGAGGTAGCCGCTCTGGTAGAGGATGGGGACGGGGTTGGTCTCCATCGTGTCGATGCCGCCCAGCGAGTCGGCGGTGGCCATCTCCTCGGTCAGGCGGTGCAGGTCGTACTTGCTGCGCTGGAGCAGCTCCACGAGGAAGGTGGGCGTGCCTGTCTCGAACCAGTAGCTGCCGAACTTCATTTCGGCCAGCGTGTTGAGCAGGCTGAACGGGTTGTAGATGTCTTCCGTATGTTCGGCAAAGTGGTAGCCGTCGTACCATTCTTTCAGTGTCTGTCTGGCTTCGGTTTCGTTCATTCCGTTGGCCTCGGCCAGAAGCCTGATGTCTTCCTCCAGATTGCGGTAGAGTTCGTTCTCTGTAATGCCGCAGATGTTGGCAAAACGGTTGGATAGAGAAATGTCCATCAGGTTGTTCAGGTCGCTGAACACGCTGACTTTGCTGAACTTCGTCACACCCGTCAGCAGGGCGAAGCGCAGGTACTTGTCGCAGCTTTTCAGTACGCCGTAGAAGGCTTTCAGCGTGTTTCGGTAGTCGGTGAGCAGCGGTTCGTTGCCGATGGCCTGGAGCATGGGCTTGTCGTACTCGTCCACCAGTACGACGACGTTTCGTCCGGTGGTACGGCAGGCCTTCTCGATCAGCCAGGCAAAACGCTCTTCGGGAGCACGGTCTTTCTTCTCGTCGCCGTAGATGGCCTCCCAGCTTTCCAGGTGCTGGTTCAGGATGGCGTTCAGTGAAGAAGCGTCCACATATTTCCGGGCGTTCAGGTCGAGGTGCAGCACGGGGGACGTCGTCCAGTCCTTTTCCAGTCCTTCCATGGCCAGTCCCTTGAAGAGTTCCTTCTTTCCCAGGAAGTAGGCTTCCAGCGTAGAGATGAGCAGGCTCTTGCCGAAGCGTCGCGGACGGCTCAGAAAATAATATTTGCCTGTTTTTACTAATTGATAAATCAGGTCGGTTTTGTCAACGTAACAATAGCCGCCTTTACGTATTTCTTCAAAACTCTGTATGCCTACCGGATAAATCTTGCTCATGACTTCTCTGTGATAAATGGTCGTTTTTGCAAAAATAATGAAAGGTGAGAGCAGAGACAAACGAAAAGCAAAGTTTTTCAGTTTGACTATGCCGAGCCGCATCCTGTTTTATCCAAAAACAATAAAAGGAAGGAACAACGCGACGTGTTTGTAGAGGCTTTTTGTTGGCAGACAGCCGATGGCGGCCTTTTTCTTGAAACGGTTTGCACGGACAGAGCGGATTAATCCTTATTTTTGCCGACAGAAGCCCCGCCCGATGAACGAACGGGGCGTGATGGTTGTTATGGAAACATTATGATACTCTATTTTTCAGCAACAGGAAACAGCCGCTATGTGGCGGCCTTGCTGGCCCGGGAGTTGGACGGCCAGCCGGTGATGGATATGGGCCCGTACCTGAGGCCGGGAGCGGAACGGCTGACGGTGAAGCTGGCCGGGGGCGAGCCGTTGGTCTTCGTCTTCCCCGTGCATTCGTGGGGATTGCCGAAGTATCTGGCGGACTTGCTGGCGTCGATGGACGTGCAGGGGTATGTGCCCGGGCAGAACTACGTCGGCCTGCTGGCAACCTGCGGCGACGATGCGGGCCGCACCTATCGCTTGTGGAGCCGGGCCGTGGCACGGGCCGGCCTGCAGGCCGACGCCGGCTTCACGGTGTTCATGCCCAACACATATGTCCTCTTCCCCGGCTTCGATGTGGACCGTGCCGAGGTGCGCGACCGCAAGCTGGCTGCCGCTCCGGCCGCCGTCCGGCAGGTGGCGGAGCAAATCAGGGCAGGGGTGCGGGGCGACTTTACCTGGCGGGGCAGTGTGCCGGGGCTGAAAACCGGCGTGGTCTATCCGCTCTTCGTCCGCTTCATGACGTCGGACAAGGCGTTCCGTGCCGACGCGGACGCCTGCATCGGTTGCGGGCGTTGCGTGGAGGCCTGTCCCGTGGGCAACATCACGCTGACGGCTGTACACCCCCAGCGTGAGGGCAAACACATGCCCGTCTGGCACGGCCGGTGTCTTAACTGCCTGGCCTGTTACCACTACTGCCCCACGCACGCCATCGCTTATGGCTCGAAAACCCGGGGCAAGGGCAGCTATACCTGTCCCCGTAAATAAGGGCATGCGGACTTTGTTCGTTCTGCCTTCTTGACACGGTGCTTCGTGACCCTCTGACACAGTGCTTCGTCAGGGTGTCAGGAAGTGCTTCGTGAGGGGGTGACGAAGCACTGCGTCACACCCTCATGCCGTGCTTCGTGGGAGGGCGGTGAGGCTTAGTCTTCCAGACAGACGCCGACCCCCTTCAGCGACTTGAGCGTGACGGCGGGGTCTTGGGAGAGGTATTTGCGGAGTTTGGTGATGAAGACGTCCAGGCTGCGCGAGGAGTAGAAGTCGGCCGTTTCCCATACGGCGGTCAGGAGGTCGTCGCGCCGGACCACCTGTCCTTTCCGGCGGCAGAGCATTTCGAGTATTTGCGCTTCTTTGGGCGTCAGTGCCTGGCGATCCGTGCCGTGGCAGAGCTGGTGCTGCGAGGGCAGGAAGCGGTAGCTGCCGATGGCATATCCTTCTTCCGCGGTAGCTTCTTCGGCTTGCGGGGCGGGCGTACTCTGTTTGATTTTCAGCACGGCCTGGATGTGGGCATCCAGCTCTTCGGGCAGGAAAGGCTTCTTGATGTAGAAGTCTGCACCCGACTGGTAGCCGTTGATGACGTCGCGTGCCGTTGTCAGTCCCGTGATGAAGATGATGGCCAGCCGGGGATGGCGCCGGCGGATGTGCTGCACCATGGTCATGCCGTCCATGACCGGCATCTCTACGTCTGACACAATCACGTCGAACTCCTTTTGCTCCAGCAGTACCAGCCCCTCCCGGCCGTTGGGGGCGGTGGTCACTTCGTAACCGCCTATCATCTGCTCCAGGCTGCTCTTCAGGATGAAGCACAGGTTCTTGTCGTCTTCTACCAGCAATACTCGTATCATAGTTTCTCGTTTGGAACGGGCAGCGTCAGCGTGAATTCGCTGAACTTGCCCTCTATACTGTTTACCGAAACGCTTCCGCCCATGGCCGTGATGACTTTGTGGACAAAGTTCAGACCCAGGCCGAAGCCGGACACCTTCTTCTCCTTCTTGTATTCCAGTCCGCCGCGGTCGAACTTTTCGAAGATGTGCTTCTGCTGTTTCAGCGGGATGCCCCAGCCGTTGTCCCACACCCGGATGAGGACGTGGCGGTTCTGCTCTTCGGCAGAGAGGCGGATGGTGACACGTTCGTCGGAATACTTCAGCGAATTGTCTATCAGGTTGCCGAGGGCTTCCTTCAGGTATTCGGCATCGGCCGTCACCAGGAGGGAGTCGGGGCAATGGGTTTCAAGGGTTACCTCCTTGTCGGCCTTGACGCGGTACTTCTGTGTCAGCTCGTCGAACAGGGCGGGGAGGCTGACCGGTTCCTGCGCCAGCTTCAGGCGCGACTGCTCCAGCTTGGCGATGGTCAGAATCTTTTCGGACAGGCCGAGCAGGTGGGCGCTCTCTTCGTGCAGGATGGCGAAGTACTGCTTCTTCAGTTCGGGGTTCTGGTCCAGCAGGCCGCTTTCCAGTGTATGCCCGGTCATGGAGATGGTGGTGATGGGCGTCTTCATGTCGTGGATCATGGCGTAGGTGAAGTCCTGCCGCAGGCGGGCTATCTGGTTCTGGCGGATGATGATGCGTACCTGATAGACGATGCATCCGGCCACAAAGACCAGTAGCAGGGCGGTGGCCACGAGCAGGACGCCCATCTGCCGGAAGGCAATCCAGTAAGGGTTCAGAATGGTGGCCCGCACGGCTTGTGTATGTTCCCTGTTCAGGTAGACGGGATCGGTCTGGAGCGTCTTGAACGGATGGTGCCAGGCAGAAGCGCCCTCTTCCTGAAGGGGGACGCCCAGGGAGTCGACCAGCTGGCATTTCACCTGGGCCTGATACCCTTCTTGCGCCAGACGGGCTGCGAAGATGGAGTCGGCCAGCGGCAGGGAGATGGACGAGTGATAGATGGAGTCGGCGTAATCGTTGGTAAGTACCGTCAGATATTCGAACAGCGTCTGGTCGATTTCCTGTTGATAGTCGAAATTCGTAGAGAAGCTGAGGGTGATGTCCTCGCCTTGGGTGTCGCTTAGCCGGTCGAGACGCGCCTTGGCTTCGTCCACAACGGCCTGCGGGAACAGACGGTTGCCGACTTGCAGCAGTTCCGCCTCTATCAGCCGGTAGGTGTGGACCAGCCACGAGCCTTGGATGGCCACAATGACAATCAGACTCAGAAAGGTGACTATTTTGATGTATTTGCCGGGCATAGGTGTCTCGATTTGTCGGCAAAGATATAACAATCTCTTAACAATCGGGCGTTTTCTAACAATAATATAAGGAAAGCATAACAGGGCCATAACCTGCTTTCTGCCATAAAGGCCGTTACTTTGCGGCATGAAAACAAAAAGAATGAATGCTTTATGAAACAGATTGTAATTCTGACAGTAAGTTTGATGGTGGCAGCCACCCGCTTGGCTGCGCAGGAGGTAAAAGGGCGTGTGACGGATAAGGACCGGCAGCCGATAGAGGGTGCGACGGTGGTCATGCAGACGCCGGACTCCGTGTTTGTCGACGGTGTGACCACTGATTCATTGGGATACTTTGTGTTCCATCGGACGTTGGAGCAGTATCGCCTGATTTTCCAACACCTGCTCTACAAGAGTGTGGTGAAGGACTATGACGCGGCAGGTGATATGGGGGTGGTGACAATGGACGAACAGGATGCCTATGCCTTGAGCGAAGTGGTGGTCAGTGCTGAACGTCCCTTGGTGAAGGCAGAGAACGGCGCCCTGACCTACGATGTGGAAGCCCTGGCCGAAAAGACGACGGCAGGCAACGCTTACGAAGTCTTGACCCGCCTGCCGGGAGTCTTGGAGCAGGGCGGAAGTCTTGGCTTGATTGGATCAGGAAGCGTGACGGTGGTGTTGAACGGGCGCCCGTCGTCCATGTCGGGCGAACAACTGGCCAATCTGCTGAAGAGTACGCCTGTGAGCAGCGTGGAGAAGGCGGAAGTGATGTACAGCGCACCGGCCAAGTACCGTGTACGGGGGGCGGTCATCAACCTGGTGCTGAAGAATCGGAAGTCCGAGGAACCTTTCCTGCGCGGGGAAGTCGGAGTCGGGTTCACGCAAGCCCGCTATGCACAAGGCAACGGTCGCATGAGCCTTTCTTTCGGAAAGCGGAAGGTGACGGCGGATGTGCTCTATGCGGCCGACTATATCAGACGGCGGACGGGGTACGATTTCATCTCCCACCATACGCTGGACGGCGTGGTACACGAAGTGGAGCAATACAACACCGGCTTGAGGAGAAATCTGACCCATAACATCCGTACCTCTTTGGATTATCAAATAACGGAAAACGATCATCTGAATATGGCCTATACGGCCGCCGTCACTCCCAACATCAAGACGGTTGAAAACTCAACAGGTTCCTTGTCGGAGTCGTCCAACGTCCGAAAGGGAGACGAACAGATGCACAACTTCAACCTCGACTATACGGCACGTTGGGGGATGAATGTCGGGCTGGATTATACCTGTTATTCCTATCCGAGCGTGCAGGAGTTCAGCAATCGGGCAGGTCGTGTCGGGCAGGAGTTTTTGGCCGACAGCCGCCAGCACATCAACCGCTGGAATGTCTATGCAGGCCAGACGCACGCCCTGCCACAGGATTGGAGCCTGAACTACGGTATCAACTTTTCTTTTGCCAACGAGAAAAGTTCCCAGTTCTATCACTCTCAGGAAGGAGAAGACATGTCGTCACTGAACTCGGATACGGAACTGGACGAACGGACTTACAACTTCTATGCCGGACTGGAGAAAGCCTTTGGCGAGCGTCTGTCGTTCTCTCTGTCCGTAGCCGGGGAATATTACCGCCTGGCCGGTTACGACCGGTGGGCTGCCTATCCCTCCCTGCAGTTGAACTATGTGCCTTCGGCTTCGCACATCTTCCAATTCTCTTTTTCATCAGACAAGGCTTATCCCAACTATTGGAGCATGCAGGACGCCACGAGTTACCTCAACGGCTATGCCAAAGTCGTGGGCAATCCCGCCCTGCGCCCTTCGACGGACTATACCGCCGACCTGACCTATATACTAAAAAGCAAATACATCTTCAGCCTGTACTATACTCATGTGAAAGACTTGTTCGCCCAGTTGGCCTACCAAAGCCCCGACGAACTGACGATGATTTATCAGACGGTGAATTACGATTACGAACAGAACTTTGGCCTTTCGGTGATACTGCCCTTCACGGTCGGCAGCTTTTGGAACTCCCGCCTCACGCTGGACGGCTCCTATTTCAGGGACGTCTGTCGGGACTATCATGCCATCGGTTTCGATAACTGCGTTTGGAGAGGAATCGCGATGTTGAACAATACCTTCCGCCTGTCATCCAAGCCGGCCATCAGTCTGGAGTTGAACGGCCTGTACGTCAGCCCTTCCGTTCAGGGGAATTATGATTTGTCCTCCATCTGGAAAGTCGATGCCGGACTGAAATGGACTTCTGCCGACAAGAAAGCCGAAGTCCGGCTGGCGGGCAACGACCTGTTCAACAGCGCGACGCCCGATGCCCGTGTGGACGACAGAGGGCAGCGGTTCGAGATAAACCAGCACGCCGACAGCCGTTCCTTCTCCCTGTCCTTTACCTATAAATTCGGAGGTTACAAGGCAAAGGAGCACAAAGAAGTGGATACGTCGCGCTTCGGTTATTGAGCCGGTCGGGAGTAACCGTTTCTTTTCCCAGCTTAAAGCAGTCGTTTGCCCAGCTTAAAGCAATGCTTTTCCCTGCTTAAACGGCTGCTTTCTCCAGCTTAAACGATTGCTTTGTCCAGCTTAAAGAAAGGGATTGATCCTTGATCCGTTGTAGATTTATTGTAGGATCATAAAGAAAAAGGAGTCAAGTCAACGACTTAACTCCTTCATTTTCACCAGTCGGGGTGACTGGATTCGAACCAGCGACCACACGCCCCTGGGAACGATGCCGTGGCGACAGCTGTTTCAGGATGCGCATCTGCAGAGACTGATAGAATGTGGGCTGGAGAAAAATACCGATCTGCTCGTGGCTTTGCTCAGAGTGGATCAGGCAAAGGCACAGCTGAAGGCAGCCAAGCTTGCTTTCCTGCCGTCGTTGTCGCTGTCTCCGCAAGGCACGTTGACGTCTGTTGACGGCAACAAACCCACGAAGACTTATGAATTGCCGGTTGAGGCCAGCTGGGAGATTGATATTTTCGGCAGTCTGCGCAATGCGAAGAAAGGCAGTCAGGCCACACTCCTTCAGCAGGAAGCCTATCAACGGGCTGTGCGCTCGCAGCTGATAGCCATGATTGCAACCGATTATTACGCGCTGCTTTCGCTGGACAGCCAGATAGAAATAAGCGGTTTGACGCTTGACGTGTGGCGTGAGCAGGTGCGCACAATCGAGGCCAGGCTGAAAGTGGGCGAGGAAACCGAGAACGCGCTGACGCAGGCCCGGGCAAGCGTATATGAACTGGATGCCACGCATAACGACCTGACGAGGCAGCAGCGTGAGGCCGAGAATGCCTTATGCACATTGCTCGGCCTCACCTCACGCCACATAGAGCGTGGCAGACTGGACGAACAGCGCATGCCGGAACGGCTTGATGCGGGACTGCCCGTGAGCTTGCTGTCGAGACGTCCGGATGTGGTGCAGGCCGAGATGACTCTTGCCGCCGCGTATTATTCAACCGGTCAGGCACGCTCGGCGTTCTATCCCAGTCTGACACTTTCTGGCAGTGCCGGATGGACAAACGCGGCGGGACAGATTGTCACAGATCCCGGCAGCTGGATTCTTTCGGCATTGGCATCGCTCACACAGCCGATATTCAACCGCGGAAAACTTGTGTCCAACCTTCGTGTGGCAAAGGACGAGGAGCAGATAGCGCTGCTCGAATACAAACAGGCATTGCTTGACGCCGGACAGGAGGTGAACAATTATCTGTATGCGGCCGAATCGGCACAGCGCAGTCTTGAGAGTCACAGCAAACAGTGTGCGGAACTTGAGCGTACGGAACAGACGTCGGACGCCCTTTACCGTACGGGCAACGCCACTTATCTTGAACTTCTCTCGGCCCGGCAGAGCCTGCTTAACGCGCGCCTCAGCGTGATAACCGACACGTATTCACGGTGTGAGGCGATAGTTAATCTTTATAGTGCGCTGGGCGGAGGGTGTGAATGAGGATATCCTTTTTTTCAATTTTTTCATAGCAGTAGATGTGCAGTAATAAACTGCGCGGGGCTGTGCCATAATTACGGCACAGCCCCATTCATTTATTGCAGATACAGAAGGTTTTTGTCTAAATGTCCGTTATGCCTTTAAGGCGGAACATCTCGAAGTCCTCGTCGTCCATTCCTGTCTTGTCGAGAGTGACCGGACGGTTGTGGTCGTTGAGGTAGTGGCGGCGTCCGGGCGTATAGAAGCTGCTTGCCACCGACAGGCTGTCGCGGCGGTATCGGGTCTTTATGCCTGCCAGCTGGAGCATGGTGTGGAAGGTCGTGACGCTGTTCTCCACTGTCTTCGTCCTGTTGGCGGCGATGGCGCGGGCTGCTTCAGGAAAGTCGCGGACGTATTGGTGCGAGGTCCAGATGATGAAAGGCACGTGCAGATCGTAGTATGACGGCACGGGTGAGGCGTGCAGGAACAGCTTGCGGCTGTCGTCGAATATGTTCTCACCGTGGTCTGATGTGTAGAGCATTGCCGAACAGGTGCCGCTCTTCTCGAGCATTGACATTATGGAGGCAAGCAGACGGTCGGTCTGCCGTATGGTGTTGTCGTAGGCATTGACGAGCTGAGGACGGTTCACGGCTTTGGCCTCCGTGGCGTTGTCGGGCTTGAAGTAAGCCATGGCAGACGGGTATCGCTCGCGATAGTTGAAGTGCGATCCATACGTATGAATTACGATAAATAGCTTTTTGTGGCCTTCTGACAGCTTTTTGGCTATGAGCGGGAGTAATTCCTCATCCGGCGTGTTTGATGCGCCCTGAGGCCCGTTTTTGATAAATTTCCAGTCGTCGGCCTCCATTCCGAATATGTCGATGAACGAGTGGTTCGGTTTCTGGTTGGAGAAAAAAGCGGTGTGGAAGCCTGCCTCGCGGAAAGCTGTGATGATGCTTCGTTCCCGGTATATACGGTCATAGTTGTCGGCATCGGCAGCCGAAAGCAGCATCGGTACGCTCTTGTGTGTGGTGTTCGATTGTGTGAGCACGTGGTTGAATGTCGTCAGTCCCGGCTTGCCGGTCATGAGCGGCGTGGTGTTGCGCTTGTAACCATAGATGCCGAAGTTGGCGGCGCGAGCCGTCTCGCCTATTACAAGCACATACACCTCGCTGCTGTCGGCGGGGTGGGAGGCCTTAGCTTTGAAGGTGAATCCGGCTGAAGTACGGTCATAACGCGCCGTGGCATGCGAGCGGCTGACTGCCTGAACGAGGTTGTAACCCACATTGACGGGATATATGTCGTTTGTGACTTTGAAATCACTGTCCTTCACAAGACAGATGCCCAGGCACAGAACTCCTGCTGCCATGCCTGCCGTGCTGTATCGGCGCTGCGTCCGTACAAACGCTTCAGGAAGGGCACGGCGTGCCTTTATGGAGCAAGAGGCGAGCACCAGCAACGGCAGATATACCACAATGACACCGACAACTGCCGGCAACAGGTTGTTGAGCAGCTCGGCTGCCTCGCCCGGATTGGTGGTCACGAGATTGAGGAACATATCGACCGCGATGACCGAACGCCCGAACAGATAGAGCAGTACCATCTGGAACGCTGCGAAGAAGACAAGAGGGAAGAGTATCCATATCATCTTGCCGGTCTTGCGGCTGAGCGTCATGAGAAACCAATATGCCGATACCGGCAGCACCACGTTGGTGATGCGTGTCATGACCGACACGCTCTCGGTGAAGGCAAGCACCACATTGGGCAGTGCCAGGGCTATTATCGAGAATATGAAAAGCACGTGTGGCGACGTGCAGAAATTGTATGTTTTCCTAAAATGCTTCATTGATATTGAATATGAATCCAGACTGTCCGCTCTTGCCGAATCCGTAATCCAGGCGGACGTTTACATCTTTCTTGAACTCCCAGCGGTAGCCTATGCCGAAGTTGGGCAGCACGTGGCCCATGCGCATGGAGCTGAATTTATTGAACACGGTTCCTGCTCCTACCCATGCCACGACGCTGTTGCGTTTCCACACATGCTGGCGCAGCTCCACCTGAGCCTCTATCTTGTGCTTGTCGCGATAGCGTCCTTCGTAGTAGCCGCGCATGGAGTAGGAGTTGCCGAGCAGCGCCATCATTCCCCACGACGGGTTGCCGAAGTTGAGCTGACTGCGCAGGTCGGTGGCTATGATGCCGCCTTTCCACACACGGCGATAGGTGTTGAACCGCAGGTCGGTGGTGGAAAACGCATAGTCGTTGCCCATGAATTTCGGGCGGAAACACTGCGACAGATTGACGTAGAAGCCCCGTTTCGGGTTGGTTGTCACGTCTCGCGAGTCATAGACAAAGGTCAGTCCGACGCCGGTGTTGCGCGTTATGCGGTCCATGCCTTCAAGAAGTTCCGGATTCTTTATGTCTTTTCCTTCTATGAAATCGAACGTAAGCATCGGTCCTATGTATGTGCTCGGAGCCACTCTGAACATGAAACTGGCCTTGGCCTGTGCCTGCCAGCGGTTCATTTCGGTCTCGTTGGCGTCGTTGTTGCCGTTGGCATAGCCTATGCCCCAGTACTTGCACGGGAATGAATAGAAATACAACGTATAGTCAAGACGATATCTGTCGTGCGGAAATATGTGTAGTCCGCGCACGCCGAGCATGTAGAATCCTACGGTAGATACGTCGCCGAAGAGACTCATGTTGGACGGAGGCAGGATGGTGTCGTTGCGGTCGGTTCTGTAAAGTCCCGCCGCAACAAGTCCGAGACCAAGCTTTGTGTCGGTGCTGTAGTGAGGCCCTCCGATGATGCTGAAGTCGAATTTTTTGCTGTAATCGGTCTTGTTGGCATCGTTGAAATAGGCGAGGACCTTGTTGATGAAACCTTTTTTCCTGACGGTGGTGTCGGCCGCGACAGTTGCCACAGAGTCTTTTTCAATCTGTGATGTGTTGCCGGCGGTCGCTGCCGTCGCCGAAAAAAGAGCTGTAAGCGCGAATGATGCAAATAATTTTTTCATTGTGCCTGCATGTGTAAAAATGAGAAAAGGATTATCAATAGACAAGTTTTACGTTGTCAATCCATAGAGTGTTGCCCGGCGTGCCTATGTAGGCTCCTCCGTGGCTTGATGAGAACTGCAGTGCGAGGTGTGTAGGGCGTTCGTCGGCACTTGCCCATCCAGTTTCTCTCACGGGCACGCTTTTGCCGTGACTGTTTATGGCATAGTCGTTTTGTCTGAGCCCCATGAGTCCTGCGTTGTATTTTGGATTGTTCCTTATGTCGCCATACATTATGTCGTATGTCGCTCCGTTCACCCATCCGTTTGTGCTTTTGCCGTATTTTACAACCATCGTGCCGACACGCTTGGCGGTGATGTTGCCTTTCGCGTCTTCAGTACGTTTCTGCAGCACGAGCACGGTTATGGCGTAGTCCTGGCCCGGAACGCTTGACGGTTTGCTGAATCCGTTTTGCTTTATTCTGTTCTTCTCGCCCGTCACAGCCACCCGGTAGTCATACTTTATGGCCTTTGGCCTCTCGGTGAACGGTATGCCCCAGTTGAGGCTTTTGGGTCCGTCTTTGGTACTTGTGATGGGTTCGGTCATACTTCCGAGGAACAACGATCCTGCCGCAAGCACATTGATGTTCATCAGTCCCAGCACTTTTACGTGTTCAATGTGTGTGGTCAGCTTGGCGCAGTAGCCGTTGGCATGCTTGTCGCGCGTCACCGAGCAGTTGGTTTTCACCACTCCCATGACCTTTGCCATGACGTTGGATGTGCCCCAAGGCGAGTTTCCAGCGTTCTTGTAGGGCTTGTTGCCGTTTATGGTCTGGTTTGGACCTACTTCATACAAAGTCTTTGTTTTTCCCCCTATGACAGCTGATTCGCTGATGTTCCGGATTACCCAGTGGTTCATGTCACCGAAAGGTAATAGCTTTTCCTTGTTCTGTGCCGTAACGGAACTTTGCGGCCACAGCAGAATAACCATTGCGAAAACCAATGATGACAGTTGGCTTTGATTCATCATATATTCATTTTTTAGTGAGTTGCAAACGGCAAATATAGGTGATTTAATGAATAGTTAGAAACTTAAATGAATAAATTAGTTTTTTATGCTATATATTTTGTATCTGTTAACAAATATTTGACGGTACGCAGAGTAAATACGTTCATGGTATAGGCAAACAGAGGAGTGAAAACGATAAGGCTTATTTCGCGCTATAAAAGAGCAGACACCGGACTTTGAAATGTTCCATATTGAGCCTTGAAAATGCCAGTATTGAGGCCGGAAACAGCCGATGGCGTAGGCCGAAACGGGCAATATCAGAGGCTGAAACGATTAATGTCAGAGGATGATATAATCCGTTTCATTACCTCGGAATTGTGTTTCACGGACGAATTATGCAGATAACGGCTTATTCGGCCTTTGATTGAGGGCATACCAAAAAAGACGGCTGTGAGATGATTGTCATCACACAGCCGTCGCTGAATGTCGTGTAGGTTTATTATTTTACGGCTATTTTGATAGTCTTATTGTCGGTCCTGACGATATATAGTCCCGGCACTACGTCGATGCGTGTGCTGTTGCGGCTTATCACGGTGCCGTTGACGGTCATCACTTCCACCCGTGCGGGGTTGTCGCTGACTGTTATGCAACCGTCGGAGGCGGTGACAGTGACGTCGCTGTCCGCAGTTGTCTCGATGCCGCTTGATACATCGTAGAATGTCATTTCACCTTTGTTCATGTCGAACACCACATCGTACCATCCCGGTTCGATGAGCCATTTGCGGTCGCCGTAGTAGCGTGTGCAGTGCACGGTCTGGCCGGGTTGCAGCACTCTCCGGTCGTCGCTGCATCCGTATCGTCCTTCGTTCCAGTTGTTGTCTCTTCGGTGCTGGTAGGTGGCGAAAATGGTTGCCTCGGCATAACCGGGGTTGTTCACGCCCTCGAGCAGGTGGACCGTGCCTTTATATACTCCGCCTCCGACATGTGGCAGCGATTTTCCGCGGCGTCCCCAATATTCCTCATAGTTGGTTCCTACGAGAAACACCTCGGGCATCCACGCTATGTTGTCTATGTCGGTCGGAGTTATTCTGACGGTCATCGCCTTGAGGTCGATGTTCACTTTGTACGTTCCTCCGTTGGTCTGATACAGGTTTTCGGGAGAGGAATATTCCTCTAGCGGACCTTCACAGATGTCGGGAGTGAGAAATCTCTCTATGTTGCTGTATGGACATGAGAGTATCCGGTTGTCGTCGTTGTCGTAGCTGAAGAACAGATCGCTGCGGTTGCCGTAGAAGTCGCTGCTGTCACTGTTTGACGCATCCACTTCCACCGTGCCCTCATATTTGCCGTCTCCCATGTGGCTTAGAGGATAGTTCTTTGTAGGTGCCCACGCCGATTTGTCTGCCAGACCGCCGCGGCAGTAGAGCTTATCGGGCCAGTTGTCCTGTGCTGTGGCGTTCATGCAGCACAGTGTCATGGCCACGGTGGCTATTGATTTAAGTATGTGTCTCATTTTTATTTCGTTTTTTGTGGTTTATTTTGTGTGTCAGATTATCACTTTGCGCACCGTGCTGCCGTCTTTTCCTGTGGCTTTCACGATGTATATGCCTTTATCGGCTACGCTGATGGTCACGTCAGTTCCCGACCGGTGTGCCACACTCCGGCCCGACATGCTATATACATCTACGGCAAGGCGTTCGTTTCCTTTCACTGTTATGCAGTTGTCATGAACCGAGATTATCGGTCTGTTGCTGTCGTCGGCAGGCGAACCTATGCCCGTAGGCTCCACTGTGCCGAGATATTCGCAGCTGAAAGTCTGTAGGAATATGTTCACGGTCACCTTGTAGTAGCCGTCTTTGTCTATTGCCCATTTGTTGTCGTCACCGTTTATCATGAGTTGTGTTGACGTCGTGGCAGGTTCGTCATGAGTGTAGGGATGAAGGCTTTTGGGATTCCAGTCGTTCTGTCCGAGAATCTTGAATCTGTTAGGTTCCACGTTTTCGGGTCTGTTTTTCAGTTCTCCTGTCCATGTCCATACGTATGGGTCGTTGCCGTCTTGTGTAAGGGCCGGAGCAGTGTCGGCGTTCCATCCACATTCCACGCATCCACCGGCGATGTACATCTCAAGCCATGGTGAGAACAGTTCGCCGCTCACCTGGCGTGTAGATGTGTTGACGGTGAATTTATAGCGGTCGTCATCGAAAAGGACAACCCATCCAGCATCTGTCGGGTCGGTGGATGTGGTGTATGCCAGACCGTTGCTCACTATGTTAGAGTCGAGGTATCGCGGGATGAGATATATTGTGTTGTCGTTCACGCCCTCGGTGTTGATTATCTTCACTTCGCCGTCAACAAGTTTTCCCGCGAACTTGAACTGATTGTTCGGGAAGTTGTCGAGCTTCTGCAATCCGCCGGGCACAGCGCTGCCGGTGATCCACAGATTGTCGTAAGTCTGCGCCTGGATGGCAGTCTGCGACATTAAGGCGACAAGCATTGCTATTATATGTTTCTTATTCATTTTGTGTTCTTTTGGTTGTTGTGATTATGTTGTTATTTCACGATCTTGCACGTTACGGTCTTTCCGTCGGCAGTGAGACGGCAGATGTAAGTGCCGTGTCCGAATGAAGATATGTCCGCAGCGAGGCTGTCGCAGTTGCTGCCGCTGGTTGTGCAGGTCTCCGCTCCGTTTGCCGATACCACTTCAAGTCTTGCGTTTACGGCAGTGTTCGAGAGCTGTGCGGTGACGGTTCCGCTTTGTGCGTCGTATCTGATTGCTGCCGTTGCACTCTCGGCATTGTCTATGTCGGTAAGATTGTTTTGCAGCATCACGCCGTATTTCACTTCTATTGATGTCGTGACATCGCATGATGTGGTAGGAACGTTTACGGTAAGGACTTTTCCTTTTTCGTCATAGCTCCATGCGTCGGCGGAAGCCTCGAATCCGTTTATCATGACCGTCTCAGGCTTGTCGCTTCCGAGAAATTCCACTTTATAGGCTCTTTCGTCGAGCATTCCGGGATATACTCCTACACGTGAGCCGATGTTAAGAGTGACGTTCTGTCCGCTTCTTGTCTGCGTGAACTCAGTGCGTGAGAACACACCCTGCTTGTATAATTCAGTGTCGCCCTCGTCCTCATACAATGAATATGAGCCGTCCGCGCCCGGTACAACCTGCAGAATGAGTGTCGAAGCCTTGGTAACGACGCTCTTCTGAGGCGGATTGTTCACGATGATGCTTCCGGCTTTGTAGAAGTAAGGAATATCCTCCTGACCGTAAGTGTCGCTGAATGTGGTGTTGCCGTCCATCAGTTTTGAGCGGTATACGTTCCACCATTTGCCTTCGGGCAGCCACACCGTGCGCTCGACTGTCTTGTCGGCGCCGGCCCGTTTCACTATCGGAGCGACGAGAATATCATCGCCGAACATGTATTCATCCTCATATTTGTAGGCATCGGCGACTTCAGGATAGTCGTAATAAAGAGGCCGGCAGATTGAGACACCTGTGTCGTAGGCCTCGCGTGCGGAAGTATATATGTAAGGGAAGAGCGCGTAGCGCAGTTCGACGGTCTTCAGAAGCGACGGGAAATTCTCATATTTCCATATGCGGCGCTCTATGTTTTCCCAGTTTGTGGCGTGTGTTCTGAATATGGGAGAGAATACTCCGAACTGCATCCATCTCAGATAAAGCTCCGGATCGTTGTCTCCCGACTGTATGTGTCCGCCCAGGTCGTGGCCCCAATATCCGTAGCATACGTTTGATGCCGTGGCTGTGAAATAAGGTTGGAAGGCGAGGGTGGGGAATGTGGAATAGGAGTCGCCGGAGAATCCTATCTGATAGCGGTGACTGCCAAGGCCGCCCCAACGGTGGAATATCACCGGTCTGCGGTCGGGACGGTTGAGGCGCATGTCCTCATAGAACACGTGATTGCACCAGAATGTCTCGCCCAGTCCTTCCATGTTATTGTTTGTCAGCCGTTGCTGCCAGTCAATCCACCAGAAGTCAACACCCTCACTTTCGCGCAGACGAATGATATTCTTGAACATAGCTTTATAGAAATTATAGTCTTCCAGCTGCCAGGGAATATTGGATGTTGAGGCCGGATCCTTGCCAAGGTCGGCGCACATCTGTGCGAAGTTGTCCTCATAGCTGTTCACACCGTCGGCGGGATGCAGGTTCAAAGACACCTTGAGTCCGTGCTGGTGCATCCAGTTTATCAGTCCCTTAGGGTCGGGAATGAGACTTATTTCCCAGCTCCATCCGGTCCAGCCGTCCTTGTGCCAGTCCTTGTCCATAATCATTACGTCGAGCGGAATCTTGTTGTTCTCAACATCCATCACGATGTCCATAAAGTCTTGTGCCGTGTAGCGCTGATATTTGCTGTACCAGTATCCGAACACATAGTCGGGCGGCATAGGTATGCGTCCTGCAATCTTCACGTAGTCGCCGAGCGCTTTCTTATAGTCATGTCCGTAGCATAGCAGATACCAGTCGGTGGCGTTCTCGTCAACGAGAGGTTTCACCCAGTCTATGCCTCCCTTTTCCATCGGCTCAAGGGCGAATGTGCGGCTGCCGTCACCACGCCGTGCCGACGGCGACTCATCAATAAGAGCCCATCCTCCGCGCGACAGTATTCCGTTCTCGAGTTCGCTTCGTTTCGAGTCGCCTCTGCCATTGTCAAGTGTTCGTGTGGTGCCTTTCAGATTGAGCGCGTCGTCCTTTCCGGGATACCACACCACCTGATGACCGTTCATGTTGAACGTAACGCTAAGGAATTCCGGTCTGTTTTTCAGAACGGTCGGGTTGCTTCCTGTTTTGTATTTCAGTGTGATGGCGTCGGTGGTGATGTAGAGATAGCCGCCTTCCTCTCTTGTGGTGAATGCCGGTACCGGCAGCTTTCTGTTCACAACGGCAAATGTAGCCCTGTCCTCGAAGGCTTTCTTGCTGCTGTATTGAATACGTATCATCTGTGGCGTGAGAACCGTGAATCTCATGTTTCCCGACTGCACTATGGCTTCAGGATTTGCTACAGGATCATTTGTTTCCTGTGCGTTTGATGGCATTAATGTCAATAATGCAAACAGTAAAGTAAACAGGTGTTTCATTAAAAGATATGTTTTGGTTAAGAATAAACTGATTCAGTGTAATATATTTACGGCCGTCTATTTATATTTTAGACGTTTGCAGGTGTGTAGGCGTGTTATATTTTTCTTATTGTTGTCTGGGTTTAATTTGTTGTTTCAGGTTTTGTGTTCTGTTTATTAAGGCATTTATCGTTGTTGTCCTGCGGGACTTTGTGTCCTTGTGTCCGTTTCATGTCTCGCAGGACAAAACGATTCTATTTAGAGATTATTTCAACAGCTTTCTGTACGATGTGGTTGGTTGTGTTTATGATCTGGAAATATTCGCTCATATCCCAAAGGTCACGTGCCACAAGAGCCTTCATCTGTAGTTTCAGCTGTGGAAGCGTTTGTTTCAGTTCGTTTTCGTCTTTTGGTTTTATCTTGTCTTTCTCAGCATCCTTCAGCATGTCGTCGATGACACTCTGCGGTATCTCGAACTCCTTGTTGAACTGCTCGAATGTCTTGTATTTGTTGCGTAGCATCGTTCTGTTGTCATCAACATACTTCAGGTTTGCGTTGATTATATAGCTTCGTGCGCTCAACTGACGGTGGAGCGGAGTATATTGCGTTGTGTCCAACGGAACGAAGTAGTCGGGCATTATGCCTCCGCCGCCATACACGGTGCGGTGCTTACGCAGAGTCTGATACTTGAGCGAGTCGGCGAAGTGAATGCTGTCGGCGCTGTATAGTTCGCCATGCTTGAATCGCTTCTCTATGTCCATGGCGTAGTCTTCGTTGTCACCTTTCTGGTAAGGCTTCTGTATGCATCGTCCTGCCGGAGTATAGTAGTGTGCTATTGTGAGCCGCATCATCGAACCGTCAGGGAATTCTATCGGACGCTGTACCAATCCCTTGCCGAATGAACGACGTCCTACTATCTCGCCTCGGTCCTGGTCTTGTATTGCTCCGCTCAGAATCTCGGCTGCCGATGCTGTGTATTCATTCACGAGCACAACCACCTTTCCGTCCAACAGCTTGCCGTTGCCTCTTGCCTTGTATTCCTCGCGTTTGGCCATCCTTCCCTCGGTATATACTATCAGGTCGTTCTTTCTGAGGAACTCGTTAGCCATGAGTACGGCCGCCTGTAGATATCCTCCGCCGTTGTCCTGTAGGTCGATTATTATGTTTTTCATACCGTGGCTCTTCAGAGAGTCGACACATTCCATGAACTCCTTGTGTGTAGTCGCTCCGAAACTTGCTATGCGCACGTATCCCGTCTCGGGAGTTATCATGTATGATGCGTCGATTGTCTTTACCGGAATCTTGTCGCGTGTCACCATGAATGTGAGCACATCCTTTATTCCTCGTCTCACTATTCCGAGCTTGACATCCGTGCCGCGTTTGCCTCTCAGGCGTTTCATTATCTCGTCGCGGTCCATCTTCACTCCGGCAATCGTGGTGTCGTTGACGCTCACAATGCGGTCGCCGGCGAGTATTCCTACTTTTTCCGACGGTCCGTTTGTTACCGGCTGTATTATTAGCAGTGTGTCTTCAACGATGTTAAACTGCACTCCGATGCCTTCAAACGAGCCCTGCAGCGACTCCTGCATCGATTTTGTTTCTTTTGCCGTGGTATATGACGAGTGCGGGTCGAGCTCCTTCAGCATGCCTCTTATGCCGTCTTCCACAAGCTTCTGTTCGTTCACGCTGTCCACATACAGGTTTGATATCGCCATCTCGGCTATCTGTAGCTTGCGCATCGGACTGTTGTCTCCGAAGTTGAGCCTTATCTGTGCATTTGCGTTTGCCGCGGTCCACAGGCATAAGAATGCCGCGATGGTTGCAGCTTTTGATATAATGTTCATAGTGTCAGTTATGTCTTTTTTATTTCATCGGTGGTGTCAATGTCCTGCCGTGTTCTCTTTAAGTGTGTCTTTGGCTTACTGCATATCCTCCGGCAAGTCTTCTTCCACCACAAGATTGTCTATGATGAAGTTCTGGCGTTCCATGGTGTTCTTTCCCATATAGTATTCCAGAAGCTTCTGCACCTGGTCGGTCTTATGCAGCGTGACCTGTTCGAGTCGCATCTCCGGACCGATGAAGTGCGCGAATTCCTCGGGTGATATTTCTCCGAGTCCTTTGAATCGTGTTATCTCCGGGTCAGGTCCGAGGTCGTGTATTGCCTTCTGCTTCTCCTCGTCGCTGTAACAATAGCGCACGACGAAGTCTTTTTTCTTTTCCGATTTTGTCAGTTTGCTGTCCGCTTCTGCAATAACAGCCTTGTCTTTTATCTTCGAACGCTTGTTCCTCACTCTGAAAAGAGGAGTCTGCAACACATATACGTGTCCTTTCTTTATCAGATCAGGGAAGAACTGGAGGAAGAAAGTTATTATCAGCAGACGTATGTGCATACCGTCCACATCGGCATCAGTTGCCACGATCACCTTGTTGTATCTCAGTGTGTCGAGCCCGTCTTCTATGTCGAGCGCGGCCTGCAACAGGTTGAACTCCTCGTTCTCGTAAACCACTTTCTTTGTCAGTCCGAACGAGTTCAGCGGCTTTCCACGCAGTGAGAATACCGCCTGCGTGTTCACGTCGCGGCTTTTCGTTATGCTTCCGCTTGCCGAGTCACCCTCGGTTATGAATATTGAGCTTTCCTCCTTGCGGTCGTTCTTAGCGTCAGAATAGTGTATGCGGCAGTCGCGCAGCTTCCTGTTGTGCAGGTTGGCTTTCTTGGCTCTCTCACGCGCCAGCTTCGTCACGCCGGCCATCGCCTTGCGTTCCTTCTCGCTTTCCTGAATCTTCTGCTGCATCACCTCCGCTACGTCGGTGTGTATGTGCAGGTAGTTGTCCACCTCAGTCTTTATGAAGTCACCGACGTACTTGTTTATGCTTACGCCTCCTCCCGGCGACATTGTCAGCGAGCCGAGCTTTATCTTTGTCTGACTTTCAAACATCGGCTCCTCCACGTTGATGGCTATTGCGGCCACCAGTCCGTTGCGGATGTCGGCGTATTCGTAGTTCTTGCCGAAGAATTCCTTTATTGTCTTGGCTATGTGTTCCTTGAATGCCGTCTGGTGAGTACCTCCCTGTGTGGTGTGCTGTCCGTTTACGAACGAGTGATATTCCTCACCATACTGATTCGTGTGTGTGAATGCTATCTCGATGTCCTCACCCTTCATGTGTATGATAGGGTAGAGACCGTCGTTTGTCATTGTGTCGTTCAGAAGATCCGCCAGACCGTTACGGCTCAATATCCTGTGGCCGTTGTGCATTATGGTCAGGCCGGTGTTAAGGTAGGTATAGTTTCTCAGCATTGTTTCCACATAATCGTCGTGGAAAGAATAGTTGAGAAACAGCGTGTTGTCAGGTTCGAAGAAGATGTATGTTCCGTGTTCGTCGTCGGTGTCTTCGGTCACGTCGTCAATGAGGTTACCTCTCTGGAAGGTCAGCTTTCTGACTTTTCCGTCACGGTATGAGTGCACCTCAAATCTCGAACTGAGCGCATTCACTGCTTTCACGCCCACACCGTTCAGTCCCACACTCTTCTTGAACGCCTTGGAGTCGTATTTACCTCCAGTGTTGAGCACGCTCACGGCCTCCACCAGCTTTCCTTGCGGAATGCCACGGCCGTAGTCGCGTACGCTTACTCTCAGATTGTCGATGATGTCCACCTCGATGCGTTTTCCTGCGTTCATCTTGAATTCATCGATCGAGTTGTCTATCACTTCCTTGAGCAATACGTAAATACCGTCTTCAGGAAGTGAGCCGTCTCCCAACCGGCCGATGTACATACCCGGTCGGGTGCGGACATGTTCCATGTCAGACAGGTGCCGGATGTTGTCATCCGTATATTCTACTGTTTGTATTAATTCGTTTTCGTTTGTTTCTGGCATGTTTCTGTTTTAGTCAATAACGGGGTGTTCCCTTCTCTTTCATCAGGAAATCTTCTTTATGTAGCATTTCCTCTTTTTGTGCATCACCGGGTTCAGAGCGTCCCACTGGCTTTGCACGCCTTCGTTGGTTTCCATTTCCACCTGGCTCTCTCCCCATTCGAAACCGTAAGCCTGGTATCTCGGTATGAGGTCGGCGAACATCAGCGCATTTGCGCCTTTGCTGCGGTATTCGGGCAGTACGCCCATGAGCAGCAGGTCCACGATGTTTGTCTTATGATATTTAATGGCCCTGAGCAGATGCCACCATCCCATGGGCAGCATGCGTCCGCGCTTACACTTCTGCAGTGCTCTCGATAGCGAAGGTATGGTTATTCCCACTCCTACGAGCTTCTTGTCGGCATTCCAGTCTTCAACGAGCGTTATGAGACTGAGGTCTGCCAACGGCAGATACATCTCCACATACTGGTTTATCTGTTTCTCCGTCAGCTCCGAGAATCCGTACAGGTCCTTGTAAGTCTCGTTTATGAGTCTGAATATCTTCTGTCCGTATCCGTTCTTGAAAATATCCGTCCGTGTAAGTTTCTTGATGTGCAGATTATATCTTTTCTGTATCATCTTCGCTATCTTGGTGTATTTCTCCGGTATGGTGTCGGGCACATAAAGTTTGTATTCCACGTATTTGTTGTCAACCTCGAATCCTCCGAGTGCCTCCATGTGCTTCGGATAATATTCGTAGTTGTATATTGTAGGCATTGTTCCCAGTTGGTCGAATCCCCAGGTAAGCATGCCTTCCGGGTCGAGGTCGGTGAATCCGAGTGGTCCAACCACTTCGGTCATACCTTTGCTGCGGCCGTAATCTTCGACGGCTTTAAGCAGTGCAGCCGACACTTCCATGTCGTCGATGAAATCTATCCATCCGAATCTTACCCGCTTCTGCTGCCATTTCTCATTGGCGCGGTGATTGATGATCGCGGCCACGCGACCTACCATCTTGCCGTCTTTGAACGCCATGTAATATTCGGCTTCGCAGAATTCGAACGCTGCATTCTTGTCTTTTCTCAGTGTGTTGACATCATCGCTGTACAGGTTTGGTACATCGTAGGGATTTCCTTCGTAAAGGTCATAGTGAAACTCTATGAACTTCTTCAGGTCATACCTCGATTCCACTTTCTTTATTTCTATGGATGACATTGTTTATTTTTTTATGTTATACCGAAAATGCAAAAGTACTGAAAATCATGTTAATTGCAAAAAATATGCTGTTTATTTATGATTATTTTCAACAAGTGTGTGCCTTGTGCCGTGCTTTCTTATACATCGGTCATATATGCCGCTCTTCCGGTTATGGCTGTCAGGTGTTGCGGCGAGGCCTATTTTTGCCATATATATCTGTAGTTGAACCGCCTGTTCGGTGCCGTGTCGCCGTCGGTGCAGAGCGATATCGGTGTGTCCAGACTCTGCGGGTTGTCCGCCCATTTGAAGTCGAACGTCACGTCGTCGCCCGTCAGTCCCATGAGCTTCCGCGGCACTCTCAGCTCCATTTCACAGCCGTTCACCGCATAGTCTATGGTCGCAGCATCGGTCCATTGCCCGAGCTTGGAGTCATATCGTTTCAGAGTTGTCTTGCAGTCGCTCTTCACTTCGAGGTTCACTATGAAGTCATATCCATACCATCCCGTGCTGCTGTCGTGGTCGGCATCTATGAGCAGCAACATCCAGTTCTTGTCCGTGTATGGCGTCATTGTGCTGTCGGTGCGCACATAGAAGTTCATGTATTTCCGGTCGGTCGTCACCTTCGCCTCCACAATGTCGTTGCGTCCGCTGTCGTTGGTGTATCTCAGTCCGGCATATCCGTTATGGTCGCGGTGGTATGTGTCGCCTTTCGTGTCGAGATAATACGACTTCACGTCCTTCCATTCGTCCGTTATGCCGTCCGGCTTCGACTTTCTCAGTCCGCTGTTCCGCGGTATTTCCCTCACGCCTTTATATTTTCTGATGTTCTCTACCATCTGCATGTAGTAGTTGTCGGTGTATTGTCCCTTCACGGGTTGTATGGTCCGGTTGAACTCGGCGTTGTATTGATCGACGAAATAAAACGTGTTGTCCTTGCGTCCGAGGAATGTTGTTGGTCCCGGCAGTTCCGAGCCCGGTGCCTTGCCTATGCGGTATTTCCCCGCCGTCCATTCGTTCCAGTCGTTCAGGTATATGAAGTCAGGGTCGGCCTGCAGCGCCTCGTCCCATCTATCCTGGAAGTATATGCCGTATCCTTCGGGATGTTCCACCTCCTTGCCGAGCCACGGCACGTATGCCTTTTCAGGCATGTCGCAGTCGTTCAGCTTCGGTTCGCCTGTGCCGGTGCGCCAGCTCTTGCCTGTTATCGACAGCGGATGCTGTGCCGGAGTCACCGCCATCTGCTCCACGCGGCCGTTGTGTGTGGCAGCCCTTTGCAGAGGCGACAGCTCCGCCACACGTTTGTCGTCCATCTGGTAGCCGAAACTCCAGTTGTCCTCAGTGCCGACATACCGTTTGCCGCCCCAGTCATAATATCCCCACCACATGTTTCTCATGGTGAAAAAATCCTTCACTTCACGTGTATAGTCCTTGTAGAAAGGTTCCGCGTAGTCCGCGTCGCCGTAGTGAGGATCGGATGGGTCGGTCGCAGCCCGGCTGTCGTAGTTGGGATTAGGATTCTTCACCCCGCCGCCGTTCGCGTCGAGCTCGGGCCGCATGTTGCACAGCAACAGCGGTTTGCCGTCCCAGTAGAACCAGAAATCCTTATATAGTCCTTTCTTGTAATAGCGCTCATACACCTGTTGCGTCACCGTTATCACAGCACCGTTGTATGTCCAGAAGCACACTTTCGGCACTTGGTTGCCCTCCTTCATCATCTCCGTCATCACCTCAAACAGCGTGTCCCACTGCTGCCAGTAGCACACGGCGTTGGTCACGTCGAGTATCAGCACGTCAACACCGGCGTCGGTGAGCATCGACAGGTCCTTGCGTATAACATATTTGTCGCAACTAAGGAAATATCCGTTTTCGGGTTCTCCCCAGTGATAGCTTCCCGCTGTGCTTGGTGGTCCCCACAGTCCCGTTGTGTCGTCAAAGCGTGCGTCAGGATTGCTTTCGAGCGTTTCCGTCACGTTGCGGTAGTCTTTCGATGTGTTGTACAGGCTCTCGTCGTGCCATGTCACGTAGAATATTCCCACGGTGCGTTGTTTGTCCTTCTTTGGAAGTCCGGCTTCTTGTGCAGTCGGCATTATGCGTCCAAGTGCGTCGGTAGCCACCCATGTGTCGCTCATCAGGTCCTGTGCCATAGTGTAGGTGGCCATTGCTGCCATCGCCAGTGCGGTTATTGCGGTGAATAGTTTTCTCATGCAGGTTGTGTATTTTTTGGGTTTTTATGTAAAAAGCAGGTATGTAGTAATTGTTATTTCATTTTTTCGCATATCAGCAATAAGTGTTCTCCGGACACGGTTGTGCCGAAGATGTAAGTGTCGCCGCCGTCTTTCAGTTTCAGACGTTTGCGCAGCGCATCGGCCGTAAGCGGAAAGTTGCGCACTGCCACGTTGGCCTTATCGGTGTTGGCAAGGGCACGTTTCAGTTCCTTTTTGTTCATTGTCGTGGCGTCTTTTATTTGGAAGGTCCTGCCCGGGAATGTTTCCGCTGCGCCGCGTGCTACAAAAAGATGGGAGTTCGCGTCCAGTGGTGCCACGTCCTTCTTTGCTGACAGCAAGGCGAAACATCCGGCTTTCATAACCGATGCATCCGGTACGTGCAGACACATACCTTTCAGAGTTGCAGCCACGTTGCCTATGGCTGCCGCTTCAGATATGAGAGCCGCACATGCCGCAGCCTCTCCTGTTCTGTCGGTGACGGCTGTGTCATTGTCATCAAAAGCGAAAATGCTGTCGTCGTTCACGCAGAAAGTTGTTCTGATTCCGCCTTCCTGGCCTGTTATCACCACGAGCAGTTCCTTGCACTCGTTGCCTGCCGACACTATGTGTATCTCACTCACGTGTGCCATCCCTATGCTTTCGATTTCTCTTACGGTCTGCGATATGTCGAGCATAGGTGAGAGTTTCACCATCACCGCTTTTGATTTTGTGAGCATGAGCGGCAGCATGGTCAGGACATCCGGCGTACAGTCACTTATGGCATAGGTGCGTGCTCCGTTGCCGTCGCGTCGTGCCGGGTCTATGAAAAACATTGTTGTGTGCTCAGCTTCCGGCAGATAGGTGGTGCAGTCGGCGCATACTGTGCTTACGTTGCTGAGGCCAAGTTTCATGAAATTTGTCTCTGCTATGGCGCACAACCTTTCGTTGCGTTCCACATAAATACCTCTGCCGAATTCTTTTGCCATGAATGAGAAGTCCACGCCGAAGCCGCCTGTAAGGTCGGTGAGCACGGTCTCCGTGTCTTTTGTCTCTGTCGTCCTTTCCACAATCCGGCGTGCCACCTCCGCCTTATAACGCGCTGTCTGCTCCGACGAGCACTGTTCCATCGACAGGTGCGGCGGATAGGTCAGTCCGTCTGTCGCCGCCCATGAGGGCAGTTTGCGCCGTGCTGTCTGCCATCCGGCTATCTGTTCGAGCGCGAAGGTGAGATTTACACCCTCCGTGCCCTGATATTTCAGTGCGAGCTGGCGCACGTCGTCGTTACGGTGAGAGGCTATGAATTCGTCAGTAGTCATTGTATGTCTGTGTATGAAATGAAAATGATTTTGTGCAGACATTAGGGCGTTGCCTTGTCTGAAAAGCTTTAGTGGTCAATATTACTGATTACAAAGATATGAACTTTTTCGCATAATAAGTACATGCAAATCCTATAAAGGCGACAAATGGCGACATCTGGAAATCTGTGTCTTGTATACTTTCACTAAACTTTCATGTCATTTGTTTGCGTGTGTCAGGATTTTTTCCGAATATTGCAGATCTGTCGTGTGGACTTTTTTCCGATGTACGTTTCGGACGGACAATGTTATAAGTACGGCATGGCTGTACTGTCAGGACGACATCCTTTTTTTGAAACACTGATTCACATTGTCTTCAGGACAATAGAATATCAACGATTGTCATGCAAACAATACTGATTGTAGAAGATGAAAAGAGAGTTGCCGATCTGTTGAAAATAGGATTGGAGGAAAATGGTTATCAGGCCGTTGTCGCTTATGATGGCTTGATGGGGCTCCGGCTGTTTCGTTCCGGCACATACCATCTGGTCATATCGGACATAATCCTTCCCAAGATGGATGGCTTTGAGCTTTGCAAGGAGATACGCAAGTGCAACGAACATGTGCCCATACTAATGCTTACGGCTCTCGGTTCTGCCGACGACAAGCTCGAAGGCTTTGATGCCGGAGCCGACGACTACATGGTGAAGCCTTTCGACTTCAGGGAACTTAATGCGCGTGTCCGTGTGCTTCTGAAGAGAAGCGCGGAGCGTGTGGCCACTACTCCCGGACACATCAGTTATGCCGATATTTCTGTAAATCTTGATATGCGCGAGGTCCAGCGTGCCGGCGTCACCATAAAGTTGTCTCCCAAAGAATACAATCTGTTGGTTTATATGATTGAGAATGCCGAGAAGGTCATCACGCGTGTGGAGATTGCCGAGAACGTGTGGAACACCCATTTTGACACAGGCACCAATTTCATAGATGTCTATATAAATTATCTCCGCAAGAAGGTGGACAAGGATTTTGACAGAAAACTCATTCACACGAAACCCGGAGTAGGGTTCATCTTTTCAGACAAGATATGAAGATACGTACAGCCCTGACGCTGAAAAACACATGTGCCACGGCAGCTGTGTTCCTGGCCTGCCTCACAATGATTTATCTTGTGAGCGAACACACACGCAGCAAGACTTTTTTCCATGATTTAAGTGGTGAGGCAATTACCAAGGCACATCTTTTTCTGCGCGATCAGGTCGATGCGCGTACGATGCAGTCTATCTATCTCAACAACCGCAAGTTCATCAACGAGGTCGAGGTTGCCGTTTATACCACCGATTTCCGCATGCTTTATCATGACGCCATACAGAACGACATCATAAAGGAAGACCGTAGCATGATAAACCGTATTATCCGGGAGAAGGAGATAAATTTCTATGTCGGCAGGTATCAGTGTATAGGCATGCTCTATCATTTCCAAGGCCGCGACTACATCATCACGGCGGCCGCCTACGACGGTTATGGCTACGACAATCTTTATGAACTTCAGAAAGCTCTTGTGGTTTTGTTTCTTGTCGGACTTTCGCTGCTGTTTGTCGTGTGCTATTTTCTTGCACGTTCCTCACTCAAGCCTATCAGAGACATTGTTAAGGAAGCCGAAACCATAACGAGCTCGGCGAGCTCAGCATAGCCTTCAATTCATTGCTCGACCGTCTGCAGATATCGTTCGATTCGCAGAAGATGTTTGTCAGCAGCGTGTCGCACGAACTGCGCACACCGTTGGCCGCGCTTATTGCCGAACTCGACCTTTCCCTGCAAAAAGAACGTAGTGGTGAGCATTACCGCCGTGCCATAGAGAATGCCCTTAGCGACGCCCGCCGTATGACAAAGCTCATAGACGGACTGCTCAATCTGGCAAAGGCCGACTATCAGAAAGAACAGATCCGCATGAAGGAGATAAGGCTCGACGAGCTTTTGCTCGATGTGCTCAGCTACATACTCAAGGCCCATCCGGAATACAAAGTCAACATCCTGTTCGAACAGGAGGATGCCGACGACGACCGGATGATCACCGTCATGGGAAACGTGTATCTGCTAAGCATCGCCTTCTCAAATCTCATCGAGAACAACTGCAAGTATTCGGCCGACAAGACATCGTTCGTGCAGATCTCATATTGGGACCGTTTTACCGTCGTACGTCTTTCTGACGACGGCATCGGTATGACCGACACCGACAAGGAAAAACTGTTCACCCTTTTCTATCGCGGCAACCACGAGACAAATGTCGAGGGCCACGGCATCGGCATGACTCTTTCGCACAAGATAATATCCTTGCATCAGGGCCGCATAGATGTTTACTCTACACACGGTGAAGGCACGACGTTTGTCATAGAACTTCCACATGTCTGACGTGTCTTTCTTCATCCCGCTCCGTTTGCCTTGCTTTCCGGTCAGGGGTTGGCTTTTCTAATGATTTTCTAATGGCGTTCTAATATATTTCTAACAGCCACTCCGAACGTTTCTGCTTACTTTTGCGCCGTTGAGAAATTTAAAGTATTAACCAGACAAAAGTAGAGAACGATGTGGAAGAAAAGAAAAGGCAACTTGGTTTTTGCTTACGATACCGCGAGGGTATTCATGGCAGCGACGCAGCCGCTTGTCTCTGTTTACGGTTTTTTTCAGACGTCCAGGATAGGACTGCGTGCCGAAGAGGTCGAGCGCAGACGGGCTGTCTTCGGGCGCAACGAGGTGGAGCACGAAAAGAAGAAGAATCCCTTTTCCACTTTCATAAAGGCTTTCATCAATCCGTTCATCGGCGTGCTCACGGTTCTTGTGGTGGTGTCGTTTATCCTTGATGTGCTCACTGCCGATCCGGGTGAGCAGGACTGGACAGCAATCATCATCATTTCGGTCATGGTTGTTTCGAGCTCCATTCTCAAGTTCAGACAGGAATGGAAGGCCGGAGCATCGAGCGAGTCGCTGCTCAGGATGGTAACCAATACCTGCTATGTCAGGCGTGTGGGTAATCATGATGAGGAGATCGACATAGCCGACCTCGTGCCGGGCGACATCGTGATGATTGCGGCAGGCGACATGATACCGGCCGATATGCGCATCATTGAGGCAAAAGACCTGTTTGTGAGCCAGACATCGCTCACGGGAGAATCTGACCCGATAGAAAAACATCCGCATGCACTGAAAGGCATGACGGCCGATAAGAGCTTGGCCGAACTCGACAACATCTGTTTCCTCGGCTCGAATGTGGTCAGCGGCTCCGCAACCGGAATAGTGTTCGCAACCGGCAACGACACTTATATGGGCTCTATTGCCAAAGGCATCACCGGCCATCGTGCGGCAACGGCTTTCGATAAGGGCATCAGCAGGGTGAGCTTCCTGCTCATACGCTTCATGCTTGTGATGATTCCTTTCGTGTTTCTCGTGAACGGGTTCACGAAAGGCGACTGGCTGGAGGCATTCATCTTTGCCGTCTCCGTGGCTGTGGGCCTCACCCCGGAAATGCTTCCGATGATAGTCACCGCCAATCTTTCGAAAGGAGCCGTGGCCATGTCGCGCAAGAAAACCATTGTGAAGGATCTTAACGCCATACAGAATTTCGGAGCGATGGACATATTGTGTACTGACAAGACGGGAACGCTCACGTGCGACCAGATCGTGCTCGAGAAATATATCAACGCCGACGGGAGCGATGACGCCGACAAGCGCATACTGCGGCATGCCTATTTCAACAGCTTCTTTCAGACGGGCTTAAAGAATCTTATGGACAAGGCCATCCTGTCGCATGTGAGGGATCTTTCGCTGGAATACCTGAAAGACGATTACAGGAAAGTGGATGAGATACCGTTCGACTTCACCCGGCGCAGGATGTCGGTGGTGGTGGAGGATAAGGCCGGCAAGCGTCAGATTATAACAAAGGGAGCCGTCGAGGAGATGCTCGCCATCTGCTCGCATGCCGAATATAAGGGTGCGGTGCATCCGCTCACTCCGGAACTGAGGGCGAGGGCACTGGAGATAAGCGTCCGCATGAACAGACAGGGAATGCGTGTGCTTGCGGTGGCGCACAAGAGTTATCTCAGCAAGGACCGTGACTTCAGCGTTGCCGACGAGAGCGGCATGGTGCTTATCGGCTATCTTGCCTTTCTCGATCCGCCCAAGCCCTCGGCAGCAAGCGCCATACGCCGGTTGCACGAGCATGGCATTGAAGTGAAGATACTGTCGGGCGACAACGATGCCGTGGTGCAGACCATAGCCCGTCAGGTAGGCATAGACACGGGTTGCGCGATCAGCGGACCTGAACTTGAGCGCATGGACGCCGCAGAGCTGCGCAAGGCAGTACTGCGCACGAAGGTATTCGCCAGGCTGACACCCGACCAGAAGACCTTTATCATATCCCTGCTTCAGGAACAGGACCACACCGTGGGCTTCCTTGGCGACGGCATAAACGACGCTGCCGCGCTGCGTCAGTCGGACATCGGCATATCTGTCGATTCGGCCGTTGACATAGCAAAGGAAAGCGCGGACATCATCCTGTTGGAGAAGGACCTTATGGTGCTCGAGGATGGTGTGCTGGAAGGAAGACGTACGTTTGGAAATATTACCAAATACATCAAGATGACGGCAAGCTCCAACTTCGGAAATATGTTCAGTGTGATGGCTGCCAGTGCTTTCCTGCCGTTCCTGCCCATGCTGCCCATACATCTGCTCATACAGAATCTGCTTTACGACATATCGCAGACAGCCATTCCGTTCGACCGTATGGACGCTGATTATCTGCGCCGGCCGCGCAAGTGGGATGCCTCAGACCTGAGTCGGTTCATGATTTTCATAGGTCCGATAAGTTCCGTATTCGACATCGCCACTTATCTTGTCATGTGGCATGTGTTCGGCTGCGACTCTTCCGTCCATCAGTCGCTGTTCCAGTCGGGATGGTTTGTCGAGGGGCTGCTATCGCAGACACTCATTGTGCACATGATACGTACGCGCAGGATACCGTTCGTGCAGAGCCGCGCGTCGTGGCAGGTCAGCATGATGGCTCTGCTCACGGTTACGGCCGGCATCCTCATTCCTTTCACGCCGTTGGGCGGTGCCATTGGGCTGGAGCCCCTGCCTTTGGCCTATTTCCCGTGGCTGTTCGGCATATTGCTGTCATACTGCATGCTGACGCAGATCGTGAAGAACTGGTATATAAGACGTTTTGTGAAATGGCTTTAATCGTTGGGAAAATGTTGTGACGGATGTCTTTGCCATGTAGGCGACTGTCTTTGGCAGTCGCCTTTCAGTTCATGATTCAATGTTAAGCCATGCCATCGAACCGCAGACATCCGCATGCGAGAGTTGCAACTTGGTGGACTTGCGGCATGCATGCTTTCGTCTGCTGTCGGGCAGACATCCGTGTTTTGCTTTCTTTCATGTTGCCGGACATATCTATTTTTACAGACATTCGTGCGCTGTGTGACGGAAAAGGTGAGGTGCGGTTGCGGAAACCATTGGTCTTGATGATAATTGCAACCCGGTTGCAGTACTTTTGGGATAACTTTGCGGCAGAAACAATAACAAGGAGAATATGGAAAAAGAACATCATCATCATATCTGTTTATGGCCAATCGCAGTGTCGGCCGTAATGCTTGTCGCCGGACTTATAGCCGGCGGACTTGATATGCCGGGTTTCGAAGGTGCCGTCGCACTTGTGTGGTATATAGTAGCTTTTCTGCCTGTGGGTGCGGGAGTGATGCGCTCGGCGGTGGAGCATGCCTCTCACGGCGATGTGTTCAATGAGTTTATGCTTATGGCACTGGCTTCGATAGGTGCCTTCATCATAGGTGAGTATCCCGAGGCTGTGGCAGTGATGCTGCTCTATCAGGTGGGCGAGATGCTACAGCACCGCGCCGTGGAACGTGTGCGCCGCAACATAAGCAGTATGGTCGCGTTCCGTCCCGATCACGCTGCTGTGGTGAGAAACGGTGAGGTCGTG
>ERZ780212.66-NODE-66-length-105071-cov-7.610459_pt1 | contig 105071 bp, 74 predicted proteins | sample MGYA00511364_ERZ780212 | MGnify/ENA primary metagenome ERZ780212 (study PRJEB29588, sample SAMEA2147991) | human gut metagenome | biome: human gut; feature: human-associated habitat; material: faeces | place: Denmark | collected 2008/2010 ... | reverse complement strand
GGTCTTCCTTCATATGCATAAATGTAGCATCAGGGTCTGTTTTGGAATAAGAATTCCGTTTGCCGAGTATTCTCATGTGCCTGTTATATTCGGCAAGTTTCTCACAGTGTGATTCCAATACCTTGATTTGCTTTGTCTTTTGTCTCTTCGCTTTCTTTTCTTCCTTATCCGATGGGGGTGGAACATTTTCAAGGGAGGCTTTTAACTCTGATATCATATCTGTCAGCATGGAAGGAGTAAACTCTGTAGTGGTATTTTCAATGCAGGCATTCTCCTGTGCCACGACATCATCAATCTGCTGTAGAAGAATACGTATCTTTTCAAGAAGCCTGGCGCGGTTACGTTCTACGTTTTTACGCCATACGAATGTGTATCTATTGGCTTTTGATTCAATCTTTGTGCCGTCAACATATTCAACATCAAGACTTATGAATCCTTTGGAGGCAAGGATGAGGACTATCTGGGTGAATATTCCGTTTATCTCATCCTTGACACGGTTACGGAAACGGTTTATAGTCCGGTAATCAGGTTTCTCATAACCGGCAAGCCATATGAAATGAATGTCACGCAGCAGGGACTTTTCTATCTTACGACAAGAATAGATATTGTTCATATAGGCATACAAAACAGCTTTGAGCATCATTCGCGGGTGATAGGGAGAACGCCCGGAATCCTTATATAATTTATGAAATGAACTAAGGTCAAGACTATCAACCATAGCACTCAGAATACGTACGGGATCGTCTGATGAAATATTTTCATCTATTCTTTGTGGAAAAAGGACGATTTGATTGGGATTGTAAGAACGAAAATGTATCTTTGTCATAAAAAAAGAGGGTATGCATTTTGACACACCCTCTCTTTATTTTTTATATTATATGATTCGCTATATATTAATTACTGGGGGCGTTTTATTCTTCTCTGCCTGCGGAAACTCTTCCCAGCAGAAACAAGCGGAAACTATCGAATTGGCATCCACCGCACAGCCTCAAGCGGCTGCGGAAGCCAAATTCCCTTTCCCTGAAATCCCCACCATGCTCACCCAGCCGGAGGAGCGGAAGGCGTATCTCATGGCGCATTACTGGGATAACTTTAACTTTGCGGATACGGCATTGGTGAATAACCGGAACGTGGCGGAGCAGGGGGCGGCGGATTACCTGGCCATACTGGCCGACGGTACGCTCACCGAGGAGCAGGTGAAGGGGAGCCTGGACGGCTTTTGCAAGGGGATGGAGGCGCAGGAGCATGCGCGGAAGGTATTCTTGCAGATGATGGAGGATTACCTGTATAACCCGAACTCGCCTTTCCATAATGAGGGGCTGTATGCGCTGTTCCTGGAGCGGATGCTGAAGAGTGAGTTCGTGGACGAGGCGCGGAAGAGTTCGCTGAAGTTCAGCCTGGACCTGATCAGCCGTAACTGTCCGGGGAAGGTGGCTACGGATTTTGTGTACTTCCTGCCGGATGGCAGCAGGCATTCGCTGGCACAGACGCGGGCGAAGAACAACCGTCTGCTGCTGGTGTTCTACGACCCGGAGTGCCCTAGCTGTCATGAGACGATGCAGGAGATGGTGGCCGACGGAATGCTGGCGGAAGCCGTGAAGGCCGGAAAGCTGACGGTGCTGGCGGTGTACACCGAGGGTAATCAGGAGGTATGGAAGCGCACACTAAGCGATCTGCCTCAGGGATGGACGGTGGGCAGTGACCACGAAACGGTGAAGCAGGGGGCGCTGTACGACCTGAAAGCGATGCCTTCGCTGTATCTGATGGACGGCACGAAGAGGGTGCTGCTGAAGGATGCGCCTTATGCTAAGATTAGGGAGGAGATTGCGGCTCTGTAGGTTCAGGCCAGCTTGTAGACTCCTCCTGCCAGTGCACGGACCACGCCTTTCATCTCTAAATTAAACAGCAGGCTGGTCATACGGTTGATGGCGATGTTGCTTTCCACTACCAACGTATTGATTTGTATCCCGTCGGGATGCTTCTGTAAATGGGTGATGACTTGTTCTTCTTCGGGTGTCAGTTCCGGGAACAGCTGGCGCTGGACTACCTGAGGAGAAACGGGCACATGGTCCCAGTTCATGGCTTTTACCACATCTTCCGCGCTCTGTATCAAGGCAGCGCGGTTTTTTTGTATCAGCAGGTTGCAGCCGGTGGAGTAGGTGTCGCCTACGCGGCCCGGAAAGGCGAAGCAGTCGCGCTGGTAGCTTTCGGCTATCTCGGCGGTAATGAGGGAGCCTCCTTTGGGGCCGGACTCTACTACGAGGGTAGCGTCGCTGATGCCGGCTACGATGCGGTTTCGCTTCACGAAGTTTTGCCGGTCGGGGTTGGTGCCGCTCATAAACTCGGTGAGCAGACCGCCTTGTGTCAGCATTTCGGTGGCGGTGCGGCGGTGTACAGCAGGATAGATGCGGTCCAGACCGTGAGCCAGTACGCCCACGGTGTCGAATCCGTGGGTCAGTGCCTCGCGGTGGGCATGGATGTCGATGCCGTAAGCCAGTCCGCTCACTATCAGCACGTCGGGAAGCAGGGCGCTGAGCTCCTGCATGAAACGCTGGCAGAGGCCTTTGCCGTAGTCGGTGGCATTGCGTGTGCCTACGATGCTCAGGATGTGACGGCTGTTCAGGTTGGCCGAGCCTTTGTAGAACAACACGAGCGGGCCATCGGGACATTCGCGGAGGCGGGAAGGGTAGGCTTCGTCGTCTTCGGTCAGGCACTGAATCTGGTGCTTCTGGGCAAACGAGAGTTCGGCTTCGCACAGGCGGAATACTTCCGTGTGCTGAAAGGCGGTGGCTACTTTCGGAGTGACTCCGGGAAGAAGGGCCGGCAGCTCGCGGGCGTGTTCGAAAAGCATGGTCGCACTTCCGGCAGCCTGAATCAGGTGGCGGGCTCCTACCAGACCGATGCCGGGCAGAAGGGGAAGGGCCATGCGGCAGAGGAGTTCTTTTTCGTTCATTGGTTCAGGTAGGAAGCAAAGATTTCATTGAAGAGGGCGCTGTCGCTCAGGCGTCCGTTGACTACGCACACGGTTTCTACGGTCGACTTGATGACGGGTTTCAGGTCGGGCAGGCGGTAGATGTCCTGCACAAAGACGTATTTGATGCCTTCCTTGCGGAGTGCCAGACGGGAGATGAACTCGTCGCCGCTGGTCAGCGGGGTTTTGAAAGCCATGTTCAGGCGGGCTACCACGGGGTCGATGCCCTGCTGGTGAAGCTGGGCGAAGCTGACGCCGACGGAGGAGAGAAACTCGTGGCGGGTGTGCTCGATATAGTGCTGGTAATTGGCATTGTTGACGATTCCCTGCAGGTCGCATTCATAGTCGCGGACTTTCATTTTCAGTTCAAAGATGTATTTCTCCATGAGAGTGAAGTTTATGTATTTTCACAAAGATAGCGAATTATTCCTATATTTGCGGGATATGAAAGAGAATGTACCAGTAATTTATGCAGCCCCTTTGCAGGGCTTTACGGAAGTGGCGTGGCGCAATGCACATGCGCAGTGCCTGGGAGGTGTGGACGCGTATTATACTCCTTTTGTCCGCTTGGAGAAGGGGGAGATTCGTAACAAGGACAGGCGCGACGTGTCGCCTGAAGAGAACACGGTGCCCCGGCTGGTTCCGCAAGTGATTGCCTCGGAACCGGAGGAACTGAAGGTGCTGACGGACTTTTTGGCTTCGCAGGGCTATCAGGAGATAGATGTGAACATGGGCTGCCCGTTTCCGCTGATTGTACGTCGTGGGAAGGGAGCGGGTATCTTATCTTCTCCGGAGAAGGTGGAGGCGCTGTTGGCGACGATGAAGGCGTTTCCTGAGATTCGCTTTTCGGTGAAGATGAGGTTAGGAGGCCAGGATGCGGAGGAGTGGAAGGCGCTCGTGCCGTTACTCAACCGTTCGTGTGTGACGCAGGTGACGCTTCATCCGCGCATCGGGAAGCAGCAGTACAAGGGGACGGTGGACCGGGAGGCGTTTCGTGCGTTCTATGAGGCGTGTGAGCGGCCGCTGGTGTACAACGGTGATTTGCTGACGGTGGTCGACATCCGGGAGGTACTGGAAGCGTTTCCCCGGCTGAAAGGGGTGATGCTGGGTCGCGGGCTGCTGGCGAATCCGGCACTGGCGCTGGCTTTCCGTGAAGGAGAATTGTCCGAGAACGAATTGAAGGCACGGGTAGCACAGATGCACCGGCAGATGTATCTGTATTATCATCGGGTGATAGAGGGCGGAGAGGCCCAGTTGCTGGCCAAGCTGAAGACCTGCTGGGAGTACCTGTTGCCGGATCTGGACAAGAAACAGCGGAAGGCTATCTTGAAGAGCAATCGCCTGGACGGGTATCTGCGGGCAGTGGAAGAGGCATTGCGGGGATAAATCACCCTTCTTTTTTCTTGAAATATTCGTATCCGATGCGGCAGAACAGACATTTCTTGGTGTCGCAGTAATTCTTTTTAAGCTGGATGAGTGCCTGACTGTCGCCGGCATGGGCGGCTTGCAGACCACATTCTTTCCACAGCCGGATGATGTAGTTGTTTTCCGGTTTAAGTTGCTCCAGCAGGTTGCCGGCACGTTCGGTGAGCCGTTCCTCGCCTTTGTGCTTGCCGTAAGCATAGAGGAAGGGAACCACGGTATTGATAATCAGCAGGTCGATGGAGGCGTCGCTGAGGGTTTTCGGACGGGCGGGCGAGGGTTCGCCGAAAACGTAGTGAGTCAGCCAGTAAAGGGAGGTACCTCCACGCAGCAGGTCGCGCAGTTCTTTCACCGTAGAGGCCAGCAGCAACTGGGAGAGCATGCCCTGGGAACGGTGGTAGAGGTTGGCCAGCTGGGCGATGCGTACGTGCGGAAAGTTGCCCGGACGCATGCGGAGCATTTTCCACCGAAGGTGTTCGGAGGGCTGTAGCTCGAATTTGTGGGCCAGGTAGGCGTATTCCTTGGTAAGCTGGGTGGAATAGTCGTCGGACGGGAGTTCCTGCAACAGGCCGGCCTGCCCGAAGAAAATGGCTTCTATCTGAAAAAGATTATCGCGGTGCTTGTTGACGGCTTGTAAGGGAATGGTCTGTGCCCATTGCTCGAAGGCGTCGCTGTTGGTGCCGAAACCGAAATTGCGGGCTAAGGTGAGAAAAAAGGCTTGTTCCCAGTCGCCTTTGCTCTGGGTAAGCTGGGCCTGGATACGCTGTGTCTTCTGTTCGAAACGCTCGGTCTGCAGACTGGAGAGCCAGCTGTGGAGCAGGAGTTTGGGCAGGCGAGGGATGAGGCGGTAGCAGGCCGGGTAATGGCTGGTTTCAATCAGCTCGCGGTAGTTGTCTAACAGGTAGGGCGGATAGTGCAGCTCCATTTGCGGGATGGGCGTGCCGTCGGTGCGGAAGGTTTCGGCATCGATGTCGGAAGCCACATGCAGAATCACAGAGTCGTAGGCGCGGTCCTGATGATGGTGATGGCGTTTCCAGTCGGAAGCATGCACGTGGATTTCTACATTTCCCACCCACAGAATACTGTCTATCTTGATTTTCGCATTGAAAAAGTCGGGCCCTGCATCGGGATTGGGGAGTCCGGGGTCAATGACTTCCACGGTTTGTCCTTGCGTGGTATGCAGCGGAGTGAGCGGAAAAAGCTTGTGTTTCCATACAAACTGGAGTAGATGTTCCATGTTAACGAGCTGTAAATGTTGGGTAAATGTAATGATTAATACTGAAAAACACTATCTTTGCGAATAAAATTATCATCAGAATTATGAAAATTGCATTAATTGGATATGGAAAGATGGGAAAGGAAATTGAAAAAATCGCCCTTTCCAGAGGTCATGAAATTGTGAGTATTATTGATATAAATAATCGGGAAGATTTTGCTTCGGAGGCTTTCCGCTCGGCCGATGTGGCCATTGAATTTACGGCTCCTTCAGTGGCTTACGGCAACTGTCTGGAGGCGTTCAAGAATGGTGTGAAAGTGGTATCGGGCAGCACCGGATGGATGGGAGAGCATGGCGAAGAGATGCGCCGTCTGTGCCAGGAGGAAGGTAAGACGCTGTTCTGGTCGTCTAACTTCAGCTTGGGGGTAGCTATCTTTGCGGCGGTGAACAAGTACCTGGCAAAGATTATGAACCAGTTCCCGAACTACGATGTGTCAATGGTAGAAACTCACCACGTGCACAAGCTGGATGCTCCGAGTGGTACAGCCATTACGCTGGCTGAAGGGATTCTGGAAAACCTGGACCGCAAGCAGAAATGGGTGATGGGCACACTGACCGCTCCCGACGGTACGGTGACAGGCACGACCGACTGTGCACCGGATGAACTGCCCGTGAGTGCCATCCGCGAAGGGGAAGTGCCGGGTATCCATACCATCAAATATGAATCGGAGGCTGATTCTATCGTAATTACACACGACGCAAAGAACCGCAAGGGGTTTGCATTGGGAGCGGTGCTGGCTGCAGAATATACGGCTGCACACCAGGGCTTCTTAGGTATGAATGATTTATTTCAGTTTTGAGTATGATACAGGCATCGCGTAAACAATGGATAAAGTTCGGCATAGTGCTGGTGCTTTACCTGATTTTCCTGATTTGGTTGAAAAGCTGGCTGGGACTGGTAGTGGTTCCATTCATTTTTGACGCATATATTTCCAAAAAGATTCCCTGGACATGGTGGAAGAAGTCGACCAACAAGACCGTGCTGACGGTGATGGGCTGGGTGGATGCCATCGTGTTTGCGCTGGTAGCAGTCTATTTTGTGAATCTGTATTTCTTTCAGAACTACGTGATTCCTTCTTCGTCGCTGGAGAAATCGCTGCTGGTGGGCGACTATCTGTTTGTAAGTAAGATGAGTTATGGTGCCCGTATTCCGCAGACACCGCTCCACATGCCGCTGACGCAGCATACGTTGCCGGTGTTCAACTGCAAGTCGTACCTGGAATGGCCGAAGTGGGACTACAAACGGGTGGCCGGACTGGGAGAGGTGCAGCTGAATGACATCGTGGTGTTCAACTTCCCGGCAGGGGATACGGTGGCTACCGGCAATCCGGCAGAAGACATCTATCGCATGAGCTATGCCATCGGCAAGCAACTTTCGCAGCCTATTGACCTGGCCAGCCTGAACCTGGAGCAGCAACGGGATGTGTATGATTATTATTACGCGGTAGGACGTAAGTATATTGACGAAAATCCGCAGCTGTATGGTGAGGTGATTACCCGCCCTGTAGACCGGAGAGAGAATTACGTGAAGCGTTGTGTGGGTATGCCGGGCCAGACACTGGAAATCAAGAACCGGATTATTTACCTGGACGGTAAGGCCAACAAGGAGCCGGATAATGTGCAGTATCGTTATTTCGTGCATACCAAGGGCATGCTGCCGGAGGATTTATGTCATGAATTGGGCATCAGCCAGGAGGATTTGATGGCTTATTATACGGAGGAATCGGTGTATAACATGCCGTTGACTGAAAAGGCGAAGGCTGCTTTGCTGGCACGGAAGGACTTGGTGACTTCCATTGAAAACGTGCCGGATGATGATGCGGGCGGACTGTATCCGGATAACAAGCTGACGGGCTGGACGATAGACAACTACGGTCCGATATGGATTCCAAAGAAGGGAGCTACCATAGACCTGACACTGGATAACCTGCCGATGTATGAACGTCCGATCAAAAACTATGAAGGCAACAGCCTGGAGGTGAAAGGCGGAAAAATCTACATCAACGGACAGGAAACGACGAAATATACCTTCAAGATGGATTATTACTGGATGATGGGTGACAACCGTCATAATTCGGCCGACTCACGTTTTTGGGGGTTTGTGCCGGAAGACCATGTTGTGGGTAAACCTATTTTTATCTGGCTGTCGCTGAACCAGGATCGTGGCTGGTTTGACGGAAAGATTCGCTGGAACCGTCTGTTTAAGTTTGTGGATTCCATTAAATAATCTATGAACAAAGGAAAGTCCGGATGGTGGTGGTTGAGAGCGGCCGGCCTGACGGTGTTGACCGTATGGCTGGTGCGGACCCTGCTTGTGACGACTTGTGTAATTCCTTCTTCCGGGATGGAAAATTCTCTTTATCAGGGGGAACGGATTCTGGTCAACAAGTGGAGCTACGGGCTGCGTTTGCCTTTTTGTTCGCTTTTCGGCTATCATCGGCTGGCATCTTCGCGTGCGGAGAAGGGGGATATTCTCTTGTTCAATAACCCTCACCCCCAGCAGGTGGAGAAAGGAATAGAGTGGAGAGAGCTGTTCATCAGCCGCTGTATCGGTACGCCGGGAGATACGCTGATGCTGGATGCTGACCTGAACTGTGTGGGCGGAGAGGTGCTCAGCCCGGATGCCAAATCGCTGTATGCTTATCCGGTGTCTTCGGAAGACTTGATGCTGACCGTGCTGTCGGTGCTGGGTATCAAAGGAAATACGCTGGCCGGATATACTTCCGACGGGGGGTATATACGGAGTTTCAGCCAATATGAATATTACTTGATTTCGCAGAAACTGGAGGGACGGATTCCGCTGGTTCCGCTGGATGAAAAGAACCGTACGGAAGTGCATCCGTATGTGATTCCGGCGAAAGGTGTTCCGGTGAAGGTGTATCCCTGGAATGTGACCTTGCTCTGCAATACGATTGTGGCGCATGAACACCAGCCTGCAGAGGTTCGTCACGATACGTTGTATGTGAAGGGAAAGCCCGTGGGGGCTTATACGTTTGGCAAGGATTATTACTGGGTGGCTTCCAATGACCCGGTGAATATTTGTGATTCCCGCTTGTTCGGGTTCGTGCCGGAGGACCACCTGATAGGGAAGGCCTGGCGCATTTGGTACTCTTCGCGGAAGGGGCGCTTCTGGCAGCGGGTGCAATGACATAAACTAAGAAAGAATGAAGAATGAAGTGATTTTGGGGTCGGCCTATCTGGCTCCCGTAGAATATTATACCAAACTTTTTGCTTATCCTTCGGTACGTGTAGAGCGTTATGACCACTACATGAAGCAGACTTACCGCAACCGGTGCGTGATTGCATCGGCCGACGGGCCGTTGGCACTGACCATTCCGACGGAAAAGAGTGACGACCTGAAGTGTGTGATGAAGGATGTACGTATTTCAGACCATGGCAACTGGCGGCATGTGCACTGGAATGCGTTTGTAGCCGCTTACAAGCATAGTCCTTTCTTTGATTACTATGCAGATGAGTTTCACCGGTTCTTTGAGCAGAAATACGAGTTTCTGTTCGACTTTAACCTGGAGCTGTGTGAGTGGGTGTGCCGGCAGATTGACATGGAACCTCGCCTGATATCTACCGAGGAATACATGCCGGAAGTGGAATGTGCCGATGATTTCCGGGAACTGATTCATCCCAAACGGGATTATCGGGAGGCAGACAAGGCATTCTTTCCTAAACCTTATTATCAGGTGTTTGACCAGAAGCTGGGTTTTCTGCCTAATCTCAGTGTGATTGACCTGCTGTTCAATATGGGACCGGAAAGCTTGCTGGTGCTGCGTGACTCGGTGCGTGCGTTCAATGAAATTTAAGGATACATATTCCTTCAAACCCGATTTTATGTTGTACATTTGTAACTGAATCAATGATTTAACAATATGAATAATCTTCCAACAGTAACGAAAAACCTGCTTATTATCAATGTGCTCTGTTTCTTCGGAATGTTTGTGGCCCGAAAATACGGAGTGGATATAGAGAATATGCTGGGTCTTCACTTTTTCCTGGCTTCGGATTTTAACCTGGGGCAGCTTATCACTTATATGTTCATGCATGCCAATTTCTCGCATATCTTCTTCAATATGTTTGCGGTATGGATGTTCGGACGGGTGCTGGAACAGGTGTGGGGACCTAAACGCTTCCTGACGTATTACCTGATTTGTGGTATTGGTGCCGGTCTGATTCAGGAGCTGGTGCAGTATGTGGAGTATCTGGCGGTGTGGTCTAATTACGATTCGGTCAATACGGGACTGAATATTATTCCTATGGATGTATTCCTGAACCAGCTGACTACTGTAGGTGCTTCGGGAGCGGTGTATGGCATTTTGCTGGCATTTGGTATGTTGTTTCCCAATAGTCAGATGTTTGTATTCCCGATACCGGTGCCCATCAAGGCGAAGTATTTTGTGATTGGATATGCGGTGCTGGAGCTGCTTTTAGGATTGGGAAGCAACGATGGAGTAGCTCATTTCGCTCACCTGGGAGGTATGTTGTTCGGCTTGATACTGATTGTTTATTGGAGAAAGAAAAATGGCGGCGGACGGATTTATTACTGATTTGAAAAGAAAGTTCCAGCAGGGAGATATTGTGCTGCGTCTGGTGTACGTGAATGTGGCGGTGTTTCTGGCAGTGACACTGGTGCAGATTTTTCTGACTTTGTTCAATGTGCCTTCTTTGCCATGGATGAACTATCTGGAACTGCCGGCATGGACGGAAGTTTTTATCCGTAGGCCCTGGACCCTGATTACTTACATGTTCCTGCATGCCGGTGTGCTGCACATCTTGTTTAATATGCTGTGGCTGTTCTGGTTCGGTCGTCTGTTTTTAGCTTTTTTCTCGTCGAAGCACTTGCGCGGACTTTATTTCCTGGGAGGTATCTGTGGCGGATTGCTTTATATGCTGGCATATAATGTGTTTCCTTATTTTCAGGATGCCGTGTATTCTTCCTATTTGCTGGGTGCTTCGGCTTCTGTGTTGGCCATTGTGGTGGCGGTAAGTGTACGTGAACCGAATTATCCGGTGCAGTTCCTGTTTATCGGTACGGTGCGTCTGAAATATGTGGCTTTGTTCATGGTGGTGCTTGATTTGCTGTTCATGACTTCTGACAATGCAGGCGGGCACATCGCACATCTGGGTGGAGCACTGGCCGGATGGTGGTTCGCGGCAGGATTGCAGAGCGGTCACGATGCCACGAAATGGATAAACCTGGTGTGCGACTGGTTTGCAGGCTTGCGACGTCCGGTGAAGCGTAAACCCAAGATGAAGGTGCACTACGGAGGACGTCAGGCGGATTATGAATACAATGCCCGGAAAAAGGAACGTGAGGCAGAAATTGACCGGATTCTGGACAAACTGCGTAAGTCGGGCTATAACAGTCTGACGGATGACGAGAAAAAAAGCTTATTTGATGCAAGTAAGAAATGAGTATTTGGAAACATACGTTTAGAGGAGTTTTTATTTTAGGAAACCTGATTGTTGGGACCGGATTTTTGTGCTGTGCTTACAGTCCGCTTGTATCGCCGGTGGCTCATCCGGTGCTGGCCTGTGCGGGGTTGTTTTTCCCTTTTTTCTTGTTGGCTTTGATTGTTCTTGCAGTAGTGGGGCTGTTTCATGGTTGGAAGTTTATGTGTCTTCCTTTACTGCTTTTACTGGCTGGAGGAGGGGCAGTCGCGACGTATACTCCGTTTGGAGGAGGAGAAGAACCTACGGACGGGGAGGTATTGAAATTTCTGACCTACAACGTCATGAATATGTACGGAGATGCGGAAGATGAATCTCGTCCCGTGCAACATTATATTCAGGAAAGTGATGCAGACGTGGTTTGTCTGCAGGAGTATCAGTGGGATGCCCGAGAGACCAGGAAGGCTTTCCCTATGTATCCTTACAGAAAGTTGCTGAAAGCGTCTAACGGAAATGGGATGGCTTGTCTGTCGCGTTTCCCGATTCTCTCGGTAGAACCGATTCCCTATGAAAGTGCAAGTAATGCCAGCTTTTTGCTTCGGCTAAACATAAAAGGGGATACACTGACGCTGATATGCAATCATCTGGAATCGAATAAGCTGGATGCGCATGATAAGGAAGTATACGAGGGATTGCTGAAATCGCCTGAAGAACAGAACGTGAAATCGGACAGCAAATACCTGCTGCATAAATTAGCTGATGCCGTGGCTATCCGTGGACCGCAGGCTGATTCGGTGGTACAGGTCATCTCCCGGCAGTCGGGCAAGTATTTGCTGGTGTGCGGCGATTTCAATGATTCTCCTATTTCGTATGCGCATCACACCATCGGAAAAGGATTGACAGATGCTTATCGTGAAGCCGGCTGGGGACCGGGATTCTCGTATAACCGGAATTTTCTGTATTTCCGCATTGACCATTTGTTTGTGAACAAAGGATTTAAAGTATTGAAATGCCGTGTGGACAATTCCATTTCAGCATCCGACCATTATCCGTTGTGGTGTTTGGTAGAGAAGTTATAACCTGATAATAAATAGAAGATGAAGAATTTAATTTTTGCAGCAGCTATGAGTTGTATGGTATGTGCCTGCGGTCAGCAGGCGGCAGACACGAGCAATCCGTTCCTGTCTGAGTTTGAAACCCCTTATGGAACACCTGACTTTGACCGTATCAAGGTGGAACATTATGAACCGGCTTTCTTGAAAGGCATTGAGCAGCAGAATGGGGAAATCAAAGCCATTGTAGAGAACCCGGAGGAACCGAGTTTTGAGAATACGATTGTGGCATTGGACAACAGTGGGGAGATTCTGGCTCGTGTGAGCGGTGTGTTCTTTGCTTTAACTGAAGCTGATACCAATGACGAAATGATGGCGCTGGAAGCAAAGATTGCTCCGATGCTGTCTGAGCACAGTGATAATATTTTCCTGAATCAGGAGCTGTATAAGAGAGTGGCTGCTGTTCATGCCCAGGAAGAGGCTGGAAAGATTCAGCTGACTACCGAACAACATTATTTGCTGGATAAATATTATAAGGAATTTATCCGTTCTGGTGCCGGACTGGATGCACAGAAGCAGGAACGTCTGCGTGAAATCAACAAACAGCTTTCTACACTGACCATTGAGTTCGGTAATCATGTGTTGGCCGACAACAACGATTATCTGCTGGTGGTAGATAAGAAAGAAGATCTGGCTGGTCTGCCGGATGCAGTTATTGCAGGAGCTGCACAGGAAGCCAAGGCACACGGAAAAGATGGTAAGTGGGTATTTACTTTGCAGGAATCCAGCCGTACTCCGTTGCTCCAGTATGCTCAGAACCGTGAGCTGAGAAAGAATATCTATCAGGCATATACCAGTCTGGGTAACCGTGGCAATGCCAATGACAACAAGGAAGTGCTGAAAAAGGTGCTTGCTCTTCGTCTGGAAAAGGCACAGCTGATGGGATTCAACAATTTCGCAGAGTATCAGTTGGCTGACAACATGGCGAAGAACCCGAAAAATGCACTTGACCTGCTGTATGGCTTATGGGAATATTCTATCAAGAATGCCAAGGCGGAAGCAGCTGAGTTGCAGAAAATCATGGACCGTGAAGGAAAAGGTGAGAAACTGGAAGCATGGGACTGGTGGTATTATGCAGAAAAGCTTCGCCAGGAGAAATATGATTTGAATGAAGATGCCATCAAGCCTTATTTCAGTCAGGAAGATGTGCACAATGGACTGTGTACGGTAGTCAACAAGTTGTATGGCATTACCTTGACTCCTTGTGATTCTATTTCTGTATATAATAAGGATGTGAAGACTTATATTGTGAAGGATGCAGACGGTTCACTGTTGGGCGTGTTCTATAGCGACTACATGCCTCGTGCCAGCAAACGGAGCGGTGCCTGGATGAGTAACTTCCGTGAACAGCAGGAAGGGGTTCGTCCGTTGATTTATAATGTGGCCAGCTTTACCAAACCGGCTGGTGACCTTCCTTCCTTGCTGACAATCGATGAAGCACGCACCATGTATCATGAGTTCGGACATGCATTGCACGGATTGCTGACTCAGTGTAAGTATAAGGGTGTGTCTGGTACTTCTGTAGCTCAGGATTTCGTGGAACTTCCTTCACAGATTATGGAACATTGGGCAGTAGAACCTGAAGTGCTGAAAATGTATGCCAAACATTACCAGACTCGTGAGGCTATTCCTGATTCTCTGATTGCCAAGATTGAAAATCAGGCATTGTTCAACCAGGGCTTTATGACTACAGAACTGTTGGCAGCTGCCATTCTGGATATGGAAATGCACTGTCTGACTACGATGGAAGGATTCGATGTGCTTCAGTTTGAAAAACAGCTGATGGACAAACTGGGACTGATTCCGCAGATTGCGCCTCGTTATCGTTCTACTTACTTCAACCACATCATGGGTGGTTATGCAGCTGGTTATTATAGCTATATCTGGGCTGAACGTCTGGATACAGATGCCTTTGAAGCATTCAAGGAACATGGCTTGTTCGACCAGGCTACTGCTACTTCTTTCCGCAAGAACATTCTGGAAAAAGGTGGTTCAGACGACCCGATGAAACTGTATGTAACCTTCCGTGGGGCAGAACCCAGCTTGGATGCGTTGCTGAAGACTCGCGGATTGAAATAAAATGTCCGGATAGCAGGAAAAATCTGTACAGAGTATAACTAAAAGAGGGAGTATAGCTTTATTTTTGCAAGCTGTACTCCCTTTTTTAGGCTCTAAGCCTTAAATATTTACAATCCTTTCCGCATATAAATGAAAAAAAAACTATATTTGCAACCTTGAATAAACGTATCAAATTTTAAAAGTAAATATAATAAACTAAAGTAACATGCAAAACAAAGGATTTGTAAAGGTTTTTGCGGTATTACTGACCATTGCGTGTGCTTTTTATCTTTCGTTCTCATTCGTTACACGTTATCAGATGAACAAGGCGGCTGAGGACCCGAAAGGTTCGGCACATTACCTGGATTCCATGCAGAATCAGAAGGTGTGGTTGGGGATTTACACGCTGAAACAATGCCGTGAGATGGAAATCGGGTTGGGTTTGGACCTGAAAGGTGGTATGAACGTCATTCTGGAAGTTTCTGTACCAGATGTAGTGAAGGCGTTGGCCGACAACAAACCGGATGAAGCTTTCAATAAAGCTGTAGCGGAAGCTGCAAAATTGCAAATTAACAGCCAGGAAGACTTTATTACGCTGTTTATCAGAGAATACAAGAAACTGGCACCGGAAGGCAAGCTTGCCGAACTGTTCGCTACCCAGCAGTTGAAAGACAAAGTAAATACCCGTAGCTCAGATGCAGAAGTAGAGAAAGTATTGCGCGAGGAAGTAAAAGCTGCCGTAGACAACTCTTACAATGTTTTGCGTACACGTATTGACCGCTTTGGTGTGGCTCAGCCGAACATCCAGACACTGGAAGGCAGAATGGGCCGTATCATGGTGGAACTTCCGGGTATCAAGGAACCCGAACGTGTGAGAAAACTTTTGCAGGGTTCTGCTAACCTGGAATTCTGGGAAACATTCGAAGCAAAGGACATCGTTCCGGTACTGGCTTCTGCCGACAACCGTGCTCGTGGTTTGCTGAATGTGGAAACTCCGGCTGATTCGGCAAAGGTGGAAGCTGATACGGCCGCTGTAGCCCAGACTTCAGCAGTGTCTGCCAAAGACAGTCTGGCTGCCGCATTGAAGGGCGAAACCGCTGCCGCTTCCAGTGCGAATATCGAAGCACTGAAGAAAGAACATCCGTTGCTGGCTGTACTGCAGCTGAACCAGAGCGGTGTAGGCTGTATCGTTGGTTATGCTGACTATAAGGATACTGCTGACGTAAACCGTATCCTGAACATGAAGGCTGTGAAGGAAGTAATGCCACGCGACTTGAAACTGATGTGGGGTGTGAAAGCTTCAGATATGGACAAGACAGGACGTATCTTCGAATTGTATGCTATTAAGTCGACAGAACGTAACGGTCGTGCACCGCTGGAAGGTGATGTAGTAACTGATGCAAAAGATGAATACGACCAGTTCAACAAGCCTTGTGTAAGCATGTCTATGAATACGGAAGGTTCTCGTCGTTGGGCTGCCTTGACTAAGAAGAACATTGGCCGGGAAATCGCCATCGTATTGGACGGATACGTGTACAGTGCTCCGCGTGTGAACTCTGAAATCACCGGAGGACACTCGCAGATTACCGGTAACTTTACTCCGGAAGTGACGAAAGACTTGGCCAACGTATTGAAATCCGGTAAGATGCCTGCTCCTGCACGCATCGTACAGGAAGACATCGTGGGTCCGTCTCTGGGTCAGGAATCTATCAACCAGGGTATCGTATCTTTCATCGTGGCTTTGATTGCCCTGATGCTTTATATGTGCGTGATGTACGGACTCATTCCGGGTATGGTGGCGAACGGTGCGCTGTTCATCAACTTCTTCTTCACGCTGGGTATCCTCTCGTCATTCCAGGCTGCCTTGACGATGTCCGGTATCGCCGGTATGGTATTGTCACTGGGTATGGCCGTGGATGCGAACGTATTGATTTACGAACGTACGAAAGAAGAGCTTCGTGCAGGAAAGGGAACCAAGCAGGCCCTGGCCGAAGGTTACAAGAATGCCTTCTCTGCCATCTTCGACTCGAACCTGACTTCTATCATTACAGGTGTCATCCTGTTCAACTTCGGTACCGGTCCTATCCGTGGTTTTGCCACTACCTTGATTATCGGTATCCTCTGCTCATTCTTCTCAGCTGTGTTCTTGACTCGTCTGGTTTACGAACACTTTATGAACAAAGACAAGTGGTTGAACCTGACATTCACTACTGGTCTTTCAAAGAACCTGATGCAGAATGTACACTATAACTTCATGGGTATTACGAAACGTTCGTTTACTATCTGGGGAGTTGTCATCGTAGTATGTATTATTTCATTCTTTGTACGTGGTCTTGCACAGAGTATCGACTTCACTGGTGGACGTAACTTCGTGGTTCAGTTCGAACAGGTTGTACAGCCGGAAACAGTACGTAGCTTGCTGCAGCCGAAAGTAGGTGATGCAAACGTACAGGCTATTGCTTTGGGTACAGACGGTAAGACAATCCGTGTGACTACCAACTACCGTATCAACGAAGATTCTCCTACAATCGATGCAGAAATTGAAGAGTTCCTTTACAATGCATTGAAGGAAGGTAACCTGTTGGGAGAAGGTACCACACTGGAAATCTTCATCGACCGCGATAACCGTGCCGGAGGTTCTATCATCAGTTCCCAGAAGGTAGGTCCCAGCATTGCCGACGATATTAAGACTTCCGCCGTATGGTCAGTGGTACTGGCCTTGATTGCCATTGGTCTGTATATCTTGGTTCGTTTCAACAACATTGCCTTCAGTATTGGTGCTACGGTTGCATTGACGGTAGATACTGTACTGATTATCGGAGCATACTCCTTGTGTCACGGATGGATGCCGTTCTCTCTGGAAATAGACCAGACATTCATCGGAGCCATCCTGACTGCAATCGGTTATTCTATCAATGATAAGGTGGTTATCTTCGACCGTGTGCGTGAGTTCATCGGCTTGTATCCGAAACGTGACCGTACGCAATTGTTCAACGATTCGCTGAACACCACTTTGAGCCGTACCATCAACACTTCTTTGAGTACATTGATTGTGTTGCTGAGTATCTTCATCCTTGGTGGTGACAGCATCCGCAGCTTCGCGTTCGCCATGATTCTGGGTGTGGTAATCGGTACATTGTCTTCATTGTTCGTAGCTGCTCCGGTAGCTTACCTGACAATGGGTCATAAGATGCCGAAACAGGCTGGTGAGAAGGAATAAAAATCTGATATAATGTTTGGAGGCGGCTGTTTTCCTTGTGAAAGCAGCCGCTTTTTTGTTATTGGAAATACTTTGATATTTTAGTTGTAATGATTAAGCTTATTGACTAATTTTACTCCAAATTAAAAGAGGGTTGACTTTAAATATTTGTATTTTTGAATTGAAATTCATGCAGTTAATCGAAAAATCTTATGAAGAACAAGGCATTTTTTATTATTCTTTTGGGGCTGTTGGTATGTACTGTAGTGCAAGCCCAAGTATCTTTTGGCGAAGCCAAAAAATTCAATGAGAATTGGTTATTCAGCTTGTCAGACGATAGTCTGGGTGCTTCTGCATCGTATGATGACAGTAAGTGGCGAAAACTTGATTTGCCGCACGACTGGTCGGTAGAAGGACAGCTTTCTCCTTCCCTGGCAAGTTGTACCGGTTATTTGCCGGGGGGGATAGGCTGGTATCGGAAACATTTTCAGGTTACCGATAAGGCTGCACGCCATTACATCTATTTTGAGGGAGCATATAACCGCAGCGAAGTTTATCTGAACGGACACTTGCTCGGTAAACGGCCGAACGGATACATATCTTTTATGTATGACATGACTCCCTACCTGAAGGAAGGAGATAACGTGCTGGCAGTCCGTATTGACCACAGCCGTTATGCCGATTCACGCTGGTACACAGGTTCTGGAATTTACCGGGATGTGTGGATGATTTCCGCTCCAGACATTCATTTTGCACAATGGGGGATAGGCTGGCACGCTACTTCGCTGACCGATAAGCAGGCGGTAGTGGCAGTCGATATGGAAGTAGAGAAACATGTGAAGGCCGCTGGCGCATTGGAGGTTTCTGCGGCACTTTATGATGCAGAAGGTACGTTGGTAGCACAGGGCCGTAAGAAAGTGGCGGATAAAGCTGAAGGTATTGCGAAAGAAACAATATCATTGAAGGTGAAGAAGCCTCACCGCTGGAATCTGGATTCACCTTATCTGTACACGTTGAAGACGGAGCTGCTTTGTGACAGCAAACGGATAGATGGCAGTTCGACGAATGTAGGTCTCCGTACGTTGAAGTTTGATGCCAACAAGGGATTTGCCCTGAACGGAGAGTGGATGAAGGTGAAAGGAGTGTGTCTGCATCATGATGCAGGTGTGCTGGGTGCGGTAGTTCCTCCTGAAGTATGGGAGCGTCGTCTGAAAAACCTGAAAGAAATAGGTGTGAATGCCATCCGTATGAGCCATAATCCGCAGGCACCGGTATTGTATGATTTATGTGACCGAATGGGCTTCCTGGTGATGGATGAGGCTTCGGATGAATGGGAATTTCCGAAACGGAAATGGATAAAGGGATGGAATGTCGGTGAACCAAGCTATGACGGAACATTTGATTTCTTTGAGGAATGGATTGAACGCGATGTGACGGATATGGTGCGTCGTGACCGGAATCACCCTTGTATATTCTTGTGGAGTATAGGCAATGAGGTAGATTATCCGAATGACCCTTATTCTCACCCCATTTTGGATGGCACAACCATTAATCAGCCTATGTTTGGAGGATACAAGCCTGATGCGCCGGATGCCATGCGTATCGGTAAGATTGCGAAACGTCTGGCTGCCTGTGTACGTGCGGTAGATACTTCACGTCCTGTTACCGGTGCATTGGCTGGAGTGGTAATGTCGAATCAGACAGAGTATCCTCAGGCCGTAGATGTAGTAGGATATAATTACACGGAAAACCGTTATGACGAAGACCATGCCACTTATCCTGACCGTGTAATCTACGGTAGTGAAACCGGTGTGGGAATTGAGGCTTGGCATGCGGTACGCGACAAGGAGTTTATTTTCGGACAGTTCCTCTGGACGGGTACGGACTATCTGGGTGAATCAGGCAGATGGCCTTCCAGAGGTTTGTATACCGGTTTGCTGGATTTTGGCAGCTTTCCTAAACCCCGTGGATACTTCCGAGCTTCGCTTTGGAGTGAGAAACCTGTGACTTACATCGGTACGTATCCTAAGCACGACTGGGTATCAATGGATGCATGGGATTTGTGGAACTATGAACCGGGCCAGTTGATTCGGGTAGTTTGTTATACCAATGCACCGCAGGCCCGTTTGTTGCTGAACGGAAAAGAAGTGAGCCAGATGAAGCCTTACGACGATAAGAGTGGTATCATTTATTGGGATATTCCTTATCAGGATGGGGAATTGCGTGCAGAAGGTTGTGATGCAACAGGAAAAGTGCTTTCATCTTATGCAATCAAAACCTCTGGTCGTCCATACGCCTTGCGGGCTACTGTGGATAAGGAAGTCTTGTCGCCGGATAAGGCTACAGCACATGTGACTATCGAAGTGGTGGATGAACAAGGTACTATCGTAAAATTAGGCGATAACGATGTCACTTGCCAGATTGAAGGTCCGGCACGTTTGTTGGGACTAGAAGGTTCAAATAACGGAGATATGAGTGATTATACAGATAATCACCACCGTGCTTTCCACGGACGTTTGCTGGCCTATATCCAGACTACAGGTGAGAAAGGTGAGATTCGTGTGAAACTGACTTCTCCTCTTTTGAAAGGAACGGAAGTGGTATTGAAGGCTGAGTAATCCTTCTTAGGCAGTACTGCTGTACTTCCGTGAAAGTACTGGAGTACTGCCAGGGAAGTACTTCGGTACTGCCTAAGAAGGACTGAAAGCGTGCCGGCAGGCTGTCTGAAAAGCGCCTGCCGGCACGCTTTGTTTTCCGGCTGATAGCCTGTTCGTGTTTCTGAAACAGGTGATTTGATTTTACAGGGAAGCCGGATAGTTTAAGTTTTCTTCGGTGAGCTGTTCCAGCACCTCATGCAGGAACTTGGCTGCTTCCCATTTGGCCATAGGAAGATTCATCATCAGGTAGTTTCCACAGTCTTTTGCACTGGCTCCCGGCACTTCACCTTCATAATCGGCGATGAAGCGGAAAGTTTCTGTCATCAGCGGAGCAATGTCTTTGGATTGCAGGTCACCTTTTACTATCAGGTAGTTTCCGGTCAGACAGCCCATTGGTCCCCAATAGATAATCTTGTCGGCCCATACCGGATGATTGCGCAGGAAAGTAGCTGCCAGGTGTTCAATGGTGTGGATAGCGGCAGGACCTAAGGCCGGTTCACGGTTAGGCTCTTTCATACGAATATCGAAGGTAGTGACGATTTCACCTCCAACTTCATCTTTGCGTGACACGAAAATACCGCGTTGCAAACGAATATGGTCTACTGTAAAGCTTGGTATCTTTTTCATAAAGCGATTATAGTTTGTTGGGTAATGCTTTCAGGAAAGTTTCAGTGACGTGGAAAGAACGGTCGGCCATTTCCCCCCAGAAATTCTGGTATTGTTCAAAATGCTTGTCAGCTCCCGGAGTGTCGCTGATGATGCGGAAACTGATGAAAGGAATTTGATAGAGGTAGCACACCTGGGCAATGGAAGCCGATTCCATATCTACAGCCAGTCCTTCCGGGAAGTTGTGCTTGATTTCGTCCAGTTCGCTGCGGTCGGTAATAAACTTGTCGCCTGTACAAATCAGACCTCCGTGGATAGCCGTTTCTGTATCGAGTGAAAGGGCACACTGGAAGAGGGTTTCATTTCCCTGGAAGAAAGTAGGGAGACCCTGAATCTGTCCGTAGGCATTGCCTTCGCCGCACCATACGTCATGGTACACAATCTGCTGGCTGACTACTACGTCCATCACTTTCAGGCAGGTGTCGATTCCTCCGGCTACTCCGGTGCTGATGATGCAGTTGGGCTGGAAGTTGCGGATAAGTTCGACCGTTCCGGCAGCGGCATTCACTTTGCCGATGCCACATTGCATCAGGATGATGGTATTTTGCTTGATGTTTCCTTCAATGTAGGTGAAGGGACCTTCTTTGCGTTCAGTCTTGTTCTCGAGTTGATTAGCCAGTTGCTTCTGTTCGGAAGACATGGCCGTAATGATTCCTATTTTCATGCGTTAAAAAAGATTTTCAGCGGCAAATTTACGACTTTTCAGGCAGTATTGTGTTATCTTTGCCTGCCGAAAACATTAATTATGAATAATATGAACTTGTTCAAGAAACTATTACCCGATGTAGTGGTAATCGTGCTTTTTGCCCTTATTTCGTTTGCGTATTTCTATCCTGCGGTAAATGAAGGACGAATTCTGGCGCAGCACGATGCAGTAGCCGGCATCGGTTCTGGACGTGAAATGAGTGAATACCTGGAGAAGACGGGGGAACGTACGCGCTGGACAAACTCCATTTTTGGAGGAATGCCTACCTACCAGATGTCTCCGAGCTATGATTCTACCGATACGTTGGGCTGGATTCAGCAGGTGTACCATCTGTTCCTGCCTACTTACGTGTGGTATGTATTTGTCATGCTGCTGGGCTTCTACATCCTTTTGCGTGCATTTGATTTTAAGGTGTGGATGTCGGCTTTGGGTGCCATTATCTGGGCGTTCTCGTCTTATTTCTTCATCATCATTGCGGCCGGTCATATTTGGAAGTTTGTAGCACTGGCTTATATTCCTCCTACCATTGCCGGTATGGTGCTGGCTTATCGTGGTAAGCTGTTGGCTGGAGGGATTGTAACGGCCTTGTTTGTGGCCTTGCAGATTGTGGCCAACCATCCGCAGATGAGTTACTATTTCTTGTTTGTCATGCTGTTCATGGCCATTGCGTATGGGGTGATGGCATGGCGGGAAAAGAAGATGCCTCAATTTATCAAAGCCAGTGTGGTACTGGTAATCGCGGGCCTGTTGGGCGTGTGTGTGAACTTGTCAAACTTGTATCATACGTATGAGTACAGCAAAGAGACCATGCGCGGCAAAAGTGAGCTGGTGAAGGAGAACAGTGCAAACCAGACCAATAGCGGATTGGAACGAAGCTACATCACGCAGTGGAGCTATGGCATCGGAGAAACCTTCTCGTTGCTGGTTCCGAATGTAAAAGGAGGGGCCTCTGTTCCTTTGGCTCAAAATGAGAAAGCCATGGAGAAGGCCGACCCTAACTATATGGGATTGTATAGTCAGTTGGGACAGTATTGGGGTGAACAGCCGGGTACTTCCGGTCCGGTATATGTAGGTGCCTTTGTCATGTTCCTCTTCATTTTAGGATTGTTTATTGTAAAAGGACCGATGAAGTGGGCATTGGCGGGTGGAACTGTATTCTCCATATTACTTTCCTGGGGACATAATTTTATGGGCCTGACAGATTTCTTTATTGACTATGTGCCCATGTACAGCAAGTTCCGTGCGGTATCTTCTATTCTGGTCATTGCAGAATTTACTATACCGTTGCTGGCCATTATGGCGTTAAAAGAAGTGGTAGAACGTCCGCAGTTGTGGAATGAATCACGTAAGTCGTTCTACATTACTTTTGCTTTGACGGGAGGTCTTTCTTTGCTGTTTGCATTGGCTCCAGGTTTCTTCTTCCCTTCGTATGTGTCTTCTGCCGAAATGAACGCATTGCAGAATGCGATTCCGGCCGATCAGCTGGCTCCGATTTTAATCAACCTGGAAGAGATACGTAAGTCCATCTTTACTTCGGATGCCTGGAGAAGCTTCTTTGTCGTATTGATTGGAGCTGTGTTGTTATGGGGATACTGTGCGGGAAAGCTGAAAGCACAGTTGCTGGTTGGTTTGCTGGCTTTGCTTTGTCTGGTAGATATGTGGAGTGTAAACAAACGCTATCTGTATGACGAGCAGTTTGTGGCAAAGGGCACAGAAATGCAGCCTTTCCTGGAACCTTCGGAAACAGACAAGCAAATACTTCAGGACAAATCTTTGGATTATCGTGTGTTGAATCTGTCGGTCAATACCTTTAATGAGAACAATACAGCTTACTGGCACAAAAGTATTGGAGGATATCATGCAGCGAAGCTTCGCCGTTATCAGGAGATGATTGATGAGCACATTCAGGGTGAAATTACGGCCTTGTATAAGACTTTACCTTCGGTAGGAGCTGATTTAAGTCAGGTAGGCGATACGTTGACTCCGGTGCTGAATATGCTGAATACACGTTATTTCATCATTCCGTTGCAGCAGGGCAAGACTATTCCGGTATTTAATCCTCATGCATTGGGTAATGCCTGGTTTGTCAACGAGGTGCAGTATGTGAACAATGCCAATGAAGAAATAGAAGCGTTGCATCAGGTAAATCCGGCCCACGTAGCAGTGGTAGATAAGAAGTTCCAGAACGAAGTGAAAGCTTCTGCAGGTGCAGACAGCCTGAGTACGGTTGTATTGACCAGCTATGAACCTAATGCGTTGAAGTATGAGGTAAACTCTCCGAAGGGCGGTACGGTAGTCTTTGCTGAGATTTACTATCCGGGATGGCGTTCGTTCATTGATGGAAAAGAGGTATCGCATGGTCGTGCAGATTATATCCTGCGTGCGATGAATGTGCCTGCCGGGAAACATGTGATAGAATTTACTTTCGACCCGAAATCACTCCATGTGACCGAGACTGTTGCTTTCATTGCATTGGGCATATTGGGTCTGGCAATTTTGGCAGCCATTGTGTTAGCCATAAAGAAAAGTAAGAAGTAAACAGGCAGAGAAGTTTGTTTGAAGAAATAAAGGCGTTCCAGTGAAGAGGCTCAGGCCACTTAACTGGGACGCTTTTTAGTTTTCAAGGCCCGGATGACAAACCAGGCATGACGCAGTACGGTAGATACTACACCGTAATGCTTGCACATAATGCGGAAACGCTCTTTCAGAGAAGCTTTGTGGTTGCGTGTAGTCATTCCTTCATTCAGGTAGTCAATAAGCACCAGATGGGTATGGTGGAGTACCTGGCTTTTCTTCATGATTCGGATGCACCAGTCAAAGTCTGCTGAAAAACGATAATGAAGGTTGTAGGGCTCTACAAGGTCACGTCGTGCGAAGAAAGCCTGGTGACATACGAGCATGCCTTCCTTGAAGCTTTTCCAGTTCAGGTTTTCTGGAGGAGCCAGGCGGCGCATGTGCAGGAAATGTCCTTCTTCGTCCACAATGGCTGTGTCACCATACAGCACATCCGGAAGTGTGGTCTCTGTAATGGAGTGCACCATCAGTTGGAGAGTATCGTCTTCATGCAGTTCGTCACCTGCATTCAGGAAGCAAAGGTAATCACCGGTGGCCAGCTTGATTCCCTTGTTCATGGCGTCATACAGTCCTTTATCCGGCTCACTGATTACAGTATGTATATGTTCCTTGTATTGTTCAACGATTTGTAAAGTTCTGTCTTTGGAACCTCCGTCCACGATGATGTATTCCACATTCTTGTAGGTCTGGGTGATGACACTCTGAATAGTGTCTTCCAGTACGGCTCCGGCATTATAGGTAACCGTGATGATGGAAAATTTCGGATGTAAATGATGAATGTTATGCATTTTTTCCGGTGATGTGGTTGTATATTTGAATGTATTGGCTGGCTACGGTTGCTTCAGAGTAGGTTGTCACAGCCTTGCGATAGGCTTCGGAACTTAATGTTTCGTAGTCTCCCTCTGTCAGGGTCCAGCAAATGCCGTTGGCCAGGTCGTCAGCCGATTTATATTGGGCCACGTAGCCATTGTGCAAATGGTCAATCATTTGCGGAATACCTCCTACATTAAATCCTACACAAGGAATGCCGCAGGCCATTGCTTCGACAATGGTGTTGGGCAGGTTATCCTGCAAGGAGGGAGTGACGTAGAGGTCGACGGCATTGTATATATCTACCAGCTCTTTTTCATTGCTCACGTAATTCATGGGATAGATAGGGAAGGGGAAAAGTGATTTGCACTGTTCGGCCTGACTTCCTAATACCACTACTCCTAATTGCTGACTCAATTCCGGTTCCTGTTGAGCCAGCAGTTTGCATGCCTCAATCAGGTAGTCTATTCCTTTACGCTTATCCGTAATCTTCATGGAACCGAACAAAAGCAGCTTTTTGTCGGTCGGCAGATGCAGCTTCTCGCGTGCGAATTTCTTGGCACGCGGCTTGAACAGGTTGGTATTAATCGCATTAGGAATATTTGTAATGGTGTGTCCTTGCAGCAGGCTGCTTCTGCGTGCCATAGATTCCAACCATCGGCTACAAGCTATAAACGTAATGGGAGCCGTAGCGTAGAGCTTTTGCTTTTTATGGAACGTCTTTTCCGACAAGTCATGATGATGAGGCTTCAGTAGAAGCGGACAGTCATGACATTGTGCGGTATATTTCTCGCATTCTCCGGAATAATGGCAGATGCCGGTGAAAGGCCACATGTCGTGCATGGTCCATACCACAGGCTTTCCGGAAGCAAGAATACGCTGGATATCTTTCAAGGAAAGCATGCCTTGGTTAATCCAGTGCAGGTGAATCACATCTGCCTGACGGAACTCTGGTAAGGAGGTAATATCTGTACCCGTGTTGGCAATATCCACCGCAAAAAGGTTATGCCGTTTGAAGCCGTTGGCTGCCCAGATGACAATGCGTTCCCATGTGAACTGCCAGATTCTGCGCCATGATTTCTTGAGGGCAACCACCGTCACCTGATCGGTTTGCTTGTTACGGACCAGCATCTTGGCTTTTATTCCGTTGTTCTTTAAAGCTTCCATCAGTCGGTTGGCTGCGATGGCAGCTCCTCCGATGCGTTCTGCGGTATTGATGATCAGTACTCTCATTAGTCTGTCGGCTTAATTTTATTGCAAAGGTACATTATTCTTTTTTGAAAGCATGCTACCGGTTAAATCTTTTTAGCAGGACTTTCGAAAGTTCACGGCTGTAATTTTCCAGGTTGTAGGTCGTTTCTGCAAGTTTTCTACCGTTTTCTCCCATTTTGAGGGCTTGCTCCGGATGGTCATGCAGATATTGTAAAGCCTTTTCCCATCCTGCCACATCACCGTAATCTACTAAAATACCGGCTTGTTCCAGTTCCAGATTCATTTCAAATTTGGTGTTTCGGGTTGAAATGATTGGAAGCCCGAGAGCCAGTGCCTCTACCAGTGTGGTCAGTCCGACAGTGTAAGGATAGTTGAGGCAGGAAATGACGACAACCTTTGAGCGAGCTACCTCCAGTGCTAACTGATACGGTATGATACCTTCTACTATGTGGATATGGATATTGTTTTTCCCTTGAAACCGGTTGGTGATTTCCTCATATTTCTGGTCACCGTTAGCTGGGGAAGTATAGAGGTCGAATTCCAGTCCGGTATGGCTGAAAGCCTGGAGTAAGGTTGCCAGGTCTCGATTTTCCTTTCCTGTAGAGATGAATTCTTTGTCTTTCGCCTCGTTTCGCATGCGGTCGTAGAAGTCCAGATCGGCCCCCCAATGGATAAGGTACATGTCTTTTTCTTTTACCTTTCCAGTTTTCAGGGAATCGTCTATTAATGCCTTGCTGAAAAAGAACATACAGTCTATACCCTTATAGAAAAGGCGGGAAAGAAGATTTTTCAGCCAACCTTTGCTTTGGGGGATGGCTTGGTGATGCCAGACGGCTATTGGCTTACGGAACAGGCCAAGAGCTCGTAAGAATATGAGAAGTTCCAGTCCCCGGTAAGAGGTGCCATAAACTACATCATAATTTTCTTTACACCCCAGAATGGTGTGTAGGTTATACCACATCAGTTTCCAGCGTGAGGTGAAATGTTTGTATGGGTGAAGCACTGGGTCAATCCCGTTTTTAGGGAAGTGGGTAAGTCCGTATAGGATATGTCCAGGATGTGTATGCTCCTTCCATTCTTTTAGGGCAGAAGCAATAGGTCGGGTGTGGTAATAGTATATTTTCATGCGCCGAAGTCTCCTTTCAATGTACGTTTGATGCGTCGTATGGCCTTTGCCATGAATGAATTGGTGCGGGCATAGTAGCGAACATAGGCATTACGTGCCTGTATATTTTCTTCTATAGGGGAAATCTTTTTTACAGGAAGTCGCTCCATGTACAATTCGGATGCGTACAATCCTCCTCCGCCGCAGTTGGTACCGCTTCCATCGAATCCTTCGTTTTGCACCAGCGATTTCCCGACGTTAAGCGAGAGTATGTCTTTTAGAAAAAGTGAAGCATTCCAGCGAATGGCCCATGAATTATTTTTACCTTCAATTTGCCGGCGCAGCATACGGGTGTAACCATATTTGCCGTTAAAGTCGAAGGTATAGGTAAGTTTTCTGCTTTCCAGTTCTGTCAGCAGTGCCTTTCCGTCGGCATTGAAGTGTTTCCAGGCGCGGTCCCAGGTGGCCCAACCCCAGCTTCCGGTCCATTTAATGAGAAAAGTATCGGGCAGGGAGGGGTCATGAGTAAAATCACAGGCCTGAATATGACCTACCCGCTCTTCATCACGATAAGTTTCCAATGCATCATTCATGAACTGCAGGAAATGAGGGGCCACGACGAGGTCGTCTTCCAATACGATGACACGACCGTAACGGTTTATCAGGGTTGTCACTCCATCGATGATACTACGGGCGAGTCCCCAGTTTTCCGCACGTTCGGTAATGGTTATTTTCTTGAATCCTTGTATTGACCGGATAAAAGCGCGTACTTCTTTTACGGCAGCCTGTGATGTTTCGTCTTTTGCCGCATCCGAATAGATAAACAATTCGCTTTCGGCTGCCAGCTCATTTTTCAGTAGTGCCTGGATATTCCGGCGTACATGTTCCGGACGGTTATATACAAATAGCAGGATAGGTGCGTAGGTGTTCGTCATTTTATTTGAGGGATTTTACTAATTTAATGATTCGGTTTCCGAAGTGTTCCCAGTTGTTTTCATCCAGAAAGCTCCGATAGTCTTCAAGGGATATGGGAGTCGTTTTATAGCAAGCGACCGTTTTTTCTATATCCTCGTAGTTATGAAACGTGTAGACGTTCAGGCGCTTTTCACGTGCATAATCCTTAAATGAACCTACTTCTGGTCCGATAATCTTGCTTCCGAAAGAGAGTGAATCCATCAGAACTCCTGAACTCAGCACCGAATCAGGACAATAAGGGGCAAGCACAAACGCCGATTTCCGGATATAGTGTGCCAGTTCCTCGAATGAAGGGCTTTCACAGATAAAAGTGACGTTCGGGGGGGCTATCTGGCGTATCTCATTGGCTAATGAATTCGGTGAACATTTTCCAATAATACATACTTTGAGGTCTTGCGGATTGTTCTTCAGATAGGAAAGATATTCCAGTACTCCTTTATAGGGTGAAATGTTTCCCCAGATAAGTATGTCGTATTCCGGTATTTCTGCAGGTAGTGATTCCGGCAGACGGTTTTTGGTAGGATGATGAAGGAAATGTATTTTTCCGGCGGCATAGGAATAATGAGCCTCAATCATTTCTACACCTTCGGTGGCATGCGTCAGGATAAGGTCCGATTTTTGTGCGATGAAGCGGGTGAGGAATTTTTTCAATCGTGCATGGCCTCCAGCATGAGGCTTTTTGTTGTGTAATACCCATACTATTTTCCGTCCGCATAGTTTCAGCAGTATGACGAAGCAGACTGCCACAACAGACTGCAATGGTCCGTATTTGAAATCGGGAATACTTTCGAACCAGTTAAATATAAATACATCTCCCCACCGTTTGGGAAGCAGCAGGCTGAACAATGGGTTCTTGTGTGGCGGATTGACCACTTGGGATATATTTTCCTGTTCTAAGGCTACTACAAAATCACGGATATAAGGATTGGCCTTCTGGTGAGGAAGGATGCGCAAACGTGGAAAAACGGTGAAGCGAATCATATTCTTACGATTTTAACAGATGATGAACTGGCTGCAGTCGCGAATGAAATACAATGGTGTGAAAAATGACTTGATACACGATTGCAGCGGGTTGTGATAGGGATAAAGCTGTTTACGGTTGTGGCAGCAGAGCATACAGCTTTGTAGAATGCCCCATAAATTCCCTTTTTTCATGCAACGTATAATTTTTGCAGCTGCATAGTCTGTAAAGGGGTAATCGCTTAGAGCCATGAAATAACGTTGGGTAATCTTGCGCTTATCCTTATTGCTTAGGGTTTGTACTGCGGATACCAAGCCTTTCAGCAAGCTGTAGTGGCTGCTGCTCTGATAAGAAGTGGCTTGGGGATGACGGCGCCAGTACACCAATGCTTCATTTATGAATCTTATAGGTCCGCAGGTCACGGCTGCCAGCATCAACAGTGAATCGTAGGATATACGATGTTCCTTTTCCACAGCTTCCATGAAGCGCGGAAGGATGGTGCGGCTAAAAAAGCATTCATGACCGGGCACATAGGGTTTCATCAATAGGAAAAGCGGGTTATAAAGTACGTTGGATGCATTTTTCATTCCCAGGGAGTGTGTGATGTCTGTTGTGAAGAGCTGGGAATTGTGGAATAACAGGCTGTAGCCTTCGACGTGTTTCATCAGTACCTCAATCTTGTCAGTACGCCAAATGTCATCCTGGTCGGTCGAGGCAATGTATTCTCCTGTAGCCCGGGTGAAAGCGGTTGAGAAATTATAGTTGAAGCCCAGTGACTGTTCGTTCACAAACAGCTTTACGCGGGAATCCTTCTGCTGGTATTCGCAGACAATTTCAACTGTACGGTCGGTAGAACGGTCATCCTGAATAATCAGTTCGTAAACGGGGTAGGTTTGGTTCAGGATGGATTCAATCTGTTCCCGGAGATATTTCTCTCCGTTATAGGTACACATTACTACCGAAACTTTTACCTGTGGCGTAAGGGCTTCTTTCATAAAAGGTTTTATTTGTAATTTCTATCTGCAAAAGTAATAAAGATAGATAAACTTATCTTATTTTTTTCTTGTCTTCTTCAGCAGATAGCTGAGGCTTTCCTTGAAGGTTTCTGAACCGCATATCCACATCAGTCCTCCATAGAGTATGGCTGTAACGGTTATCTTGGTAAGGATGAGCAGATAGATGTCAGTTATATGCCCAGTGATAAAGTAGGCCGCAGCTATGGCAAGTAGAGCTATACCAGCATACGGAACTACATCTTTTAGTGCGGCCCATAGAGAAAGTTTTATCTCACGGGACACAAAATAATGCCATACAAACAGCCATCCGATATTAATAGCCACATAGACTGTCAGCATGTTTTTCAGTCCGTACGGGCTGAGTATCAGCATGGCAATCAATTGCAGGATGCCCAATGTGATGGTATTCCACATGAAGATATTGGATTTTCCTTTGCTGATAATAAGGTTTGAATAGAGGGCTGTAATGGGGATAAATGCACCACCTATTGCAAGTATTTGCAGGATATGTGCGCTGGGTAGCCATTTGGCTGTGATGGTAATCGTAATCAGTTCTGGAGCGATGAACGATAATCCCAACATGGAAGGAAAAGCAATGAAGGCTGTGAATCGGAGCATTTTGCGGAAAACGCGCTGCTGGCGTGTCAGGTCGCTTCCTACCTGATTGAACATGGGCTGTGCCACACTGCCTACCATGCTGCTGATAAAGGAGTGTCCCATGTAGTTCCATTTGTTGGCTTGGTTAAATTGTCCAACTTCTTTTTCGGAATAGTATTTCCCTAAAATGATGGAAAACAAGTTATTGTTGATATGATTGAAGATGTTGGTTATCATCAGTTTGGCACTGAAGTTTACCATCCCTTTCAGGGGTTTGAAACTGAATTTCAGGGTGGGTCTCCAGGGGGAAAAACTCCACAGGCAGATGTTCAGGACACTGATGTAGACAATGCTTTGTGTTGCAATGCTCCAGTAAGAACATCCCAGGCAGGCCATAATGATTCCTACGATACCTGAAACGGCTAGTCCGCTGATGCTGGCAATGGTTTTTTGTTTGACCATCAGGTTGCGGAACAAATAAGCGTTCTGTGAAATGCCCAGGCTGGAAATAACAAAGCCTAAAAAAGCATATCGAGCCAGAGGAATCAGATTTTCATTGTCGTAGAAATCGGCTATCAGTGGGGCGCAGAAAAACAAGATGAGGTAGAGTGTGACACTTATGGCGCTGCTGAACCAGAATACAGCGTTGTAATCTTCGTGGCGGATTTCTTTCTTGTTGGCAAGTGCCGAAGTGAATCCGCTTTCCTGAAGAGATGCTGCAATGAGAGAAAAGATACTCAGCATACCTATCATACCGTAATCGGTATCATTCAGAATGCGTGAAGTCACGATTCCGAATATCAGGTTCAAGAGCTGCATAGCACCGTTATTGATGCCACTCCAAAACAAGCCTTTTGCCGTTTTTTCTTTAAGTGACTCTGCCATATTTGAGGATTGTGTGGAGTTTATGAGGAAAAGAAAATTGAGAATGGCGGGGTTCTCTTATCCGCTCATTCTCAATTTCTTTAATTATTTAAAGTAGATTATTTTACTTCGCTTCCTGGTTTTACTTCGTTCAAAGTAGTGGTAACAGACAGTGAACCGTCAAAGTTTTCTGCACTGAGAATCATGCCCTCGCTCACCAGACCGTTCTTGAACTGACGAGGAGCTAAGTTAGCGATAAACAGCACTTGCTTGCCTACCAGGTCTTCCGGTTTGTAATGCTGAGCAATACCGCTGACGATGGTACGGTTTTCCAGTCCGTCGGCAATCTTGAATTTCAGCAGCTTCTTCATCTTAGGTACGTTTTCGCATTCCAATACAGTACCTACACGGATGTCGAGTTTCTCAAATTCTTCGAAAGCAATGGTCGGTTTAATTGGATTAGCCTTGTAATTGGCTGCTTCATTGGCCTTCTTTGTAGCCAGCAATTTATCTACCTGTGCCTGAATAACGTCGTCTTCAATCTTTTCGAACAACAGTTCAGGCTTGTTCAGCTGATGGCCTTCTGCCAGCAAGTCTGTACGTCCCAACTGTTCCCAGTCGAAGCTTTCCATGTTCAGCATCTTGCGCAGTTTTTCAGAACTGAACGGCAGGAACGGTTCAAAAGCAATGGCCAGGTTGGCAACCAACTGCAATGAAATGTTCAGGATGGTAGCCACACGTGCCATGTCGGTCTTAGCCAGTTTCCATGGTTCTGTATCTGCCAGGTATTTGTTTCCGATGCGGGCCAGGTTCATGGCTTCTTTCTGTGCATCGCGGAATTTGAACACGTTCAGCAGTTTTTCTACTTCTTCTTTTACATCGGCAAATTCCTTCAGTGTTTCACGGTCGTAGTCGTTCAATTCACCACAAGCCGGAACCTTTCCATCGAAATATTTGTGAGTCAGTACCAATGCACGGTTTACGAAGTTACCATATACTGCCACCAGTTCGTTGTTGTTACGAGCCTGGAAATCTTTCCAAGTAAAGTCGTTGTCCTTAGTTTCCGGAGCGTTGGCAGTCAGCACGTAGCGCAATACATCCTGTTTGCCAGGGAAGTCCTGCAGGTACTCGTGCAACCATACTGCCCAGTTGCGTGAAGTTGAAATCTTGTCACCTTCCAGGTTCAGGAACTCGTTAGAAGGTACGTTGTCCGGAAGAATGTAGCTTCCTTCTGCTTTCAACATGGCCGGGAATACGATACAGTGGAACACGATGTTATCTTTTCCAATGAAATGAATCAGGCGTGTTTCAGGGTCTTTCCACCATTTCTCCCATGAGTCGGGCAACAGCTCTTTTGTGTTAGAGATATAGCCGATAGGTGCGTCGAACCATACATACAATACTTTTCCTTCTGCGCCTTCTACCGGAACCGGAATACCCCAGTCAAGGTCGCGGCTCACGGCACGAGGCTGTAATCCCATATCCAGCCAGCTCTTGCATTGTCCGTACACATTCGGACGCCATTCCTTGTGGTCTTCCAGAATCCATTTGCGCAACCAACCTTCGTGTTTGTCAAGCGGCAGGTACCAGTGTTTGGTTTCCTTCATGACAGGCTGGCTTCCGCTGATGGCACTTTTCGGGTTAATCAGTTCTGTAGGAGAAAGTGTACTTCCACATTTCTCGCACTGGTCACCGTAAGCACCTTCCGCATGGCAGCGAGGGCATTCTCCCGTGATGTAACGGTCAGCTAAGAATGTGTGAGCTTCCTCGTCATAATATTGCATGGAAGTTTTTTCGATAAACTCATGCTTGTCATACAATTTACGGAAAAAGTCAGATGCTAATTGATGGTGAGTGGGTGAAGAGGTACGTCCGTACACATCGAATGAAATACCGAACTCCTTGAAAGAATCCTTGATAAGGGTGTGATAACGGTCCACAATATCTTGTGGAGTTACACCTTCTTTTTTAGCGCGGATAGTGATGGGTACTCCATGTTCATCCGAACCTCCGATAAAGAGCACGTCTTCTTTTTTCAGGCGCAGATAGCGCACGTAAATATCGGCCGGCACATAAACCCCTGCCAGATGGCCGATATGGACCGGACCGTTGGCGTATGGCAGAGCCGATGTGACGGTCGTTCGTTTAAAGTTCTTTTCCATATACGTATATAGTTTATTCTAAGTTGCAACCTTACGATGTGCAAAGATACGATTTATTTGGAAATTATTCTTTTTTGCGGCGTGCGAAGCGAATTTTTCGAGGGTAAGATATAGAAAGTAAATGGTCTTGAGTAAATCAGTTATTTTTCAGTGAGTTTTAAATGAACTAATATTGCAAAATTTGCATGTTATTTAAAAAAATTATTTCTTTGCAGAAACATTACCGATTGTTTATCAGTAGGAATGTTATTTTTTAATTACGAAGAGCGTTTTTAGTGATATTATTCTTGTACAGAAAATCGCCAATTTTCAAAGCCAATCAAGAATAATAGACAACAAAACGCTCACCCCTTTTGTATTATATTCCTAGGAAGGAGTATATCCATAAAGGCGTGGGCTGTCTATTATTATTTGGTTGGTGGGCGTTTGGCGATGCCTCTGTACAGATAAGAAATTAAAACAGTTCCCACGCTTCTTCTTTTGTCAAAATCCGTCAGGGGAATTACGGGCATTATTTATTCAGATGGTTAATAAATTTATTGCGATCATTGCGTTATGCTGTTGCTTCTTGAGCGCTTCAGCACAGCACACTGACAAATTGGACAAAATCAGGTTAGGGGTTAAAGGAGGAGTGAATATTTCTAACATGCATTATTCTAATCTTGGCGAACATGATGCTGGAGGGATAACTTCTGGTGTCGGAGGTATCTTTGCTGAATTTGATTTAGGTTCAGCTCGTAAATTTTCTATTCGTCCTGAGTTGCTGTTTTTGAGTCGTGGTTCAGAGGTTGATGGAATTGATGTGTATGGCGATAAATTTAATTATAAGTTAAAAGCCAAGTATACGGACATCCGTATTCCGATAATTTATAATTTCAATAATCCGGAAAAAATAAGTCCATACATTTATCTAGCTCCGATTTTCAGTTTTACACGTGGAGGAGAAATAAACTATACTACTTATGATATGAATGAACCAATGCCGTGGCCTGCATTGGATATGACTAACGCCAATTTCTCCAAATTCGATTTCAGCGCAGCGGCAGGTGTCGGTATAAGAATACCCGTGCGGATAACAGACACAAAGAAACTGTTCTTTGCTCTGGAGGCTAATTATCAATATGGCTTTACCGATACTTATGGAAGTAAAGAAAAAGATGGAAGTGCTATTTCTTTAAACCGTAATATCTACAATATTACAGGGAATCGTAAAAATCGTAGTTTTGAAATATCAGCTTCTTTATCAGTACCATTAAGTATATTCAAGAAAACTAAGAAAAAGAAAACTGTGCCAGCTTATACGCCAGCTCCAGTGATGGAAAAAGAACCTGATCCTGTTGCAGAAAAGCTAGAAGAAAAACCTTGCTATACGCTTGATGAAATTATGCAACTGCTTTCTGATAAGCAATCTATTACGGGTAAGACTATCTGTGCCATTGAACAGATAAACTTTGCATTTGGAGAAAGCAGTATTAGTAAAGATTCATACGGCTATCTTGACAAAATCGTATTATTGATACAGCAGGGAAATCTTAAAATGGAAATAAAAGGTCATACTGACAATGTTGGAAATAAAGACTTTAATCTGGAGCTTTCAAAGAAAAGAGCGATGGCCGTATATTCCTATTTGATAAAAAAGGGAGTGAATCCAGATAGATTGTCATATAGTTATTATGGCATGAGCAAACCTATCACAAGTAATGATACTGAAGAAGGACGGAAGATAAATCGTCGTGTGGAGTTTGAGATATTAAAATAACGGACAAAAAATAGGAGGAAAATCTTATGAAATTGAAAGATATAAAATTGTACATTTCTCTTTTTATATTTACACTTGTTATGTCAGGTTGTATATCAGACGGAGATGAGACATACGTACTTGAAGAACCTGGAATAGAAGCTTCGAAAATGATTATCGGAGGATGGAGAAAATCAAATGTCAAGGTACTGGATGAAGACGGTAATGAGGTACATAACAGTGCAATAGAAGGAAGTCTGGAAGAAATACCTGACATCACATTCGATGAAGAAGGAAATTATACTATTACATACACTGACGGAAAAACTGAAACTGGAAAATGGAATATCTCTGATGATGAAGAGTACTTATATCTTGATGGAACGAATTGGGAAATATATTCATTTGGGGAGGATAAGTTGGTAATCATTTATGAATATTTTTATAAGGGCAAGTATTATTACATTATGTATATCTTCGATAGAACCTCCTCACCTGCACCAGAGGAAGGAGGGGAGGATGGTGGCATGCCCGGATTAGGTGACGTGTCTGACAATAATCCATATAAACCATGGGGAAAGAATCTGGTTTCTAAAATTACTCTTACACGAAGATATACTGATGATAATACGGTAAGTAAGACGGTGTATCTGTTCCAATACGATAAAAAATCTCGAATCATAGAATATACGGAACAGAGTTACAATACTCTTAATAATACGGTGACAAAAACAAACAAATTCAATTTTACGTACGATGATAGCAAGGTATATCTGTATTATAATGGAGAATTGATGAATTATGGTGTTATAGGTGCAAACGGATACCTCACTACATTGTATGAAGGTAATTCAACTACGGTAAACAGTACTTTCAGATACGATAGTGATGGGTATGTTACTTATTTGAAAACTGACAATCAGGAATGGGAGCCAACTTACGATTACGAATATTATAAGAATATGACCTCTCCAACAACCGGAAGTGATGAATTATCATATGGTATGGACATTTTCAATTTGACATCAGTGGATTTAAATGGACTTACTACAACATGTTATCAATGGGAATGGTTTATGCATTATGATTATTCTGGAGTTGTACTTGGCCTATTTGATTTTTACGGAAAAAGGAGTACCCGTATAGTACAAGAAGTAAAAAGGGGAATACACTGGACTGACAATTGTACAAATGGTGATGGTATAAATATATCTGAACCTTTATATGGAATCTTACCCACAATGTTGGAATATACTAGAACCGGTCTTAACAACCCGTTTGTAGCCACATACGAAATAGAGTACTACGAATAAGCAAGCAGGCCTTGATAATGCATACGCACATTCGTTTATTATTATAAAAAAACGAGTGTGCGTTTTTTGTGCTCTATTTTCTTATAAAGGTAAAATGGAGGTAATCATTCTTTTAAATGCCCTTGCATGAAAAGTGAAATGAAACGGCAAATTCTCTGTTTCACACTGTGGAATATAAAAACCACAGTGTGGGACATATATTTCACAGTGTGAAATACAAATCCCGCAGTGTGAAACAGAGAATTATTCACGATGCTCAGAAGTATTCTTTGCGGGGTTTATAATTATATGCGGGGAAAGTTGGGGTTTTCTGTCGGGGCTGTAGGAATAGAATGATTGAAACTTCTTTGTAACCTTATTGTGCCATAGTTTTAATTAACCTGCAATCATTGTGCAATGCCCCCCTCATACTTTTGCACAGAAATTTTATTCTATTAACAGGTTATGAAAAGAGTAATTAGATTGTTTTGTTTAATTGTCTGTATGACAGGATTTTTTACGAATTCTGCTCAGGCTAAAATTTTTGAAGATGATTGGGTTCAAGGTCTTGTTGTCGACCAAAATGGAGAGGCTGTAATCGGTGCCAGTATTTTTGAGAAGGGAACTCAAAATGGAACGGTAACGGATGTGGATGGAAAGTTCAGATTAGATGTACAGAGCTATGAACATACGCTGGAAATATCTTATATCGGTTATACCACACAGCGTATAAAACCGAAAAAGGGAGATAATCTGCATATTGTATTGGTTGAGGATTCTAAAACAATGGATGAGGTTGTGGTAGTAGGATATCAGACCATGCGTAAAACAGATGTGGTGGGAGCTGTTTCCAGTATCAAGTCAAAAGAGTTAAACGTAACTACACCTACAGTTGGGCAAAGTTTGGTCGGAAAGGTCTCTGGTGTACAGATTGCTCAGGTAAGTGGTGCACCTTATCAGAGTACAAAAATACGTGTACGTGGTGTGGCCTCTATTAATGCGAGCTCTGACCCTTTATATGTTATAGATGGTTATCCTTCCAATGAAGATTTGATGTTGAGTCCTGAAGATATCGAGTCTATTGAAGTCTTGAAGGATGCAGCCTCGGCAGCTATTTATGGTTCACGTGCAGCTGGTGGTGTTGTGTTGATTACAACTAAGCGTGGAAAAGAGGGAAAAGCGAAGGTAAACTATAATTTTCAGTTTAGTGTAAATCAGCTGGCCAAAAAAGTGAAATTATTGAATTCTGCACAATTTGCAGATTTGGTTGTTGATGGACGTAATAATGCATATAAAAATTTCATGGTTAATGCAGGAAAAGCATGGGATGATGCTTACTTTAGTGATACGAATGATGTACGTGCACAGCGTTTAGGTTCTAGTAATAGTGCAGCTATGATTCCAGAATTTTTATATGATTTTGAGAATCAGCGTGTAATCACACCGGAATATGATACAGACTGGCAAGATGAGTTGTATCGTAATGCTCCTTCACAGCGTCATCATATCTCTGTAAATGGGGGTACAGATAAAATTCGTTATGAAGTTAGTGCAGCTTATCAGAATCAGGAAGGTATTATTCTTTCTACGGGACAACGTCGCCTGAATTTACGTGGAAACTTAGATATACAAGTAAGCTCTAAGTTTAAGGTAGGAGCTAATTTTTCCAATACATCTAACTGGAATCGAGAAGTGGAAGAAGGGCGTTTTGATCATGGACCGATTCTTGGGGCTTTGATTTATGCACCGATTTTCCGTTGCTATGATGAAAATGGTCAATTGGTAAAAGGTGAGATGACAAGTTATTCAAGTAATTATGGATTCCAGCAGATTGAGAATCCGGTAGCATTAGCTACGGAAACAAAAATCAGAAGAAACGGAGTACGTAATACATATAATTTGACAGCAAGTTATGAACCGTTGAAAGATTTATTCTTGAAGGCAAATTTAGGAATGTATAATTATAGTGAAAAATACGAGTTTTATCGTCCTACCAGTTTATCATCCGGGGCAAATTTACCAGGAACAGATCAGGCCAAAGCTGCGGCTAATTCTATAGCAAGAACTTCTTTGCAATCAGATTATTTGGCTGAATTTACAGCAAACTATAATAAGAGCTGGAATCAGGTACATAATTTCAGTGGTGTTGCAGGTTATTCTATTCAAAAAAATATGTATGATATTTTGGGAGTAAAAGCTACTGGTTATCAGGATGATCATATTACAGAAGTGACAGGTCATGGTGCTGATCCTAGTGATATTACATTAAATAGTACTTCAAAATCAAACTGGACAATGATTTCTTATTTTACACGTTTGAATTACAATTTTGCAAATAAGTACTATTTAACTGCTTCATTCCGAGGTGATGCTTCTTCTTTGTTTGGCCCTGAAAATCGTTGGGGATACTTCCCATCAATCTCTGCGGCTTGGACTGTTTCAAATGAAGATTTTTATAAAGCTGCTTTTGGTGATAGTTCTTCATTGAAAGTGAGAGCAAGTTGGGGTATGAGTGGAAATAACAATATTGGTAATTATCAATATGCTGCAGTAATGAATTCTCCATCTGGGACTGTGATTGGAAATGGAACGATTGTATCAGCTATGTATCCAGGTGGAGTAAAAGATAATGCGATTGGCTGGGAGTCAACTTCTCAATATAACGTAGGTGTGGATTTGGGCTTGTTTAATAATCGTTTGGCGATTTCTGCCAACTATTATTTGAGTCATACTCAAGATTTGTTGTTCGAGCAGCCTGTATCTGCAATTTCTGGTGCAACTTCTATGCTCACAAATCTTCCGAATTCTAAGATTCGTAATACGGGATGTGATATTCAAGTAGATGGTAGAGTATTGAGTGGAAAAGATTATAGTTTTAATATTAGTGGTAACATTTCTGTTAACCGTAATAAAGTATTGGAATTAGATGGTGGCAATACCATTATTACTAATGGTGCAGAACGTTCTTATAAAACTCATATTACAATGGAGGGACAGCCTATTGGAATGTTTTATGGGTTTAAGGTAATTGGAATGGTTACAGAAGCAGATATGGCTGGAATTCAGGCCGATGATGCTGTTTATAAAGCAAATGGAAATAAATTCCCTGAAGGATATAAATTAAAAGGTCCGGCTCGTTCATTGTCACAATCTTTTGCGCTCCAACCGGGCGACATTTATTTTGAAGATGTAAATGGAGATGGGGTTGTAGATGACAATGATAAAACAGTGATTGGTAATCCTCATCCGAAATTTACTTATGGACTAAACCTGAGTGGAAGTTATAAAGATTTTGATATGAGTGCTTCTTTCAATGGCTCATACGGAAATAAAGTATTGGATGGACAAGATTACTATTTATTTAATATGGAAGGTTCTGGTAATCAATATGTGGAAGCAGACCAGCGTTATCGTGATGTAGAAAATCCAGGAAATGGTTGGGTTTATAAAGCATCTCGTGGAGGAACACAGAGTAATAGTACTCGTTTGTCTACTTTCTATTTGCAGGATGGTTCGTTTTTCAGATGTACAAACATTAGCGTAGGTTATACATTCTCCAATGTAAAGAATTGGTCAAAAGGAGTAATTAGCAACTTACGAGTATATGTGGCAGCTGATAATTTGTTTACTATTAGCAAATATAAGGGATACAATCCAGAGGTAGATTATAATGACGGTGCGAATTTGACTCCGGGGGTAGATTATGGAAAATATCCATTGGTGAGAGCATATAATATGGGACTTCAATTAACATTCTAAGAGATTACACAATGAAAAAAACAATATTATTTACTGCAATTCTGGCAGTTGGACTTAATTTAACTTCGTGTGAAGATTTTCTGTCAGAAGATAATCCTAATAAAATACCAGTAGAGAATTATTTTACTACTGAGAATGATGTTGAACGTGCTGTATACGGTGCTTATATGGCATTACGTTCAGGGTCTTGTATGGGCGAAGGAAGTACTATGTATACAGAGGAACGTTCAGATAATACAGGACGTTTGGATAATCAGTCTTCTGCCGGTGAGCCTTTTCAGTTTACAGACTTTTCATTACTTCCTAGTAATACTTATTTGAAAAGTCATTGGCAGGCGATGTATAAAACAGTCAATAATGCAAATTTTGCTTTAAAAGGTATTCAGACTGTGACTTTTAGTGATGAAAAAGAGAAAGATAATTATGAAGCTGAGGCCCGTTTTGTGCGTGCGCTAGTATATTTTGATATTGTGCGTAAGTGGGGAGATGCTCCATTAGTAACATCTTATCTTGCTACTCCAGCTGAAATTGAAGCGCATACTTTCCGTGAGGATAAGAAGAAGATTTATAAGCAGATAGTAGAAGATTTAGAGTTTGGAATTGAGAAAAGTACCTTGCCAAATCATCAGCCTGAAGGTAATAAAGGGCGAGCAAATAAAGCAGCTATGGCAGGATTACTTGGAAAAGTATATTTGACAATGGCCCATGTGCTGGATACCCAGAATCGGAAAGAATATTTAAACTCTGCAAAAACGTATCTCGAAATGTGCTTAGGAATGAAGCAGTTTAATCGCCTGAATGAAGTTACTTATGATGACAATGCACAGACTGGTTTATTTGCTGTTGCTAACAAGTCTACTTGTCCTGAAATTCTTTTCCAGATTGTATATAAACAAGGGGATAAAGATTACCATTCTTCGATTGCGGCAGATAATCAGTCAATTGGTATTACATGTAATTCGCAATATCCTTCAAAAGGTCAGGGAACTTATGTAAATGAGGATTTGGTAAATGAATATGAAGCTACTGATAAGCGAAAAGCATTCTCAGTTGTTTATGCTGATAATCCTAAAGCAATGGCTTATTGCATTACAAAGTTCCGTGATACTAGTGACGCTGCGGGTACTTTAGCTTATGGAGGCAATGATTGGATTATATTACGTTATGCCGATGTTATCTTGATGATGGCTGAGGTTTATGAAGCTTTGGGTGAAGAAACAAAAGCAATCCCTTATTTGGATGAGGTACGTGAAAGGGCAGGATTACCAGGTTATATTGAATCTATCCAAAATACCGACTACAGAAGTAAATATCCGACACTGAAATTAGCTATTCTTCATGAGCGCCGTGTAGAGCTTGCTTTTGAGAATCAGCGTTGGTATGATTTACTCCGTTTCTTTACGATTGATGAATTAGTAACTTATATGCATGCAAAGGATCCGAATTGTTATGGTATCTCCAATTTGCAGAACTTCAATGAAAAAGATATTTATTATCCGATTCCTTATGATGAGTGGAAGTTGAATCCGGAAGGAATGTATCAGAACGAAGGATATTAATCATTAAATAAAATTTGAAGATGAAGAGAATTACTTGTATGATTTTTCTTCTCTGCACAGTCTTTGTACTCTCTGCTCAGGAGAGTGCAAAGACTCTTGTGGTAGATTTGAAGAGTCATGAAACGAAGAAAGTATTGGTAGTGGCTCATCGTGGCGACTGGAGAAATGCACCTGAAAACTCATTACAGGCCTTTCAAAATTGTATTGCGATGGGAGTTGATATGATTGAGATTGATTTGAAGATGACAAAAGACAATCAGCTGGTAATTATGCACGACAATACCATAGACCGTACGACCGACGGAAAGGGAAAAGTTTCGGATTATACGTTGGCAGAATTGCGAAAGTTTCATCTGAAAAATGGATTGGGAAGAGTTACTTTTCATCCAATTCCGACTTTGGAGGAGGTATTGGAACTGACAAAAGGAAAAATTCTGATAAACATAGATAAGGGTTATGATTATTTTCAAGATGTGTATAAGTTGTTAGTAAAAACACAGACAATAGACCAGGTGGTGATAAAATCCGGATATGCTTATGAAAAAGTCAAGGGCGAAAATGGGGATGTACTTGGCAAAGTTATCTATATGCCGATTGTAGACCTGAACAAGCCTGATGCAGAGCTGTTTATTGAAGGGTATAGGCAGATGAGACCTGTGGCAATGGAATGCTGCTTTTCGGAAGTGACTCCGGAAGTTTTACGTTTACTTCAAAAGGTGAAAGATAATGGTTCTAAGATTTGGCTGAACGGATTGTGGCCTTCATTGAATGGTGGGCATGATGATGACCGTGCTGTGGAATTGAACCAGAAAGATGAAAGCTGGGGATGGTTGTTAGAAAAAGGAGCTTCATTAATTCAGACAGACCGTCCTGTGCAGTTATTGCAATATTTAAAAGAGGAGGGCAGACGATGAAAAAGATAGGTATATGCTGTTTGGGCTTACTGTTTTCTCTATGCTCGTATGCACAAGTCCAGAGGGAATACCATTTAATCTCCACGGAAAAGGTAGAGAATAAAGCATATTATTTTACGGCTTTGTTACGTGAGTTTGGCGAAGTAGATTCCATGATTTGCCATGACCCTGTTTTGAAAAAAATGGGGCTGAAGAAATTAGAGCGTTTGCATGAGGCAAAAACTTCGCAGGAGCGGGTGGAAGCGATGAAATTCTCTACAGAAGAGATTACAGAAGCTGGAAAAGCATTGGCAAATCTGTATAAGCCGGGAAATCCGATTGATCGGTTGTTGACAAGGCATATAATCCCTTCCGGTTGCTATCAGCAGTATAAAGAGGATGGGGCAGAGTTCTTGAAAAAAATCTGGGAGCAAGATGCAGAAGGAATGAACTATGCGATAGAGGTGTATGCTGCAGCCCGGCAACCTCATTATCCTCAAATCGATTCTATTGGCTTTTACATACATAGCCGCCGGTTTATAGAGGAAATTCTTCCTACTTGTCAGCAAAATATTGCGTTTGAGGTAAAAGCTCATCCTGTTTTTTATTCTGTACCCATGGCTGCCGTTAAGGCTTTGCTTGATGTGAACGACCGCCGTCAGTCGATTGATTATGAGCCTCTTTGTGCAACAGAGAACAAAAAGGCATATATTCAGGTTGAGCAGACAGAATGGAACAATTATCCTTATACGGCCATTTTAGTGTTAGGTGCAGGCCCCGAGGAGCCCAATGTATCCATTAGCCCGGAAGGGAAGCTTCGTTCTGCCTATGCAGCCATGATGTATCGTCAGCATCAGGCACCATTTATTATTGTATCGGGAGGAAGAGTACATCCATATCATACTCCTTACAATGAGGCTTTTGAAATGAAAAAGTATTTGATGGACGTTTGGCAGATTCCGGAGAGTGCCATTATTATAGAGCCTCATGCGCGACATACTACCACGAACTTTCGTAATGCAGCACGTATTATGTTCCGTAACGGTTTTCCTGTAGAAAAGGCCGCAGTGGTAACGTCTTCTTTTTCTCATTTAAATTTTGTGGAAGGAATGGATTCACGTTGTCTTCGTGAATTAGGTTATGTACCTTATCGTTTAGGGAAAAGGCTGAATGAGCGTATGATGGAATTTTTCCCGTTGCAGGAGTCATTAATTATTCAGCCCACAGAACCCATTGACCCTTAAGTAGGAATTATAACTTGAAACGAGAATTAGTCTTATGAGGATAAAAGCATTTTTGTTTTTTCTATGGTGCCTGTTTCCCCTTTTGTTATCTGCGACACCTCATAACATTGCCTCTCTGGCAAAGGTCTCTTGCTCTTCAGCTGCAGGGAAGGATGTAGATGCCACACATGTGTCAGATGGACTTATACGTATTCTGAACACAGGGGAATGGCGTTCGGGTAGCCGTCTGGATATGAGAGGTAGGGTTCGCCCCTTCCCCTGGGTACAATTGGATTGGGACTACCCTGTAAACATCAACCGGATTATTTTATATGATTGTCCGGATACAAGCAGCCATACGGCGGCAGGTACTCTTTCATTTAGTGACGGAACTTCGATTGATATAAACTTGATTGCCAATGATGGCGCACCTAAAGTGGTTGATTTTGATGCCAAAAGAATCAGTTGGGTACGTTTTCAGGTAACTGATGGTGAAGGGGAGAATCTTGGTCTTTCCGAGATAGAAGTCTTGCCTTCTCCTGAATCTTATTCAGACTACATCTCTTGGGTAAATCCTTATGTGGAAACAGCCAAAGGACGTTATTTCTTTTTTGTGACCGGAAGTCTTCCTTTTGGAATGATGAGCTCTGCTCCTCTGACGCGTAATATAAATCAAGGCGGTGGAGGATACAGTTATAACTCTACCCGGGTTTTAGGTTTTCCTCAGATTCATGACTGGGTTATATCTGGTTTGAATCTGATGCCGATAACTGGTCAGATTGATACGCGTAAAGGTGAAAGTGGGTGGAGCTCTTCTTTTTCGCATGATGGAGAAATTGTGCAGCCTGGCTACCATCGGTTATTTTTGGATAGATATGGAATATGGGTAGAACAGACAATCACTGAACGTGTGGGATTTTATCGGCTGACGTATGCACAAGAGTCACTGGCGAAAGTCTTGCTGGGACTTGGCGGACATATATCTACTTCTACGATGGTGGGTGCACACGCTTCGCGCGTAAATGAAACGGAAATCGCAGGATATTTTGACACCATAGGAAGAGTATGGGGAGGAGTCGATAAGGCGCGGGTTTATTTTGTAGTCCGTTTTGAACGTCCTTTTCATACATTAAACAGTTGGACTGGAAATGAAAGACAATGTGATATTACTCAGATGAGCGGCTCTACAGAAGTGTATACCATACCAGGGTCTTCTTTTAAACAGTCGCCTACTTCTGGGGTAGAAGCTGATTTTGGGGTGTTGAAGCCTGGTGAACAGCTTTTGGTGAAAACGGCCTTTTCCTATGTAAGCATAGAAAATGCAAGGGAGAATATGGACCAGGAATGTCCTCATTGGGATTTTGAGCAAGTGAGGACTGAAGCATTATCTGTCTGGAATGAGTGGTTGGGTAAAATTGATGTAAAAGGTGGAACCAACCAGCAAAAGATGAAATTTTATACGGACTTATGGCATGTGCTGCTGGGAAGGCATAAAATTGATGATATAGATGGCTCTTATCCGGATTATTTGAAGGGAGGGACAAGAGTAGGAAAAGCTACTCGTATCCACACACTTTCTCCAGAGTATAAGTCACGTATGCTGCCAAAAGGAAAGGATGGAAAAGTGATTCATCACATGTATAATTCGGATGCATTGTGGCTGACTCAATGGAATTTGAATACATTATGGGGATTAGCCTATCCTTCTGTATTGGATGAGTTTTCTGCTTCATTTCTTGAATATGACAAGAATGGAGGGTTGTTGCCTCGTGGTCCGTCTGTAGGTGCATATACGTATATAATGACAGGTTGTCCGGCTACTTCGATGATTACAAGTGCATACCAACGTGGCATTTATCGAAAGTGGAATCCGGAGAAAGCTTTTCAGGCGATGAAAAGGAATCATGAAAAAGGAGGAATGCTGGCTTTTGATATGGACCGGGAGCTGGATTTTTATGTAAAACATGGATATTGCCCGAATGATGCCGGTCTGACCATACAGTGGGCTTTTGAAGACTGGAGTTTAGGGCAGATGGCTCTAAAAATGAAGAAACAGAGAGAGGCAAAGTATTTTCAGAAACGTTCTATGGGTTGGAAAGCTTCCTTTCATCCGGAGTTAAAATTAATGATACCGCGAAGTGAAAATGGTGATTGGCTGCATACGGACCCTCTGTCGGAAAAGGGGTTTGTTCAAGCTAATGCATGGCAGGCTACTTTTGGTCTGTCGCACGATATTCAGGGTTTAGCCCGTATGATGGGAGGAAAAGATAGTCTGGCGGTCAGATTGGATGAGGCTTTTCGAAAGTCGGCAGCAGATGATTTTCTGTTCAGCTATGTAAGTTATGCCAATCAGCCGGGTTGCTCAAGTGCACATGTGTTTTCGCATGTAGGGTATCCTTGGCTTACTCAGTATTGGGTACGTCAGGTTGGGAAGCAGACGTATGGAGCTATCACTCCGGAAAAGGGATATACTGGAAATGATGAAGACCAAGGACAGATGGCCGGTGTCAGTGCTTTGATGGCAATCGGATTATTTAGTCTGGACGGAGGTTCTTCCTCACATCCATGCTATGACATCACAAGTCCGGTGTTTGATGAGATTACGATAAAGCTGGATTCTGATTATTATGCTGGAAAAGAGTTTAAAATTGTGACTCATCATAATTCTGAGGTAAACTGTTATATACAAAAAGCTACGTTGAACGGGAAAGCTTATAATTTCTATCAGTTGCTCCATCCAGATTTTGCACATGGGGGAATATTAGAATTGTGGATGGGGGCTGCTCCTAATAAAAATTGGGGGAAATCTATGTCGGAAAAGTAGTTTGGTAATGATATGAAAATATTTTTTCTTATGACATAAAAGCTACTTTTATGACAGAGTAAATACAAAGTGAACTCGGACTGGATAACGATTCCTTGTTTTTCCTTGTGTAAGGAGAGGCAAGGAATTGTTGTTTTTATCAGTGTGCTAAGAAGAAACTGAAATGTCTTTATGTAAATCTCTGTTTATTGGAGAGATTTTTATGTTTCCCATGAGGGAAACATAGGTTTCTCCATGCGGAACCGTATGTTTCTGGTTTGGAAAACATAGGTTTCTCTGTGGGGAAACGTAGAAAATGTAAAGGGATTCTTTAAAAAAGACAGAAATGTTTTATGTTTCATGGTCGTAAGCATGTTCCGTTTATTCCCGATTCTTATTAATAGATATTTTTAAGACTTAAAAATCAGTCTTTAAAAGTGATGAAGAGAAGAAAAATACATATTTTTGTACTCGAAACTAAAATCCTTAAATAAATAGTATGAGAAAAATCGCTGGTTTTATTTGTTCATGGTTTAGTGTTTCCTTAATCAATATAGATGATAATTTTTAGTATGAGTGTCGTTGATTTCTGCAGAAACGGTTATTTCTTAAGATAAATGTGTAAACTTTAAATTTGATACAATGAGACATCTGATTCTATGTAGTGTGATGTGGTTGTGTGGACTGATGATGGCTGTAGGCCAGAATGTGCCACAAGTGATTCCTGCCTTGCAGCAGTGGAAATCGGCAAAAGGAAAACTGGTACTTCCGGAAACTGGAAAAGTGATTGTTTCTTCGGATGAAGAAAATGAACTGAAAGGAGAGGCCGAGATCCTGGTGCAGGATTTGAAGGAAATGTTTGGTTGGGAGTATAGTGTCGTAGTAGGAAAGAAAGAAAAAGGAGCTGTTTATCTGACTTTGGGTAAGCCGGACAAAACTTTGGGTGAAGAAGGATACCGGATGAATATTCAGGGTGAGGTTACTATTGAGGCACCTACTTCTAAAGGTGTTTTCTGGGGAACGCGTACGTTGCTCCAGATGATTCATAACCAGCCGGAGGGACTGATGAAAGGACGGGCTACGGACTTTCCTTTGTATCCCAACCGAGGATTCATGATTGATGTGGCTCGTAAATTCTTTACGATGGACTACTTGCGTGATTATGTCAAAATTCTTTCGTTCTATAAGTTGAATGAGTTGCAGGTACATTTGAATGACAATGGTTTTGTGGAATTCTTTGGGAATGACTGGAACAAGACGTATGCGGCTTTTCGTCTGGAAAGCGAGCGCTTCCCGGGGTTGACAGCCAAAGATGGTTCTTATACGAAAGAGGAGTTCCGTGATTTCCAGATTATGGCGGCACGTTATGGCATTAACGTGATTCCGGAAATTGACGTGCCGGCTCATTCATTAGCCTTCACACATTATAATCCGCGTCTGGCTGCCGATAATAAGGAATATGGAATGGACCACCTGGATTTGTACAAGCAAGAAGTGTATGATTTTGTAGATACCTTGTTTGATGAATATCTGTCGGGCGAGAATCCCGTGTTCGTAGGACCGGAGGTGCATATCGGTACAGATGAATATAACCAGAAAGAATCGGAACAGTTCCGTCGCTTTACGAATCATTATCTGGATTTTGTGTCAAAATATGGCAAGACTCCGCGTTTGTGGGGAAGCTTGAATGTGATGAAAGGAAATACTCCTGTCGATTTGAAAGGAAAAGTGGTGAGTGCATGGAATTATGACTGGATGGATGTGCAGACTTGTCTGGATGCGGGTGCCAAGGTGGTGAATTTGTGTGACGGGCTGTTGTATCTGGTTCCTGCGGCGCATTATTATTATGATTTCTTGAATTATCAGTGGCTGTATGAAAACTGGATGCCGGAGATGATGCGGATGGACGATCCGAAGATGACCGTGCGTCATCCCAACTTCTTGGGTGCGATGCTAGCGGTCTGGAACGACCGTGTGGGTAATGGAATCAGCGAACAGGATGTACATTACCGTACCTTCCCAGGCTTGCAGGTGGTGTGTGAAAAGATGTGGAAAGGTGAAAATGCAGATAAAGTGCCTTTTGAACAGTTCATGGCGCTTTGCGCTACTACTCCTGAGGCTCCGGGTGTAAACTTGTTGGCTAAGGTAGACAAGCAGACCACACTGATTGAAGCAGGAAGAGAAGTGACTTTATCTGGTACGGAGATCGTAACTACGGAAGTAGATGAAATAGGCTATCCTTATGCGGTAGAATTTGAATTGTGTCCGGATGCGTCGCCTAATATTGATGCCATATTGTTCAAAGGGCCGCATTCAGAATTTGTTTCCAATTGGCAGAATACCGGCAAGTTTGCTTTCCGTCGTGACGGCTATGAGTTTGTGTTCCATGCATATCGTTTGCCTGCCGGACAATGGACAAAGGTGAGAATTGAGGGGGATGTGAAGGGTACTTCTCTATTTGTGAACGGACAGCTTCAGGAAAGACTGGAAGGTCGTGTTGGTGAAGTGTATAATGAAAAACGGCAGCGGAAGGATCGTTTCTGGTATCAGGAAACCTTGATTTTCCCATTGAAACAGTTGGGGGATACCAAAATGGGATTTAAAGGAAAAGTTAGAAATTTAGTATGTATTCCACTTTAATATTGCAAATGATATGATTAGAATTTATCGTTTTTTGATGGTCCTGGGACTTCTGGTATGGATGGCTCAGAATGTATCTTCGCAAAGCAGATACGATAAAGACAAGCTTTATAATGTATTCCCTGCAAAGGTATCAAATAAGGTACTGGGCTATGATAAGGGGTCGTCTGTGATATTGAAATCCTTGAGTAAGGACGACCAGAAACAGCAGTGGAACATTAACGAGTTATCGGGAAGTTTCCGTTTTGTGAATGTATTCGAAGACAAGGCGCTGAGAGCTGACGTAGACCATAAGGCATTGGTCGTTACAGAGGTAAACGGAAGTGATGAGGCGCAGTTGTGGAGTATACAGGAAACCGCAAACGGGGTGAGACTGGTTCCGGCCAATACTCCGTCACTTATGCTGGTATGTCAGAAAGACGGCCGTCTGCAGTTGATGGACAGAAAGAAGGCTGAAACGATGGAAGCTTCTTTGTTCCAGATACGGGTAAGCGCCGTGCCTATGCCCGAAGGAGCTGGTATGGCTGCACGCGAAAAAGTGTACTGGGAAGATGAAACTCGCTTTGAAGAAAATAAGGAAGTAGGTCATGCCACGTATATGCCTTATCCTTCAGAGAAAGATATGTTGGCAGACAAGGCTTTCTATGACCGCCCTTGGGAGGAAGTACATAACTCTGCCTATATGCTGCTGAACGGTACATGGGCTTTCCATTGGGTGTCAGAACCCTCACAACGTCCACTGGATTTTTATAAAGAAGATTTCGATGTATCGGGATGGGACCGCATTCCTGTGCCGTCTAACTGGGAAATGCAGGGATACGACCGTCCGATTTATGCCAATGTAGAATTCCCGCATGCCAACACACCGCCTTATATTCAGGCACGTAAAGGCTTTAACGATGGCGGAAAGAACTATGGTATCAATCCGGTAGGTTCGTATGTACGTACGTTTAATTTGCCGGAAGGCTGGGATGGAAAACGTACTTTCATTCATTTCGGTGGTATTTACAGTGCAGCTTTTGTGTATCTCAACGGAAAATATGTGGGCTATTCACAAGGAGCAAACAATGTAGCTGAGTTTGATGTGACCAAGTACCTGAAACCGGGCGAAAATCGTCTGGCTGTGCAGGTGTTCCGCTGGTGTGACGGTTCTTATCTGGAATGTCAGGATATGTTCCGCATGAGTGGTATCTTCCGTGATGTGTATTTATATAATGTACCGAAAGTAAGTGTACGCGATCATTACATTACCTGCCTATTGGATAAAGACAAGAACTATAAAAGTGGAACCATGAATGTGAAGTTGTCTTTGGATAACCGTGACAAGCTGAAGGGTACCAAGAATCTGCTGGTGCGTCTGTTAGATCCGGAAGGCCGTAAGGTAGCCGAATCGGAAGTAGCTGTGAAATACGCTCCTTCTTCTCCGGTAAGTACGGCTAATGTGCTGTTCAATTTGTCCGGCCTGTCTTTGTGGACGGCGGAAACTCCTTCATTGTACACTGTGCAAGTGATACAGCGTCAGGGAGGAAAGGACGAAATGGCCTTTTCTACGAAATACGGTTTCCGTGACATCGAAGTGAAGGGCTCGTTGCTTTATCTGAATGGCAAGCGGGTATTCTTTAAGGGAACCAACCGGCATGATACGCATCCGATGTACGGACGGGCTGTGACGACGGAGTCCATGTTGTGGGATGTGCTGACCATGAAGCGGAACAACATCAATACGATTCGTACGTCGCATTATCCGAATGCCGCTAAAATGTATGCCATGTTTGATTACTATGGCCTGTACACGATGGATGAGGCTGACTTGGAAAACCATGCCAACCAGTCTATCAGTGACATGCCTTCCTGGATACCTTCGTTTGTAGACCGTATTGACCGGATGGTATTGAGAGACCGTAATCATCCGAGTGTGATTTTCTGGAGCTTGGGTAATGAAGCCGGAGGAGGAGCGAACTTCCGTGATTGTTATGACGCAGCTAAAAAGCTGGATAGTCGTCCGGTACATTATGAAGGCACACGTGACGGAAAGTCATACGGTGGTAATCGCTTCAGTGATTTCTACTCCAAGATGTATCCGAGCATGGACTGGATGGATGAGCATGTAAGTGCGTTTGAAAAACCGCTCTTCGTATGTGAATATGTGCATGCCATGGGAAATGCCATCGGTAACTTGCGGGAATATTGGGAAAGTATTGAGAGTAGTACGGCTACTATCGGTGGGGCTATCTGGGACTGGGTAGACCAGGCTATTTATGAGCCACATGAAATGAAGAAGGGCATTTACCGCCTGCACACAGGATATGACTTCCCTGGCCCGCATCAGGGTAACTTCTGTTCCAACGGTATCGTGCCGGCTACGCGTGAGGAAACTCCTAAACTGAAAGAGGTGAAGGCTGTTTATCAGTATGTCGGATTTAAGTGCATGGGTACGGATGCTTCCCGCAATCTGGTGAATGTGCAGGTACGCAACAAATATGCATTCTTGTCGCTGAAAGGCTTTGACCTGAAATGGGAAAGCGTGAAGAACGGAGTGATTGTGGGAGCTGATAGCTTGAAACTGGAAAATATCCTTCCGGGAGATTCTACGGTGCTGCATCTGAAACTGTCAGGAGTTAATTTGGCGGATGCCAAGAAGGCAGGTGATGAAGTGATGATTAATCTTCATGTGCGTATGTTGGCACCTACTGTATGGGCAGAGGCTGGACATGAAGTCGCAGCCTGCCAGTTTGAATTGCAGAAGAGAGCCGATTTACCACAACTGACGTTTAAGAAGAAGAAAAATGAATGGACCATTCAGGAAACCGATAAACTGTTGATGCTTTATAACAAGCACCTCCGTGCAGCCTTCGATAAAGGAACCGGACAAATGGTACAATTGAACATGTCTGGAAAGGAAATCATCAGCCACAATGGCGGTTTCTTGTATGATAACCACCGCTGGATTGAGAATGACTTGTTTAAGGAAGTTGCTAACGGACTGGATGCAGCCGGTACGTGTGAGGTAAGTGTGGATAAAGGAATCGTACAGGTAAGTACCTCTCGTGGCGGTTCTTTGTGTGCAACCAACATTGTGTACACATTTATGCCGAATGGAGTAATAGACATGGATGTACGTTTCTCTCCTCAGACTGCAAACTTGCGTCGCTGTGGATTGGTTTGCCTGCTGGATTCTACTTTGACTCAGGTAGACTATTATGCACATGGTCCTTGGGAAAACTATGTCGACCGCAAGGATGCATGTCCTGTGGGACGTTACACACTGGATGCAAATGATACCGGCAAGTATGTGAAACCTCAGTCTATGGGTAACCGGGAAGGTTTGCGTAGCATGGATTTGAAGGATGCTTCAGGAAAGGGTATCCGTATCCAGACACAGGGAAATGTTTCTTTCTCTGCTTTACGTTATACGGATGAAGACTTGATGAATACCAAACATACTTGGGAATTGCAGCCACGTCCATACGTAGTGCTTCACCTGGATGCAGCTTTGCGTGGAATAGGAAATGCAAGTTGTGGTCCGGAAACCATGCTGAAATACCAGATTCCACAGAAACCGATGAGCTATAAGCTTCGTATCTCCGCATTGTAAACAAATAGCCTAAAATAGACTTATGAAAAAAATTTATCCCGTTGCCGGTATGGTTGCTTTATCGGCCGTAACTACAGCCTGTCAGCAGGCTGATAAGCAAGAAAAGAAGCAATATAATATTGTGTACATCATGACCGATGACCATACGGCACAGATGATGAGCTGTTATGATACGCGCTACATGGAAACTCCCAATTTGGACCGCATTGCCAATGAAGGAGTGCGTTTCACGAACAGTTTTGTGGCAAACTCGTTGAGTGGTCCCAGCCGTGCCTGTATGATTACAGGCAAGCATTCTTGTGGCAACAAGTTCTATGATAATACTACTTGTGTGTTCGACAGTGCACAGCAAACTTTCCCGAAACTGTTGCAGAAAGCTGGTTATCAGACGGCGATTATCGGAAAGTGGCACTTGGAAAGTCTGCCTTCAGGATTTGATTACTGGCAGATTGTGCCGGGACAGGGGGACTATTATAATCCGAACTTTATTACGCAACAGAATGATACCATTCAGAAACATGGTTACATAACCAACATCATTACCGATGATGCCATCGACTGGATGGAGCACAAGCGTGATGACAAGAAGCCGTTCTGCTTGTTCATTCACCACAAGGCTATCCATCGCAACTGGATGGCAGATACTTGTAATCTGGCTTTGTATGAAGACAAAACCTTTCCTTTGCCGGATAACTTCTTTGATGACTATGAGGGACGTGAAGCGGCTGCCGCCCAGGAAATGAGCATCGTGAAGGACATGGATATGATTTATGATCTGAAGATGCTTCGCCCGGACAAAAACTCTCGCTTGAAGACATTGTATGAAAGTTTCCTCGGCCGAATGGATAGTGCTCAGCGTGCAGCATGGGAGAAGTTCTATGGTCCTATTATCGAAGATTTCTACAAGAAAAATCCTCAAGGAAAAGATTTGGCCAACTGGAAGTTCCAGCGTTACATGCGCGACTATATGAAGACGGTGAAGTCGTTGGATGACAATGTGGGTCGCGTATTGGACTATCTGAAGGAAAAAGGATTACTGGAGAATACACTGGTAGTGTATACTTCCGACCAGGGATTCTATATGGGAGAACATGGTTGGTTCGACAAGCGTTTCATGTATGAAGAATCCATGCGTACTCCGCTGATTATGCGTTTGCCGGACGGCTTTACTCGTCGGGGAGACATTACTGAAATGGTACAGAACATTGACTATGGACCTACTTTCCTGGATTTGGCAGGAGTAGAAATTCCGTCTGATATGCACGGAGTATCTTTGTTGCCGTTGCTGAAAGGTGAACACCCGAAAGACTGGCGCAAGGCTTTGTACTATCATTTCTATGAATACCCGGCAGAGCACATGGTGAAACGCCATTATGGAGTGCGTACAGACCGTTATAAACTGATTCATTTCTATAATGACATTGATACATGGGAATTGTACGACTTGCAGGCAGACCCGCACGAAATGCACAATCTGTATGGACAGAAGGAGTATGAGGCAGTGGTTGACGAGTTGAAGGCAGAAATGCTGAAACTGCAGGAACAATATGATGACCCCGTGCGTTTCTCGCCGGAACGGGATAAGGAATAATTTGTAAGAAGATAGTTATAAATGAAAAATGTCCGGAAGGCTTTAGTGAGCAGTCCGGACATTTTTTGTGGTATGCTATAGGAATTTAGCTTCATTCTCAGCAGCTATTTTCTTAATCGCTTGTTGCGAGGCGATGAAACCACCCCCAAGTACACGGTTCCCTTCGTAGAATACTGCCGACTGGCCGGGAGTGATAGCGGAAGCCTCTTGCTCAAACCGGACTAATAGTTGCCCGTTGTCCAGCAGAATTACACGGCAGGGAATTGAGCGGCTGCGGTAGCGGATACGTACCGAAAGCTCCTTGCAGTTGAGTAACTCTTCCAGGCTGGCCACGTTATAGTCCTCCACTAACATGTAGTAAGTTTTGAGCTGGTCAGCATCCCCTAACATGACCGTATTCTTGGCCGGATTGATTTTCAGCACATACGCCGGTTTGCCCAAAGCAATTTCCAGGCCTTTTCGCTGGCCGATGGTGTAGTAGGCAAAACCCTTGTGCTGTCCCAATTTCAGGCCTTTGCTGTCCACAAACCATCCCGGACCGATTCTCTCATCAATGTCGGGACAATGCTCTTTCAGGAATTCCCGGTAATCTTTTTCGATGAAACAGATTTCCATGCTTTCTCCTCCGCGTGCTTTGGCTTCAAAACCTTTGGATGCCAAATAATCGCGCACGCTGGCTTTGGTCATTCCTCCCAGAGGAAACATCATGCGTTTCAGAATCTCTTGCGGAAGTTTCCACAAGAAGTAGGACTGGTCCTTCAGCGGGTCGTCTCCGGTCAGAATGTAACGATAACCGTTGAGGTCTTTCAGTTGGCAGTAATGCCCCGTAGCAATCCAGGCACAGTTACACTTGTCTGCCCATTCACACAGAATCCGTTCCTTAAATAAAGGATTGCACATGACACAGGGGTTGGGAGTGCGTCCACGCATATATTCGTCGATGAAATACTGCACGATGACCTGCCGGAACTCCGTACGGACATCGGCCACGTGGTGCTCGATACCTAAACGTGCCGCCAGCTCCTGAGCTTCTATGACTTCATTGGGCTGATCATTCCCGGGAGTGAAATGAGAGGCCACGTCCCAGGTACGCATCGTGACACCTACCACCTCATATCCTTGTTCCTGAAGCATGATGCAGGCAGCCGAACTGTCTATCCCGCCGCTCATGCCAACCAGTACTCGTTTTTCTCTTTCTTTCATGTAAACAAGTTTTGTGTTAGAAGAATAATTCCGGCTGACGGCGGGCACTGAACTTCTCGTGAAGGATGGCAGCAAACGGGGTGCTGAATTCGCGGGCTTCGTTCGGACAGCATTTCACGCAGGCACAGCATTTGATACATTTGTGAATATCCGTTTCAATGGAACTTTGGTCTTCACTGAAATGAATGGCGTGTGTGGGGCAGACTTCAATGCATTCTCCACACGCAAAACAACCATCCGTGCAGGTGGGGCAGGCGGGGGCACCGGGTGTCAGTTGTTTGTAGGGGAAATTGCCTTTTACCGTCAATTCAGTGACAGGGTTTCCGACAGCTTGCAGTTTTTCCCATTTTTCCAGACTGCTTTTTCCAAACTCACGGGCCTGTTGCAAATCATCTGCATCCGGACGTCCGGCAGCAATGGGAAGTTCCGGTGTACTAAAACTATGTTCCCCGATGAACGTACCTGCAGTGAGAGGTACAAAACCGAGTTGTACAGCGGTGTCACGGAGCTCCAGTAAGGCATCCTCGTAATCACGGTTGCCATATACCACGACAAGGATGGCGGGTGAGCCGTTGCCTTTGAGTCGTTGCAGGCGCTGGAGTGCCGTAGCGGCTACACGGCCACCGTATACCGGAACGGCGATGACGCACAGTTCTCCGTTCATTTCAATAGGGGAGGTTTGTTCATCCAGCGTCAGGTCTGTTTCCATTCTTCTTCCCATGCCGATACCTTCTCCGATAGCTCGTGCAATCCTGGCCGAGGTATGTGTGGGTGAGAAGAATATCAGGCGGGTACCATTGAGTTGGGTTGTTGCTGATGTCATAAGCTTATTCTAATAGGTTTTGTAGTAGACAAAAATACAATATATAAACGAAAATCGGGATTCTTCATCGGGGATTCTTCTTTTATTCGTACTTTTGTGGTCATACTTTTAAAGAATTTATGGAAGAACAATTTGACATACGCGATTATAAACCAACCGGAAAAGAGCGTGATTTTGAGAACGCTCTTCGTCCGCTTCAGTTCGAAGATTTTAGCGGACAGGACAAGGTGGTGGATAACTTGCGCATCTTTGTAAAAGCGGCGAGACTTCGTGCAGAAGCGCTTGACCATGTCTTGTTGCATGGCCCTCCCGGATTAGGAAAGACCACGCTGAGCAACATTATTGCCAATGAATTAGGGGTGGGATTTAAAGTGACTTCAGGACCGGTGCTCGACAAACCGGGTGATTTGGCCGGAGTACTGACCAGCCTGGAGCCGAACGACGTGCTGTTTATCGATGAGATTCACCGTCTGAGTCCGGTAGTGGAAGAATACCTCTATTCTGCCATGGAAGACTATCGCATCGACATCATGATTGACAAGGGACCTTCAGCCCGCAGCATACAGATTGACCTGAATCCGTTTACGTTGGTAGGGGCCACCACACGTAGTGGTTTGCTTACAGCCCCGCTTCGTGCCCGCTTCGGCATCAACCTGCACCTGGAGTATTATGATGACTCAGTACTTTCACGCATCATCCTGCGCTCCGCACGCATCTTGGATGTGCCGTGTGATGTGGATGCGGCAGGAGAGATAGCTTCCCGTAGCCGTGGTACCCCCCGTATAGCCAATGCCTTGTTGCGGCGTGTGCGCGACTTTGCACAAGTGAAAGGTTCGGGAAGAATTGATTTGGAGATTGCCCGTTTTGCACTGGAGGCCCTGAACATCGACCAGTATGGACTGGATGAGATAGACAACAAGATTCTGTGCACGATTATAGACAAGTTCAAGGGAGGTCCCGTAGGGCTGACGACTATTGCTACAGCTTTGGGTGAAGACCCGGGTACGTTGGAAGAAGTGTACGAACCCTTCCTGATAAAAGAAGGATTCCTGAAGCGTACACCCAGAGGGCGCGAAGTGACAGAGCTGGCATATAAACATTTAGGAAAGAGTAAATACAATAGCGAAAGAACGCTGTTTGATTGATAAACATTATGGCCGGAATAAAATCTTTGGCAAAGGATACTGCCATTTATGGACTGAGCAGTATCGTAGGACGTTTTTTGAATTATTTGTTGGTTCCTCTCTATACGGCAGTACTTCCTGCTGCTTCCGGAGGATATGGAGTAGTGTCGAATGTATATGCCTATACGGCACTGATTTTAGTGTTGCTGACCTTTGGTATGGAAACGGGATTTTTCCGTTTTGCCAATAAGTCGGACGAGGATGCGCAGAAGGTATATGCCAATTCCCTGCTGTTTGTGGGAAGCCTTTCCCTGCTGTTCGTGGTGCTGTGTATGACCTTTTTGCACCCGCTCTCAGCTTTGCTGGAATATCCGGACCATTCCGACTATATCGCCATGATGGTGTGTGTGGTGGCCCTCGATTCCTTCCAATGTATTCCTTTCGCCTACCTGCGTTACAAGAAACGGCCAGTCAAGTTTGCGGCCATCAAGTTGCTGAACATCATAGGAAACATCCTGCTGAATCTGTTCTTCCTGTTAGTTTGTCCGTGGCTCGATGTCCATGCGCATGAAACCGTTAGCTGGTTCTATAACCCCGATTATCTGGTAGGTTATATCTTCGTGTCCAATCTGATTATGTCGGCCTTGCAGATGTTCTTCTTCATACCCGAGCTGCGCGGTGTGTCCTACCGTATGGACAAGGTACTGATGAAGCGCATGATTAACTACTCTTTCCCGATTCTGATATTCGGGCTGGTCGGTATCCTCAATCAGACGGTCGACAAGATGATTTATCCCTATCTGTTTGATGACCGTTCGGAAGGATTGGTGCAGTTAGGTATCTACAGCGCCACCAGTAAGGTAGCCTTAGTCATGGCCATGTTTACCCAAGCTTTTCGTTATGCCTACGAACCCTTTGTCTTCGGTAAGAATAAAGATGCCGACAGCAAAAAGATGTACTCCTCTGCCATGAAGTACTTCTTTATCTTTTCTCTTTTAGCATTTTTGGCCGTGATGGGCTATATGGACATCTTGAAGTACATGGTAGCCTCCGACTACTGGGAAGGGCTGAGCGTAGTAGCCATCGTGATGCTGGCCGAGATAATCAAAGGTATCTATTTCAACCTTTCTTTCTGGTATAAGCTGACGGATGAAACCTATTGGGGAGCTTACTTCTCTCTTATCGGGTGTGCCGTGATTTTAGGACTGAACATTTGGCTGGTACCCACTTATGGTTATGTGGCTTCGGCCTGGGCATCTGTAGCCGGATACGGAGTGATTACGCTGTTGTCTTATTTCATCGGGCAGAAAAAATATCCTGTGGCTTATCCGTTGAAGCGGATGACCACCTACTTGATCTTGGCCTTGGTGCTTTATGTTTTGTCACAAGAAACACCTATTGCCAACCTTTGGTTACGTTTAAGCTACCGCACCTTATTAATATTGATTTTTGTGGCATTTATTATCAAAAAAGATTTACCTTTAAGGAGTCTTCCTTTTGTCAATCGTTTCTTTAAATAAGAAATGTGGAATGGACATAGGCTGAAGTGTAATTTATAAATCGGATAAATATGGAAATAGGGAACAAGAGGAAATTCCTCCTTCGTAAATTCTTCAATGAGTATCTGGACTTGAACCGGAGCAAGGAAGATGAGCAACTGACGGTAGATGCCATCCGCAGTGGGGTAGAGTTTAAAGGAACCAATCTTTGGGTCTTGATTTTTGCTACCTTTATTGCTTCACTGGGACTGAATGTCAATTCTACGGCGGTAATTATCGGTGCCATGTTGATTTCTCCTTTGATGGGACCTATCATGGGAGTGGGACTTTCTATCGGACTGAACGATTTTGAGCTGATGAAACGTTCACTGAAAAGTTATCTGGTAGCTACGCTGTTCAGTGTGACAACTGCCACGATTTATTTTGCTTTTACTCCGCTGGATGAAGTTCAGTCGGAATTGCTGGCGCGTACCTCACCTACCATTTACGATGTGTTCATAGCCTTAGTGGGTGGTCTGGCCGGTATTGTGGCATTGGCCACGAAGGAAAAAGGAAATGTAATACCGGGTGTAGCCATTGCTACAGCTTTGATGCCCCCGTTGTGTACGGCCGGTTTCGGTATTGCTACAGGTAATCTGCTGTATTTTTTAGGGGCTTTTTATTTGTATTTCATTAACTCCGTCTTTATCAGTCTGGCCACTTACATCGGGGTGCGGGTAATGCACTTCCAGCGTAAGCAGTTTGTAGATAAAGCTCGTGAAAAGCTGGTAAAACGCTATATCATCTGGATAACCATCGGTACGATGTGTCCGGCCGTTTACCTTACTTATAATATTGTGCGGGAAACTTTCTATCAGACATCTGCCAGCCATTTTATTGCGGAAGAGTTACAGTTCCCTGATTCGCAAGTGCTGAGCCGTGAAATCTCCTACGATAAACGGGAAATTAAGGTGGTACTTGTGGGGAAAGAAGTTTCGAAGGACCAGATTGCAGCTGCCCAGCATCGTTTGCCCGATTATAATCTGGCCAAGACCAAGTTGATTGTATTCCAGGGAATGGGTGACGGCAATGCAGTGGACATCAGCAACATCAAGTCGATGGTGATGGAAGACTTCTATCGGAACAGTGAGAAACGTTTGAAAGAACAGGATGAAGAAATCAATACCCTGCATAAGCAGTTGGCTGATTTTTCCGGCTCAGACTGGATGGGTAAGCAGTTAGGGCAGGAATTAAAAGTATTGTTCCCCGAAATCAAAACTCTTTCCGTTTCAAAGAGTCTTCGTCTGTCAGTTGACAGTTCCCGGATAGACACCTTGACATACGCCATTATTGATTGCCAGCGGATGCCTGATGCAAAGAGTCGCGACAAAATCGTAAAATGGTTGAAGGCAAAGACGGGAGATGCTCATTTACAGCTAATTGTGGAATAATCCGCAAGCCGGACTTTATTGCTTAGAAAAACGCCTTTGCGTTTAGTTTAAAACGCAAGTACGTTTTAGATTAAACGCAAGTACGTTTCGATTCAAACGCAAGTACGTTTTAGATCAAATGCACTTGCGTTTTTTTAGTCTTCAAAAATTAGCTTATTTCACCTTCTTTGTACAGCGGATGGCAGTCACTTCCTGAGCCTGCGGATTGGTTGCTTTTCGAGTGCAGTAATCAAATTCTGCCGATTTTTCTCCGCTGAAAGAATTCCATTTCAGTTTCAGTTTGACAGTCTCTCCCTGCGTATCGGTCAGTTCATCCAGTTTGAAAGCAACCAGTGCATCTCCCATTTTACCCTCTGTATCGCCAAAAGCATTGTGGCGGAATTCTACCTCATAAGAGTTGTCCGGATTCTGTGTACTGATCAGGTTGACGAAATGTGATTGGCCGTTACCCCAGCGAGTCGCAAATCGAAGTGTCAGGTATCCGTCCTCTGCAATGGTCACCCAGTCATTCAGAATTTCTACCGGGTCGTTTCCATACGTACGATTATTTTCCTCTTCTCCCAAATTAGGAGCCATCGGTTTGGTCAGTATACTGTCTATCCAGTTGATGAATACAGCTTTGTCATATTCCTGAGGAGCTTCGTCGGCCAATTCAATATTGGCCAGTGCTCTTACCTCTTTCTCGCCAAAGGGAGAAGTTGTCATATTTACCGGACGCAAGGTCGTGCTGTCATCCAGTTGCAGATACGGTGTATTGTCTGCACTCTGTTTTACAGTGACAAGCGCATTGGCGTAATAGTGTGAAAGAGAAAGGTTGTTATCGTCATCGTCCAGACACGATTGAACCCCCATAGATAAACACATAGCTGTCAGGATAAAGAATCCTTTGCGAATGAATGATTGAGCTTTCATAATACATTATTTTCTTGTTTACTTTCTTCTTGTAGTTTTGTACATAAAATGCCTGAAGTGGGTAATTCCTGCATGTAAAATGGTTAAATGGTGTTTCATTTTTCGCAAAGAGTGGGAAAGGCAGTTAAGACACATGTGACTATTTAATTTTCTTTTCCACTAAGTCCATGCATGTACCTGTTCTTGTCAATTTGGTTCAAATCCCAGAGTCGTATGATTTTAAATCTTCGCTGTAATGCTTGATATTTGCATCTTGAATTTGCGGTATAAGTAATAAAATCCTACATTTGTACATGTTATAGAAGATAATATTATGGAATATATCAAATACTTCTTGCTGCTTTTATTGGGTTTGGTTTATGGCAGGTGCCATGCGCAGGAGAATATGATGTTTCGCCATTGGGATGTGTCGGATGGAATATCTGATAATCAGATTCGTTATCTGTCTGTGTTAGATGACGGGCGGATAGCTATCCGTACATCTTCCATACTCAATATATTTAATGGTATCACATTTGAGCACTTCTATCACGACCGTCGTAAGGTTTATTTATGGAGTTATAATAAAAATCAGATATTTAAAGACTATTGTGATTCTGAAGGTCGTCTTTGGATGAAGTCCCCGGGATATCTTTTACTTTTTGATTTGAAAACCAATGAATTTCTCTATGATATAGAAACATTGCTGATAAAGATGGGAGTAAAAGGCAGGCTTAAGAATATGTTTGTGGATGAAGGAAAGAATTATTGGTTTCTAACTGAAGACAATCACTTCCTTTTTTATGACATATCAAAGTCTGAATTGATGACAATAGAGGCATCTGTTCCAGTCGATAAATACGGAGTGCCTTGCGAGGTGGCACAATATGATGATTTATATTATATTATTTACACTGGAGGATTGATTCGGTTGTGGAATCGTACATTGTGCAGATTTGTGGAGGAAGACAGAACTTTTATGGGAAGAATCTCTTTGGCTACAGACAGATTAAAGCTTCAGACCGATTCTGAGGGTAATCTTTGGTTGATGTATAATCAAGCGGTTTGTCTTTATCAACCTCATATTCAACAATGGAAGGAGTTATTGACAATTGAGGGAGCATCCAATTTCTTTACTTCTATGGATGTAGATACGGAGGGGAACGTGTGGGTTGGTTCATCCTGGTCGGGTTTGAGGAAAATAGATAAGAGAACCCATGAGGTTAGTCTTATGTCAGGGCTACAGTTAAGTGATGGTAGTGTCTTGAATAATGACATTCAATGTATATTGACAGATAATAATCACGGTGTGTGGGTAGGGTTGTTATGGCAAGGGATATGTTATTATAATCCTAGTATGTATAAGTTTCGTTTGATTCAAACGTTGAAGAAAGAAACGTTGATAACAAATGAAGCCGTTCGCTGTTTGCTGGAAGATGTGGATGGCTCTGTTTTAATTGGAACAAGCTTAAATGGATTGATGCGTTATTCTCCGCAGACAGGTGAGATAAGTAGGGCCTTAAAAGATATTCTTGGTGAAAAAGATTTGTGTCTCTGTTTATATCGTGATAGAGAAAACCGCCTTTGGGTAGGAACTTATCTTAATGGCTTTTGCTGTGTAGATGGATTGCGAGTGAAATATTATAACCGGAGTAATGATGATTTGAATAAGTTTCCAGAACGTAATATTTCAAGAGCTGTTTATGAATCTCCCAATGGCAGATTCTGGGTAAGTGTAAGCAATAAGGGAGTGGGTGAGTTGGATATACAGACAGGAGAAATCAAGTTGTTGAGTAATCATCATCCGGAGATTGCTTTCCATAAGCGTGATTATGGATTTTATGAGGAGAGTGATTCTGTTTTTGCCGTTTATGGTGAGAATGGAATTTATTATTATGACATGTATCATGACCGGATATTTATTCCTGAAGTGGATGCTCCTGACAGTCTGAAGTTTATGGGACCTTTAGTATCGTATAATTGCATATTTAAGGATAGCCGTTCTTTAGAATGGTTTGCGACCAATTTGGGTATCAGAGTATGGGACGCACAGCATAATAAGGCTTATACGATTACAACGGAAGATGGATTGGAAAATAATGTAATATCGTCAATTGTAGAAGATGATAAAGGGATTTGCTGGGTGGCAACAGCATATAATATTTCTAGAATATCAGTAAAGAAGAAAGGCGATATATACACATTTCAGGTCGTAAATTTTGATAAAAACGATGGTGTGTTTGTAGGAAAGTTGTATGAGAATGCTTTTCTGAAGACGGCAGATGGAACTATCTATTTGGGAGGGCACCATGGGGTTAATGTCTTTAATCCTTCCAAGATGCATTATAATACAAAGCAGCATAAACCAGTATTTACTGGTTTTCGTCTGTTTAATACAGTAATAAAGAAGGGGATGCAATACAAGGAACGTGTTATTTTGCATACTCCGATTCATCAGACACGTGAAGTGTATTTACATTATGATGAAAATTTCATTTCAGTGGAATTTTCAGGAATGAATTATGTGAACAACTCTCGTTCGTTCTATCGGTATAAACTTGAGAATTTCGATACGGAATGGCATGAAATTCGCACAAGTGGTATTGGTGTGGCTTCCTATACAGGGTTACGTCCTGGTAAGTATAAGCTGGTAGTGTATGCTGGAAACAGTGACAGGATTTGGGGAGATGAGCCGGCAGAATTAAGTATTGTTATAGCCTCACCGCTTTGGGCTACATGGCCGGCATATACATTGTATGCTTTGATAGTGCTTGGCATTATGGCTTTACTGGTTCATTCTTATCAGAAGAGAAGAAAAAGAAGGTATGAAGAACAAGAAATGTTGAAACGGGAACAGCAGAAGGAAGAACTGAATCAGATGAGATTTCGTTTCTTTACAAATATCAGTCATGAGTTTCGTACCCCGCTTACTTTGATTATGACTCCATTGGGGATTCTTATTCATGAGGTGCAGGACCCGTTAAAAACAAAACTTGAACGGATTTACCATCATGCGAATAGTTTGCTGGAACTAGTGAATAAGTTGTTGGATTTTAGAAAGCTGGAGATGGGAGGGGAGAACTTGAATCTGGAGCGGCTGGATTTGGTGGAGTTCGTGAAGTATGTTGCTTCCGAATTTAAGGAGCTAGCTATAACCCGTTCGATAGATTTTAAAGTATTGTGTGAATTGTCACAGATTACCATGTGGTTTGACGAAGCAAAGGTTCAAAAGATATTTAATAATCTTTATTCTAATGCTTTTAAGTTCACTCCCGATGGAGGGCAGATTATTACACAGATTGGAACGGTAGTGAAAAGTGGAAAACCGTATGTAATGATAAAAATTTCTGATACGGGATGTGGTATAAAGGAAGAAGATGTGAATACCATATTTAACCGTTTTTATCGCTCAGACCCGACTTTAGGGATTGAAGGTTCAGGAATTGGACTACATATAGTAAAGGAATATGTCAAACTTCATGAAGGCTTGGTGGAAGTAGATAGCCAATTAGGGAAAGGAACGTCCTTTTCAGTATATTTTCCGACAAATCTTGGAAATGAAACTTCTAGAGAAACAGAATCGACAGATATCCAGTTAGAAGAGAACGGGAAGAAGTCGGGGCGCAAAACGTTGTTATTGGTTGAAGATAATCTGGAATTCCGTCATTTCCTGGCAGAGCAGTTAGGACAATATTATGATGTGCTGGAAGCTGGAGATGGTGCTCAGGGTGAGGCGGTTGCGGTGAAGTATGCACCAGATTTAATTGTTTCGGATATGATGATGCCTGTGATGGATGGATTGCAGATGTGTGCCCATATTAAGCATAATATTCAAACTTCACATATTCCTGTTATTTTGTTGACGGCACGTATTTCTGATGATGCACGGATTGAAAGCTATAAGGCAGGTGCTGATTCATATATATCGAAACCTTTCAATTTTGACATTCTGCTTGCCCGGGTAAAAATGTTGCTTGAACAACAAGAGAAACGTAGGGAAATATTCCATAAAGAGATTGAAATATCACCTTCGAGTATTACTATCACCTCACTGGATGAAGAGTTTGTTAAAAAGGCAGTACAGTTAGTTGAAGAACATATTGATGATCCTCAGTTCTCCGTTAACTATTTATGTGAGGCATTAGGTATGAGCCGTAGTCAGCTTTATCGAAAGTTTGAATCTATTACAGGGCAAACTCCTAATGATTTTATCCGTTCTGTTCGTCTTAAACATGCTGCCCAGTTATTGCGGAATGGGAATAATAGTATTTCGGAGATTTCAGACCGGGTAGGATTTAATTCTATAAAATATTTCAATAAATACTTCAAAGAAGAATTTGGGCTTACCCCTACTCAATATCGTGCGGAAGAGAAATCGGATAAGCGTTAAATTTCTATCGTACAGATGTCTTCCACCCCTTTGAGAACACTCTCTGAGGGGGTGGGGACAAATTGACGTAATATTCGGGACAAATTATCTTAATGTCCCAGCTCATATTATCCTAGTTTTGCCATGTGAATTTAAAAGACAAAATGGATAATATGAAAGATACGCAAATTGTAATCAAAAGATTTTGCTTTACATTAGGAGGCTTTTTCCTGATGTGTATGTCGCTTTGGAGTGAGACAGCTTTTAAAAATGATATTTGTGTTCCCAGCAAGCTATACATGCTTTCAGGGGTAGAAAACCGTGTTTATGTTGAAGCTATTCTGAAGCGATGGAGACCTTATAATGACTTTGTCAGATTTTCGGGGACATGTACTTTCTCAGAAAAACTGCACAGAGTGGCTTCTGTAAAAAACCCGGAGAATGGGACTTACATGTTAGTAGATTTAGTCAATTCAGACAACTTTCAGGTGATTAAAGAAGATTCTGTGACCATTTGTGTCGGAAAGAAAGGAAGCGGTTCTGACAAGGTGACGGTGCAGATTTTAGGCGATAGTTTTGTGAATGGGGCTTTCTTCAAGGAGGCTTTGCTGACCCAAAGTAATGTTCCGGGCATTGAAATGGTAGGGCTTAGAAATGTGCTGGGAGTAGAAAATCAGTATGATGAAGGCCGGGGAGGATGGACGGTTAAGAAGTACTTTGAAATACCTAAAGGTGGATACACTTCTTATCATGGGTATATGCAACCCGAAGGAGACATGCGTTACTGGGGAGATTGTATTTTCTGGCAAAATTGTTTCCGAGTGAAGAATGGTGAAATAAAAGATTGGAATAAGGTGTATGATTGTAGCCGCTATGATAGATGTCTGGAATATTTTGATGAACAGACAGGTTTTTTATTGCATCCTCGGAAAAATGACTTGATGTATGATTCAGCTCTTCAAAGTTATATGATTTATGACGGGAAGCAATGGGTAAAAACTATAATAGATGAGGACTCATGGAAGTTTAATTATGGGAAGTACTTGGAAATGTGGAAGCTGGAAGCTCCTCAGTTCTTTGGCCAGATGTTGGGACTGAATGACTTTCGTGATAGCCTGTCGGCTGATTATACATCTTGGAATGAGAGAATTGCAGAAATGAAAGAGTCTTATTACAAGGCTGTACCTAAAGGAAAGTTTATGATTCTGATACCATGCAGCACGTGTGGTTCACTTGATAATGTCAGAGGTGATTTTACTCTTCGCCAGAATGCTGCTATGTGGCAATTAAGGAAAAATATTATTGATACATTCGACAATCGTGAGTCAGAGGGATATTATCTGGTGGATGTGGGAATTACGATTGATAATGAAAATGGTTATCGGATGAATAATGAAGGACTTCAGGTGGGTAATCCTCATCCATATCCTAATTATCCAACAATGGGGATTCCTATTGCTGCATTTATTCAATATTTCCGGGGACGCTGATAGAGAGCCTTTTAAGTCCTTAACTAATATAAGAACTATGGAAACAGGAGTAAAGAATGATACACTTTTTATTTGTGTGTACAAAAAGTTCTATCAGATTATACTGAATTATATACAATTCCGAATAAAGGATGAGGATGAGGCAAGAGACTTGGCACAAGATGTGTTTATAAAGGTCTTAGAATACAAAGATATGCTTCGGGAAGATACCGTGAAATCCTTTTTGTTTACGATAACCCGTAATGTGCTGATTGATTACATGCGGCGGTTTTACCGGAAGAAAGGGATGGATTACTGGCTCGCTCAAGAAATTCAGGTTTCAAGGAACGATACAGAAGAGAAAGTGTATATGCAAGAATTGCAGCAGATGGAGAAATCAATTTTGTCGACCTTTCCTTTTCAGCGTAGGATTGTATATATGATGAATGCTCATGAAGGGAAAAACATTACAGAAATAGCTGATAAGCTGCATTTAAGTCGACGCACTGTTGAATGTCACTTGTTTTTGGGGCGCCGTAGTATGCGACAGGCCATAAAAGCTTGCATTTGATTAGGTATGTGAAATTTATGAAATATCAAATTTTAATCCATGAAAACAAAGAGTAAATTAAAGTATATTTGTAGGCAGGCGTTAAAAGTGACCCTGGCTACAGGTATGACGGTAAGTATGTTTCCCATGCGGGGAATGGCTGCTTATGCGGATGTGGATATGGTTCAGACTGTATCTCAAGCGCAGAAGATAATTAAGGGACGTGTTATGGACACATCGGGAGAATCCTTGATAGGAGTGAGTGTCAGTATAGTAGGAGGAACAGGTGGTACTATTACAGATATCGATGGAAATTATTCGTTGAGTGTACCTGCTGGTTCACAAATTCGGTTTAGCTATATTGGCTATGAAAACCAGACGTTTGACGTAGGCAACCGTTCGGTACTGAATGTCACGATGAAAGAAAGTTCAGAATTACTTGAAGAAGTTGTAGTAGTAGGATATGGAGCTCAAAAGAAGGAAACGTTAACAGGTGCTGTAACAGTGGTGGATGGAAAAATGCTGCAGAATAAAGGAGCATTGTCCAGTCCCGCACAGGCTTTGCAAGGACAAGTACCGGGAGTCTTTATTACCCGTAACTCCGCAGCTCCTGGAGCTGAAAGCTGGAATATGAAAATTCGAGGTTCGTTTTCTAAAAATAATTCAGCCCCTTTGGTTATTATTGATGGGGTGGAGTCGGAAGATTTTGGTTCGTTAAATCCTTCAGATATTGAGTCTATCAACTTTCTTAAAGATGCTTCGGCTGCAATTTATGGTAGTAAGGCAGCCGGTGGTGTCATTCTTGTGCAGACGAAAAAGGCTAAAGAGGGTAAAGTTCGAGTGGAATACAACGGTTCTGTTACCGCGAAATTTGTGGGATTACAACCGCAGCTGATGTCTTTGGATGAATGGTGTGATGCAATGGAGCAGGCCCGTTTAAATGATGGGAAAACGTTGGCGGATGACCAATGGCTGCAGTATGTGGCTTTGGCCCGTCAGAATAAGGGCCACTATATAAATGTAGAGGATTCAGGTAATCCTTTCCCTGGAGGTGCTTTTGCCGGTTTGTATGATTTCGTCTTTTTTGATACTGACTGGGAAGATATTATGTGGGGAACGGCAGCTACTACTTCTCATGAATTAAGCGTGTCGGGAGGTAACGAAAAGTCAACGTATCGTCTTTCAGGGCGCTTTATGTATGATGATAGTAACTTGAAATGGGGTAATAATAACAATAAGGTTTATAGTCTCCGTTTGAGTAATGTGTTTCATTTAACTAAGAAGTTTGATTTGGAATCTGTCATCTTTTATCATCGGCAAGATCAGGTGTCTCCTACACAAATTTCACAAGCTTTGACTGCCGGTACACAACAGCCGGGATTCCCTTCTTCTACCATAGACGGTAAACCTTATGCCTGGGGAAACTGGGCCACTCCTAACTGGCGTTGTGAGTTGGGCGGTGATAACAATCTCCGAACTTCCGGAGTCAGCATTAACGAGACATTTAAATATCGTATTAATGATTTCTTTGATGTGGTAGCTACTTTGGGTTATAATTCCAGTACGGCTATCCGGGATGTCAAGAATTTGCCTGTTGATTTTTATGATTATACAGGAACGATCCTTGAAACCCGCGTAGAACCTAATCAGGCGGATAGCTATTATATTAAAACAGCTTCCCGTACCGATCTTTATACAGCTAATGCGTATATCAACTGGAAACAGACCTTTGGCAATCATGATTTGGGAGCTATGGTGGGAGTGCAATATAGTATGAAAGATTACGATTATACTACTACTAAAGTGCTTGACATTCTTCCATCATTGGATATTATCAATGGTATAGGCCAGATGACATTAAAGAATACGGACAATGGCGGCCCTTCAAAATGGCAAGAAGCTTTACTTTCCTATTTCGGTCGTGTAAACTATAATTATAAATCCCGTTATCTGTTGGAAGGAAACTTCCGTTATGATGGTTCCTCTAAATTCCGTCCCGAAAATCGTTGGGCTTTCTTTGGTGGGGTATCTGCTGGTTGGCGTATGAGTGAGGAGCAGTTTATGAAGAATCTGGGAATCTTTGATGAATTGAAACTGCGTCTTTCTTTTGGTACAGTAGGTAATCAAGGGGGTATTGATCGTTATGATGGTGTACAGCTTTATAATTTTTCAGCTTTTTCCGGGGCATATATTGGCGATAACAGATTGTCGTTTGTTGATACGAACAAGAAATTATTGAGTACAGACCGAACATGGGAAATAATTAAAAACTATAACATCGGATTGGACTTTGGTTTTTTAGGTAACCGTTTGAGTGGTACTGCGGAATTGTTTTGGAAAGAATGTAATAACATGCTGATTGCTGTTTCTTATCCAGGCACATTAGGTGATGCAGCTCCAACAGTAAATAAGGGTAGCTTTAAAGCTCATGGTTGGGAAGGCAGCATTAATTGGAGAGATAAAATAGGAAGTGTGTCTTATCATGTAGGTGGAACTTTTACGTATTCTACAAATGAACTGGTGGATAATGGAGGCGACGCGAAAATTACTTCTGGAGTCGTAAGCAATCGGGAAGGTTATCCTTTGAATTCTGTTTTTGGCTTGAAGTATTGTGGAAAAATACAGACCCAAGATCAGTTGGATAAGTATAAAGACCGTTATGGCAATGGAAATAATAACATTGGAATGCCTGCAAATATACGTTTGGGTGATAATATGTTTGAGGATGTCAATCGTGATGGAAAATTGACTGAAGCGGATTACGTATATTTAGGGACGGATGATCCGAAGGTCTCTTTCTCTTTTAACGGAGGATTGGAATGGAACGGATTTGATATTTCGGTAGTTTTCCAAGGTGCGGGAAAACGAACCATTTGGCGTGGCGGAGAGAATAACCAGAAAGGAAAGAATGATAACTGGCGAATCCCGATGATGTCATGGTATAATAACTCCACCAACCAGTCTGTAGGAGATGTCTGGTCACCGGAGACTCCCGATGCCCGATACCCGACCTATACTCATCAGCAGCAGATAAATCTTTATAATTATATCTGTTCCTCATGGTCAGTGGAAGACGGTGCCTATCTTCGTTTGAAAGATGTCACATTAGGATATACGTTCCCGAAAAAGGTGTTGGACAAGATGCGTTTCATCAGTTATGCCCGTGTATATATTACTGGTACAGACTTATGGGAACATAGTAACATCAGTGATGGCTGGGATCCGGAGGCTTCACGTACGGTAGAGGCTTTTGGACGTTATCCGTTTACACGTAATTTGACGTTCGGCTTAAATTTGACTTTTTAATATACTGCAATTATGAAAAAACATACTATCCCATATTTGTTTGCCGCTTTATCATTCAGCTTGTTGACACAGTCCTGCCTGGATTTGGAGCCAAAGGAGCAATTGGCTGAAACAAATTACTGGCAATCTACTAATGATTTTAAATTGTTCGCCAATCAATTTTATGGCTGGGTACGTCAGTTCTCAGACGTCATGTACTCACAGTCGGACAAACCTGCGCATTCCGATTACTTTTCCGACTTGTTTACCAATAAGGATTTGCGCAATCTGTATAGCAACGGAACGAATACTGTATTGCCTTCCGATGGAAATTACACTAGTAACTATGCTCATATCCGACGGGCCAATCTGTTACTGAAGAATGCAGAAAACTATGCTTCTTCCGGAGAAATCCAACAGTATGTGGGAGAAGCAAAATTCTTCAGGGCATACAGCTATTTCGATTTGGTCCAATTGTATGGAAATGCCATTATTGTGGATCATCCCATGGAACTGACAGACCCCAATATGTATGTGAAACAGAATGACCGGAGTGAGGTGGTCGATTTCATTATTAAAGATTTGCAGGAGGCAACCGATTTGCTGCCTAAAGCTGCTGAAATTACCGAAGAAGGAAGAGTCAGCAGTGAATGTTGTCAGGCTTTTCTGTCGCGTGTGGCCCTTTATGAAGGAACATGGCAGAAATTTCGAGGGAATGTAGAACGTGGAAAGGCTTTGTTGGATATTGCTGTGAAGGCTGCCGAAAAGGTGATGAACAGCAAGGCATATAGCTTGTTCGCTCCGGAAGCACTGGGAGAGTCTGCTCAAAAGTATATGTTCATTCTGGAGAATACGAAATGTAATCCGGCAGGCTTGCAGAAGAGCGATAATAAGGAATACATTTTTGTTCGCCGGTATGATGAGATTATAAATCCTATCAATTGGAACATTACACAAAGTTCATTGAACAATGCTATATGGATTACAAGGAAGTTTGCGAACATGTACCTTTGTCAGAATGGCTTGCCCATTTCTTACGGAGGTGTAGTTAATCCTCAGTTTCAAGGTTATGACAAGATAGACAGCGAGTTTGAAAACCGGGACAATAGAATGCGCTATACGATGATGCGTCCTCACGATAATTTCTGGAATAACCAAAAGCCCCGTACTACATGGGACGGAAAAGACCCAAATCCGTTTATTGTGAATTTTATTCCGAAAACGGGTACGGGATACCATAATCAGAAATGGGCTACAGAAAGATTGGTGTCTGATAAGAATGAAGGATATGATTATCCGGTGATTCGTTATGCAGAAGTTTTATTAAACTATGCGGAGGCCGTATTTGAACGTGACGAGGCCATCTCTGATACTGATTTAGACCGCTCGTTGAATCTGGTTCGGCTTCGTGTAAATCCTGAGATGAAACCCTTGTCAAACAATCTGATTAACACTCATAACGGAATGGACATGCGAACAGAAATACGTAGAGAACGTACCATTGAATTGTTCAATGAAGGTTTCAGACTGGATGACTTGAAACGTTGGAAAACGGCCGAAGTGGAAATGCCGATGGATTTGGTAGGTGTTAAATGGAAAGGAACAGAATATGAAACGGTATGGCCCACCTGTCCTTATCCGATAAATGGAGACGGATGTATTGTAATCGAATCGGGCAGACAATGGGAAGAAAAGCACTACTTATTCCCGTTACCTACTGACCAATTGCAAATGAACCCAAATCTGGAACAGAATCCTGGTTGGGAATAAAAGTATGGATAATTGAAAAAAAGAATGCAATGAAGACGAAATATTTATCATTGAATAAGATTTATACGGGGGCGATGCTGGGTATGTGTTTACTTGCCTCTTGTGAGGAAAAAGATCTCACACTGAACATGCCTGAAAACCAATTGGTCACTTCAATAGACTTGGAGGTTTCGCCCGAGTTACCTTTGTTGTTGGGCGTTGATAGTACGATTGTGGCCCATGCGCTGCCGGAAGATGCAGCTGACAGAAACTTGAAATGGACTTCTTCCAATTCATTGGTGGCCAGTGTTTCGGATGATGGAACCATTTCCGCCCTGTCTTTGGGAAGTGCCGTGATTACCGTTACCCCTGCTGTAGGATTTGGAACGGATGAAACGGTAAAGAGTATTTCAGTTTCAGTCTTGTCGCAGATTGTAGGGGCGGAATCGATTGTGTTTACCAATCCGGAAACGACATTGTATGAAACAGATAAGTTGCAACTGACTTATCAAATCTTGCCCGAGGACCACACCTATTCTTATTTGACATGGAGTAGCAGCGATGAGAATATTGCCACGGTAGACAAAGACGGAGTCGTTACGGGAGTGCATGCCGGAGAAGTTGACATCACAGCGTACACACATGATAAGACGGGTACAGTAGGAACGATTCATCTGACTGTAAAAGAATTGTTGCCTGCTACGGATATATCAATTGCGCCTTGTACGGAACCACTGTATTGGAAACAGAAACTGCCGTTGAATTTTACGTTGACTCCGGAAGATGCCACAAACAGTTCTGTAGAATGGACCTCAAGCGACGAGAGTATATTGACCGTAACGGATGGGGTTGTACAGGCTGTTGGTTTCGGAACCGCTTCTGTGACTGCTACATGTTCTGCTACGGGCAAACAGGCGACTGTAGATTTGACAGTGGCTTCAGGATATTATGTATGGGATTATTCCACAGAATTTGAGGGTTGGGCTATAAATAGCAATTTAGGCTCCTTTGAGCTTATTGACGGAAAGATGGAGGCTACTGTAACTGCAGATACGAATCAGCGTATTTATTTGCAGCGGGCTTATAGCACACAGAAAAATCTGATGGACTTCAATTTTAAGAATTATCCGGTAATTGCTTTCCGGTGTGATGAACTTAATGGAGGAAGTTACTCCATCAACTTGGCAAATTTAGGAAATACGCTTAATGATGCAGGAACAATGAAAATCCAAAAACTTGGGGATGGTACTCAGGTGGTATACTATGATGCAAGTAAACATGCCAGTTTGTCTGCCGACGGAATCGTTCCGGTGAGAGCCTTTATGTTTAAATTGACCAAGATACCTGCAAGTACATTTACCATTTTCTGGATACGGACGTTTAAGAGTGTGGAAGAGATGAATGAATTTGTGAAATCAGATAATATAGTGAAATAAGTATGAGAATAAAAGATTTGATAAAAGCAATAAAAGCCGTAACGGTATTTACGGCTTTCGCCTCACTGGTTTCATGTAAGAGTGAGATTGTGGATGGTACTACTGATATTGACAGTTGGCCTTTGCCAAGTATTGAAGTCACTTACCCGGAGACGTTTGTTCATCCGGGAGTGGCATTCTCTCAAGAAGATATTGACCGATGGCGAAAGATTGTGAAAGATCACGTAAGTCCTCAGTACGAAGGGTTTGAAGTGCTGAAAAATGATAAATTGTCACAAGCTAATTATGTATTAAATGGTCCTTATAATGAACTTTATGCAGGCGAGGGAGAAGGTCGTCCGAGTATTTACATTCAATATGCGAATGATTTTGCTGCAGCCTGTCAGTGTGCCATTATGTTTGCGGCTACAGGACAGAAATCGTATGCAGATAAGGCACTGGAAGTGATACGCAGTTATGCGAAAACGGTTAAGGGGGAAGTGTTCGATGCCAGACAAGGTGGCTCAGACCATATTCTGATGATTGGCAATATCTGTGTCAAATATGTGTATGCGGTAGAGTTGCTTCGTTATCTTCCAGACTCAGGCATGACGGATGAAGACTTCAGAGCGGCATGTGATATGTTGCGAACAGCGTGTGTTCCACCACTTGACGATTTTTTTGCCCGTACAGACCCTAAACAGAAAGCTGTGGGAAATTTTGGAGCTGCTGCCATGAATTGCTATATGTGTATGGGTATTCTTTTCGATGACATGGCGATGTATAAGAAAGCGATAGACATCTATCTGAATGGATATGAAAGCGGTTCTATCCGGTATTACATTGATGGGGAAACCGGTCAGTGCCAGGAAAGTGGACGCGACCAGACTCATGCACAGTTGGGGATTGGCATGTTGTCCATGCTGTGTGAGGTGGCCTGGAAGCAAGGAACAGACCTGTATGGAGTGTTGGACAACCGTCTGTTGAAAGGGTATGAATATACTGCCCAGTATAATCTTGGTTATGATGTGCCTTTTAAATACATGCCGGAACTGACGGGGAAATACAACTGGTATGAGCTTGACCAGGTAGATAAGGAGGAACTCGCCAACGGAGACCGTACGGAAGGCCGACGGGGAAAGTTCTCTCCGATTTATGAACGTGCATACAATCATTATGTCATCCGTAAGGGTTTATCCATGCCCTATGCGGATGAAGTGTTAGAAAAAATCCGTCCCGAAGGGAATGGAGCACCTGATATAGCGCATTTGGGCTTCGGTACGTTCTTGTATTGTTCCCAAGGATTCTGATGGGAGATTGCTTTGAATCATGACAAATAATAGGAGGTGAATATGAATCTGCTGAAAAGTGCCCTTGGGCTTCTGCTCTTGCTGAATATAGGGGGAGCAAATGCCCAGTTAAGAGAGCGTATTGTAAAACTGAATGTGGTTCCAGACCATGAGGATTGGAAATATGAACCGGGCGAGAATGTGGAATTTGAAGTTTCTGTAACGAAAAACAGAGTGCCAATGAAAGGGGTAACGGTGTGGTATGAGATTTCAAAGGACATGATGTCTCCGCTAAAGAAAGATACAGTGGTACTGAAGAATGGCACCTTGACTATTCAGGCTGGTACGATGAAAGAGCCTGGTTTTCTTCGTTGCCGTGTCTGGACGCGTTATGAAGGTAAAAGTCTGATTGAGGGACGTGGCACAGCAGCTTTTACGCCTGAGAAATTGCTCCCTGTAGCAGAGATGCCGGAGGATTTTGAAAGTTATTGGAACAATGCGCTGCGCACCAATAAGAGACGTCCGATGGATGTGAAGTTGCGTTTGTTGCCCGACCGTTGTACGGAGAAAGTGAATGTGTATGAATGGAGCATGCAGAATCATCATGCGGGCAGTAGGATGTATGGAATCTTGTGTGTCCCTGCGGCACCCGGAAAATATCCCGCCTTGCTGAAAGTGCCGGGAGCCGGAGTCAGACCTTATGCGGGGGCTATTGAGGAGGCAGAGAAGGGGATTATTACCCTCGAAGTAGGAATCCACGGCATTCCAGTGACTATGCCGACCGAAGTCTATACAGCTTTGGCGCAAGGAGGACTTTACAGATGCCAGTATCAGAACTGGGATAACCGGGATGAAGTCTATTATAAACGGGTCTATCTGGGTTGTGCGCGTGCGGTAGATTATCTGTGCTCTATGGACAAATTTGATGGCAAGAACCTGGTCGTATATGGAGGCAGTCAGGGGGGAGCCTTGTCTATCGTGACAGCTGCGTTGAACCCCCGTGTGACGGGAGTGGTCAGTTTCTTCCCGGCATTGTCCGACCTGGGAGGCGACCTGAAAGGTCGTGCCGGTGGCTGGCCCCATTTGTTTATGCGTTCCACAGACTCTCCAGAGGTGAAGAAGTTGAAGCAGAAGGTAACTGAATATTACGATGTTGTCAACTTTGCCAAGAAGATTAAGGTACCTGTTTTCTTCTATTTGGGTTATAACGATATGGTGTGTCCTCCTACTACCACCTATTCTGTGTATAACACCCTCACTTCACCTAAGCAACTGCTGATTATGGAGGAAGCGGAACATTATGCTTATCCTGAGCATTGGGCCAAGGCCATGGACTGGGCTTATTCCATCTTGCATGTATCGTTAAATCAATAAAGGAAAATGACTATGATAAGACATTTATTGGGAATTGTTTTTGTATTACTGGTTACCAGCCTTTCTGCTCAGAAACCGGTTGAGATGAAGCTCTGGCCCAACGGTGCTCCCGATAGTAACGGCATCACGGTGCCCGAGAGCAAGCCAAGGGCAGATAGGGTGGCAAATGTGTCAGACCCCTCTTTGATTGTATATCCGGCCTCGAAACCAAATGGCTTGGCGGTGATTGCCTGTCCGGGTGGAGGATATGCCTTTTTGTCGATGGGACAGGAAGGATGTGATATGGCGCAGTGGTTTAATGCGCAGGGCATCACCTATGCGGTCCTGAAATATCGTATGCCTAACAAGGGGCACTGTACGGTACCTTTAAGCGATGCGTTGCAGGCCATTCGGATGATGCGCGGATATGAGGACAGATGGGGCATTCGAAAGATTGGCATTATGGGAGCATCGGCCGGCGGACATGTGGCCAGCACGGCAGCCACACATTTCACGGAGGACAGCCGTCCTGATTTTCAGATTCTTCTGTATCCTGTCATTTCCATGAAAATGGGCCTTACCCATCAGGGGTCACGCTTGGAGTTGTTGGGAGAGACTCCTTCAGAAGAATTGGTAGATACGTACAGTAATGAGTTGCATGTGACTCCCAATACGCCTCCCGCATTTATTTTGCATTGCAGTGATGATAAGGTGGTGCCGGTTGAGAACAGCTTGTCTTATTATCAGGCATTGAAAAAGAATGGGGTTTCTGTGACGCTGCATATTTACCCACGGGGAGGCCACGGATTTGGGTATTATGACACCTTTCACTATAAACGGCAATGGACCGGGGAAGTGGAAAAATGGTTGCGGGAAGAAATCAATCCCGATATGATTAAGGTGAAAAAATAATGAATGACGTAAAATAAGAAAGAACTATGAGGAAGAAATGTGGAATACAAAAAATCATGTGTGGATTGCTGTTCCCTGCTTTATTGTGTACCTCGTGTTCAAAAGACGAGGAGATGGAGAATGCGCTGTCATCCGATAACTCTCCGATTGGTTTTGCATTGTCCACGGTTTCCGGAATGGATGAAATAGCCTGGGGTGATTTGAAGGATGAGCGTGTGGCTGTTCAAATAGATGGTATTGTGAAAGCATATCAGATTGCGGAGAACGGACTTAGTGCAGCGGAACCGTTCTTATGGCAGGGACAGGATACCGTGTATGTAGATGCATGGTACCCTTATAGCCAGCGTATGCCGCGAGTACCCATTGTGAAGGTGTCGCAGGATACCGAAGAAGGTTACCGGAGCAGCAATTTGTTGACGGTGACGGCTCATCTTACTCCTGACAACACTACCATGCCTTTTGTGCGCCGTACTTCCAAACTGGAATGCGTGATGGAAAAAGGAGCCTTGGCAGACCCGTCGCTTGACTTATCGCAGGCTCGTGTTTCTTTTCTTCATGTGTTGGGAGTGGAAGTAGGGACAACGGTGCATGCCAATCAGGCACACCGGGCTTATATCGCTCCGCAAACCATAGAGGCAGGAACTGAATTTGTGGTTCTGGAATGGCCCGACGGAAAACAATATACGGCGGCCCTTGAAAAGGATTATACGTTTGAAGAAGGACAGTCATATAGTATCAAGGTAACGGTAGGAGCAGGAAATGGAGGGGTTAGTGTAGACATTACTCAGAATCCTGTTTGGGACGTGACAGATGAAGAGGTGGGAGGAAACTCATCCACTGTGAACCCGGGCGGTAATCCCGGCGACTGGACAGGGGAGTCTGAAGATTTAGTGGGTAGTTCATCTACCATATCCTCTGGAACAGATGAGGCTCCTGAATGGAATAAAGCTGAAGAAACCGTCACCGGAGAAAAATCAGACAATTAAATGAATAAAACTAGAAACAATTAACTTGATAATACAGATATGAAAACAAGAATTATAGGTTGGATGGGCATTACATTATCATCTATATGGATGGCAGGATGTAGTCAGGAACAGATTTTGGACCCTTCTTTCTCTCAAGAAGATGGAACTGCGCTGTCAGTTACAGCCACTTCTGAGGGATTTGTGGATACGGACAATCTTTCACGTGTGACCGACGAGGGAACATCTACTACGTTTGAGGATGGAGATAAAATGGGATTGTATGTGGTAGGTGCGGATAAAGTCATCCTTAAGAACATTCCGCTCACTTATAGTGAAGGTAAGTGGACGGCCGACCGCAACATCTATTATTATGAAGGTGCGGATTATGTGGCTTACTTCCCATATAATGAGAGTCTGGAGACTGCTTCATCGGCTTCGGAAGGGGAAACTTTGACGGCAACGGTGGAAGCCGGTATTAAGGCTGCAGGCGATGAAGTGCTCAAATCCGCAGTAAACCAGGACCAGGACACGTATCATAAAGCAGACTTGATGATGGCAAAGGTGGCATCGGCTGCTATTTCGGGACAGTCGTTGAATTTCAAACTGGAGCATCAGTATGCATTGGTTGAGTTTGCTTTACCCGTTTATAAGTTTAAGTATTTGAAAGCTAATTCAGATTCAGAATATAAAGAGTTTTCAGTCCCGATGACCAGCTTTACCATGAAGGTGAATGGAACTGAAGTAACTCCTTATAAGACCCCTGAAGGTACTTTCCGTTACTTGATTCAGCCGAGTCCTGGGACTACGCTTTCGGAGGTGAGATTTACAGACCCCTCTGATAGTAAGCCTGTGACTGTAGAAGCAAAGACTGTTACACTAGCGGCTGGGAACTATAAAAGATATAATGTAAGCATAAAGGTAGATGGCACGGCTCAAACTCCCTCTTCAGAGGCTGAAGTGATTGATTTGATTGGTTGCTTCTTGTGTGATGACGGCACCATCTGGCCGAATAAGTGGAAAGAAAATGTGCCTTCAAATGTAGTGGGCATTATCTATTCGCAGATAGGAGAACGTGATTTGGCGGATTCTGATATAGCAGATAAAGACTTCAATTACTATGCATTGGCTGTAAATGAAGTGAATGGACTCGGTTTTGATAAAACTACTGAAGGTACATTTGACTTCCCTGACGATGTCTTCCGGGTTGCGAGCGATGACTCAGGAATCGGTAACATTTCTAGTATTCAAGATATGAGTGGCTATCAGTCTACCCAGGCTTTAATCGGTGCATCTATTGGAACTAGCATTAAAGGGGCTTTGGAAAGATGGAGTAAACCTGAAAACATGGAGTCAAGTGGCTGGTTTATCCCAAGTGCCGGTCAGTATTGGAAGTTGACAAATTTGGTCAGTTCGGAAAGTCTAGGTACACCTGGATGGACGAATAATTCTCGATATGGATTTAGTAGTGAGAATGCAGTTTCAACAACACTGAAAGAGTTGGCATCGTATTGTCACAGAGACGTAGTTGGCGATCGGACATCTCGTGTTGTTGATACAAAGAATCATAACTATTGGACACTGACAAGGCGTAATGCTTTGAATAATGGTAATATGACAATGTATTGTTTGGGTTATGAGTGTGATGGCCAAGGAGGAGACAATCGGTTCTATATCAGTTATGTAAATGTTGCAGACAATAGTGGTAGTAGTTTGCGTTATATTCGTCCAATCATTGCATTCTAAACATTTTTCTTGGTAAGATAAGGTAACAATCCTTGTGTAGAGCGGACTCCGAAGGTTAAACTATAAACTTTTAGAGTTCGTTTCTTTTGGATATTAGGCCAGTGAAGTTTGTTTGAGTCCGGCTTTTCTTTATGGCTGGCAACTGGTGGTATGTTGGAAATAATAAAAAACATACTTCTTAAGTGAGAAACATACTTGATGCGTATAAAATTGTGTATAATTTTAAAAGAACAAGATAAAAACAGAAAGATGAAACGTATTGTATTATTGGCAGGTGTCTTATGTAGTATGGGGATGGGATATGCCCAGAAACTGACACATCCGGATTTGCTTTACACTCCGGAGCGGATTGAGCAGGTAAAGCAACGAATCGGGCAGGATGAACAGATGACTTCTGCCTGGAAAGAGATAAAACAGACCGCAGAGAAAGAGCTGAAAGGGAATAGTCTGAATAAAGCTGATTATCTTTCGCTTGCCTATCTGATGACAGGCGAGAAGGTATATGCCGACAAGTTGAAGGCAATTCTTTTGAAGACCATAGAAGCTGAAACCTGGGGTAGCGCGGAAATGCTTGCCCGTAAACCGGCATGGCGAAGTGATTTGGGACTGGCTCATAAAGCGTATCTGTCGGCTATTGCGTATGATGCCGTGTACAATGACCTGTCGGCTTCGGAGCGAAAGAAGATAGCAAAAGGGTTATACCGGCTGGGTGTGGAACCTTTATTGGGCGACTGGCTGCTGGAACCAGTCCGAATTCATTCGTTGAATTCTATGGGACATAACTGGTGGACGTCGTGTGTGTGCATGGGAGGAATTTTGGCTTTGAGCTTGCAAAATGAACTTCCGGAGGCAAAGGAAGGAGCACAGGCTGTTTACGATTACCTTCCGGAATGGTTTAACTTTTCGGGAGATGTGTTGCAGCAGAAAGCGAAGACTTTTGATGAGGCTGGTGGCATGTATGAAAGCCTGAACTATGCTAATTTTGGTATACAGGAAGCTTTACAGTTCTATGTGGCGTGGAAAAATGTGCATCCCGGTGCATCTTTGCCTGACATACCACAATTGAAGAATCTTTCCAGCTTCTTTGCGCATGTCTGTTATCCTCGTACGGGGATGTTATACAGCATCAACTTTGGTGACAGCCACAAAAATATCTCGGCAGAAAGCAGTCTGATGCTGCTGTATGCGTTAGGAGTGAAAGATAAGAATATGCTGTGGTACATGAAGCAGGTGGAGCAGGGGCAGCACCGTGACGGCTACTTTCTGAATCGTCCGATGGGCTTTTTGTACACACCCGAATTAACCCGTGCGCCGGAGTTGCCGGATTTAAAACTCTCACAGTTATTTGCTGATTTTGGCTGGGCTACCATACGTACATCGTGGGAGAAGGATGCCACGATGCTGGCCGTGAAAAGCGGGCATACATGGAATCATTCGCATGCTGATGCGAACTCGTTTATTTTATTCCATAAAGGAGTCGATATAATCAAAGATGCAGGAAATTGCTGGTATCCGAATCCGGCTTACCGCAATTATTTCTTTCAGAGTCAGGCACACAATGTGGTGCTTTTCAACGGGCAGGGACAGAGCCGTGAACAACAGTATCATGGATCTACGTTAAGAGGTTATCTGTATCATTTGCTCGACGGAGGAAACATCCGCTATCTGCTGGCAAATGGGACGGGACCTGTGTCGGATAATTTCAGCCGTAATTTCCGTCACTTCCTCTGGATGGACAATGTGATTTATATGATTGACGACTTGAAGACCCATCGCAGCGGAGAGTTCGAGTGGCTGTGGCATCCGGGAGGTGAATGGAAAAAGAGCGGGGCTGACGTGACGATTACAAAAGATAAGTCCTCGGTGGTGGTACGACCCCTGTATCCTCGTTTGCTGGCTCTCTCAGATTTTGTGCATGATTATCCGGATGATTTGTATTGGGAGGAGATTACGGCACCTACGGAAGACCTGCAAGGAACAGAGAAATATTACTCTTTCCATTTACCGGGTGAATTCAAACAAGTAAAAGGAGTTACTGCCATTATTTTAAAGGATAGTGTGACGCAGAAAGGATTGCCGGTGATGGAGCGTCGGGAAGGAAAGGACTGGATTGGACTTCGAATAACATATAAGGGGAAAGTTACAGACCTTTATATTAATCAGCTTGCAGACGGACGTCTGATGCATAGTAACTCCTGGATTGAGGCTGACGGGTGGTCAACAGATGCATATATGTTTGCTGTCTCTTATCCGGAAGGTATGGATCCGGCAGAAACGAAAGAGGTTTTTATGGCCTACGGTAGTTCGCTTCGTCGGGGACAGACATCTTATTTCTCTTCTTTATCCAAGTTGTTTTATATTCGAAAGGACAGAGGAAAGCAGGTGGATATTTGGATGGATGGACAACCCTGTGTGCATGCACGATTCCGGTCAGTGAAGCATCCGAGCGGATTGACTGTGAACGGAGAAGAGATACCTATGAACTATAAAAATGATGTGATAACAATCAGGTATGAAATGAAATAGGATTGGAAGATAGTGTAACTTTCAAGCTGCAAGGTTAATAATACAGTCTTGACATTTTTCGCTATGTATGAAGACTGTCAGGACTACATTATTTTGATAGGCAGTTTTGGTATTGGGCTTATATGAAGAATTGTGACGTTACAATTTAGCATATAGAGATTCCTGGTAAAACAGAAGTCATAAAAAACCAAAAAGAAAAGCGTTAACTGCTTGACTTTTTTATAATTAACGCTTATTTCTCTCGTGGATCAGCCAGGACTTGAACCTGGACCTCTCCAGCTTATGAGAACGATAAAATGATATTCTACGATAGTCTATTTTATCAATATTGATTGAATATCAGGTAGCTATAAATTTTCTATTTCTTATAAAACTCATTAAATACCCATAACTGAACCCGTTTGTTTACGCAGTATTAAGAGGAGTAAAGACTGTTATTAACTCCATTGGAATAGATTAATATCGAATATTGCTTCGGTGCTGATTGACCGTATTTCCTGCTGTACTAATAGGAGATAATAATGAAAATAATCCCTACTTCTGGATTTTAGATACAGCTTGAAGTATATCTTATCCGAAAATAGGGATTATTGTCAGGTGTGATAAGTAGATATTTCTCCGCTTATCCACTGCTTTCTATATGATGTTTCTCTGCTTATTATCTTTCCTATTCATTGTTTTTCTTCATATATAAGAGTTTGAGGGGATTTGAGGAGGGGAGTAATAGTATGTGAAATTTATCTTTCTTAACTCCGGGAGGTTAATTGAATATAAAAGATAGGGGGAGTAAATAAGGGAGTGGGAGGATTTATAAAAAGAAAAAGTCGCTGATTATCAGCGACTTTTAATCCTATTTCGTGGACCAGCCAGGGCTTGAACCTGGGACCTCCAGATTATGAGTCTGTTGCTCTCTTCGGCATAGAAAAGCTGCGCTTTCCTATGCAACCAACTGAGCTACAAGTCCTTTGCACATCATTGCTAACAAGTTAATGAACTCTATTAAGAATGAATTAGTCAACAATCAGTCAACATTCGTTCTTGTTGCAAAGATAGTCATTCTTATGGGTTTATGCAATGATAAAGGCTATATTTAGTAAGTTGTTTGCAACTATTCCTATATTGAGAGATAGTATAGTTTTTATGATAAGGTATTTGTTCCGGTAGGTGATTCCTGCTTTTATATCAGTATTCCCGTTTTGAGAATGTCTGCATAGAGAGGATTGTTGATGTCCTCTGTATGGTTGCCTTTGCTGTATGAGCCATAGAGGTAAAGAGCCTTTAAGGGCAACCGTTCTGCGACTGCCGCTTTATATCGCTGTGCCAATTTTATAGCTTGCTCTTTATCCATAGACAAAACTACCTTTATTTTAGTTTATCAAATGCTTCTGCAAAGAAACGGTTAAACCATTCGTAGCTCTGATTAGTGATTTCGTGTTTAGCTGATTTCTTGATATAGATTGCCACTATTTCTCCATAATTGGAGTTCCCGTCTACAAATGTGATATTGTCAAAAAGATGCAGATTTTCTTGTACACGCTTGATTCCCTCATAGAAGTTGTATTCTATGATTTCATTCGCAACATCGTGTCCTCCAAACAACTTTCTTTGCATCACCCTTGTTGTGCTTTCCTCCAAAGACCCTAAACCAAAATATAAAAGCGAGATTTTATATCCGGCTTCCTTGAACTCCCCAATCATGTTCAAAATAAGGTCGTTGGAGAAGTTTGTTTCAAAAGCGAAGTCTTTATGCTGTGCAATGGCTTCATCTTTTTGCTTCTGCAATTCGCTTGCTACTGTACCACTTATCCAGCGTTCTATCCAATCAGGATGTTCCTTACGCAGATTGAGTGCAAGCAAATCACCATCAAAAGATTTGCAATGCAAATAATAAGGAGACAAACGGCTCTTACCAGCTCCGTTTGCACCTGCTATTACTGTAAATTCAGGACGTGTTTCCATTCCTATTTGTTTAACAGGTAAGCGTATCTGCCTTTCCCCTTGTCTGCAACTCTTGAAATAACCTTGTAGCTTCTTTCCTTACGGTTGAACTCTACCAAATCTTCACTACCGTCAGGATTAGCCAAATAGAAGTTGCCTTGCTTATCCCAAAATGGAATAGAAATGCCTTTTGCCCAGCCCTCCAAGTAAATGTGTTCCACTTCCTTGCGGACATTCTCATTCACTTCCTTGACGGTCTTTCCATTGGAGAGTTGAATGTTTTCTATTTCTGCATATTCGCACATAATAGTCTATGATTTGTTTTGAGCAAAGATAGTGAATATTGTTGAATTATAGTACAATAAGCCACTGATAAATGCCTTTCAAGTATGATTTTTAGCAAGAGGACTATTTTCTACTCCTCCTTATAAATTGGATTCCGTTCAAAAAAGTACCAGCTAAAAAGAAACGGCATCCATATTGAATAAATGCCATTTCTTCTTATCAAGTTTTTTAGAAGCCGAAGCCAATAGAAACAGACACTCCATGAGGATAGATGTCCGTTTTGTTTTCTACTGAAACCCATCCCATTTCATTGGGCTTCATCCAACCATCATAAGGATTGGCATTATAGGTATATCCAACTTTTAGAAACACAGATAATCCTTTATAGAAGTTCCAATTAACACCCACTCCCGGATTCATATAAAAGCCTGACGCATCAAGTAGGCTATATCCTATTTTTGCATCAATAAAAGGAGAAACTTTCTTCTTCAATATGGTGTATTTCACATCTGCATATATGGGAATGGCAGTATAGCTATCTCCTAAACGTATTCCAGCACCTGCACCCACATAAAGGTATGGGTTAAATTGAAAACCATGTGTTGTGTAAATATCAGTGGTACTAAACAGTCCCATATCATCGGTATGCAGTGTTCTGCCACCCTCAATAGAGCCTTTATAAGTTTGCGCATTGCTTGTTGTGGGAGCTATGCTCAATGTAATAAGAGCAAAGAGCAACCCCATAATTCTTAATGTTTTCATCTGTCTTTTGTTTTTATATTAAACGTATATCTTATTACTCGTTTGTCACTCTTATATATTTCTCAATCTCTCCGTTTATAAGCTCGTCTATGCTGTCTGCATATATCCTTTGCCGGCTAATCTGCCTTATAAGGCTGTCATTGGATAGTTTGAGTATCTTGAAATGCTGTTCTCCAAAGCCCTTATTATAGATAATCAACGAATCAGACTTTATAAAGCGGTAGGTAAATTCACCTGTTTCAGGTGGGCAGTCAACCTTACCATCCTTGTAAAAGCAATGAGTACCAAGAGCATTTACATAGCCACTTCCATATTCTACCATTTTCCATTTTCCTACTATTAAGCTGTCAAGAGAAGCTGATTGTCGCTTGTCAATATAGCTATAAATAAACGGTAAAGCGAACATCGTAAAATAGAGTGGTGAATATTTACAAAAGAAGTGCAACATAGCATTTCCTATTTATTATTGTAAAGCAAGAAGCGTTGTTAGTTGCCATTGCTTAACAACCTTTCCGGCGTTATTAGTTATTTCAAGTGTATCATAACCTAATGTTACAAGTTGTCTTGTAAGTGCAGGATTAGAAGCAAGCATATTCCCTATGTTTATAAAGTCACTATCTGCCAAGAAAGCACCTGTCATGGTTCTAATTTTAAGTCCATGGTATAAGAAGCTGGAAAATTGATGCTTAAAAGCGTTATTCCCAAATGAAGATTCTGCTTTAAGAAATATGGGCACAACATCCATAATAAATGCTTGCTTTGCAGATTTATTGAAATCGTTAAGAAACTTATTCCTCTCCTTGTTATTTGTGAACCATTCTATTATCCTATTCCACCACATATCGATTACTGAATTTAAGTTTGAACGAAATATCTTTATGCTCGTTGATGATTTGTTGTATATTTGCTGGGAGTTCCATTTCGCATTTTTTATATAATTGTAGTAACTTAGCTATATATTCCGTCAATTCTGTATTCATTCGTTCAAGACTTGTGATATTTGAGGCTGTACCGATTATTACAAATTGCTTTGCAGCATCTTCTTTTACCCAATCAACATCATAAAGTGCTGGTTTCAAGTGGTTACTGATATAACGACCTTTCCCATATGAAGTAGATACGAACACATTTGCAGGCTCGGCTTTTATCTTAGACTTATAGCAAAGAGATTCTTTTTCCCAACAAGTTTCAATAACTTCTTCAATCCTAGCAAATTCTCTTATGTTAATTGCAAACTTTAATAATCCCATTTCAAGTAAATAGCTATTCGATAAAAGATATTACAATAAACCCTTGTTAGTCAAATATTCTACAAAGTCCATTGTTAAAGAAGTGGAGTGTTGTTCTGTTAGCTGCTTCTTAATTTTTTTGATTGCCTTGTCGGTGCATCTTGTATCACCTCCGGCAAAAGCATTGCTGAATGAATATCCCCATGCAGATAATTGAAAATTGAACTGAGTGTTGCAGAAACTGGCTAATGCTTCACCGAATCTTTTACCATTTGAACTTTGAGCAATATATGCACCCCATATATTGGTTGCAATGTCATCGCTATTTACAAGCCTACGTTCCTTCAAGAATTTTAGTAGTTCACTAAAACTTGGCTTGATTTCTGCTACAATTTTTACAAGCCCTTCTGAACCGGATTTTTTGTGATATGTAATATCCCAATACTGATATGTTTCGGTAAAAGGAAAATTGTAATTATAATATGTAACTTTCATTTCTTACCTATGAGTTCCTCATCCCCCGTTGGAACATTTAAGTTATTATATGCGAAAAGCGTGAGGACTGTATCTTGCTCATCCACACTATCAGGCTTCTCGCATTGCCCACGCAAATGGATAAGCAACAGCCACTCACGCTTGCGAGGTATATAGTTCTCCCTTTCAGGATAGTATATATCCGTAGCGTGAGCGTTGTTGCTACCCGACCTCTTTGCGTATTCAAATTTTGCGAGAATTTGATAGTAAAGGCGAGTTTCAATAACGCTCTTCGTTCTCTTATGTCTGACAACCTTTCGGAAGTCAGCCACAAAGTTAGCAAAAAGCGTTGAATATCTGCATCTACACAAAAGATTTTTGCTTATTTCTGCTAAATAACAGCATTTTAGATGAAAGGTAAATGTGCATCATCCAACAGACCACTTTCTACTATCCTTTTACAAAGCTCATGTGCAGCCCTGTTTCTAAGGTCTGTCCCATAGTTCTCACTGCCCACCATTCTTATAATGGCTACAACAGTCCTTACTAAATTCTGCTGCAATGTACGATGAAAGAACCTTGTACTTTCTGCAAACCTTTCAGGATTCCAACTATAATCATTCAAGGCTCTTTCCAAGTCTTTTGCAGCCTTGTATTCACGTGTATTCTGTATGTCCATTTTTTGTATTGTTTATTGTTATATTTATAAGAGTGTCAGGAATAAAAATCGGACACTCCCCATAATGAGGAATGCCCGATTGTCAGAAGTAAATCAATAAGCACTTAGCCCAAGAACCAAGCGTATTTCGTATCTCCATGCAGTGCATTGTTGATGCCTACCGCCACTTCCGTTGCATTCACAGCCCTTTGCAGATAGGTGTCAATATAACTGCTCTTGTTGGCTTCTGTCAGCAAGTTGTGGAAGTCAAACATGGAGATAGTGTTGCCTTTCGCTCCAAAATTCGGATTGGTGAAGTAATCACGGCAGACGTTGTTAATCTGACTGTCCGTAATCAACAAACGTGGAACTGACCTTTGGTAGCCATTAGGCAGAGCCTGATATAATCTCATCCTACCCACTATTTGAGCAAACTGTGTTTCTGTCAGGTAAGACTGTGATAAGGTCTGCATCAGGTGGATTTCCCTTGCAGGATTGAAGTTATAGAATAGTTCAAGAACAGCCCTGTAAAGGTCATTCAGGTTCATCACTTCAAGTTGGAGTTTCACTCCGTCCCCTGTAAGGACTTGATTGCTGCACACGTTCACCCTCCAACCGATAAAGACGGAGAACTTCTCCAAGCCTTTATTAGCTCTGTAAAGGTTCAGGTCAGAATAGTTACGGACACCACCTATGCAAAGCTCCAACTTCTGACCGTTCACCTTTTCATGAATGGTAGGAATGGTGAATGCAAAAGCCAGTCTTTGGTAGAACTGTGTCTTTTCAGATTCCAACAACTCACTTGCTTTCTTGCCAAGTGCTGACGGAACCCTGCCACGTACTATGTGCGACACACGTATTGCAGGCTCACAGATAGTTTCACCTGAAAACATGGTCTGTGCTGCTTCATGCACTGTGTGAATGAAGTCCTGATGAGAGATTGTCAACTCCTGATTCGCCCATGTAGGCACTACACATTGTGTTGTCAGTTCCTCTATGGAGATTTCAGAAGTGTTGGCTTCCAAGAAATTCACGCTGGGTCTGATGAATGGCTGTTCGCTTACTTCCTCAAAAGGAACGTACTCTGCATCCTGTGCAAACGAAGAATGATTGCTGCGTACCATTGGTACCAATGATAATGTTGCTTCCATAATTTAATTGGGATTAAGTGTTATTGATTACAAGGACAATGACTATCATTGTCACATAGTTATAGAGGTTTATAGTAGGATAGGTTATATTTTTCTCCTGTACCTATCGGATAGGTTTTACTTTTCCATTCCACTTATGGGGAGGGGAGTTTTTTGGGGTGTAGTCGCTTGTATGTAACACTTCCCGTATTTTTTTGATTGGCACAAGTTCCTGTTTTGCGTTGTATATCCCTTTTAAGTTGGAAAGGGGGATATTGCGAATTAGAATTGAGTAGTGCTATATGTACAAGATTCAAAGTCAAAACTTATTGTATAAAATGAAATAGGCAAAATTTGTTGGCAGTACATAAGGTGCAATTGCTTCAATAATGAGTGGTACTTTTTTCAACTTCGCCCTATTAGCATAAGTTATTGCCGAAAAAAGTCCTTTTACTTTCTCATCCTGTATGATTGTGAGCCAAATCGTTGAAATATAGACGTGAACAATATGTAAGGTGCTGTTTTTATGGCTGGAGCTATTTTCGTTTGGAAGTGTCCTTAAAGGTGTATATATTTGCTTATATCAGGATTCAGAGAGGAAAAAATTACTATCTGACCCTTTTAATTAGAAAATCGACATATCCATTTCTTGCAGATGGGAATAAAGCCGAAAGCAATGCGTTTCGGTTTTATTTTGTGGGTACTGTCTGATTTTCTTTCCTGATGTCCTTAGAAATATAGATTGACTTCAAGATTTTTGGGACTGTCTGATTTTTTATCCTGACCTACTTAATAATAAAGATTAAACCGATGGAATATCGGACACAGATTTTGAGATGTGGATATGTTATATTTTTTTATTCTATTCTATGGTCGAAACAATAAAAGTACCAGCTAATGTAAACTTTTTGAATGAATGGGCAGGTTTTGAACTGCCGAGAGGTATTGTAAACAAGGGGATAACAGGGTGTGGAGCTACCACCCTTGCCATTGAAGATGAACATAAGACTATCATTTGCAGTCCAAGAATCAACCTGATTAAAAACAAGTGCCAACAGCATAAAGGGACTTTGGCAGTCTATGGTGATGTGAGAAATGGAGATATTGAAGATTATTTGAGAAACAGCCCAAAGCCTAAACTTTTGGCAACGTATGATTCCATTCCACGATTGAACGGTCTTATAAAGGATAAGCCGGATTGGAGAGTAGTCGTAGATGAATATCAATATCTTCTAATAGATAGTGGATTCAAGTCAGAAACGGAAATAGCCTTATTAGAAACATTGAGAGATTTTTCGTATGTCACTTATATCTCTGCCACTCCTATTGCAGACAAATATATGCGGCAAATGGATTGGTTCAAGGATTTGCCTTACACTGTATTAGAATGGAGTAATGTAGAACAGAGGTTTGTCAAAAGGGTGCAATCGAAGAATCCGATAAACAATGCCATTGAAATAGTCAGGAACTATCAGAAAGGTATTTATCCGTTCATCCTTATAGATGGAGAAAAAATTGAATCGAAAGAGTGTGTTATCTTTTTGAACAGTGTTACCAACATTATAAATATCATCAGACAAACAGGGTTACAGACTGAGGATGTCAATATAGTAGTGGCTTCTACTATTGAAAATGAACAGCTTGTAAAGAAGTTAGGGCTGGATTATGGAATAGGTGTGATTCCATTAAAAGGAGAGCCGCACAAGAAATTCACGTTTTGTACTTCCACAGCTTTTGCAGGGTGTGACTTCTATTCCACTTGTGCATCAACTTTCGTTATAAGTGATAACAAGAAAGCCTACACTTCCATTGACATTGCTACGGAGTTGGCACAAATAGCTGGTCGGCAAAGGCTGGAATGCAATCCGTTCAGGAACACAACCACTTTCATTTATAATGTGGATGTGGGAGAAAGCAGGGATGATTCTTATAAGGCAGCTTTGGATGAAAAGTGGCAGAAATCTGTCAAGAATGCAAATTATAAGAATAACATAACGGATAAGGACTTAAAAGAGGAGTCTATTAAAGAAGTAATTGATTTTCAAAAACTTAATAAGTTTAGTAAGAGCTATGTTTTTTATGATGAAATGAATCAACAGTTTTCGGTTAATAAAATGGCTTATCTGAATGACTGTTTTTCTTATGATGTGCAGAAAGAGAACTATTTGGATGGTATCAAAGTCAGAAAGCAGTTGGAAGATAGCGGTTTTCATGTCAGTGGAAATGAGGTACATTCTGATTATGAGGAACAGTTGGAGTGCATCATCAGGAAAGAGAGCTTTGCCGATAGGATGAAACGCTATTGCGAGTATCGTAAGAATAAAGAAGCCTGTATGTTTGTATTGGTTGATGAGGTCATGGAACATCAATGTGAAGACTTGAAACTGTATTATGATTCGCTGGGTTATGAACGAATTAAGGCTCTTGGCTATAAGGAACTGAATCTTAAAAATGAAATGATGAACAGACGGGAAACCTATCATCTTTATAAGGAGTTCAGGGCTATCTTTCCTGTTGGAACAAGAATGCTTACTGATATGATAAAGCAGAAAATGGAAGAAGTGTATGCAAAATATGGAATCAGGCAAAAGGGAGTTGCAAGCCATTTGGAAAAACGGTTTGGAATTAGGATAAAGCCTGTAAAGATTCCGTTGGCAGACGGTAGCCGGAAAAGTGGCTATGAGTTTGTATAAAAATAGAGGGCAAACCGTGTAATGCGGAATGCCCTTTACTTTTTAAGGAACAGGTTGTTCAAAGAATATATTCTTCTTTAGTTTGTGAATCAGCGATTTACATAGATTGTTTTCATTATTCGCATTCTTCTTGATATGTACCTTTGTAAATATGGTTAGCAAGAGTATCAAATTAATCAGCTTTTCGATGGCAGGACAGGGCAATTTTATATTTGCATTGGTGTTTATTCCAATATTGACTTGCAGAGGATTGCATCTTTTGACAAGTGACACAAATTCGCCTAAGTCAAAATCCATGATAGGCTCTACCGTCACAAAAGTTTCAATGCCTAATTTTGCTATGGCATTCATGGCTTCCGCCCTGTCTTGTGGGAGTGGGGCATTGTTCATAATATCAGGATAATGACGGTTTGTTTCCAATGTGGTGCAAATTACGGCTTGCTTTCTTTCCACATCAAACAACGGGTGGCTGATGAATTGCAACAAGCGTTGTAGATTCTTTGTCTGAAACATAAAACGTGTCCTTTCTTGCTGTGCTTGTCGGGAGGTCTTAACAAGGCAAAAATCAAGAACTTCTTTTATCCATTCGTCTTTTACATTCTGTGCAAACATATCAGTACTGCTACCTACAAATATAAATTTGTTTATTCCAAAATCCCCTTGCAATTCATTTTCAACAAGCCTAACCGGCTGCGCATCAGGGTTGATTTTCTTCATGTAACAATAACTGCAATCATGGTAACACTTACCTTTTATCGGATTCCATGTATGAGTTACAAACTCGTACATATTCCCTTTCCTTTCATATAGTATCATGTGTTCAAATTTTTGTTACCGACAGCTTCAGGAATCCCCGTATAAGGGGATTCTCTGAAAGCCATATCCATTTGTAGGTTACGCTATTCTGCTTTCAATTAATCGGAATTGTTCAATCACTTTTTCTTCTATGAGATTGCCCTTGTCATTGTGCATGGCTTGACAGTCATTAGGTGTTATCCGGCTGAATATGTCAAAGGCTTTATCTTCTCCACCCTCATTGAATAAATCGGAAAACCTTTCGGACAAGTATCGTTTGGAAATGTCTTTGTCGGAGAACCCTTTATCCTTACAAAGTGCGATAAAACGGTTTCCACGCTCTATATTGTGGGCTGGAATAATTGGCTTCTTCACTTTGCCTCTGCCTTTCTCATTCTTGCCTTGACAGAGTAATGACAGGCTTGTCTTATTCATGGCTTTGGGATTGTTACAATAGATTATGTTCAATGTGCTTAGAGGATAGCCGTTGGGGTTATCGTCTGTCCTGATAAGCTCATTGTATTTATCAAGTAACTCATCTTGTTTTACATTGGCTGCACCACGAATATAATCATCCGTTTTCCACGGCATTTTAGTGATGTTTACGGCGGAGATATATTCCGCAATGGTTTCATTTTCTGCAAGCTCTATGAGTATGCCGGGAACTTGAAATGTACGCTCACCTTGTTTCTCACGTTCACAATTGAGCATAGAAGCGGCATAAACACGGTGTTGCCCGTCAATAATGAGATAATAGCCATTCGCATTGTCCTTGTTGATTTCATTGCCATTGATGTCAATAAGAACAATGTCCCCATTGGCAATAGCATCCTCAGCACGAAAGACCTGTACCATCTCTGCCTTGCGGTAGCCTTTGAGACCCATTTCAGCCAATAGTTTTTTGACGTTTGCAAAATTCACTTCACGGTTAATGCCCTTGGCGAAAGCCACCTTACGAGTTTCGTTATTTACTGAAACTTCGACTTGAAAATAATTTTCTTTCTTCATATTTCCAGTGTAATCAGGGATAAGTCAGCCACAACGTGTGGTCTGCTGTCTGATTTCAGGTGCAAAGGTACTACGGCTTCAAGGTTCAATTACAAGTAAGAAAAACACGCTTTTCTTACTCTAATGTAAAGCAAACACTGCTGGTAATGGCATATCCTTGTATCTTCTCATCAACAAGTCAAATGTCCCGTTATTAAAAGTTTCTGTATCCAATGGGCAGTCATTTTTTCCATGAGCAATTTCCCCTGTCAGCCAAAGAACGCTAAGAGAAAAAATCCTCTCCGCCTTTGTGTATTTACCTTTCTTTTCTTTCGTATATTTTATTGGGAGGTTGTCTAGCAGGGTCTTTATCAAGATATAATCTATTTCAAGTTTGTCAGGTTTGACGGTTTCAACACTGTTTAAGCCCTCAACATTTGAATTAAGGAAAACAGCAAACAAAGACTTTATGAATCTATCATTTTCAAATTTTATATGTTTCCTGCCAACACTTACATCAAGTTTCAGGTGTACATCAGGCTGTTTCTCAATCAAGCCGAACAGACGCTTTATCCTTTCTGTTACAAGTTCAACATCTCCATGTTCCCACCATCTTTTAAGTATATCCCATAAATAAACGATAAATTCAAAAGTCGGTTTTGGCTGTATGCCTAACTCCTTGATTGATTCCTGTATTTCTTTCAGTGAATAGAAATCTGTTTCTGACAACTTGCAGTATTCAAGCCTTTCCTGTCTAATTTCATAATAGTTTATGGCGGCTTGGGATGGGAACCATTCTTCACCATCAAAATCAGGATAGAGCAAAGCATATTTACGGATATATTGTAACCGTTCTTTTATGTCGGTACATTTTTCTGCCGGATATTTCTTTATCCAAGCATTAAATAATCTTTCTTCCTCCCATTCTGCATTTTCCTTGTAATCGCCAGGTAATGTAGGGAGTGGTTCTCGTTTTCTTAGAAAGTCGGATATTTCCATAAATGCTGTTTTGCTACAAAATTAAGAAATAATCCTGCCTATCGTTCTGATAAACAGGATTATTTTCATTAAAACAGTGATTTCATTGCTTCATCTATCTGCTCATTGTTAAAGTTGTCAAAGTAGATTTGCGTCACTCTTTCAGAACTATTTGCCAAACACATATCTCACCACCTTGTCATTAGCTTTATTCTCATTCACAAAATCACGCTCTATATAAATATCGGTCACTTTCATAGAATCGTCAATGTGGTTCAAAGCTGCATGAACTACATATTTATCAATGCCGACTTTGTTCAAGGCAATGGTAGCCCAACTATGCCGGGCAGCGTAATATTCCAAATCATCCACTTCTAATAAAGCACCAATCTCCTTAAGCCCATAGTTGATGGCTTTGTTGAAGCCTTTTTCATCTGCATAGTATTGATAGAAGTTGAATAACCGCTTACCTGTCTTGTCCTTGTACTTCTCTATTAAAGGCAAAATTATTTGAGGAACATCTACTACCATCTTCGCATTATCCAATCTGCGGTCTTTCGTTTTGGTTCTATAATAGGTGATAGTGTTATTCTTCATTTCTGTGGCATTATAAAGGTCTGCTGAATTGATTCCCATTAAACAGAATGAGAGAATAAAGCAATCTTTTGCCAAATTATAGCGGCAAGTGGCTTTATAGCCTTTCTTCATGTCTTTATAAGGCAGCTTCCATATCTTCTTTATGATGTCTGTGGATATGGCTCTCTTACGTGTAGCTTCCTGCTTGGGTATGGCAAAGTCCTCAAAAGGTGAGTGGGGTATCAGAATCAGGTTCTTGTCTTTTTTGTTGTACTTCTTTTTAGCTTCATTAAATAGTTTCTTTATGCTCACCAAATAAAGGGACAAAGAACGGTTAGAGGGAACACGCTTACCTTGTGCTATCAGCTTCTTAGTTCTTGCTTCACGCTCTTTGTTTAAAAACGCTTTGAAATTCTCCAAGAAATCAAGGGTTATCAGATTCACATCCAATTCTTCTTTACCAATGAAGCGGATTAGCGCATTAAGGCCAGAAGTGTAATTGGGTGCTCCTTTGATAGTGGTTGAGGCTATCCATTCACGGCTGAACTTTATGAAATCAATGGTTTGCTGCTTCTGATATTCTCCATCCAAATAATCCATTACTTCATCAAGAGTATAGTGGTTCAACTCAATTTGCAACTTAGCACATTTCTCCTGATAGGCATGAATAAGATTGTCTACTTGAAGTCTTACAGGTGAAGATGGTTTGATTTTCAAGTCTTTAGTTAAGTCTTTGTTGGTGACAAACAAACTCGTTGACAAACGCTTTACTTTCCGGTCAAGGGTAAACCGTAGCTTAACATTGTACGTTCCATCCAACTTCTGTTCTTGCTTCTTGATTTCTGCTTTGATAGTCAGCATCTTGCACATCTTTTAATTAGTCAACAATTAGTCAACAAATGATGTGAAAGGCACAGATAACTGTATGTTTAAGATTGCCACAGGAGCATAAAGAGGGCAAAAAGAAAAGCGTTAACTGCTTGATTTCGTGCAATTAACGCTTTGTTTTCGAGTGGACCAGCCAGGGCTTGAACCTGGGACCTCCAGATTATGAGTCTGTTGCTCTAACCAACTGAGCTACAAGTCCGACATTTCAGAAGAATTTGTTTGGAAATGCGTTGCAAAAGTAATGGTTTGAGTTGAAATCTGCAATATCTGGCTAGAAAAAAATGATAAAAAAAACTAATGGAACAGATGCTTGCAATATATGTTGTATTTTTGCCGTCATTAATAATTAATTATCAGACATATGTCACACAACACACAAGATTCTCGTTTTAAAGGGTTAACCGACCAGGAAGTTCTTCAAAATCGTCAAAAATATGGGATGAACCTGCTGACTCCTCCCAAACGTCCGTCAATCTGGAAACTATATCTGGAGAAGTTTCAGGATCCGGTTATCAAAGTGCTGCTCGTTGCAGCCGCTTTTTCTCTGTTGATTTCAATCATCGAGAGTGAATATGCAGAGACAATCGGTATATTCTTTGCTATTTTCTTAGCGACTGGTATCGGATTTTATTTTGAATATGATGCCAATAAGAAGTTTGATTTGCTGAACGCCGTGGGGGAGGAAACTCCGGTAATGGTGATTCGAAATGGAAAGGTGCATGAGATTCCTAAGAAAGATATTGTAGTAGGAGATGTAGTGATATTGAATACCGGCGATGAGATTCCGGCAGACGGGGTATTGCTGGAAGCGGTATCATTGCAAGTAAATGAATCAAGCCTGACCGGGGAATTGATGGTGAACAAAACAACGGATGAGGCTCATTTTGATGAGGAAGCTACTTATCCGTCCAATTCCGTAATGCGTGGAACGACAGTGACGGATGGTCACGGAGTAATGTGCGTAGAAAGAGTAGGAGATGCTACTGAAATTGGTAAGGTGGCTCGACAGGCTACAGAACAGAGTCAGGAACAGACTCCGTTGAATTTACAGTTGACCAAATTGGCCAATCTGATAGGGAAGGTGGGTTTTACAATTGCGACACTGACCTTCGTAATCTTTACAGCGAAAGATTTGTATGCGTATTTGAGCGTGACGGCGGTGACCGACTGGCATCAGTGGCTTGAAATAGCACGTATCGTGTTGAAGTATTTTATGATGGCTGTCACCTTGATTGTGGTAGCGGTACCGGAAGGATTGCCTATGAGTGTGACCTTGAGTTTGGCATTGAATATGCGTCGTATGCTGAAAACGAACAACCTGGTTCGTAAGATGCATGCATGCGAAACAATGGGAGCCATTACGGTGATTTGTACGGATAAGACAGGTACACTGACACAGAACCTGATGCAGGTGTATGATGCCAAGTTGGATGAAGCTCAGAAGGACCTGATAGCAGAGGGTATAGCAACTAACTCTACTGCTTTCCTGGAAGAGAAAGAGGGAGAAGGTAAGCCGTCTGGAGTAGGAAACCCCACGGAAGTGGCTCTCTTGCTTTGGTTGAATGAGCAGGGAATGGATTACATCTCATTGAGAAATCAGGCGAAGACGGTAAATCAGCTTACTTTCTCTACAGAAAGGAAGTATATGGCTACGCTGGTCGACTCTTCTGTCTTGAACACACGTGTGCTTTATGTGAAGGGGGCTCCTGAGATTGTGATGGGAAAATGTAACCTGGAAGAAAGCCGGGTTAAGCAATATAATGAACAGCTTTTGGCTTACCAGAATCAGGCTATGCGTACATTGGGAGTGGCTTATAAGGTAATTCCTGAAAATAGCAGTACGGATTGTGCGGAACTGGTGAAGGAAGGCGGATTGACATTCATGGGAATTTTTGCGATTAGTGACCCGATTCGTCCGGATGTACCTGATGCGGTGAAGAAATGCCAGTCGGCTGGTATCCGTGTGAAGATTGTAACGGGAGATACTCCGGGAACAGCAACTGAAATCGCACGACAAATCGGGCTGTGGACATCGGAAGATACGGAACGGAATCGCATTACCGGAGTGGAGTTTGCTGCCTTGAGCGATGAAGAAGCTTTGGAAAGAGTGGTCGATTTGAAGGTGATGAGCCGTGCACGTCCGATGGATAAGCAACGTCTGGTACAGTTGCTCCAGCAAAAAGGTGAAGTAGTAGCAGTGACTGGTGACGGAACAAATGACGCACCGGCATTGAATCATGCGCAGGTGGGTTTGTCAATGGGAACGGGTACTTCTGTAGCAAAAGAGGCCAGTGATATTACGTTGTTGGATGACTCTTTCCATAGCATTGCTACTGCAGTGATGTGGGGGCGCTCGTTATATAAGAATATTCAGCGCTTTATTGTGTTCCAGCTGACCATCAATGTGGTAGCTTTACTGAGCGTATTGCTGGGTGCCTTTTTAGGTACGGAACTTCCGCTGACGGTTACTCAAATGCTGTGGGTGAACCTGATTATGGATACGTTTGCAGCGATGGCGCTGGCGTCTATTGCACCGAGCATGGATGTGATGAATGAGAAACCCCGTAAGCGTACCGATTTTATCATATCTCCTGCCATGCGGAATAATATATTCGGTGTAGGAGCCGGATTCTTGATTGTGCTGATGGGGCTGCTGGCTTGCTTCAAGAATATGCCTGGTGGCATGGATGTGCATCATCTGACTGTCTTTTTTACGATTTTCGTCATGCTGCAGTTCTGGAACCTGTTTAATGCCAGCGTATTTGGTACGAATCATTCTATCTTTAAAGATGCCGGTCATGCGATGGGTATGTTAGGAGTGGCATTGATTATTCTGGTTGGCCAGTTCATTATTGTTACTTTTGGTGGCAAGGTCTTCCGTACAGAGCCTTTGCCTGCATTGGAATGGGCTTATATTATAGCCGGTACTTCTGTGGTACTTTGGATTGGCGAGATTTGGCGAGGAGTTAAACGGATGATGAAAAAATGAACCGGATTAAAAATATTATATTTGATTTAGGCGGTGTGCTTCTTGACTTGGATGTACACCGTTGTTTAGAGCGTTTGGAGAATATCGGGCTGCATGAAGTGCGTCAGTGGATGACCGGAACGAATGAAAAAGGGTTCTTTAAAGAATATGAGTGTGGCACATTGACCACGGAGCAGTTCCGGGACCGGATTCGCGAAGAGGTGGGTCGTGAACTTTCGGACGAGGAGATTGACCGGATATGGAACAGCATGTTAAAGGAAATTCCGGATTATAAGTTTGAATTATTGCTGAAGCTAAAGGAAAACTATAATTTATATTTGCTGAGCAATACGAATGACTTGCACTGGAAAGAGTGTGCAGGTAAGTTTACTTATAAAGGTATGCCGATGCTTGATTGCTTTACGCAGGTATTTCTTTCGTATCGGATGCATTTGGCAAAACCCGATGTGGAAATTTTTCAGACTGTGCTGAAAGAGGCAGGACTTAAAGCCGATGAAGTCTTGTTTATAGATGATTCTGAAGAGAATTGTCAGTCAGCTGCTAAGTTGGGAATCGGTGTGTGTCATTATGTACCAGGAGATAATCTGGAGGTACAGCTTCAAAAATTTATAGTGTAAGCAAATGAAAATAGTTACTGGCTCTACGGCCGCAAATCTTCCTGCATGTGTGGCAACCATAGGTTGTTTTGACGGTGTACATAGAGGACATCAGTACCTGATAGAGCAGGTGCATAATATTGCGAAGGCGAGAGGACTTGCTTCTTGCCTGATAACTTTTACTTCTCATCCTCGGCAGGTACTGGATACGGATTATCGTCCCCGGCTGCTGACATGCTTGTCTCAGAAAATAGAATGTTTTGAGCATTCTCCTATTGAATATTGTGTGTTACTTCCTTTTACGAAGGAACTTTCCTTGCTTTCTGCCCGTGAATTTATGAGGATTCTGCATGAGGTGTATAATGTGCAAGCCCTTTTTGTAGGATATGATCATCATTTTGGACATAATCAGTGGGAGGGGTTTGAGGAATACTGCCAATATGGAAAAGAATTAGGCATGCGTGTGATGCAGTCAAGAGCTTTGGTAGAGGATGGTACTTCTATTAGTTCTACGTTGATTCGTTCATGTCTGCTTGCAGGAGATATAAAGAACGCGAATGCTTATCTGGGTTACAGCTACTATTTAAGCGGAAGAGTGGTTGACGGTAAGAAGGTGGGGCGTACTTTGGGATTTCCTACAGCCAATATCCAGCCATTGTGTGCTGAAAAGCTTCTGCCGGCAGCGGGAGTGTATGCGGTTTATGTATATGTAGGGAAAGAACGTTACGCTGGGATGTTGAACATAGGAAGTTGCCCTACCGTGAACGAGAATGAACAGTCTGTGAGTGTGGAAGTCCATATATTAAATTTCCAGGGAGATATTTATCAGGAACTGATAAAAATTGAGTTTGTGGAATATCTGCGCCCGGAAGTGAAATTTGAAAGTGTGGAAAAGCTTACATGGCAGTTGCGGCAGGATAAAGAGGTGGTGAAAAATCTTTTGCACCAAAAGGGGTAAAGTTTTGGGCAGCATCTGATTTGTCTGTATCTTTGCAGCAAATTAGATAATTGAATTGAATGAAAACATTTGAAGAACTTGGCGTTTCACCGGAAATACGCAAGGCAATTGAGGAATTAGGGTATGAGAATCCTATGCCCGTGCAAGAAGAAGTAATACCGTATTTGTTGGGAAACGGCAATGATGTAGTGGCTCTGGCACAAACCGGAACCGGAAAAACAGCCGCATTTGGTCTGCCGCTGATTCAGAAAATTGATGTAAAAAATTGTGTACCACAGGCGTTGGTGCTTTGTCCGACACGTGAACTTTGCCTGCAAATAGCAGGTGACCTGACTGACTATTCGAAGTATATCACCGATTTAAAGATTCTTCCTGTGTATGGAGGTTCTTCCATAGATAGCCAGATTCGCAGTTTAAAGAGGGGAGTGCATATTATCGTAGCTACTCCCGGGCGCTTGATTGACTTGATGGAACGCAAGGTGGCTCAATTGGCTACAATCCGCGACGTGGTTATGGATGAAGCGGATGAGATGCTGAATATGGGTTTTACGGATAGTATCAATGCGATTCTTGAAAATATACCTCAAGACCGGAATACTTTGATGTTCTCTGCGACGATGAGTCCGGAAATTGCCCGTATTGCGAAGACTTATTTGCATGAGGCAAAAGAGATCACTGTCGGTACCAAGAATGAAGGAAGCAAGAACGTTAATCATGTGGCTTATATAGTACACGCAAAAGATAAATATCTGGCATTGAAACGTGTCGTTGATTTTTATCCTCAGATTTATGGTATCGTTTTTTGCCGTACGCGTAAGGAAACCCAGGAAATAGCCGATAAGCTTATACAAGATGGATATAATGCAGACTCGCTGCATGGCGAGTTAAGCCAGGCACAACGTGACTTGGTGATGCAGAAGTTCCGTCAACGTCACTTGCAGCTGCTGGTTGCAACGGATGTGGCTGCGAGAGGACTGGATGTGAATGACCTGACGCATGTAATTAACTACGGATTGCCGGATGATACTGAAAGTTATACGCATCGGAGCGGCCGTACGGGACGTGCCGGAAAGACGGGTATTTCCATTGCAATTATCAATTTGCGGGAGAAGGGCCGTATGAAGGAGATTGAGCACATCATCAAAAAGAAGTTTGAAGTTAGTGTGCTCCCATCCGGACAGGAAATTTGTCAGCAGCAGTTGATAAAGGTGATTGATGATATAGAGAAGGTGAAAGTAAATGAAGAGGAGATAGAGACCTTCTTACCTGGCATTTACCGAAAACTTGATTGGCTGGATAAGGAAGATTTGATTAAGCGCGTGGTTTCATTGGAGTTTAATCGTTTTCTGGATTATTATAAAAATGCTCCTGAAATTGAACAGCCTAAGGCTAATGAAAAGAAATCTGAGGCAAAGGAATCTCGTAAGGGGGATAAAGAGAAGGTGGGCCGTAAGGCTGAAAAAGGTTATACGCGTTTGTTCCTGAATTTAGGAAAAACAGACGGATTTTATACCAATCAGATTATAGACCTGGTAAACCGTAATCTGAGAAAGGAGCGTATTCAGATTGGCCGTATTGACTTGATGCAGAATTTCTCATTTTTTGAAGTGATTCAAGAACAGGCTCCACAAGTGCTAAAGGCTTTGAACAAAGTCGTATTGAGTGGGGGACGTAAAGTCTGTGTGGAGATTGCCGGTGAGAATACTGGGAAAAGTGATAAGAGCGGAAAGAAAAAGAAAGTGGCGGCTGAAAAGAAAGCGGATAAACCTTCAAAGGTAGAGAAAGCGAAAAAGCCGAGTCGGGAGGAAAGAGGATATACCAGTCCTCGCGGTCCTAAAAAGAAAGATGACTGGAAGCAGTTCTTTCAACAGGATATTCAACCGCTTCGAGGAGAAGAACCAGACTTCTCAGAAGAAGGTTGGGCTAAACGCAGCAAACGTAAAAAATAAATAAAAAGCCGGAAGGGAACTCTCTTCCGGCTTTTTATTTATTTGAAGATACCTTCTGTTGTCATTTGTATACGTTTGATACTTCCGTCTTTCTGGTAAAAAAGCGGGTCAATACAGATGGATCTTCTGAATCCGCAGCCATCAGTATTTATGCTTCCGTTATGGTAGATGAAGTAGGATTTCCCTTTAAAATCGATGATGGCCTGATGGTTGGTATTGGAGTTCCCGGCTATTTCATTGAGGATACCTTTATAGATCCAGGGCCCATTGATGTTCTTGCTCATGGCATAGCATATTTTTTCAGGGAATTCTGAGGCAAAAGACAGGTAGTACCAGTCTCCATGTTTGTGAACCCAAGGTGCTTCTGTGTATCTGGGAAGGTTGATGGGATGGATGGGGCCGTCCAGTTCTGTCATATTATTTTTTAGTTTTGCATAATAACATTGTGTGTTTCCCCAAAAAAGATAAGCTTGACCGTCATCGTCGATAAAGACCGTCGGGTCTATATCATCCCATGCAATGGAAGTGTATTGGGTCGTCATGTCGTTGGTAATCAGTGCACTGCCGCGTGCATCTTTAAAAGGTCCTATGGGGGAGTCGGATACGGCAACTCCAATTGACTTCCCGGGAATAGTGGCATGTTCGACGGTGACATACCAGTAGAATTTCCCGTTACGTTCAATTACCTGACTGGCCCACGCTTCTCCTTTTGCCCACTTGAAATCGGTAGCTTTCAACGTATAAGCATGTTCGGTGAAGGTTTTCATGTCTTTGGTAGAGAAAATGCACCATTCGTTCATCAGATAATATTGCTGAGGTGCGGGACATTCATCGTGGCCGGCATAAATATATACTGTGCCGTCGTGGACTAATGCGGCTGGGTCACCCAGATATTTATAGGAAACCACCGGGTTTTGAGTCGCTACAAATGTAGTATCTTTTTGTGCGGCTTGTAGGATAGATGAATGTGTGGTAAAAATGGTGAGGGCAATAACCCCCAGGTTAATGAATGGATTTTTCATGATATATTAAATTTGAAAATGATTTTGATGCAAAGATAGCTGTCGTATGAGTCGGGAGGGTGGACAAAAGTTTTTTTAGATTGGATTATGGGTATGTGGGTTAGAAAAAGAATTGGATTTATTAGTTTACTCCAACTTTTTTCCTACATTTGCCGTATAAATTCATTAAACAGTTTAATCATTATGGAAAACGAAAACAAAAATCAGCTTCAGATAGAATTAAAAGAAGAAGTGGCACAGGGAACTTATGCGAATCTTGCAATTATTACTCATTCAAGCTCTGAATTTATTCTTGATTTTGTACGTGTAATGCCGGGTTTGCCGAAAGCAGGTGTTCAATCTCGTATTGTGATGACTCCGGAACATGCAAAGCGTCTGATGTTTGCATTGCAGGACAATGTGACTAAGTATGAGCAGAATTTTGGTCAGATTCGGATGCCAGAACAACAGGCACAAGGCGGAAAAACATTTGTTCCACCGTTGAGTGATTTCAAAGGAGAAGCTTAAAAAAATATAAATAGAGGACTCAAGAGGCTCATTTCCCGTTTTTTTCGGGGAATGAGCTTTTTTCTTTTTAAAAACAGTTTGTCTATTAAAAAGTTATTTGTAATTTTGCAGCCCGAAATGTAGTATTTCGACAAGGATTGTAGAAACAATAAGAAACAAATATATAACAATTAAAAATCAAACAAAATGCCTACTATTCAACAGTTAGTAAGAAAAGGAAGAA
>ERZ780212.65-NODE-65-length-106275-cov-3.664508_pt1 | contig 106275 bp, 82 predicted proteins | sample MGYA00511364_ERZ780212 | MGnify/ENA primary metagenome ERZ780212 (study PRJEB29588, sample SAMEA2147991) | human gut metagenome | biome: human gut; feature: human-associated habitat; material: faeces | place: Denmark | collected 2008/2010 ... | reverse complement strand
ATTGCCAAGAACATGGTGGCAGCCGGCGTGGCTGACGAGATACTCATCCAACTGGCCTATGCGATAGGCATCGCCGAACCGGTCAGCATCTTCGTAGACACCTACGGCACATCAAAAGCCGGACTGACTGACGGAGAGATAGCCGCCAGGATACGCTCCCTCTTCGACCTGCGGCCTGCAGCCATCATTGAACGTTTCGGCCTCAAGAACCCCATCTACCTGCCGACAGCCTCCTACGGACACTTCGGACGCGACCCGTTCAGACGCAAAGTCGAACTCATTCGCGACGGCCGGAAAGTGGAAAAAGAACTCCAGTTCTTCGGTTGGGAGCTTCTTGACTCCGTAGACCGGATACGCAAGGAATTCGGCTTGTAACACCTTCTGTCATGGAAACGGCACAAGAACGGCGCAACAAAGTCCTCAACAGGCTTCAAGAACTGGGCATCAGCTACATAATGCACGAGCACCCGCCGCTTCCTACCATAGAGGAGGCGATGAAATACTGGAAGGACTTCGACTCCACACACTGCAAGAACCTGTTTTTCCGGAACCACAAAGGCAACCGGCACTATCTGGTCATACTCGAGTGCCACAAGCAGATGGACATACACGGACTGGAGCATCAACTGCATCAGGGCAAGCTGTCATTCGCATCAGAGCAGCGTATGGAAAAATACCTCGGTACGGTACCCGGTTCAGTATCACTCTTCGGACTTATCAATGACCCCGATCATCAAGTCAAGCTCTATCTGGACAAAGACCTGAGGCAGGCCGAAAAGGTCACATTCCACCCAAACGACAACACAGCCTCACTGGAAATTTCCCGTGACGATATGTACCGTTTTGTCCAGCTGTGGGGAGGTGAATGGGAAGAACTTTAAAAGTTGCAGGATATCGGCAGAGCACAAAAAAAGGCTGGGGACAAAACCTCAGCCTTTTGTATATTCAGGTGTGCCTTACTATTACATAATGATGCCGTTACCTTTCAGGCAGGAAACTACGGCCACTGCCACGAATACCAGGCAGATAATGGTGGCTACGATGTAGGATATCACTTTCAGACGGCTGATCCATATGTTGTTGTTCCAGCCGAGAGTGTGGAAAGCACTCCAGAAACCGTGGGTCAGGTGCATCCACAGAGCCACGAACCATACAACATATATCGCCGTCACCCATCCGCACTTGAATGTGTCAAGGAGAAGCTGATACGGATCAGCCAGATCCTCGTGAGCCACGCCCTGGAACTGCTGTAACTGCATATCCGCCCAGAAATGAGTCAGATGGAATGCCAGTATTCCGAGTACTACAATACCCAGCACCAGCATGTTCTTGGCCGCCCAGTTGTCGGCCTGGCTCTTGTTGGCCACCTTGTAGCGGTCATTGCCGCGGGCCTTGTAGTTGGTCCAGGACAGATATATGGCATAAATGATGTGGATAATGAATCCCGCTGCCAGAATAGGGACCATCACAGTAACTATTGGCAAGGACATGAAGTCACACCCGGCCCTGAAAGCATCACCGCTTATCAGGGAAAGACCGTTGATAGTCGCATGCAGGAGAAGGAAGATTATCAGGAACAATCCCGTTACACTCATTATAAATTTCTTCCCGATTGAAGAAGTAAAAATATTAGCCATTGCGTCGTGTTGTTTTTGTTTTCCGGGGCAAAGATAAGAAACAGTTTTGAATTTTCAACAAATTATCTCCACACATTACTACCTGCATACATAATACACTCGCTGACCACTAAAACGCGATTATCGAACGGACCAGACAGCCTCCAGTCTTGTCAAAACCCTCTATCCTGCCTGTCTGGGAATTGAGGAAATTGGCTCCTTGCTCAGGGATTTCCCAAAACTCTGAAGATGACCAGTACCACTCGTTCTGTACAAGTCTGTGCTCATCCACCCTGTTGAGCAGATCTATGTTCTCCCATATGCACCATATCTGGCTGCCGGCCGGTAAAAACCAGCCGCTGCTCATAGCAGGAGCCGGGACAGTCTGCTCGTAGTCAACTGCATGCCAGTATGCCGAGTATCCGTCCATATTGTCGTTGGGATCAAAACTTTCCAACGCATCCGTCGCCTCCTTCAGCTTCGTTGTATACAGATAACCGCTCCAGTCCGTATCAGAGGTATTTCCCGTGAAGTTGTCCCGGGCATTTCCGTCTTCATCCTGAGGATAACACCCCAAGATATCATACGGTCCCCACACACACCATTGATCCACAGCATCATGCAGCGCCACAGCATATCCGTGGCATTCTTTCATCCCGATACCGCTGCCACTGTAATCCGAGACATCGTTAGGATGATGCCCTACCCTGAAGACCAAAGCTATTGACTTCTGAGGGTCATATGTATCGCTCAATGTTCCGTCGCTGCAATAGTACTGTCCAAGTTCAACTGCAGTTGATGCCACATCACACGAAGCATACTGTCCTCCACAGACAACATAAATACTGGCATCGCCCTCTGCCAACACACTTACTAGACCTGTACTGTCAACTGTCGCGACACTTTCGTCCGAAGAACTCCACTCCAGTCCATCTCGCGAAGCGCCTGCCGGATACAGCGATGCATTCAGCTGAATTTTGTCCCCGACAAAAGCATATACCGAATACTTATCCAGCGAAACACTCTCTACGGCTGTCTTGACTGAATCGCCGGAGTTACAAGAAGACACCGCTGCCATCAAAAGGCATGTCGCCATTATCAAGAATCCTATCTTTCTCATAATCTCATATTTTAATGTGCATTAAAATGCCAGAATCGTACGGATACTGTTAACCTTGCTTTCTTTCCAGTTGGAACGGACAGTCATACTTTCCATATTAATACTCAGGACCATGTCCAAAGCCCATGAATCCTCGCTCGAAGAGTAATACCAGTCTACCGGAAGATCCGCCCCTGCCTTCGCAAGCAGATCCCGATTCTCTACTATCGCCCATGTCTGGCTTATTGCCGGCAAAAACCAGCCGCTGCTGTTCGCTGGCGAAGGATACGCCTCCTCATACTTCAGAGTATAATATATGACCGGGTAATGTGCCGCCGACTCAGGAGACGGACCTCCATTCGCCTCCGCCTCATCCTTTATGATCTGCGTGTACTTATATCCGCTCCAATCACAGTCCTTGAAGCCAGAATAATTATCCACAACTGATCCGTCCTCATTTACAGGATAACAGTGAAGATCTATTCCGCTCTCAGGTCCCCAATAGCAGTATTCTTCAGAAGCATTGACAAGAGCCATCACGTATCCGTTACAACGCGGTTTTCCGATGCCTGTCTCAGAATAATCGGAAAAATCATTCGGATTCTGCCCTACATAGAAGACTATTCCCAGCACATTCTTGTCCGGATCCAACTCCGTGGACCAGGTACCATCAGAATAATAAAAATCACCGACACTCGCCTGAGGCATGACGACCTCGATCTCCGCAGAACCGTATATATCACCGATGCTCGCGGTAATCACAGCCTTCCCGGCCTGCAATCCCGTCACCAATCCTTTCTCATCCACCGTGGCTACCGTCTCATCGGATGTCGACCATTCTATGGATTCATAATCAGCATTGTCAGGCATGACTGACGCCATCAGCTTTATCTGCTCTCCTACGACAACATCAGCCAATGACGGTGACACAGATATACTCTCTACAGGAATTCCATCCACCGTAACAGTACATTCTCCGACAGCTTCTCCACATGCCGCATATATCTTTATAGTCCCTACTCCCACTGCACTCAGAACTCCTTCACTGGAAACAATTGCCACTGTCGAATCCTCAGTACTCCACACTATCCGCTTGTCATCCGCATCCTCAGGCAGTACAGTCGCTTTCAGCTCATACGTATCACCTTTCACAACCAAGAGCTCAGACGGCTCCACCAGAACCTCATCAGCAGGCTTCGCAACAACATTCACACGGCATACTGCGACAACACCATCCACACTTGCGGAGACTGTCGTACTGCCGACCGCGATTCCTGACACTACACCATCCTCCGACACTGAAGCTATCCCACTGTCTGCCGATTCCCATACTATCTCCACATAATCCAAAGCATCCTCCGGCACTACTGACACTGTCAGCTGATATGTGCCGTCACGTACAATATTGATTTCTTTCTCACTGAAAGTGATCTGCGACACTTCCACACGTTCCTTTTCGGAGCAGCCCGATGCAAGTCCGGCCATCATGATAAAAAGCGCCGTACATTCAAGCAGCCAATAAAAATGATTTGTTTTTTTCATAAGAAATTTATTTAATGATTCGCGAACAAAAATACCTTTATTAAATTCAAAAAGCATTGTAGTACTACAATATTTTCTAATACGAATTTCAGAAAAATAATTACTACTTTTGGATTTCATACAAATATTAATACGATAGAACACATATACGCCATGGACCGCTTTTTTTTGAAAAAGATACAGAATCTAAGCACATATATTCCGAGTGACTCCACTATGGAACTGCTATTCGAATCAACTGAGGAAATAACACTGAGTCCCCGTGAAATACTGATTGGATACGGCATGACGGATCCCAGCCTGTACATCGTCAAAGACGGGCTGCTGCAGCTATTGTATTTCGACGGAGAGAAAGAAGTGACTTTCGGGTTTGCCTTTCCCGAGACCATACTCTGTTCCCCGCACTGCCTGTATATGCACCAACCGTCCCTCCTGCAGATCGAAGCATGCAAGATAAGCACATCCTTACTAAAGGTACGGGAAGAAAAACTTAACTTACTTTTAGAAAAGTCACACGATTTTGCACAGTGGATGTTCAACATAGCATTAGGACAGTTCTACTATTCTGAATTGAAAATGACTTCCATAAGCGGACATACCGAAGAAAAGTACAAGAACCTGCTCAAGATAAGACCAGACATAATAAATGCCGTCTCTGCCAACAGGCTTGCATCCTATTTAGGAGTCACTCCATCATGGTTTTGTAAATTAAGGAAAAAGATGCTGTATGAATAGGCCGGACAAAATAAAAGAGACTGGATACCCCGCACCATTTATCATTGCTGGGCCGTGCGGCGTGGAGAGCCGGGAGCAGATAATGGCGGCTGCCGAAGGTATCAGCAGGACCGGGGTCAGGATGCTGCGCGGAGGTCTGTGGAAACCCAGGACACACCCAGGCAGCTTTGAAGGAGTCGGAGAAGCCGGCGCTCAGTGGTTACGCGACGCGGGGAAGGCCACCGGCATGGAAACCGCTACAGAAGTGGCAAATGCCAAGCACGTGGAAGTCGTCCTGAAATACGGAATAGACGCCGTCTGGATCGGTGCCCGTACCACAGGCAATCCTTTTCTGGTACAGGAGATAGCCGATGCATTGAAAGGAACGGAGCTGCCTGTACTTGTCAAGAATCCGCTGGTTCCTGATCCGGAACTCTGGATAGGAGCCATAGAGCGTCTGGCCGCCGACGGAAGGCAGGTCTGCGCAGTGCACCGCGGCTTCTATTTCTACGGTGAGAGCCTGTACCGTAATGCCCCTTTCTGGCAGATCCCGGTGGAATTGAGAAGACGGATGCCGGAAATACCCATCCTCTGTGACCCCAGCCACATAGGAGGAGAACGCAGTCTGGTCAAAAGTCTGTCGCAGCAGGCTATGGCATTCGGATTCGACGGTCTGATGATAGAGGTACACCCGGACCCGGACAAGGCCCTGAGTGATGCCGCCCAGCAGATAACTCCGGCTGAACTGGCGGAGCTTATCGGCTCTTTGAAGATGCGCGGCAACACCACTCCAGGAGCGGAGACCGCGACTGCCCTGGACAGCCTTCGCAGCGATATAGACAGGATAGACTCTTCCCTGATAGACCTGCTGGCTGAACGCATGAAAGTATCCGAGGCCATCGGCAAGATCAAGGAAAAGAGCGGACTGACAGTCCTGCAGACCGGACGCTGGAACTCAGTTCTCAAGAAGGTATGCGCACTGGCAAAAGAAAAAGACCTCGATGAGTCTTTCATCACCGAAGTCTTCAATCTGATTCACCGCGCCTCCATGGAGCGGCAGATCAATAAATAACTATTTCGCAGAGTAAGTCAGCACTATATACGCGCAGTTGCTGTCAGGAGCAGCCTCTGTGGTAAACACTACGTCGGTTGTAGACGAGGACATTGTCGCCTCTATCCTGACCAGTCCCTTGACCATCCCCTCGCCCAGATAAGCCAGTTCCTCATCTGTCAGAGTGCCGGCACCGGCAAACTTGTTGGCCGCATTCAGATACTGTGAATCCTCCGTGCTTGCAATCACTTTCCTATTGGAAGTCCCTACATATTCTGTCTCAAGTGTCTTAAGGGCAAAATCGAACAGAGACGCCACATATCTGTAACCGTCCGTACGGTCTGCGGATGCAGCGAAGTTCTCGGATATCATCACCAGAGAGTCAGCCTGCGGTTCAAAAGTGTAAACCAGGTTGACCGACGGCATTATGGATGACACTCCCAGAATAGAGCTGTAGCCGGTCCCGATATACACGCCTTCATTTCCACTGGCCACCAGACCTGGCTCACGGTGCATAGTGACAGCGACCGAGTCTCCCCAGAAAGAAGTGCGGGCATCGCATTTGACCACCTCAAGTCTCCTCTCTGCTGACACAGTCTGCTCGGCCTTTCCTGCAGGAGCATCATTGAATATCATATACACTTCCAGCCTGACATCCATATTGCCTACAGCCGAAGGAGTATAATAGCACATATATGAGCCGCGCCCGTTCTCGAAGTCGTAATGCGTGAAATCCTGCAGCACCTGATTGCCGTTGACTGTCCATATCGGCTGTATCAGATACAGACTGCCGTGCATCGGGATTGTATCCTCAACGGTAAGTACTATCTGCTGTCCCAGACCTATCTTCTCCTGATTGACGTGAATCGTACTGAGCTGAGGAGCTGACGGGCCCGGATTGCCCTTTTCACAGCTCTGCACAGCCAGAAACGCCAGCACCGCACAGCCTGCAATAATCAGAACTCTCCTCATAACCGTACCTTTAAACTGTCATAATCTCTTTTTCCTTGTTGGCAAGGATGGTGTCGATCTTCTTGTTGAAGTTGTCCACCTCCTTCTGCACGTCATTCTCGGCGTCCTTGACCATATCCTCAGACAAACCGTCCTTCTGAGCCTTCTTCAACTGGTCGTTGGCCTCCTTACGGGCATTGCGCACGGATACCTTAGCCGACTCGCCGGCTGCCTTGGATTTCTTGACCAGCTCCTTGCGGCGGTCCTCAGTGAGGGGCGGGACATTGATGCGGATGTGCTCGCCGTTGTTCTGGGGCGTGAAACCGAGGTTGGCGTCCATGATGGCCTTCTCGATCTTCGGAATCATGTTCTTCTCCCAGGGCTGGATAAGCATCGTGCGGGCATCGGGCACGGTGATGCTGGCCACCTGAGGCACGGGAGTGGGATTGCCGTAGTAATCCACCATGACGCTGTTGAACACAGCGGGATTGGCCTTGCCGGCCCTGTAGGTCTTGAGGTCTTCTTCCAAAAAGTTGACGGCCTCGGCCATCTTTTTCACTGCCGCAGCAATGATGTCTTTTGCATTGTCTGCCATAATATTCTGTTTTAGTTGTTATTTCGTTTGTTTTCCTGTCTACCTGCGCACCAACGTACCTACTTTCTCTCCGGAAAGCAGTTTCTGCAGGTTACCCTCCCGATTCATGTCAAAGACGATGATAGGCATATTGTTGTCATTGCAAAGTGCAAATGCGGTGCTGTCCATCACCTTCAGTCCGTCCAAGAGGGCCTTGTCAAATGTCAGTTCGTCATATCTCACAGCCGTCGGGTCTTTTTCCGGATCAGCGGTATAGACTCCGTCCACCCTGGTACCCTTCAGCAGAGCGTCAGCACCGATCTCGCAGGCCCTGAGAGCCGCCGCAGAGTCAGTGGTGAAGAACGGGTTGCCGGTGCCTCCGGCGATGAGTGCAACCGCACCGCGCTCCATGGCCGCCACGGCATTGTCCCTAGTATAATATTCCGCAATGGGCTTCATCGGAGTAGAGGTAAATACCTCAGCATCCACTCCGGCACTGCGGATTGCCATCGCCAGACCGAGACTGTTGATCACCGTAGCGAGCATCCCCATACGGTCGCCGCCCACACGGTCGAAGCCCTTGCCGGCCCCGGAAAGTCCTCTGAAAATGTTGCCGCCGCCCACTACGATGGCGACCTGCACTCCGTTCATGACCGCAGCGGCCACCTCCGCGGCATAGCGGGCCAGCATCCCTTCATCGATGCCGCGTCCCTCATGTCCTCCGAGGCTCTCCCCGCTGAGCTTCAGCAATACCCTTTTATACTTCATATTATCCGTAATTTCCATTTAACTTCCGTTTATCCTGCAAATTTACGGAAAATTTCCTTTCAATCTCGCGTCCCTCCTGCTTTTCACCCACCGCCGCATCAAATTTAACTTCCTTTCACGATGAATCAGCAGTATCCGGACACCTTGCACCTTGCCATATCTGTCTCCACTACTTCCTTCCATTTTCTTCTTCAGTTCTCTTCTCCCACTCCTTTCTCTCATTCTATCCTTTCGTTTTCTCCTTGCGTTTTCTCCTTCCGTTTTCTTCTTCCGTTCGTTCTCTCTTTCCGTTCTCTCTCATTCATTCTTCTTTCTTCCATTCCTCTCTTTCATCTTCCATACCGTCTTCCATTCTGTCTTCCATTCCAGTCTGTTTCCTATAAATCCGACAAACACACTGAAAACAAGAATCCTACAACGATATGCCTCCTACAGACTGAGGGGTATTCTACCCTATTTTCCACCTACCCCCCTGTGTCTGTTTTCCGAACCTCCGCAGAACACTCTGAAAACAAGAGCCATACCGGATTCCCTCTCCTACAGACTGCAGGAGGAGGCCATCAGTCTGTAAAGCAGCACCTCGCTTCAAAGCACTGAAAAACACGCCGTTGTGCAAAACCGAGGATTACAGACTGGAGAGAGTACAGGTACAACAACAACACAGGTTTGTCATCCGGCCTACAGCAAGCTCCGAAAGGGTCTTAAGTTGCGTCCCTCCCGCTTTTCACGTGCAGCCGCGCCAAATTTCCAAGCTGAGCTTTTAACAAACTGTCAATCAGGCATGTTTAAAAACGGCATCAGGTCATTTTTCCTCAGCGAGAAGGGCGTCCACGTCGGCCTTGATGGGAGTGCCGGTGGCGTAGTCCCAGAGGGTGACGGAGCGGATATTGTAGTAGTAGTACCAGTAGTAATAGAGCTGCTGAACATAGTCCTGGCGGGCGAGGTCCTTGGCGTCGCGGGCGTCGTTGAGCTCGAGGACGCTCATGCGGCCGATCAGGAAGGACTCGACGGAGGCCTGGTAGCGGGCATAGGCCACGCGGTCGGACTCACGGGCAAGCTCCAGCTGGCCGGCCTGGTTGTTGAACTGTTCGGTGAGCAGGAAGATGTTCTGGTTGAAGTCCAGTTCCTCCTGCCGGAGCTGGGAGCGGACCACGTCGCGGTTGCTCTCGGCCACCTTGACCTGCCCCTTGCGCTTGCCCCAGTCCAGGATAGGTATCGACAGTCCGATAGACACAACCTCCTGGTCGCGGATGTCGTTGTAGGCCATGGCCAGCTCGCGGTTCACTCCGGAGTAGCCGACGGTCACGTTCAGGTCCACCTGGTACCGCTGGCCCTTGGCTGTGGCCACATCGTAGTCGGCCTCGAGTTTGCGGCGCAGGATATTCTGGGCAAATGAACTGTTGGCCAGGGCCCGGCTCAACACATCCTGGTAGTCGAGTTCCGGCAGCGGAATGGATTCGGGCAGCACGGCCACGATGGTGTCCTGCTCGGAGAGGCCGAGGAAGGCCCTAAGGTTGAACATGGCACCGTTCAGGTTGCTGCGTCGCTCGGTCACATCGGCTTTGGCCTGCAGGGCGGAGAGGCTCAACTGCATCAGTTCGGTCTCGGATATCTGGCCGATCTTACGGCGTTCCTGGGCGATGGAATAGAGCTTGTCGGCGTTCTCCAGGTTCTGTTCGGCTATCTTGAGGTTCTCCACGGCAAGGATATAGTTGAAGAAATAGGTTATCGTATTCATCTTGACCTCCTCCATGTCCTCGGAGTAGGCGGCGCGGGACTCGGCATAGCGCACCGGCTCGATCTTCTTGTCCCAGCGGAACGTATTCACCGAGAACAGAGGTTGGGTAAGGGTCAGGGCCACGGGGACGGACATAAATTCGTTGTAGGCTCCCGTACCCAGCTGGCGCGTCATGTCCAGGCCGGTACTCAGCGAGACAGTACCTCCGGTAAACGGAATGTTCTGGGTCACGGACAGCTCGCCGGAGAGTCCAAGCCAGTTGCTGCGCACATAGCCGTAGGAACCGTCGGCATTCTGATAGGAATTGTAGTTGTTGTTGAATGTCGGGAGTGTACCGTTGAAGACCAGCTCCGGCAGCCGCTCCGCCTTGTAGGTCCGGAACTGCCAGTACGCGCTCTTGAGCTGGTTCAGTGCCACCGCAGCATCCACCGACTGCCCGCATGCCAGGTCCATCGCCCCCTCGAGGGTCAGTTCCATCACACCGCCCTCCTGTTTCCCATCCGGTACATCGCCCATTTCCGACAGGACGCTCTCGCCGGCATCCTGCGCCGCCAGTCTCTGCTGTCCCGGCACCGCTGCCAGCAGCACCGCGATAATCATTACCGTTCCCCGAAAAATACGTTTCATTTTATTCGCACTTTAACATTTTCATTACTATTCAAATATCTACTCTTCCCTGAGCGTTTCCGAGGGGCGCATCCGCGAGACCTTCCACACGGAGACGAGGGCCGCCAAGGCATTGACCGCAAACACTACCGCGGCCACGACAAGAGTCACCATCAGCGCGGAAAGAAAAGGAGAGGTCAGCATCGGCCACGGGGCTAATGTCTCAGCTGCCGGATAGACTCCGAAATATGTAGCTCCGGAAGTGGCCGCCTCCCGTCCCAACACCAGGTTTATATTGAATACCAGCACAATCCCGATGCCGACAGCTATGGAGGTAGAACTGAGAGAATGAGCGACTGCACTCAGACGCAACCTCGCAGGAGTGGCACCCATCGCCTGACGGACTCCGTACTCGTCCCGGCTTTTCCGGGAACTCAGCAGCCAGAACGAGAACGATCCCAATACGATATTGAGGACGAGATATATCAGGCCGACATTGCGGAAAGTGACATCAACATTGTTCTTCAGTTTATTCTCCAAAGGATAAGCGGCAGCGGTCCTGAGGTTGCCGAACGGGCCCTGTGATGACAGTCTGCGGTTAAGTTCCGGGATAAATGAATCCATATCGGCCTCCTCCGACAGCCGGATCACCCAATTGGCCACGCCGCCGGACAGTTCCTGAAAGTCCACGGCTGCGACATTGGTTATCAACACAGGAGTCGGAACTCCCGACTTCTCCCGGACTTTCTGACGGGGAATTACCCCGGCGATGATATTGCGCCCGTTCTCCGTTGACTCAAAGGATTTTCCCAGCGGACTCTCTCCCGGGAAAAGGAACTCCGCAAGATCCTCAGAGACCACGACCGCACCCACCGCATCCTCAGCGAGGAAAGGATTGTTCTCGGGCAGCACCCAGCTGTATCCGAACACTTCCATAAAATCGGTACCGGCGACCCTGTACATCATACTGCACTCCATAAAGTGAGTGGAGTCGCGGAACACTCTGCCGTACTTGCTGTTGTTGATTCCAGGGAAAAACGGACCGCAAGGAGCGGCATACTCCACCCAATTGACCGAGGACAGGAAATCGCCTATACGCCGGAAATCCTCAGTCATCCGCTCCCGGGCCGATGCCTCCGGCCTGTAATCCGGATCGTATTCCGGCAGCACCTCCACCGGTACCGTCACCACACCCTCATAGTCCCATCCCATAGGAACGGACACACGCCTGACCAGCTTCATAATCTCCGGGTCAGCCAGAAACCAGCCGAGCACAAACACCAGCACAGTCTCGACAATCAACCATACCCCGCTTCTTATCTTTTTCTGAGTCTTCATAATCCTATTATTTTTTCTCGTTCAACGAATCAGTCACACTGTACTTCAGGACTTTCCTCATGGGAACCCACGAAGAAAGCAGATTAAGGAGAAGCACACAGACAAACACTGTCACATAGAGCTCCGGGCGTAAAAACACATCTGCCGGAAAGACCAGGTCAGCCTGCATCTCCACGGTATCGTAGCCGGCTTTGCTCTGTTCCAAGACCTTGGACAGAAGTCCTAGAAGTCCTCTGGCGCATACCACTCCAAACAGGCCACCGATAAGCGTCAGCATGCAATTTTCCCAGAACACCTGCCGTACTATAGTTCCCGAGGGTGCACCATAAGCTTTGCGCACCCCGAACTCCTCTACCCTCTCCTCCATACTAGACGCCACCATGCCGCTCAGATTGACAGCCGGGACAATCATCAACAGCAGTACCAGTACAACTACTGCCGAAAAGACCACACCCACAGACACACCTGCCGAAGATGCCCTGATGTAAGACAGCGGCTCAATGTCAGAGGAGATATACAGCCCCTCCGCTTTACCGTAAGCACCGTTGTATCTAGCCGCCACTTCCCTCACACCGTCCCGTACCGCATCGAAATCCCTGCGACTACCGACCAGGATGTTCAGAAATCCAGATCCTAACCACGGCTGGTCCTCAGCACTGTAATATCTGGATATGTAAAGCTGATGCGGCAACCACACCTCCGCATCCGTCAACATTGCCGTAATGGGTACATCCCGGACCACCCCGCATATACTGAGCGGCATACCACCGTACATAACTTTCTGTCCCACAGCCTCATCCGACCCGAAGCACCTGCGTGCGAAAGTCTCGGAGACCACTGCCTCCACATGAGCGGGATTCCACTCCCCTGGGACACGACCACTGTGGAACTCAAACTGGAACACATCCCAGAATCCCTCATCCACATACATCACAGGAGCATTGAGGATATTGCCGTCCGGGGATGTAAGACCTATTGAACCGCTCCTAAAAGGGGCTATGGTATACGATATATTCTCCACACCAGGAATATCCGCCTCCTTTATCAGCTTGGCCAGTCGCATGCTGACCATACTCCCCAACTGCGGATCTCCTTCCGCATTCTCAAATTTCACATTAGACAGAATCAGCATGCGGTGACGGTGGTTCTCGGGATAGATTCCGGATGTCATCATCAGGACATACATCAGGAATGCCATGACAAAGGCCATCGACAGGGCCACACCGGTGATGTATATCAGGCTGTAACGCTTGTCCTTCAAGATTATCTGCCAACTCTGGCGAATGTATACTGGGAGTTTCATCTGTTTTCTAATTTATGGTAATGGTCTATATGCTTCTATACATCTGTCCTGACCCGGGCTTCCACACCGGCAGTAAATACAAGTTTCACTGCCGGTGCCGCTATCCGATGATACGGCCGTCGAGCATACGGACGATGCGGTCGGTCTGCTTGGCCTGGGACTCGTTGTGGGTCACCATCAGGATGGTCTTGCCGCGCTGCTTGTTGACCTCGTGCAGGAGCTCCATGACCTCGGCTCCCATCTTGGAGTCCAGGTTACCGGTGGGCTCGTCCGCAAGGATGATCGAGGGGTCTCCGACAAGGGCACGGGCGATGGCAACTCTCTGGCACTGACCTCCGGAAAGCTGTGAGGGGAAATGCTTCACCCTGTGGCTCAGTCCCACGGCCTCGATCATCTTCATGGCCCTTTCCTTGCGCTCGGTCGCTCCCATCTTGCGGTAAAGCAGAGGCATCTGCACGTTGTCCAGGACGTTGAGCGAGGGAATCAGGTGGAAGCTCTGGAATACAAAGCCTAACTCTGTGTTGCGGAAGCGGGCGGCCTCCCGGGCGTTGAGTCCGGAAACGGCCTTGCCGTGCAGCTCCACGGTGCCGGAAGAAGGCTCGTCGAGCAGGCCTGCGATGTTGAGCAGGGTGGACTTTCCGCAGCCGGAAGGCCCCATGATACTTACAAACTCCCCGTCGCGCACTTCGAGGTTGATGTTGTCGAGAGCCATGGTCTCGATCTCGGAGGTTCTGTAGATTTTGGAAATTTCGATAAGCTTGATCATGATTTTAAATTTTTATGTGTTTTTAAATATTTTCAAAAATTCAACATTTTACTCGTCCTTCAGGACCTCCGCCGGCGATTCCCTCATGGCGCCCGCAACGGGGACAATGGTCGAGAGGGTCACCACCGCAAGCATCACGGCCGCAGCAATACCGGAAACGGCAAGGAAGTGCCGTACGGGGTCGAAAAGCACGGACAGCCGCTCCCTGGTCAGATCCAGGATATATCCGTCATAAAGAGCGGACGCACAGAAGTTCACCTTGCCTATGAGCAGGATATTCAGGACTATCACCAGGCCCAGCAGCATAGCCAGTAACCAGAGCATCCATACCTCGGCGAGCTGCTGCATCACCAGGATGCCCCGGGATCCGCCCATGGCCCGCCGTACGCCTATCTCGCCGCGTCTCTCACGGGTACGCAGCCATGTGAAGGAAGCCACACCGATGAGGACGCACAGCAGCACGAAGACCAGAAGGGCCTGCCAGATAAAGGTATCGGCCATAGTATCCTTCAGCCGCCTCTCCATGGGAAAAACCGACCCGGTGCGGTAGTTGCCGAAGACCAGGTCCTCCCGCCATGTCATCTTGGCCTTGTGGATAAACTCCTCCTCATCCACCCCCGGAGCAAGACGGAAGCACCAGAGCGCATCGATATTGTCCTCCTCGCGGACAATGTCCGGGGTAGTGAAAAATATCATCGGCCTGTATTCCTTGTCCTTCTCTACCTTTACGGGAGCAATGACTCCGGCTATGGTCCATCCGTACTGACTCTGGTCGCTGTAGCGGCCCAGACGTCTGCCAACGGGATTCTCCCCGGGAAACAGGGTCTCAGCCACGTCCTCGGTAATGATGACCGTCCCGGGCACATCCTCTATAGGGGCACCCTCAGGCCATATCTGACGATAGCCCATCATCTTCAGATCCTCACCCCCGGCCTCACGCAGATGGTAGGCATACGGCAGATATTCGCCGGTAACACTGTCCAGTTCCATACCATGATTGTAATTGGAAAGAGACAGTCCCGGCATAGTACTTCCCACTGCCGCAGCATACTCTATCTCAGGCATATCCCTTAGAGCCTGGCCTATGCGGTGAAAATCCGCCGAACGCCGCTCCCGGGAATCCATCTCAGGACGGTAACCCGTCTGGCCGTCATGAAGCCGCCTTATCTCCACTGCGTACACCCCACGGGCATCGTAACCATCCGGCTGGGACTTCCTGTAGGCATTGGGCCATATAGCATTGACCAGAAACCAAGAGGCCGCGGCGATGAGAGTCATCTCGATGAACAGCCACGCATTGCCGCGGCGGTAGTACCATAGCTGTTTCAGTATCTGTTTAAACATATCGGATTCACTTTACAGAGTTCAACGATTCAGTGATAGGTCGACGCATCACCTTCATGGCCGGCAACAGAGCCGACACAAGATTGAGAACCAACACGATGGCCAATAGCAGAAGATAAAGTCTCAGTTTGAAGAAGTCCCTTACCGAGAATACAGCCGCATCGATTTCCTCCATTGAGAACACCATCCCCAGAACCTCAGTAGGCAGCATCCCGTTGAACTGCTCTGAGAACACGCCTAAAAGCACATACGAAAGGAGCAGTCCGAGCACGCCCCCGAGCAGAGTCAGCAACAGGTTCTCGCCCGTAATCTGCTGCAGCACGTCCCCGCGCCAGGCACCGAAGGACTTGCGCACCCCGAACTCGCCCATGCGGGCCTCCATGCGGGAGCTGACCATGCCGGAGAGATTGATCATCGGTATGAGCAGGATGAACAGCATCACCCCTATTCCTATCCATGTAAATGATGCGGAGGTCAGCCCGCTCCAGATGAAAGAATTCTCCCTTACGGTCGGGATACCCTTGTAGCAGGACAGCTTGTACTCGACATCGGCGCTGCTGTTGTATATCTCCAGCCGGTCCTCTATCGTCTGCCGTATAGAGGCGAAATCGCTCCGGTCCTCAGCCAGCAGCACAGCAAAATAGTCCCCCAGCATACTCTCGCGGCCCAGCCATTCGAACGATGAGGCAGCCCGCGCCTCCTTGTCCAAGTCCGGAATCCACAACTGGGCGAAAGCTATCGATGCCGTCTGAGGCACGTCCCGCACCACTCCGCACACCCGGAATTCCCTGTCCTTGAAGAAAAGCCTCTCCCCCGCGATGTCACTGCGGCCATAGAGAAGCCTGGCCAGGGACTCGCAGACCACTGCCTCGGGAGCCGCCTGATTGAGACTGAGCTCCGTCAGGGCATGTCCGTCTACAAAGTCCATTCTGAAAACCGTCCAAAAAGCCTCATCCACCACTCCGGCCACCGTTCCTAACGCCTCGCCCCTGTCATTGGCCACCGTCACATCCTCGTATGTAATGGCCGACACCGCCTGCACTCCCTCAATGGGATCCTGCAAGAGGAAACGGTCGATAAAATTCAAACTCAGCATAGCCGATGTACTGCCGCCCCCATCCTTGCTCTCCTCCAATGCCGGAATTATAAGCATCCGGTCTCTGTGTACCTCCGGATAGGAGTTGTCGAAGTGCATCGACTGCACCGTCAGGTAAGCCATCACCAGTGCCAGCGAGAAGCCCGTACCGATGATATAGACCGCACTGTACACCCTTGACTTGCGCAGGTCGTACCACGCCTCTTTTATATACATTCCAAGTTTCATATAACAACGATTTTATCTTTTCCTCTTGGCCGGCTTGATCCTGAGCTCCGGCTGCTTCGCATAGTCGGACATATCCGAGATGACCACCTGCTCGCCCGGCTCTATGCCGGAGACGACCTCCACATAGTCGTAGTTGGCCTCGCCGAGGGCCACACGGCGGCGGACCAGACGGTCGCCCTCACGTACAAAGAGATCGTAGTTGCCGGCCCCTTTATAGTACGTACCGGAAGGCAAGCGGAGCACATTCTCACGCCAGGCATAGACCACGTAGATATCGCATTTGAGCCCGGAGCGCAGAACCGGAGCCGACTCATCGTCAAGCTGCACCGAGAACGATATCAGGCCGTCTGTGGACAGAGGCGAGATGCCCGATACGACTCCGGCAAGCGTATCCCGTCCGGCCAGCACGGTCGTCCGGTACCCCTCGGCTATCCTGCCGGCCTGCATGTCCCCCAGCTCGCCCTCCACCTTGAAGCGGGTCAGATCGGCAAGCATGGCTATCTTGCTGCCCTCGGAGACCTGGGCGCCTATCTCATCCGCGATATAAGTCAGGGTAGCCGCATACGGAGCTCTGATACCGGCGTCGTAAAGCCGGCGGCGGCTCTGTTCCATATTCTTACGGAAAATGGAAAGTTCCAGTTCTGCCACCGCCTCGTCGGCTGCTGACAACTCCCTCTGGTTTTCCAGTTTCTGCCGGTTCTCATCCAGTTCCATACTGGCCACCGTATAGGCCAGCTCCGCCTCCCTGACCTTATCGGGAGTGCCTGCTCCCAGAGAGTCCAGATACCGCTCATTGCGTAAGGCGGCTTCTTTCCGGTCCAGTTCCATCTCCTGGATCTTTATCCTCATCTCCATCTCTGAAAGCTGATTGCGGTTAGAAATCCGCATCTGGTCAAGTCTCAGGATCTTCATCTGCTCCTCGTCCTCCAGTTTGTCGTATTCGGCCTGCGCTGCTGCAAGGTCCAGTTTCAGAAGCGGTTCTCCTGCCTGCACCACATCTCCCGCACGCTTGAAGACCTCCAGCACCCGGGACGATATCGGAGCGTTGATGGTCTCCTCATAGCCTGGCACGACCTTGCCCGTAGCCGATACGGCAAAATTTATCGAGCCTACGTCCGCCGCCGCCAATTTCAGGCTGCTTTCACGCACCGACGGCTGTATCAGCACAGCCAAAAGCACCACTGTCAGCACCGCGGCCGCCACTCCCGCGCTCCAGCGGATGATGACCTTGCGGCGGTCCTGCCATTTCTCCTTTGTAGTAAGTTTCCTGTCCATCGCTATTATGCTGTTTATTCTCTTTACAATCCTTTCTGTCCAATCCTCCTCCTTGCCGGATAAGGAAGGAGGAGGGACAGCTTTTCAACTATATTAACTTTAAAAAATCATTCATATCCAAGGTCATAGACAGGCTGTACGCATCCCGTCCGCTCAGGCATCAACAACCGCCGTGCCACAACATTAATACGCTAATTTTCAACGCATTGTCCACCTTAACAAATGCACGGAAGCGAACACATGTCCGTTTTCGGACACCCCGCTGCGGACAGAATGCTGGTACAAAGAAACGAGGCCCATTTCCAGAAAAGTTCGGAATAAAACTACTGAAAAGTTAGGAGTGAACTTGCCGAAAAGTTCGGAATACACTATTTTTTGCACTTAAATTTAGAGTCTGTGATGCGCTCTTACAAAAAAAATTGAGAACGAGCGGTGCCGTACTGATAACCGGGCCCAAATGGTGCGGTAAAACATGGACAGCTTTGAATGCCGCTGAAAGTGTAATATACATGCAGGACCCTGACAAAAAAGCGTCCTACCTGAAACTGGCACAAACAGCCCCATCCCTGCTTCTGCGAGGAGACAGACCGAGGCTTATTGACGAATGGCAGACAGCGGCAGTTCTTTGGGACGCAGTAAGATACGCTGTAGACCAAAGTCCTGTAAAAGGGCAGTTCATTCTTACCGGCAGCGTGACGGCCGATGAGGACGAGGTAGAGCACACTGGGACAGGCAGAATATCCCGTCTCAGAATGCGTCCCATGAGCCTGTTTGAAAGTGGAGAATCCAACGGCACGGTTTCATTGAAAAGTTTATTTGAAGGAAATACCGAAATCGGGGCTGCCAGCAGCCTTTCCGTAGAGGATATCGCCTATGTCATCTGCCGCGGAGGCTGGCCGGCAGCCTTAAACATGGAGAGAGACGATGCTTTAGAGGTAGTTTTCAACTACTACGATGCTATAGCCGAAAGAGATGCTTCGACAGTAGACAAGTCTCAAAAAGATCCTGACAGGGTCCGGAGTATTATGAGGTCACTTGCCCGCAACATATCCACCATGACAACTGACAGAACCATCATAGCAGACGTAAAAGCCAACGATGTATCCATGACAGACAAAACTCTCGGAATTTATTTGAGAGCACTGCGTAAATTGTTTGTCATAGAGGACATAAAAGCCTGGCAGCCTTCACTGCGGTCGAAGACAGGCATCCGGACATCCGTCAAACGTCAGTTCACAGACCCGTCCATCGCTGTCGCCGCATTGGGAGCAAGCCCGGAGGCAATCATCGAGGATTTCAATTATTTTGGTTTCCTTTTCGAGTCCCTATGTACCCGCGACCTCAGAGTATATTCAGAAACTCTACGCGGCAGTATAAGGCACTACCACGATAACAACAATCTTGAGGCAGACCTCATAATAAGCCTGGACAATGGAAAATGGGCAGCGGTTGAGGTAAAACTCGGCATCTTTCCTAATGGTCCTGACAGGCGGAGAATTTGCCTACCGACGCAATGATGGTGTCTATGTTGTCCCCCTGGGGTGCCTGAAAGACTGAAATCACACACTGCACATTCCTTAAGACTGCAGCTCGCGGACAATGGAATCGCGGATCATGCTGCTTTCTCTTTACGGCTATTCGTCTCTGAGGGCCTCGACGGGCGGCCGGCGGAGCGCTCCGGCTGCGGGAATGAGGATTGCCACGGTCACCGCCAGCAGCATGATTCCCAAGACAATACCCTCCACCGCGAGGAAGTGCGCCACGGGATCGAAGAGCAGAGGGAAGTCAGCGGCATTGAGGGGCAGACTGCCTGTAAAATTCTGCGGGGCCGTAATGTCTATCTTGCCGATAAGCAGCACATTGAGCGTTATCAGTATTCCGAGGACAGCTGCCGCAGCGAAGATGATCCAGACCTCACCCATATAGTGCAGGAGAATGCCTCGGGGAGAGCCTCCCATTGCCCTGCGGACCCCAATCTCACCGCGCCGCTCCTCCATCCGGAGCCAACCTGTCGATGCTACTGCCAGCAGGACATTGATCATCAAGAAAATGAAAACGGTATTCCAGATAAAATTGCTGTCCAATACCGTCAGCTGCACATAGCTGTCGATGCGCTCCTGATAACTGAACACATCGCTGACCCGGTAATTTCCGAAACTGAGGGTCTTTCTCCACTCTAAGCCAGCCTTCCCGATAAATTCCTCAGCATCCACACCGGGCTTGAGGCGGAAGGCGCAGCATATCTCATCCATGGCATAGGCGGCGAAATCGGGAATGTTCATGAAAACTGCCGGGACATTGTCCGAACAGCCGTCGGGCCTGATACTGCGGATTACTCCCACGATCGGATTTGTCCAGCCGTACTCCATATCCGGCTCGGCACAGGCCGACTCGAGGTTCCTGCCTATCGGATTCTCGCCCGGAAAGACGTACTCGGCGAGATCCTCAGTGATAATAATGGACATGGGCCGGGAATCATCTATCCTGCCGTTCTCGGGCCATACTACCTCATAGCCGAACACATCGAAATCATCCGGGCCCATAGCCCTTTCAATTGCCTGCAGAGTAATGTATGTCACACTGTCAAGCTCGAAACCTCCTGCGGATATAGGGCCCAGTCCAGGGTTGGAATCCGTTATGGGCGCCGCGCACAGTACTTCCGGCATACTCTTAATCCGGTCCATAATGCGTCCGAAATCCCGTGACCACGCCTCCTCGCCGTCAGCCTGCGGGTCGTAATCCCTATGGCCGGCCTGAAGCAGGTCGAACGATACAACGTACACGCCTTCTGACTTCATCCCGTCCGGCACGGCATTGATGCGGTAGCGGGGAGTCCAGGTCTGATGGACAAGGAACCATGAGACAGCGATTATGATCACCAGTTCGATGAAAAGCCAGGAGTTGCTCCTGCGGTAGAACCACAGCTGTTTGAATATCTGTTTGAGCATATCTGTCATTTTTTATAGTTCAACGATTCGGTGATGGGGCGCCGGATAACCTTGGCGGCAGGTATCAAGGCCGATACAAGGTTGAGCACCAAGATGATTCCCAGCAGGGCCAGGTACAGCCAGAGTTTGAAGAAATCCCTGAAGTCGAAGAATCCCGAATCGGGAATCTCTCCCATCTGCGATATATTGTCCATGAAACTGCCTGGCACCAGTGAGTTGAGCTGACGCGAGAACAGAGCGATGATCAGCCAAGCGGCCAGCAGGCCCACAACTCCACCGATAATGGTCATCAGCAGGTTCTCCCCCGCTATCTGGGCTATGATGGAGCGGGGTCCGGCCCCGAACGACTTGCGGGTGCCGAACTCGGTCAGACGGGCCTCCATGCGGGAGCCCACCATGCCCGAGAGATTGAGCAGCGGCACTATAAGGATAATCAGCACCACTCCTATGCCCAGCCACGTATATGCCGCCGAACTCAGCTCGCTCCAGGCGAACAGCGACTTGCGGTAGGAGTCGAACGACTTCAGTTCCATCGTTATACCATTTGCCTCCGCATACCGGCTCACTCTGCCGGTTATCTCCTCCTTGATAATGCCGAAATCCGATCTGTCCTCAGCCAGAATCAGCAGCGTACCCATTCCAAGAAGTCCGCTCGGAGAGAAGCCGCTGTCCTCGCTCAGGCTCTGAGGCAGCCATACCCCGGCAAAAGCCGTGGCAGCACTCATCGGTACATCCCTTACGACTCCGCATACTGTCATTGCGTACCCGCCAAAGTAAACCGTCTCGCCTACCGCATCCGTCCGGCCGAACAGACTCCGCGCCGTGGACTCCGATATCACGGTCTCGGCAGTATTGGGCACCATCCCGTTCTGCGATATCGCCCGTCCCTCAATGAAATCGTAGTCGAACACCTTCCAGAAATCCAGATCCACATATTTTCCGTACACCTTCGTCACCTCCTCTTCCCCGCTCTCCAGCACCACAAAACCTCCGGGACATGCCACAGACCAGACCTCCACTCCTGGCACACCCCCCGCCATGAACTGCTCTGCGAACTTAGGGGTGACTCCGCTCTGAAAGTACGTCTGCTCAGTAATCTCCACTACCGATCTGAGAACCATCATCCTGTCCCTGTGCGTCTCCGGCACGGTATTGACTACCCTCGACGACAACACCGTCAGGAAAGCCATGACCAGCGACAGCGACAGAGCCGTCCCGATGACGAACACCGTACTATACACCCGGTTGAACCGTATATTGTACCACGCCTGCTTGAAATATAGACCTATTCTCATATCGTATAAGTTTGCCGATATGGACGGCAATTCCCGTGCCCGTATTTTAACGCATGCATTATCAACACTTTACACACGACTACAAATGTTCAGAAGCGGACACTTGTCCGTTTTCGTACACAGTGGAGCGGACACAGACGGAGCTGCTGTCGGACATTTTGAGCACTTTTATTGAAAATTTCAGGAATTTTATACTGAAAATCACAGGATTTTCTATTTTTACACCAAGAGAGGGCGGTGAATATGTGCCGCGCCCGTTAATTTATTGAAACTGTAAAAATATGATACTGATTGTAGATGATGATGATGCGATAAGGGCGTCCCTGAAATTCCTGCTGGGCAGGGCCGGGCTGACGGCCATGGCGGTATCCGGACCCAAGGAGGCCGTCGAGGCTGTGCGCCGGCAGGAGCCGGAACTGATTCTCATGGACATGAACTACTCCCTGTCCACAACCGGAGAGGAAGGTCTGGAGCTTCTGCGGAAGGTAAGGATTCTCGCCCCGTCCACCCCTGTCATACTCATGACGGCCTGGGGCAGCATCTCCCTGGCAGTGGAGGGCATGAGGCTGGGAGCCTTTGATTTCATCACAAAGCCATGGGACAATACGGCCCTGATGGAGCGTATAGGCACGGCCCTGCACTTAGGCTCGGCGCAGGCGGAACAGACTCCGGAGACGGGCAGGGGCTTCGACCGGATCATAGGCCGCAGCCCGATGATGCGGGAGGTGCTGGACGCCGTGCTGCGGGTGGCCCCCACGGGAGCGTCAGTGCTCATAACCGGGGAAAGCGGCACGGGCAAGGAGCTTATCGCCGAGGCCATACACCTCAACTCTCCAAGGCACTCCGGCCCGTTCGTCAAGGTCAATCTCGGAGGCCTCAGCTCCAGTCTATTCGACAGCGAGATGTTCGGGCACAAGAAGGGAGCCTTCACCGATGCGTGGACTGACCGCAAGGGCCGCTTCGAGCTGGCCGACAAGGGTTCCATCTTCCTTGACGAAATCGGAGAGCTGGAGCCTGTCTGTCAGGTCAAATTGCTCCGCGTGCTCCAGGACCGCACATACGAGCCGCTCGGAGAGAGCCTGCCCCGCAAGACCGATGTCAGGGTCATCTCCGCCACCAACCGCAGCCTGCCCGACATGGTGAGCCAGGGCCTCTTCCGCGAGGATCTATACTACCGCCTGAACCTCATCCCCATACACCTGCCGCCGCTCAGGGAGCGCAGGGAAGACATACCCCTGTTGGTAAGACATTTCGCCAAAGAAGTGCCCTCCCGGGCGGAATTTTCCCCGGAAGCTGTGGAGTATCTGAGCCGGCTGCCGTGGCCTGGCAATATACGGGAGCTGAAAAATGTGGTCGAGAGAGCCCTCATCATGGCCCCCGGCGGGACTATCGGCAAGGACGACATCGCCCGCAGCATGGGAAACGCGCCCGAGCCGCCGGTACGCCCCTCCGGGAATCTCACGCTGGAGGAGATGGAGAAAGAGCGCATCCGCAGGGCCTTGTCCGACTGCAACGGCAACGTGACCCGTGCCGCCGCATCCTTAGGCATCACACGGGCCTCACTCTACCGCCGCCTGGAGAAATACAGAATAGAACTTTAACACAGATATGGGCGCACGGGGATATTTCAGGCTGATAGCCGTATCCATACTCGTACTGACAGTGGGAACGGCCGTTCTCGTACTGGTACTCCCGCCGGAGCACCGGAGCTGGACGTATCTGGCCATCCAGTTCTGCGCCATAGCCGTCATACTGCTTCTGGTCATACTGTACCGCAAGACCGTCAAACCGTTAGGCACTCTCTCGGAAGGCATCGACCTGCTTAAAGAGCAGGATTTCTCCACCAGACTGCGTCAGGTAGGGCAAGCGGATGCAGACCGGATTATAGAACTGTTCAACCGGATGAGCCGCCAGCTTCATGAAGAGGAAGTACGGGCCCAGGAGCAGAACCATTTTCTGGAGCTCCTCATCGCTGCATCCCCGATGGGCGTGCTGATCATGGATATCGACGGGAAAATATCCTCCGCCAATCCGGCCATGTGCCGCTTCCTCAACCTTACTGACATAGGAGAATACAAAGGTCTCGCATTGGATGGGAGCGGACTGCCCCTGCTGCAGCTCATGGCCTCAGTGGAACCGGACAGCGGCAGGATACTCCAGACAGACCCGCTGCACATCTACCGCTGCACCTGTTCGTCATTCATGGACAGAGGATTTCCGCATCCGTTCTACATGGTGGAGCCGCTGACAGAAGAGCTGTACGAAGCTGAGAAAAGGGGCTACCGGAAAGTCATCCGCATCATCTCCCACGAAGTGAACAACACCATGGCCGGACTGACTTCGGCCCTCGGAGCCATGGAGCAGAGCAGTGCCGGCTCCGGAGACGAGGACACCGCCTCCATGCTGTCGATACTGCTGTCGCGCATAGACCGCATGAGCCGGTTCATCACCGAGTACGCCTCAATGGCACGCATTCCCGACCCGGTATGCCGTCCGGTGGAGGCAAACACATTCCTGCGCAGGACAGCCCCCTTCCTCGAGAGCCTGAAAGGCCGGCGGCAGATCGCACAGATACTGGACCTGGACGACAACGCCGGAGAAGTGAGCATCGACCCCGTACTGATGGAACAGGTCCTCACCAACATCGTCAAGAACGCCGTCGAAGCATTCCCGCCAGACTCCTCAGACTGCCGGATTACCATTACATCCAAACCTGGCTACTGGTGCATTGCAGACAACGGAACTCCCATACCGGAAGAGGTCGCCCGCAATCTCTTCACCCCGTTCTTCTCCACGAAGCCGGACGGCAAGGGCATCGGCCTGGCGGTCATCCACGAGATTCTCACCCGTTCAGGCATCCGTTTCAACCTTGCCACCGGTCCCGACCGCATCACCCGCTTCGAGCTCTTCTTCCGCTGACCCTAATGGAGACTTTCCACTTTCTCGCAATTACCTGCCTCTGCCGTGTAATCTTATGGAATCAGCGCAACGATAATATAATACAGCATGACCCCGGAGGCAGCGAGCTTGGCGCCGGTACCGAGCAGGAAACCGAGGAAGGAACCGAGAGCAGCCTTAAGGCCCTGAGCCATCTTCTTCTCGCCCCAGTAAAGCTCTGCGATGAGGGCACCTATAAAGGCTCCGAGTATCATACCCCAGGGCGGGAAAAACAGAATGCCTACTATCATGCCGGCAGTAGCTCCGCGTGAAGCGTACTTCGTGCCGCCGGTCACCCTGGTCAGCCAGCCTGGCACCACATAATCAAGCACTGTGACTACTACAGTCACTATCAACATGATAATTAGCAGCCTCCAGGTAATATCGTCCTGGGCGCAGGGAGAGCCCCACAAGAACAGCAGGAACATACCCGCGAGACTGCACGGAGGCCCCGGCAGCACCGGAAGAATACAGCCGAGAAGGCCGACTATGCCGAGAATCACGGCTACTATGTCAATGAAAATTTCCATGATATATACCAATCAAACACCTGCACAAATATAGAACTTTTAACCAACTGTCCAAACTCTATTTCTTATATCAGCTGCCCGTTCACTTCCTGAATATTCTCGTCTTTGGCGTGACTCTGATCACGGTCCTGATTGCAGCAGCAATGGCACCGGTCATGACCGCGATGAGGCCCACGCGTCTTGGTGATTTATTCCACGTTGCTTTTTAGCTGTGCTTCAAATGTCAATTTCGGGTCCCGCTATCTGGCTTCAGCGTCTGCTGAATCCTTGCCGCTCAAGCACTTCCTGCATCCCTGCGGACATCTCCAGGCATTCGGCCTCAGTGAAACGGAAACGGGTAAATACCTGCGCGAGGTTGTCCGTGCCGTTGAGCTCCACGAAATAACGGCTCTCGGGCAAGGCCTCCTTCGCCGCATATATGCGGTCTATGTCCTCAGAAGTATATTCGTGATAATGACCGTTGTGCAGGATTGCCTCCACGGGCAGGCGGTCTGTCTGCTCCGGGGCCTCGTCCGGCCATCCGAGAGTTACGGTCAGCACCGGCACCACTAAGCGGGGCAGATGCAGGGCCTCTATAATCCGGTCCGGATTGTAGACAGTGGTGCCGAGAATGCAGGTACCGAGTCCGCGCTCCTCGGCCAGAGTGATAAAGGCCTGTGCGAACAGCAGTGTATCCGTTGCAGCGTTAATGAACGATACGAAATTACCGTAACCGGGTTCCGCCTTCCGTTCCTCGCACCAGCGGCTGAAGCGGTGAAAATCCGCGCAGAAAGTCAGCACCGCCGGAGCCTCCTCCACCATAGGCTGATGATGGTGCGCCTCCGCCAGTGCCTCCCTCTCCGGCCCCGAAGTGGTCACTACCAGCGAGTACAACTGCATATTGCCCATAGTCGCCGCCCTCGAAGCCTCTCCGGCCAGGGCTGCAATCATCTCCTCAGGCACTTCCTGCCTTTTGTATTTGCGTACGCTCCTTCTATCCTTGAATCTTTCCATAACGAACATTTCCATGAAAGGTTAAAAGTCCCCAAATATACAAAACTTTCCAGTTCCCGCTCGCCTCCAGCCCACGCCTGTGTCCCCTTTCCATAATCGCGCCCCACCCACGGGGGAAAGTGTCGTTTCCCCAAAAAGGTCGACTTAATAAGTACTTTTTCAATGTCCAACACGATACCCAAATGTATTACATTGATTATTAAGCGTGTACATTCTGGCGATTTGCTGGACTGCCCGCTTTTTGCCATAAAACCGCCATTTCACCCCAGGTCCAGCAGATGCTCTTTTTCAAAGTGCTTGTATACTAGGCACTTCCCCAAGCACGCCCTGCTGGACCTCCCAAGACGTCTCATGCCACGGGGGAAAGTGCACCAAAATCGCGGGAAATCCCGGCACTTTCCCCTGAGGGTGATACGTGTAGTTGAAATAAACCGTTACATTTGCGATTATTTGAAATAAATCATATGAAAAAATGTATCTATCTTACAACGTTGATGCTCATGAGCAGCCTGACTTGCTGGAGCTATTCCTATTCCGATTCCGACAGACGTACAGACCTCAACCATAAAGAAACCAATACAGACATATATCGGGCTAAAGGATACAGAGGAAGCGTCTCGATTACTGACCAATATGTGGTATGGATCGGTTTTGAATTCTGACACCGCACTCATACAGGACATGAAGGACAATACCGCATACACCGTTCAGGACAGGTGGGTGAAAATGCCGATAGCGGAGTACATCAACGGCTACCGGGACCACAGAAGGGTGCGCGGCTACTGTCTCGAATGCGGGCGGTACGGGAAGTGCTGGGCCTGCCCCCCTTTCAATTTCGATGAGGGACAATACCTGAGACAATTTACGACTATATCCCTGCTCGCCACAAAGATAACTCCTTCGGAAGGAGTGACGCTCACCCAGGAGACAATGGACCGCATCATAAGCCTGGAACGGCAGCGGCTTGACAAGATGTTGCTCGGAATGGAAGGGAACGCACGGGCATTTTTCGCCGGCACCTGCCTGCTCTGCCCGCCGGAGCAATGTACCCGTCGTAAGGGCCTGCCCTGCCGCCACCAGGAGAGCATCCGTCCGTCGCTGGAGGCCTTGGGTTTTGACATTGCACGTACCGCCGCAGACATCTTCAACACGCCCCTGCAATGGAGCCGGAACGGACAGCCGCCGAAATACCTCACCCTCATCAGTGCCCTCGCCAGAAAATTTTGAGCATTTCTCGGAAACTGTTTGTAGATTTGCATCATTAAAACAGATAGTATAATGGCAGCAGAAACTACCGAACAGCAGCTTATTTGCCGTGGCATCCATCCTACCGCGGCCCGCATACTTGTTCTGCAAAAACTTTCTGAACTCACTCATCCCGTGTCCATGACGGAATTGGAGACAGAGCTGGAGACCATGGACAAATCCACTGTCTTCCGTACTCTGAACGTCCTGCTGGAACACCATGCCATACACTCATTCGAGGACGGAAGCGGCTCGACCAAATACGAGATATGCCGCTGCGAGTCCACCGTCTGCCGTGTCGAGAACCGCCACATCCACTTCTACTGCGAGGGCTGCAACCGCACTTTCTGCATTGACGATGTGAAGATTCCAATCGTAGAACTGCCTGAAGGATACGAGACCGAATCCATCAACTACACCGTCAAAGGACTCTGTCCGGAATGCTCCGGCCGTCTAAGAAAGTCCTGACCTCGTCCGTCTATCCTCTATCGTGCACTTCAGTCATGCCCTGCTGGTCTCCATACCCTTAGTGCCGAGACATCATATATGCAACCTGGTTGCAAAGCGACTGTGCTTCCGCATTTATGGAACTTGGTTGCACAACACCTGGCGTAACTTTGCGGCCGAAAACAAAAACACACAAGAACCATGGCACAGAAACATCATAGTCACAAGCATCATCACTCCAGGCACGGTGACATGAAAAGGAGAATAATCCTGATAGCCGTTACCGCTGTCCTGCTGGCCGTGGCGATAATTGTAGAAAGGCACTGTAACCTGCCGGCATGGCAGCTGCTTCTCATCTATCTGATACCATATCTGCTGGTAGGAGCCGATACCCTTAAAGAAGCTGCCGAGGGCATCGCGCACGGAGATGTTTTCAACGAAAACTTTCTGATGACCATAGCGACTATAGGAGCCCTGTGCATAGGCTTCCTGCCTGGAGCAGAAACGGAGTTCCCTGAAGCCGTATTCGTCATGCTCTTCTTTCAGGTCGGAGAACTGTTCGAGACCTATGCGGAGGGGAAAAGCCGGGACAGCATATCACACTTGATGGAAATCAGGCCCGACACAGCTGATGTCGAACGCGATGGAGTTGTAAAGACTGTTGCTCCAGAGAATGTCGGTATCGGTGAAGTCATCATTGTAAAGCCGGGCGAGAAGGTGCCTTTGGACGGAACCGTAATAGAAGGTACGTCCTCACTCAATACTGTGGCGCTTACAGGAGAGAGCCTTCCCAGGGACGTAAATACCGGTGACGAAGTGATTTCCGGCTGTGTCAATCTGACCGGTGTACTTCATATCAGGACAACCAAGAGTTTCGGCGAAAGCACCGTGTCGAAAATCCTGCAACTGGTGGAGAGCGCTGACGGACAGAAGTCCCGAAGCGAGTCATTCATCACACGCTTTGCTCGCGTCTATACACCTGTCGTGGTTATGGCGGCACTGCTGCTGGCCTTAGTTCCGCCACTTTTCTCCTCGGCGGGCTTCTCAGGCTCTTTCGCCACGTGGCTGCACAGAGCTCTTATTTTTCTGGTTGTCTCATGCCCCTGTGCGCTGGTCATCAGCGTACCGCTCACATTTTTCAGCGGTCTTGGAGGGGCCTCTAGAAAAGGCATACTTATTAAGGGAAGCTGCTACATGGACTCATTGGCAAAAATCGGGACTGTCGTATTTGACAAGACCGGAACTCTTACCAAAGGCGAGTTCGCTGTGGAGGCTGTTCATCCCGAGGACTTCAATGAGAACGAGCTGCTGCATCTGGCCGCCCATGTGGAACATTTCTCCACACATCCTATAGGCGAGGCCCTGCGAGCGGCATTCCCCAACGCGGCAAATGACGGCTGCTCTGTCTCCAATGTGGAGGAGATTGCCGGGCAGGGCATCAAGGCCTGCGTGGAAGGCCGCTCGGTCTGCGTGGGCAATACCCGGATGATGGATTCGGTCGGGGCCGGCTGGCATGACTGTCACCGTGCCGGTACCATCATCCACGTGGCCGTAGACGGCAAGTACGCCGGGCATATCGTCATCAACGACCTTGTGAAAGAGGACAGTGCGGAAGCCGTCACCTCGCTCAAGCGGCTGGGTGTCAGTCAGACCGTCATGCTGACAGGAGACCGGGAGGATGTAGCCCGGGACGTAGCCGTAAAGCTCGGCATAGACACATGGTATGCCGGCCTGCTGCCAGCTGATAAGGTTAAGCATCTGGAACAGCTGCTGGCCACAAAACAGGCCGGACGCAGCCTGGCCTTCGTAGGAGACGGTATAAATGACGCACCTGTGTTGAAACGGGCTGATATAGGTATCGCGATGGGAGGGCTAGGAAGCGATGCGGCCATAGAGGCAGCCGATGTGGTACTGATGGACGACAAACCGACCAAGATAGCCACAGCCATCTCCATATCCCGATGCACAATCCACATAGCCCGTCAGAACGTATGGTTCGCCATCGGAGTGAAGGCTGCAATACTGATCCTGGCGACTGTCGGCCTCGGTACGATGTGGCTTGCCGTATTTGCAGATGTAGGCGTCACAGTACTGGCCGTTCTCAACGCCATGCGCGCCCTCCGCATCCCGCAACACTGACAACAGACACGCTACTTCAACAGTAAATCCGGCAGATCAACGAGGCCGGTCTATATGCCCAGGAGCAATGTGGCCGGGGCCTGACCCGCTTCTGGGACCGCAACTGGCGCAAAAGAGGGCTGTACTAGAGGCGCAACATCCTGGTCCGCCAGTTCTACAACCAGCAGTACTGCGGCTGAGAGTTCAGCCTCAGGAGGACTCCGCTCACTTCAACTCCTTCCTATCCTTCTTGCACGACCGGTTCTTCGGATTCCAAAGACTGCTGATGATATAGGCGCGGCCAGTGGACAGGCGGATTAGGCCACTGCACTCCTGCTCCACCGCATCCTTATACTATTTTTCATACCGACATCTGATTACACAAGCGAAAATACGGAAAATTTACTAACTTTGGCTAACATTAAATTATTAATAATCAACAAAACCCTTGAAAACTATGAAACATGTCTCTTTTCTGCTGTGCCTTGGATTTCTTACCGCATCATGTGCAACTACCGGCGACAAAACGTCTGTGCCCCAATATTCCGAGAACGATCTGATCTCAACATCTACGGAAATCACCATGCAGGACCTCGTAGAAAAGGGATACCGGGTGGATACCGTCCGTTTGAGGAATGCCGACGGGGCGGAGCGGCTGCTCATCTCCGATGTGGTGGACGTGGAACTGGCGGACGGATGCATATTTCTGCTTACGGCAGATTCTAAGATCATGAGACTCAGTCCTGACGGAGTTTTCGAGGGTTATATCGGCATAAAGGGCAACGGCCCGGGAGAATACATTTACGTCAATGATATCTGTCTGGCACCCGGTGGAGACGGCATCTGCCTGAATGATGTGATGAAGGGGACAATCACCTACGGGCTCGACGGAACATATAAGGGAACGCGGGAGCGGGATACTCCGGGACAGATAGTCACCTCCATCTCAGACGGTCAGTACGTCCTTGAGTCGGTGCAGGTGGTGATGGGTAATGAGGCAGACAGGCTCCGCGTCATGGACACCGACGGCAACATCACCGGGCATTTCCCCAACCATCTGCTGTTCAACTACACTCCCAAGGCCACTGTCACGGCCTATCAGGAGTACAAGGCTCTTTTCCGGAACGGAGCGGGAGAGATCATCTACCATCAGATGAGCACAGACACCGTATTCACCGTGCGTGCAGATGTGCCTGCCCTGGAGCCGAGATGCTGCTTTGTCTTCCAGAACGGGACTGCGCAAAGTGACCTCTCATCATTTGCGGACATCAGCCAGAAGGTGTCGCTGGTGTACGACTACGCCGAGGACGCCTCATTCCGCTATGTCACCCTCATCGAGCCGGGCTGGACCAAGCGTCTCTACCTCATCGACAAGAGCGGCAACACCGTCTACAGGTCTGCTATAAATGTCCCCGGCACGGAGACGGCTTTCTACCCGAAATGGCAGTCCGGAGACAAGCTGATGGACTATTGCCTTTCGGAGGAGGAGGTGCCGTGCCTTGTAATACTGGGAAAATACTGATTTATGTGTAAATTTGCATAATAAAAAGAAAAAGTCATGGTATACTACGGAGACGAGATTATCCGCTTCGACTGGGCTATGAAGCGGCTGCTGAGGCAGAAAGCCAATTTCGCTGTACTCGACAGCTTCCTGAGTGAGCTGCTCGGGGAGAAAGTCAGCATACAGCGTATACTCGAGAGCGAGGGGAACAAGGAGAGCGCAGATGACAAATTCAACAGAGTGGACGTGCTCGCTGAGAACTCCAAGGGAGACCTGATTATCATCGAGATTCAGAACAACGCGGAGATATACTACTTCCAGAGAATGCTCTACGGCACGTCGAAAGCCATCACCGAGTACATCTACGAAGGGGACGAGTACTCCCAGATCCGCAAGGTGTACTCCATCAGTATCGTCTATTTCGACATCGGTCAGGGGAACGACTACATCTATCACGGCAAGTCCGTATTCAAGGGAGTGCATACACATGACACCCTGAGGTTATCGGTCAAGCAGAGAGAGAAATTCACCAAGGAGGATGCCGGAGACCTCTTCCCGGAATACTACATCCTGAGGGTCAACGAGTTCAACCAACATGCCGTGACTCCTTTAGACGAGTGGATCGCTTTCCTTAAGTCCGGCAAGATCAACGAGGACACCAAGGTAGAGGGACTGCGCCTGGCACGCAAGCAACTCCGCGTCAGCTGCCTTTCGAAGGAGGAGCGCAGGGCCTACGAGCGCCATATCGAGAACAGGCGCATTCAATGGGACGTACTGAATACGGCCAGAGACGAGGGACTCGACGAAGGAAGAGCGAAAGGGCTTGAAGAGGGAAGAGAAAAGGGCAGAGCTGAAGGTAAGGCTGAAGGCAGGGCTGAAGGTAAGGCTGAAGGTATAGCCGAGACCCTACAGGCTGTAGCACGCAACATGAAATCACAAGGTCTTCCAATCGAAATGATTGTGAATACCACCGGTCTTTCCAAAGAAGATGTTGATAAACTATAATTGAGTGTAAATATGAAAAGACTACCGGCAATCATGCTGGCCGCGGCGATGACATTGAGCGGCTGCGGCAATGGAAATCCAGACAAAGACACAGCCATGAGCAATATTACGGAAAACACCGTCAACAGGACGGTGCAGGCTATCACGGAGAAATGCCCGGAAGCCGACAAGGCCCTGGTGCAGAAAGGAGTGACACAGGCAGCTGCCCTGTGGAGGGCCGAGGACGGCACCGAAGCGGAGTTCGAGCAGTTCGCAACGGAGAGCTACGCTGCGACTCCCGAGGACCGCAAAGTACTGTTTGACAAGCTGTCGGAGGCATTCGAGACCCTTTACGGAACATCCAACCAGGTAGCGGTCAGACTGCAGAAGCCCCTCCATCTGACCGGGCCGGAGCCTACGGAGATAGACTACATCCTCGGGGCGTTCGATCCCTACTCCCACCTGTCGGACGACCTGTTCGCCAACAAGACGGCATTTGTCACTATTCTCAATTTCCCCTTCTACACCCTCGAGGAGAAGAATACCCTCGGCAAGGACTGGAACCGCCTCGAATGGGCCTACGCCCGCATGGGGGACGCCTTTACCACCAGGGTACCGGCCAAGGTGAAGTCGGAATACTCCCAGGTGCTAAGTGCATCGGAGAACTACATAGCCTCCTACAATATCATGATGGGACATCTGCTCACTGAGGACGGCCGCCGCCTCTTCCCGCAGGACATGATACTGCTCTCGCACTGGAACCTTCGCGACGAGCTGAAGAGCAACTACGCTGACGTCCCTAACGCCAACGAGAAGCAGGAGATGATCTATCAGGTGATGCTGCGCATTGTGGACCAAAGTATTCCGAAAGACGTGGTGAATAATCCGGATTACGACTGGGCCCCGTACTCCAACAAGACCTGGAAGGACGGCAAGGAAGTGCAGCTCCAACCCGAGACTGACGTGCGCTACTCCCATATCCTCAACACTTTCCACGTAGAGGAGCAGATAGACCGCTACAGCCCGCAGCTTCCGACCGGCATCGCCCGCAACTTCGAGGAGGGGATGGAGGTGTCCGCCGCTGACATAGAGCAGCTTTTCATCCGGCTGATCTCATCCGACGAGGTAAAGGAAGTGGCCGCGCTCATCAAGGAGCGTCTGGGCCGCGAGCTCAGGCCCTACGACATATGGTACGACGGATTCAAAAGCCGTACTGCCATGTCCGAGGACGAACTGACAAAGATGACCCGGAAGAAATACCCCGACGCACAGGCATTTGCCAAGGACATGCCGAGAATGCTGAGGTACCTCGGATTCCCTGCGCATGACGCGAAATACATAGCTGAGCGCATCGTCGTCGAGCCGGCCCGTGGCTCAGGACACGCCTGGGGCGCACAGGGACGCTGGGAGCCCGCCCGTCTGCGTACACGCATCGGAGACAAGGGCATGGACTATAAGGGCTACAACATCGCCGTACACGAGTTCGGACACAATGTGGAGCAGACCCTCGACCTCTACGACATCGACTACTACATGCTGAACGGGGTGCCCAACACCGCTTTCACGGAGGCCTTGGCCTTCATCTTCCAGAAACGCGACCTGGAGCTTTTAGGCTTTGACTACAAGATGGACGACAACACCACCCTGGACATCTTCTGGGGCGCCTACGAGATTATGGGCGTGGCCCTGACCGACATGTACACCTGGCAGTGGCTCTACGCCCACCCGGAAGCCACGGCATCTGAATTGCGCGACGCGGTGGTATCCATCGCCAAGGACGTATGGAACAAGTACTACGCCCCCGTCCTCGGCACTCCAGACTGTCCCCTGCTGGCCGTCTACTCCCACATGGTCAACTCCCCGATGTACCTGCCCAACTACCCCTTCGGGCACATCATCGAATACCAGCTTGAGAACCATCTGGCCCAGTGCCGCAACCGGCTGGAATTCGCCTCGGAGCTCCGCCGCATCTACACCCTCGGCCGTCTGACTCCCCAGATATGGATGCAGCAGGCCGTCGGCTCCGAAGTCAGCGTAGACCCGCTCCTCGAAGCTGTCGGCACCATCGTCAGGAAATAACAGGAAATAATGAAGCCCGCCATTACTCTCTGCATTGGCGGGCTTTGAGATTTAAAATCAGAAACTTACTCTTTTTTCCGGTCCTCTACGGTGTATTTCCTTTCAAGGACGAATGAGACCAGCAGGCCTATACCGGCGAAAAGAAACGCCGATCCGAAATATAGAACCTGCACATCATCATTGTACCAATTCTTGTCAGGCATCATTCCTTCCTTAATAAAGAATGCCACCAGCAGACCGAGTGCGGCGCCAGTCAAAAGCAGGCCCCAGCGCAGGGATGCATATTTGTTCGGCGCTGCGGCACCAAACCATTTATTCAGGGCTATCTGCCCGCTTTTCTGCAGGTCAAGAGTCTCTATCTTCTGGGCCACGATGAGCCTCTCCTTGCGGTGAATAAGGTTTTCGAGGATGCGATAGACAAAGTAGAAAATTATCGCAAAAATAATTGCTCCTTCCATAACTTTAATTTTAAAAGGTTTTTAATGTTCCGTTTGCATCTTTGACGCACGAAATGGAAAAGGTTACACCGGCGGACAGAAAATTTTGAAAAATTCAATTTTTAAATTTCGATGTAACCTTTTATTTTTACCAGCGTCTTATATGCAGAAAGAACACAGCACCTATGACAAGAGCCGAGGAGTGCGCACTCATATGCAAGATACTGGGCGGGGACAAGGACCTCTTCCGGCAGATCGTGGACGCTCATGGCGGCATGATTCTCGCAGTGCTCTACCGGATGACGGGCAGCAGGGAGGACGCGGAGGACATGGCTCAGGAGACATTTGTCAAGGCATATTTCTCCTTGGGCAAATACCGTGGCGAAAGCTCCATCTCCACCTGGCTCTACAGCATAGCCTATCACCTGGCGGTCTCATCCATGAGGAAGAAAAGGCTGACGGTAAGCCGGGAGAAGTTCACGGACAAGGAACTGCAGCAGAGCTCGCTGTGGTTCGAAAGCGGAGAGGATGCAGAGTTCAAGGAGCTGCGGGAGAGGCAGTACGGAGCATTGGAAAAGGCGGTGACGGCACTGGAGCCGCAGGACCGGTTTCTGATAACGGCGTTCTACGAGCAGGGCCGCAGCCTGGCCGAACTGACGCAGATTACAGGCCTGTCCCTGCCCAATGTCAAGGTACGGCTGTTCCGCTGCCGCAACCGGCTGGCAAGGATATTGAAGGACAAAAAGGACCTGGAACAATAAAAGGAGGATGACCATGGATAATATAAGACTACCAGAGGACTTCACCGACAGGGTGATGCAGAAAATAGAGCAAAGAGAACAGGAGCTCGTCCGCAGAAAACGCACACTTGCCGCAATCGGTTGGAGCATCGGTACAGTATCTATAATAACAGCCGCCGTAGTGACACTGCACTACAGCGGCATCAGACTGAACTTGCCAGCATGGAATATATTGCTGGCAGGCATCAACTCATGGTTGGAGAAGGCAATATGGGGAACGGTCAACAATGTACTGACCCTGCTTTCCGGCATCAATCCAAGTCTGACAGGCATCACTATTGCTGTATTCATCCTGACCTGCGCCGGTCTATATCATGACTACCGTCACAGTCGAAGACACAGGAAGAGTCTAATCGACTTTAAATAGCGTAATATCGGACACCCCAAGATAATGAATCATCCATCCCGTATCCGTACGCGTAAACAAAGAAGGATAGTAACCCTGATAATCGCATCTGATAGTCATCATGTTAGCCGAGGGATGTAGCACTGTTAGCGGAGTATCCAGACGTCGGTATTCATCATTTGCTCCCATCATGAAGACATCCCCCAGTTCAGACCATCCATACAGGATATCCGTACCGTCCGCCTGTATACGTATCTGTTCCTGCTCGTTTATAGTCATTATCAGCTTTGGGCCGAACTTACGATAAGCTTCCTCTTCCGAAAAACCCTCTTCAATCAACCGCATAGGACTGTAATACGGAATACCTTCAGTACCGTATTCCGGCAGGCAAGTGTATCCGTCAAGCTTGCAGACAAGCTGATTCCACATACGGTAGTCGTAGCTCCCTTCCGAAGTGGCTATCGTCATGGTAAACTCACTCCGTGCCATGACACCGTTGCCGTCCATGAATGTCTGCACACCCTGCCACTCTCCTACAAGTTCCTCGAAAAGTCTTGAATCTATCAGTTCCACACCCGTGACAGCCTCCGCCGTCTCCAGAAAGACATTCTCATAGAGGTCAAAACCGACAACGCAAAGTGTATATGAGGTTCCGGGCTGCAGATTGATCCAGTCCTCCTCAGTTATCCCCTGAAGCATACCAGACTGCTGTACCTCAAGCAGTTCCTTTATAAATGTCTCCTCACCTACCTTTTCCAGTTCCTCCATAGCCTGGGATGTCTCCAGCATCACCTGATAATAACACCCAGTACCTGCATCCGGAGTACACACCGTATGCAGCAAGTCTGGCTGGGTGTCAGTGAATTCTATGCCCACAGACCCATCGACGGACATGTCGGGAAAGATTTTGGAAAAATCCGTCCACTCTATTGCTCCCGTCGAACCGTCATCATATACGGCAAAGGCGTAAGCCACATATTCCGTATCATAAGACACATCAAAAACTGTCTCTGACTCACCCCAGTATCTTATATTTTCCTCTAAGAGTATTTCCGGGAACGTGGTTCCAAGATCGGCGGCTATATCCTTCAGTTCTTCTATTTTCCACTCCACTACATCCTGAGGTTCCTGAAAAGAGTCCCACCGCTCACGGCTCATGAAATAATAATAGTAAGGCAGCTCACTATCCTGCGGAACAACTTTGCAGTAAAAACTGTCGCCAGTCCTGCGAAACGAAAATGCGAACATTCCGGCCTCCTCCGTGGAAAGTTCTATGTCAGACCACGGAGAGTCCCCGTATCCGATGCCGTCACCCAACGCCCGGACACTTATCCTGTAACTCAAACCAGGCTCAAGCCCGGTGACAGTCCACGAGACGGAGTCTGTCACTGTCTCCTCTCCTTCATTCACTCTGCAGGCATACCCTGACGCATTGTCCACAGCACTCCAGCCCACACTGATGGATGTTGTTGTGACATCTCCCGGGACAAGCACAGGCGGAGCCAGCTGCTCCTGCGTTCCGGATGAAGGGTTCTCATCTGCACCATCATCTATGCCGCCGTCGGCGCATCCATACAGGATGAACGCGCCGATGCAGCATATATAAGACAACAACCGTTCTGTTCTCATTTCCGACCGATTTTCTCCCAGACATAGACAGGCCTTTCCACAGGCACAGGTAAGCGCATGGATTCAGGCATGTCATTTATCTGGAAACGTCTCATAAGATATCCGCGCATGGCATCCTCAGCCTCTCTGAGTGTCATTGCCACCGTCCCTGCAGCCTCACCGGCATTACTGTCGGAAATCTCTCCGAGTTCTGAGCCGTCCCATGCCCTTAGTCCCGATGTTTCCTGAGGCACAGCGCCCATCGGCTGAACGGAAGGCATAAAGCCGCCGGCCGTTCCGCGCCACGATGCAGCAGGAGACAGTGCCCCTGCAGCGACCGGATCTGCATAGAACTCCTCTATGCGCATCTGTCCATACTCTCCGTACCTGTCCACAGGCAGGACCACTGCGACTATTGTGGTATACCAATACTCTCTTCTTCTCGCTGTAAGGGGCTTGTAATCCCCCTGATTGCGGATGATATCGATAAGTTCCTGCTCATCCATACGCATCACCTCATCGATGGAAGCATTGTTGATAGTGGCGAAATACCAGCCGTCCGCATATTGATTGGGAGTAAACGTAAAGTCAAATACGGCGAAATTGTAGTAATCCTCATACGGATACCTGTAAGGGTCCTCGTAATACAGGTCGGCACCGTTGATAAGCTCGCATTCCATGGTCACATCAGCCTGGCTGTACACCTTGCCGGAGGTTGAGAAACGTATCTTGGTCAGTCCGGTAGTAATGTCCCCCATGTACCCGAAAGCGAAAGCATAGTATTCTGTCCGGGCTTGGAGATTGCCATAAAAGATATCATTAGTAGTATTTCTCTCCACCTCTCCCATGCAGCCCACACTTCCATAGATACCGAACAGACTCTGTACGTGATAATCCACTACAGCCTGCATGAAAGCCTCATCACTGCCATAGTCGCCGTACTGGTCTACGGATATACAGCCCATGACATAGTATTCATTGTTGTTGGAAGGCGTACACTGTATGGTTACAGATGAAGTGGTCACATCCGTGACTGAGAGGTCAAATGTAATGGAGGAAGGCTGCAGCGGCCCGGTCCTGAACTGTGACGTGGCCACACGGGTAGTCCTGCATCCGTTATCCACGCCGAATATGAACACAGTGAAGTCCGTAGACGGTGTGAGAGGAGCAACGTCCATATCATACAGGGTATTGAGGCTTTGCGTCCCGGAATAAGTGTACGTATCAAGTATGCCGCTCTCAACAGCCGAGTTCAGCATCAATGTGGCCATGCCGTCAGGACTGTACTGCACGGCAACAGAACTTTCCACCACTTCCACATAGTAACGGGTCGAATTGTTAGAAGGCTCTATCTTCATATCGGCCATATACGAGGCTGACGCATGGATATCCACGTCGAAAGTACAGTTATCGGTAATATCCACTTCCTCAGTTGTAAACAGCTGCTTCTGAAGATTGGTGGTTATGAGGCCCTCGTCAAGGCCGAAAGCATACGCATAATAGCCAGTGGACGAGAAAAGCTTTTCCGCCTCCACCTCGCTGGTGCCGATCTCTGTATAGTCACTCCAAGTGGCGGTAATGCCAAGCTGAGGGTTCTGCTGATAGATCCAGATCCAGTCCTCTATTTCATCCGATATCAGATTCATCATTGCCTCATCGCTCTCCCATGCGTCATACTCACTTTTTGCCACTATGCCGGTATAGTATCTGACATTAGGATTGTCCGGGATGACCCTCACCTTAAGTGAGGTTGCGGTAGTCCCGGCATCCTCGAATGAGAATGTGCAGTCCAACTGGTCTACTTTCCTGGTCTGAAAACGCTCGACCGCAAGTCCTGAGAGAGGCTCTCCAGTAGTCTCCAATGCGAAAGCAAACGCACAGTATTCGGTAGCCGGTTCCAGATTAGACCACTTGACTCCCACGTCACCCAGACGCAGGACCTTGCTCAGATACTCCTCGAGAGACATACCTGACTGTTCGGCCTGATAACGGAAATTGAGTATCTCATCCTCGATATACTCCGACTCATTACCCTCGTACTCATCCATATATGACTTGGGAGCCAGACCGTTGGCATAGGTCATCTCCTTGTCATCAGGCATCCAGTACACATTGACCTGTGTCTCCGTTATACTGTCAACAACGATAGTGAAAGGCGGTTCACCGGCAATGGCATCCTGCTCCAACAGGACAGTTACAGGCTCTGCACCGGGATAAGACAGAGTGAGTTCTGCTGTCCTCGGAGCCGTACTGAAATTAATCTGCGCATGAACAACTATCACACCGTACTCAGAAGTATCGTAATCCTGAGCCCAGCTTTCACCACACGAGACTTCTATTTCAGTACTGTCCACATAGTTATCAATACTGTACTCTACGGCAATGTCACCTCCGGCTGCCGGAACATTCACAGGTGACTCAGTCAGCAGTGTTATCACGGCATCACCGGCATCTGCGGAGGTGAGCTGCCGTACTGTAACTATCACCTGTTCCGCGCCTTCATACGACACGGTCACATTAGCCGTACGCGCCCCGTCATTCATGTTCGGCTCGGCCTGAAAATGTATCTCACCAGGAATGTCATACTCAAATGAATGCAGCCATTCCTGATCGGACTCGGCCAGGGGCGTCAGACCGTCCACAGGATTCTCGATTGTATATTTGATTACATTCTCTCCACCTTCGTAGGAGATGGACATCTGCTCCTCCACATTGATGACGCTGAGCACATTGCCTGTATCCTCCCGGCATCCTGCAAGCACTGACACAGTTGCTGTCAGAGCGATGATTGTCTTAATAGATATTCGTTTCATATTAATTGAAAGTGTTTATATTCAGTTAAATCTGAGATGGAATCACTGCCTCTATCAGTACTGGTTCTCCTTCCCTGCCCTCGCTGTCCATGGCGAAACCGGCACCGCAGAGCCTTGAATTCCACGGTACGGCATACATTACACTGGTCTTGTTGTAATTGGTTCGCCCGTTACTGCGGATACTGTAAATAAGTTCCTCCGTATTGAGCGCCTGCATATAGCTCAATGAGTTTCCGAAACCGCTGAAGTACCATGAGCCGGCATCCTCAGAGGGACTTATGGAAAAGACTACAGCCGCCATATCTTTAAAGTCATAATTCCTGACAGTATCCTGAAGGTAGATATCATTACCGTCCATTACGGTATACGATATCTCCATAGAAGCACTGCTGAACTCCCTTTTCAGAGTACGGAATCCCTCCTGGAAAAGAGGGGTGGTCACACCTCCGCTGTATCCAAATGCAAATGCCGTATATTCTGTATCCGAACGAAGATAATATCCGTCCACGGTATATTCATAGAGTCCTCTGACCAGCTCCATCGTGCCGTCCATTTCCGCCTGCTCAATCACATAATTCATAAAATCCACGTCATCAGAAAAGTACGAATACTCCTCATACGGTATCACATAGGAATAATAGAACTCATCATCGGTAGACGGAGTGCATCTTATATTGGCTGTAGACGGACCTATGCCACTTATATCTATGTCAATAGTCATAGAGGAACTTTCAGGGGAGCCGGTCGTACAGGATGCGAATGCCACTTCTGTCGTCCGCTCGCCAGCACTGTTGACTCCAAAAACAAACACGGTGTATTCAGTCTCTGAATCGAACGGGGCGTAGTTAAGATCCGCATAAGTGTCCAAAGTATGCATACCGGTTCGTATCTGTGATGATGATTCCCAGTCCATACCGCTCTGCTGCGCCATATTGATAAACATTGCAGCCACCTCGTCCGGCGTGTTGGATTCAAGTATCCCGCTAAGTGACAGTTGTATCCACCAGCGTGTATCCGGATTGGAAGGAGATACGGACACATCAAAATCTGAAGAACGTACATCACTGAAAGTTATCTCAAACTTGCAGTCATCCGTTATGACTACATCCTCTGTACTGTGGAATATTCCCGACACCTTTGTGAGAATGAGACCATTGTCATCCAGACCGAACGCATATATGAAATACTCCGTACCGGGAATCAAGTCCTCCATGACTGCAGCGGTCAACGTTCCTGTCCTTGTGAAATCACTGAAAGAAAACGACAGTCCCATACTGTTGTAATAGTCGATGATATTCTGCGTATCGGCTATTACCGCTGCCGCCAGTCTGTCCGCATTGCCTCCATACTCCGACTCATACTCCGTCATGGCAATGATATCAAGCATGTACGGGAGTTCGGCTTCCGACGGTTCCACTCTCACCGTGATTGACGACATAGTACTCCCAGTCACCTCGATATCGTATACAGCATCAGGATACCATGCCTCCGGAGCGGTATAGTCCTCATGGAACACCACCCCTTCCGACTTGCCCATCACATCAAGGGAAAAGGCATATACACTGTATGTGACTCCCGGCTGAAGCCGGTCAAACACGCGCTCAGACTCCCCAGTCACAATACTGCGTTTGAGCAGAGTTGTCAGATATATGCCTGCATCCTCAGCCTGTGCCTCAAGAGTGGCCAGAATCTCTTCTACGAACGAGGCTCCGTCCGGATACCCGGCCAACTCATCGGCCATTACAATGCCCGTATAGTAAGAAGACGTGTCGTCATCGGGATAAAAGGAGGCTGAAACTGAATACTCCTCATTCTCCGTAAGCACAATATCCACAAAAAGTTCGAAATCCGCCTTATTCTGCCGGATGTGCAGTACGGCCTCCTCGCATCCGTCTCCGGACACGGTAATATCCGCCTCGCGCTCAGAGTCCGTCTTATTAGGGTTGACCGAGAAAGACAGTTCTCCGCCGTCGCATTCCAATGAATCCAACCATGAGGCATCAGAAGACGGTACCAGTACGGTCTCCAATCCACCCTCTACTGTACACGAGAGAGAGAAGCGCCCGCCTACGGCAGGCACATCTCCTATTGTGCCGATTTTGATTTTCGCCTTGGTATCCACGCCCTCTCCGTTATCCGTGCATCCTGAGACACACAGAAGCACTGAAAAAAACAAGGATATGAATGTTTCTGCTCTCATCTCCTCAGTTTTTATTGCAATTGAACCAACAGAACGGCCAGAACACCGGTTTCTTCCGTTTTAAGCTTAACGTCATACAGTCCCCACGTATAAGCATAGCTCGGGCCGAATACGCTATCCTCTATGCAAGTCCAGCACTCGTCAGGGAAAGCAGAGCCTCCGGAATCAATAACAGCGGACTCCACCACGGACCGCACGTCTCTATACAGGACCTCACACTCTTTTCTTGTAGGTAGTCCCCACCCGGATCCCTTCTCCGCACACCACTCATAAGCGGGGAAATTGCCCGGATGCGCTGCCTCAGCCGCGGCTAGCGCCGCATTGCCCTCAGTGCAGTCCACCGCCTCATAATCCGTATAACCCGAAGTATACAACGGATTGACTGCCCATGAAAGGAATGCCTGGTCTATGGACACCACCTTGATATGGTCAGTAGAGGCCTCGAACACGATTCCCCTGCCATAACCCCTGACATCGAAAAGCTCTCCCACCGTCCAGTCAGACTTAATCTCCCCTTTCGCCTCAACAGTCACATGGCAGTCTGCACTTACGGTCCCGACCGATGCCGTTACTGTCGCGTCTCCTTCTGCAAGTGCGGTGATCACTCCGTTATCCACAGAGACCACAGACGGCTTGTCCACACTCCATACAATCGTCTTGTCAGTCGTATTCTCTGGCAGAATCACTGCCGTAAGGACATATGTCTCCCCTACATACAAGTTGCGCTCTTTGACAGAAAGGGTTATGCTCTCGGCCTCCACAGGATTGACAGTCACGTGACATTCCGCCGTCACCCCACCGGCAGACGCACTGACAACAGCCTGACCTGCTCCCACGGCAGTCACGACCCCGTTGTCGACGGCAGCCACTCCGGCATCTGAAGAATTCCAGCTGACAGTCCTGTTCTCAGCATCCTCAGGCAGCACTTCTACCGTAAGTTCCACAGACTCTCCTATTCTAAGAGTCAACTGCGTCTCACTGAGAACAACCTCCTCCACCTCCACCGGCTCTACTGTCACCCTGCATGAGGCACTCTTGTCTCCTGCAGTAAATGTCACCACTGTCTCACCTACGGCAATGGCAGTCACAAGTCCCGCGTCACTTATCCCGGCGACAGTGTTGTCCGCCGTTGTCCATTCCGGAACATATTCCGCGTCCTCAGGTGTCACGACAGCCTCAAGCTGATGAGTATCTCCCGGCATGAGAGTTATGACACTGTCACTGAGTATTACTGACTCCACCACTACGGGGGTCACTGTAACGGCACAGGTGTCGTTGAAGCCATCAATCGATACTATTATGCGGGCTGTTCCGTTCGAGACAGCCAGAACCTCACCATCAGAGACCGTACAGCAGGCCTCGTTGTCACTGCTCCATACTACCTCTCCCTCCGGAACAGCACCATCGGGCTGTATCACGTATTCCAGCACGGCCTTCTGCCCTTTCTCCAGGACAATCTCGTCTCTGGACAAGACTATTCCTTCAACTGAAGGAGGAGTCTGAAACTCCTCCCCATTATCGCATCCGCTGCAGAACAAGACCATCGCCGCGGCGGACATCATTGTCAATATAGATTTTCCCATAGCGCTATTTAGAACTCATACACGGCCACCATCTGATATCCCTCGCTCTTGGACGTGTTGGCCGTTGTATAACCGTTACTGTAATTCGTGTTCACCTGCACATACTCACCGGCATTGACCTCCGTGGAGGATGTCTGCATAGCATTGAGCCACATACCGCCCTCATTGGAAATAATCGTTCTGAGATCATTGAAGTGCCTCATAATCTCAGCCAGCTCATTCTGAGCCGGGACATACCAGTCCGGACCATATGTGTCCTCAATCCACTTAAATCCCGGATAAGACGTCTCATAAGCGGATGACTGCCGTATCTTCTCGGTATTCTCACGTCCGTTGTCCGGGCTTACCGCTCCAATGAACACAGACTCACTGCTGTAATACGAACTGCTAAAGGGAGTAGCCTGCAGTCCGACAACTTTGCCGTGACGGCCATTGTCCGTAATGTAGAACACCACTCCACTGTTGCCGTCAGGAGCTGTAAATATATCTCCTATCGCATATCTGACGCCTTCCACTTGAGTAACCGTAACCTCACATGACGCCGACAAGCCGCCGCAATAAGCAGTTATCACGGCACTGCCCGCTTTCAGCGCAGTCACTCTTCCTGCAGCCACAGTAGCTACAGACAGGTCGGAACTTTCCCATGTGACATCACGGTAAGTGGCATTGGACGGGGCCACATTGGCTACGAGAAGCTCATTGTCCCCTTCTTCCAATGTCAACTCGTTCATACTGAGAGTCAATGATGTCACATCAACAGGACGCACACTGACATAGCAAGATGCACTTATACCATTTACAGACAAGGTGACTACAGTATTACCTACATTACGGGCCCTCACATAACCTTCCTCAGAGACTGAGGCTATCATCTCATCCTCGGAACTCCACTGAGCCACATACTCGCCTGCATTGACTGGTATGACCTCATATGTAAGAGTGTCCACGTCGTCAACACTAAGAGCCAAGTTGGTCTCACTAAGAACCACATCTTTGACCACAGGCTCAACCACTGTCACCTCACACTGTCCCAGACGGTTGCCGCAACGTGCGGATATAACGGTCACGCCCTCGCCGACAGCCTTGACAAGACCGGTTTCGTCCACTGTCGCTATACTCTCATCAGCAGACATCCAGACTACTGTACTGTCTGCGAGCGACTCCGGGAAAACGACTGCCTCCAATGACACTTCTCCACCTACCTGGATAGTCACCGACTCGGGACTGATCTCAACGGCAAGTACTTCATGAGACACAGGCTCCACCTCTTCTTTATTGCCGCATGATGCTGCCAGAACGATACCGGCAGTCAACAGGAACATACTGTATACTGATTGTTTTAACGTATTCATAATATAAAAGTTTTAACTGTTGGACAATCCGTTACAATTCAATTCTCTGAATCAAAATAACATAATGCGTCTCCGTCTTCAACCGGCCGCCATTTGTGACTTCCATAACGCCAGGCGCCCAGTCGTACTCTGTAAAATACCCGGATTTTGCATTCTCCGCAGAGAAGTCTGACTCATAGCAGGTCCAGTACCTTGCTCCTTTTTCAACCGTCATGGCAGTACCTCCGTTGGCTTCCAGACCCGCATTTATGGCCTCATGGTTTTTCATCAGATCCAACAGCTCTGTCTCGGACGGGATATACCAGTCTCCGCCCTGTGAGGCACACCATTCCGCTGCCGGATACTCTCCTGGATGCTCCTCTGCATACTGGATGAGAAGTTCAGTACCTTCCTTTCCATAACCGGTAAAATCATCCCAAAGATCAGTATTTACCATAACAGTCGACCACTGAGCAGAACCTATCTCGAGATGCATGACAGTTATGTAAGTGTCCGACACCAGCGCGACAATACCCTTGTCATGACCTTCGACATCGTACAGGTCTCCCACTTCCCATTCTACAACCGGCGCGTCGCTCTCCACCGTGACCGTGCAGACAGCATCCATACCTCCGGCCGAGGCCGTAATGACAGTCTCCCCTGAAGAGACTGCTGTCACAAGACCGTCCTTGGAAACAGCGGCCACATTTCGGTTCCCCGTACTCCAGACGACATCAGCATCTGTCGCGTTATCGGGTTGGACAACTGCTGTAAGCTGCACTGTCTCACCTTCCTTCAGGGTATACTTGGTATAGTTGAGGGCAATACTCTCAACCTCTATATTTGTCACGCTGACATTACAGCTTGCGCTCATTCCGCCTACCGTCGCGGTAATGATTGCTTCTCCAGCGGAAATCGCGCTTACAGTGCCGTTGGCGACAGTAGCCACATTCTCATTGTCAGATGCCCAAAGGACATAACTATCGGCCAGTTCCTCAGGCTCTATGGTCAATGTGAGCTCAGACTTCTCTCCGACTTTCAGATTAAGCTCACCGGGGTCAACGGTGACATTCTCAACCTCCTTGGGTTCTACGACAATACTGCATTTCGCATACACCTCACCGGCAGATGCCTGAATCACCGCCAGTCCCTCCGAGACCGCCGTCACCATGCCGTTCTCATCCACAGAGGCAATACCCTCATTGTCAGAACTCCAACTCAGGTCACACACTGCATCCTCTGGACTTACAGTTGCCTCCAACTGCACAGTCCCCCCTATCGGAAGCCGGACCATGGTCTCGCTGAGGATTATGGAATCTATCTGAATGTCGGACACCGTCACCTCGCAACGGTCAGTCTTACCGGCAATCTCAAGCACTATGCCCGCCGTACCTGTTCCTACTGCCGTCACCAGGCCTGCCTCAACTGTCACGACGGACTCATCCTCGCTGGACCAGACAGCAAGGCTGTCCGTCTCCGCATCCTCAGGCAGAATCCTGTATGTCAACTCATACTCTCCCCCGACAGTCAATGACAGGCTGTGCCGTGAAAGCAAAATGTCATCAATGCCTCCCTGCAGGGAAACATCCTCATTGCAGGAGACTGCTCCGATAAGAATGGCGGCAACAGCCAAAGCAGACATGGCCGCCCTGTAAAATCTTTTCATCGTATTACTGTATTAAAGGTTAGTTTTTTCCAAATCACTGTAAAATACCTGCGCTGACGCAGCATGAGCTCCGAGCACGGAGGGGTCAAAATCCTCCGCGTCATCACGACTCACACAAAGGCTTCTGATAACCGGGGTTCCATCCACTCCGTCCGCATCGACGCCCAGCGACAGCACGCTGACGTTCTGATAATCCCATGGAAGCACTCCGACAGTAGTACCTGCGGCCGGAGAATCGAAGTAAGTACCGCGATCCTTGATCGCACCCAAGAGGATGTCATAATTGAGACCTTCCATATACTCAGCGCTTCTTGTCTCCATCCATCCATACCAGGAGGCAGTCGCCTGATTGGGCAGGAAGCGGATATACACCACAGCCTGATTACCGTATTTGTCCTCGGGGTATGTCACAGGGTCATAAGCGACAAAGTCGTCTCCATTATACACCGTAATCTCTATGTCCACCTGTGCGTCGCTGACCTCCCGCGCCGGAGTACTGCACTCCGCTGTAAAGAGCCTCGTCGTGGGATACCAGTAACTGCATCCGAACGCAAATAGCACGTAATCCTCACCAGGTTTGACGAAACCGTACTCAACATCATAATACAGTATTTGCCCTGGCATGTCTCCGACACCCGATCTCAGCGAAAGCTCCGGATGACTTGCGATGATGCTGTTCAGCACGGCCTCATCGTTTCCACCCATGCTCTCGTATAGATCACGTGTCATTATACCGTACATATACTCCTCGTCTGCTGAGGTCGATGCTATATTGACCGTCACATTGGAGTATGTACTGGAAACCACTTCTATTGACAACTCCATATCTGACTGCGGCACCGCCTGAGTAGTGAAGTTCTGCATTTCTACAGCCGTAGTCCTCTCGCCTTCAGTGGTAATTCCGAAAACTACAAGCATATAAGAGGTAACAGGCGTAAGATCTCCATAACTCTCACTTACTTGACCCCGAAATACAAAATTATCGTCGGTTGCCCAACCCGGAGAGCTTTCATTCAATGAATTAATGCACGCATCAGCCACCTCGGAGTCATCAAGTCCTAAAATGTCTTCTGCTTCTGTCACCAGAACCACGTATCTGGTCTGGTCTGATGTGGGAGTCACACTGAATGCCACATCATACGTCCCAGTTTCGGTTATACTGATATCAAAAGTACAGTCATCAGATACCTCAACACCGCTTGTGGCAACTGTCTGCGTGAACAACTTCGTATTCTGATACCCGCGCTCGGCCCCGAACGCCCAGAACACATAGTTGCAGTCAGAAAACAGACCGGAGGCGTTGATAGTACTGTCCCCGCCCCTTGTGACCGTTTCCCATGTCATATCTATACCGAAGCCCTGATTCATGTCGATGACAAACTGGGTCTCCTGTATCATATACGGAACAAAATCCGCTATGACATCAAACTCCTCTTCAGAAAGATATCCGGCAAGATAGCGGAAATCCCCGCTTTCAGGACTCACCGTCATACTGATATCCCTTGTTCCCACTTGTTCCTCGACAAAATCGATTCTCTGGTCATACCAAGTGACGGACGTGGTAGTAAACGGAGCCTTGAACACTGATGTCGTAACAGTCGCATCAGTCTGCAAGCCGAAAGCATATATATAATAGTCACTCTCCGGCTGGAAAACGTCCATCTTGCCCTCATAGTCTCCATGATACAGTATTGAGGAATTCTCAAGAAGGAACTCAAGCGAGTACCCGTAATAGTCCGCCGCTTCCTGGAACACGCCAAGCGCATACTCAGTAACCGCTTCATCACTGCCCAAAGCATCTATATCGCTCTGCAGACCATTGAGTATGACATAAGTCATTTCCTTATCTTTCGGGATCACTGTTATATCCGCTGCGAAAGCCGTCACATTGCTCACCTCAACACTCAGATCCTCATCCGGCTGCGAATCTTCACCAGAAGAACCGGCCTGAACAATTCTTATGACCACGCTCTCCGCTCCTGGATAGGACATGACTATACTGCCCTCTCTGAAATCGGTTTGATCATTTTCTGTCACAGAGAATGTAAGCGACGTCTCGTCAAGCACCTGAATGCCGGTCACCCAGTCCTCACCGGACACGGCCTCCGGCAAGACTCCGGAAACTCCATTCTCTATCTTATAATTCACAGTATACAGCCTGCTATCCGACGGGATCTCGTAAAGTTCCTGCTCAACGTCAATAACAGGCACTGCCTCCTCTTCCTTTTTGCAGCCCGCTAGAAACACGTACAGAATAGCGGACATCAGTAGTGGATAAATCAATCTTGATCTTAAATTCATGGTCAGTATTGTTTAATTAAAATTGGTGTTTGGTTAAAAACTGATTGTAAATTTATCTATGATATATTGTCCTTGACAAAACCCCTGCAAATCTTTTTTGAGCATTTGACAATTTAACAAATCGTCACTTCCGTATCACATTTTTTCTATTTTTGCAGTATGAGTACAAGGCATAGAATATTACTCTTACTCTTCTTCCCGATTCTGATATCCGGGATAGCCCAATCGTGCAATACCATTGACAATCAAACACATATAGAAAGGGGTAAAATTAACTCCCAATTATCAGGCACACATATAGACTCCCTGATAACACTCTGGAACAGCTACAACAGGACCGGACAACACGACCTTACTATCCAGTCCGCCCGTCCCATTGCGATAAAGGCCATGCGTGAGGCGGACTCGGTCACGGCCATTTACGCCGGCATCTTCACTGCCCAGTCATTCCTGTTCACAGAAAACGAGGTGGACTCGGCAAAATACTATGCCGATATGATAAGCCGTTACGTCAAGACTTCTGGAGAGCCGTCCCTTATGATTAACTTTGACAACATCATGGGCAGCTACTACCTCAAGACAGAGCTGGATTATTCCAAGGCATTGGAGTACTATCTGGACGGGCTGGCCTGCGCGGAGACATACGGTTCCACACAAAGCCGTATCGTCATGCTGGCCAATATAGTCACCATATTCTATCTTCGCGGTGACGGAAGCGGCATAGACTATGCTGTACAGGCATACAACGCCGGTCAGGAAAACGGCATATCGGAATACAGCAAATGCATCTCCCTCATACCAATGGCCCAGATGCTGTGCCTCTCGTCAAAGACCGACGAGGCCCTTCCGTATATTATCGAGGCCATGAGACTGGCCCATATGGCGGACGCCATGACCACGTACACCATCATACACGCCATCTACGCCGGCATCTGCTCTGAGCAAGGAGACACAGACGAGGCTGAAAAACACTACAGTACAGCCGTCAGATACATAGACTATACCGATCCCGGAACCGCAACGCTCGTATATCTGGAATACGGCAACCTGCTTTCCAAACTGAAAAGAACTCAGGAAGCCATAGGCATGTATCTCAGCGGACTGGAGATTTCCAAGAAAAGCAAGAATATGGAATTCCGTCAGGAACTGCTTTACAAGACCGCCATAATGTACAGCAAGGCAGGAGATCCGGATACCGCACTAAAATACTCCCTGAAATACATGACATACTCGGACAGTCTGGTTCAGAAGAAAGAACAGGATTTCAACAGACTTATCCTAAGTAATTCTCAGATAGAACACGAGCGCCAGATGATTGCCAAAGAGTTGGAAAAACAGAAATCCGACAGGATGCTTGTCAACTCGCTGTTCATATCCTTGGTGGTCTGTATCTTCGCATGCTCAATGTTTATCCTGTACAGGAAACAGCTCAAGATGTACCGCACTCTTGTGGCTCAGCATCTTGCCACACATCATGAAGAGAGCAAGCCACGCGGCAAGGACAGTTCCTCCGCCAACAGAAAGGAGATATTCCTGAAATCGGAAAAACTTATGAAAACCGACAAGCTATACAGGCAGAAAGATCTGACGCAGGAGAAATTCGCATCCATAGTAGGCACCAACAGGACGTACCTGTCCCAGGCAGTAAACGAGTACTCAGGCATGTCATTCAATTCATGGCTCAACATGTACCGTATCACAGAGGCAACGACCATCCTGTCCAATCCGGACAACAATATGACCCTTAAACAGTTGGCCGACTTCTTAGGATACAATTCCGTTTCTGTCTTTCACCGTGCTTTCCAAAAAGGCACCGGCATGACTCCGGCATCATGGAAAAAAACAAACTCATAAAATAAAAATCCCCGTCACTGACACAATGCCGTGGCGGGGAATGATTTTACTTGAAAGGCATATGCCCTACTCCTCCTTCATGTAGGTATAGCGGTGGTCCGTGGGAGGCACGAGGGTCTCCTTGACAGCGCGGGGCAGTACCCAGCGGATGAGGTTGAACTCGCCGCCGGCCTTGTCATTGGTTCCGGAAGCGCGGGCTCCGCCGAAAGGCTGCATGCCGACTACGGCTCCGGTGGGCTTGTCGTTGATGTAGAAATTGCCGGCTGCGTATTTCAGCCTGCGGGAAATCTTCTCGAGAGCCAGACGGTCGCGGCCCCAGATGGCACCGGTCAGGCCGTAAGGAGAGGTGGTGTCGCACAGCTCGACAGCCTTGTCCACATCAGCGTCGTCATAGACGTAGACTGTGAGGACGGGGCCGAAGATCTCCTCCTCCATGCTCTTGAAATGGGGATCTGTGGTGACGATGACAGTAGGCTCCACGAAATAGCCCCTGGACTTGTCATATCCGCCGCCCAGCACGATCTCAGCGTCTTTCGATGTCTTGGCGTATTCGATGTAGGATGCGATGTTGTCGAAGGAAGCCTCATCGATGACAGCGTTGATGAAGTTCGAGGGATCGCAGACATCACCCATTTTCACCTTAGCGGCTGTATCCTTGATCTTCTCGAGGACAGCGGGCCACAGGGACTTGGGCACGTACATGCGGGAAGCGGCAGAGCACTTCTGGCCCTGGTACTCGAAAGCACCGCAGTAAGCCGCATTGCCGACCTCCTCAGCCACAGCCGAGGGATGCACGAAGATGAAGTCCTTGCCGCCGGTCTCGCCCACTAAGCGGGGATAGGAGCGGTAGTTGGCAATATTCTCGCCCACCTGTTTCCAGAGGGTGTTGAAGGTAGCGCTGGAACCGGTAAAATGCACTCCTGCGAGGTCCTTCGAGGCGAATATCTCCTTGCCTATGACAGCGCCGCTGCCGGGAATGAAGTTCACCACGCCCGCGGGCACTCCGGCCTCCTCGTAGATCTTCATCAGGTAGTAGTTCGAGAGAATGGCGGTGGTAGAGGGCTTCCATACCACGGTGTTGCCCATCAGCACGGGGGACATCGAGAGGTTGGAGGCAATGGATGTGAAGTTGAACGGGGTCAGGGCGAAGATGAATCCCTCGAGAGGACGGTACTCCACGCTATTGATCTGGTTCGGGCCGCTCTTGGGCTGGATGCCGTAGATCTTGGAGGCAAATGCTGCATTGTAGCGCAGGAAATCGATGGTCTCACAGGCCGAGTCAATCTCCGCCTGGTAGAAGTTCTTGCTCTGTCCAAGCATACAGGCAGCGTTGATGACAGCGCGGTACTTGCCGGCAAGCAAGTCAGCAATCTTCAATATTATCGAGGCCCTGACTGTCCAGTCAAGCTCAGCCCATTCCTCATGCGCATCCAAGGCGGCCTTTATGGCCATTTTAACCTCCTCAGGACCCGCCTTGTGATATATTGCCAGCACATGGCCATGGTCATGAGGCATGACCACCTTTCCGGTGTTGCCGGTGCGGATCTCCTTGCCGCCGATAATCAACGGTATGTCGAGCTGGATACCGCTCTGTCTTTTAAGTTCGGCTTCGAGGGCTACTCTCTCAGGAGAGCCTTTCAGATAGGACTTTACCGGTTCATTGGCCGGTACAGGGAAATTGAAAACTGCATTCTTCATACTTGATCGTAGTTAATTTGTTTTGTCAATTACCCACGAATATACAGTTTTTTCAAATCTTTTCAAATAAATAAATTTACTAAGGCTGTTTTATTCTAGAAACGAGGGTATATCCCAGACTGAGTATATGCTCATCCAGTCCCGAGGAAATGAACGTCTGCTGAAAACGGTAATATCCGCTGAAAAAGTGCATCTTCCCTACCGGCACCCTCACCCCGACCGCTGCCGAATATCTGACGCAGCCCTCAGGAACTGAGCCGCCGTCACATGCCTCAACGGCAGGTACGCACACGCCTAATTCACCCTCGCTACAGATACCCGGAAAGCCATTTTTGCAAATATAACGAGATACCTTCGGATATTTTTAAATAAACAAAAGAACTCGTTTGATATGCAATTTTCTTGTTTTACCGCACTTTACACGATCAGCCCGCAACTCTGCTTACCGTTGCTTCACATGAATTGAATGCCTGTCACATGGCTGCGCAGACATATCTTACGATGGCCTTTTGGCGTGCACGATAGCGGTTTACCACAACAGCAGGCATGAGCACACTCTATATTTATAACACATTGACCAAAAGCAACTTAGAGAAGCACCCTGATCTTTTCGGCCTGTTTTTTCAGGTCGAGAAGAACGCAACCTTCCCGTATATCATTGTATCATAGACGATTACAAAATATGGGTGTGCTCCTGATTACGGTTGTTCAAAAGGCTCCCGGGCACGATGGGCGAAAAGGTATGTTTTGGGAAGTGCGGCCACAGTTATCCTTCTTAGTAATTAAATCTGTAAAAATTCTATTGAACCAAAAAATGTTGGTGCTTTTGTTGGTGCCAATAAGAAGAAAGGAGTTACAACCACCGCTGCAACTCCTTGATTTTTAGAGTGGACCCGGCTGGGCTTGAACCAGCGACCCCCTGATTATGAGTCAGGTGCTACTAACCGACTGAGCTACGGGTCCTAATCACTATCTTTGAATCAGAGACGCAAAGATAGTTATTTTTTCCAATTATCAAACTTTGATTTCAACTTCTACTCCACTGGGAAGCTCAAGCTTCATCAAAGCATCCACGGTGCTGGGTGTCGAGCTGTAGATGTCGAGGAGACGACGGTATGAATTAAGCTCGAACTGCTCGCGGGACTTCTTGTTGACGAAAGTAGAGCGGTTGACGGTGAATATCTTCTTGTCTGTAGGAAGAGGTATAGGACCATTCACGACAGCACCGGTAGCCTTCACCGTTTTCACGATCTTGTCCGCGGACTTGTCCACGAGAGCATGATCGAAAGATTTCAGTTTTATTCTTATTTTTTGGCTCATTGCTTTTAATTTTAATCTGGTTATTCTTCATCCTCGTCATACTTGCGCGCTCCACCGGCCTTTTCAATAACCTCTTTGGCAAGGTTGGCGGGTAGCTCGGCATAATGCGAGAACTCCATAGTACTGGTCGCACGTCCCGATGTGATGGTACGGAGGATGGTGACATAGCCGAACTGCTCTGCAAGGGGCACTTTGGCCTTGACGATCCTCGCGTTGCCCTTCGAGTCCATGTTGGTAATCTGTCCACGGCGCTTGTTGAGGTCACCGATGACATCTCCCATGTACTCCTCGGGAGTAACGACTTCCAATGACATGATAGGTTCCAGAAGAATAGGATTAGCTTTTGGCATGGCATGCCTGAATGCCATACGGGCGCAGATCTCGAAGGACAGCGCATCGGAGTCCACGGGGTGGAAGGAGCCGTCGAGCAGAGTCACCTTGAGCGAGGGAACCTCGAATCCGGCAAGGACACCGTTGGCCATTGCGGATTTGAATCCCTTCTCCACTGCAGGTATGTACTCGCGGGGAACGTTTCCTCCCTTGACCTGGTCGATGAACTGAAGTCCTGTGACTCCCTCATCGGCGGGTCCGATCTCGACGATGATGTCGGCGAACTTACCGCGGCCACCAGTCTGCTTCTTGAACACCTCACGGTGCTGTACTGTGGAGCGGATGGCCTCTTTGTAGTTGACCTGAGGCGCACCCTGATTGATCTCCACTCCGAACTCGCGTTTCAGACGGTCTACGATGATCTCCAGGTGGAGCTCACCCATACCGCTGATGACGGTCTGTCCTGTCTCATGGTCTGAGCGCACTGTGAATGTAGGGTCCTCCTCGGAGAGCTTGCCGAGAGCGATACCGAGCTTGTCGAGGTCCTTCTGGGTCTTGGGCTCCACTGCCAGTCCGATCACAGGATCAGGGAATGTCATGGACTCCAAAACGATAGGATGATTCTCGTCACAGATGGTGTCACCTGTACGCAGCTCCTTGAAGCCTACTGCGGCGCAGATATCACCAGCCTCAACGAAGTCGATGGGGTTCTGCTTGTTGGAATGCATCTGATACAGACGGGCCACACGCTCCTTCTTGCCGGAACGGGTATTGAGCACGTATGTACCTGCGTCCAGCCTTCCGGAATAAGCCCTAAGGAATGCCAGACGGCCCACGAAGGGGTCTGTGGCAATCTTGAACACGAGGGCACAGAAAGGATCCTTGGCATTGGGATGACGCTCCTCCGGCTTGTCAGTCACGGGATTGGTACCCTCTACCTCGGGAACATCCAGAGGTGAAGGCAGATATCTCATGACAGCATCCAAAAGGAACTGTACACCTTTATTCTTGAATGAGGAGCCGCAGCACATAGGCACGACTGCCATCTCGATGGTAGCCTTGCGGATAGCGGCGATAATCTCATCCTCGGTAATGGTGGCAGGATCATCGAAGAATTTCTGGAGAATACGGTCGTCATACTCGGCGACAGTCTCCAGCAACCTGTTCCTCCACTCCTCGGCGTCGGATTGCAGGTCTGCCGGAATATCCTTTATCTCGTAGTTGACGAGTTCCTTGCTGTCCTGATCGTAGTAGATGGCCTTCATGGCTATCAGGTCTACGATACCTGCGAATTTATCCTCCGATCCGATGGGGATGCAGATAGGAAGAGGGTTGGCGCCCAGCTTCTCACGGATCTCATCCACTACGGCGAAGAAGTCAGCTCCTACGCGGTCCATCTTGTTGACGTAGGCGATCTTGGGTACATGGTACTTGTCAGCCTGACGCCATACGGTCTCAGACTGAGGCTGTACGCGGCCTACTGCGCAGAATGTCGCAACAGTTCCGTCAAGTACGCGCAGAGATCTCTCGACCTCCACTGTAAAGTCCACGTGGCCCGGAGTATCTATCAGGTTGATCTGATAGGTCTCTCCGTTGTAATGCCAGAAGGCTGTGGTGGCAGCGGAAGTAATGGTTATACCCCTTTCCTGCTCCTGGACCATCCAGTCCATGGTAGCCGCTCCGTCGTGCACCTCCCCTATCTTATGAGTCTTACCTGTATAATACAGAATTCTCTCCGACGTGGTTGTCTTTCCGGCATCAATGTGAGCCATGATACCGATATTTCTGGTGTATTTTAAATCCCTTGCCATCAGCTAATCTTTAAACGCTAAAATCTGAAATGGGCGAAGGCCTTGTTAGCCTCTGCCATCTTGTGCATATCTTCTTTTCTCTTGTAGGCAGCACCTTCACAGTTATAGGCTGCCATAATTTCTGCGGCCAACTTTTCCGCCATGGAGTGACCGGAACGCTTGCGCGAGAAGACTATCATATTCTTGATCGCGAGAGAGACTTTTCTTTCCGGACGCACCTCGGTCGGAACTTGGAAGTTCGCTCCACCAACCCTGCGGCTCTTTACCTCCACCTGAGGGGTGATGTTTTCCAACGCTTTTTTCCAAATGTCGAGAGGAGCCTTGTCAGAATCTTTCATCTTCTCGCCCACCATATCGATGGCGTCGTAAAAAATAGAATACGCGATACTCTTCTTACCCTGGAGCATGAGGTTGTTCACAAACTGTGTGACCAGAACTTCATGATACTTGGGATCAGGAAGTAGAATCCTCTTTTTAGGCTTCGATTTTCTCATTTCTTGATACTTTAGGAAAAATTAATAAAATGTTTACTTCTTAGCGGCTGACTTCTTCGGTCTCTTGGCTCCGTAGAGTGAACGGCTCTGAGTACGTCCCTCCACGCCAGCTGTATCCAAAGCGCCCCTAAGGATGTGGTAACGTACACCGGGAAGGTCCTTCACACGACCGCCGCGCACAAGCACGATGGAGTGCTCCTGAAGGTTGTGGCCCTCGCCGGGGATGTATGCGTTGACCTCTTTCTGATTGGTAAGTCTCACACGGGCTACCTTACGCATAGCCGAGTTAGGCTTCTTGGGAGTGGTGGTGTAGACACGCACGCACACACCTCTCTTCTGAGGGCACGCATCCAACGCGCGAGATTTGCTCTTCTCGACGATAACCTCGCGTCCTTTGCGAACTAACTGTTGAATTGTTGGCATAAATGTTTGTTAATCTTAACTTTACATTATTCCCGTTAAATTAAACGGGCTGCAAAGATACACAATTTTCATTGAAACACTAATTTTTCTTCACCTTTTGTTCCAATTGTCATAAATTTTCCTTTACTTTGTAATGGAATTGTTAACTCCAACAAGATTTATGAAGAAACTGTTCATCTCATGTACCGTCACAGCTGTTGCTTTTATTCTTGCATCCTGCGATAAGGACAGTACCGGGACCAACACTCCAGAAAATCCGCCATCGGACACCTTATTAATTGAAAGCATCATCATCAACCCATCTTCCCTGGAACTGGAAGCAGGGGACTCCGCCACACTGACACCGCTGATACTGCCGGAGCAGTCCGAAACTGTCGCCCTTGAATGGGCATCCTCCGACAACACCGTTGCCACAGTCTCAGCATCGGGGACTGTAACGGCATTAAGTAAAGGCACAGCCACCGTGACAGCCTCCGCGGGCGGAGTTCACGGCTCGTCCACCATCACCGTAATAGCCGGAAAGACGGAACCTCCCGCAGATGAGCCGGAAGTCGGAGACTATTTTTATTCTGACGGAACATGGTCCTCAGACCTTGACGCAGACAAAAAAGTCATAGGTATAGTTTTCTATACAGGCAACCCGGCAAAGGACGATCCGACCCTCCAGGCCGACCATCCGGAATGCACCCATGGACTGGCAGTCGCAATATCCGGAGACGAATACGTCCCGTGGCAGTCCGCGTACTCCCAATACGGCAGGACTGTAGACGAATGGGTAAGAGCCAACACCGAGTTCACATCCATTGCCACGTCCTCCAATTCCGACGACAACATAAACAAAATGCTCGGATACAATAACACCTGCGCCATTGAGGCCTTCAATGCCGACCCGGCAAACAGCCTGTGGCCAGTGGAGGCAGTCCAGGCCGTACTGCAATACAGGGAGACCAATCCGGCACCCGCAGGCACCAGTGACTGGTATCTTCCGTCAATAAAGGAATACATAATCATGTGCTATAAGGAGACAGATGCGTATGCCGGTACTCTTCCCGGCTCCGACAACTATGACATGCTTAATGCCAAGTTGGAGACACTGCCTGACGCGCAACTCATAGGTACAGACGGATACGGATTCTATTCTTCCAGCACCGAGGAGGTAAACGCCATAGACAAGGCATATGCCATCTCTTTCTGCTACAAGATGGTGGCGACCAACTCAAAGGACAACTCCTCCCTGTATTCCACCAGATTCATACTGGCCTTTTGAGACAGACACATCACCTATTTATCAACTTAATAAAACTAACAGTCATGCATTATCAAAAATTGTTATGGACAACTATCTGCGCTGTAGCAATACTGTCATGTGACACACAGCAGAAACAGAAAACGGAAGTTCCGGTCCTGACGCCTACGACTACTGAAGACATCAACGTATTAAAGGAAGGAGGACAGTACAACGTAACATACTACATTGATCATCCGGCAGATGACGGCAGGATAGAGGCATCTGTCACCCCAAAGGGATGGATTGACGGCATCAACACGGAAACGCCCGGAATAGTCTCATTCAATGCCTCCGCAAATGAAAGCGAGGAGATACGTGAGGCATCCATGGAAGTAACTTATATCTATACCGGAGGAGAGCCCCAGTCGTTCTCGGTGCGCATCGTTCAGGAAGCGGCCGACGGCACTGATGATCCCGATGATCCTGATGATCCCGATAATCCGTCAGACGCCCCTTTTACAATAACGGTTACCGACATTACCTATTCGACAGCCGACATAACTATTGTTCCGGACGACCCGTCCATGCCTTTCATCGTATGGGTTGACGAGGCAAACGAGATAAATGGTCTTGACGATGACGCGCTTTTCACTGAGGATATCACTATATGGAAAGTACTGCGGCCGTGATGGGACAAAGTCTGCAGGGCTATATCAATCTGATTGTCAAGCACGGGGAGCAGAACCGCAAGCAAAGTAAATTGAACCCCAGCACTGAATATGCTGTATGGTGCTATGGAATAGACAATTCAGGCAGCTATCCGGAAAGGACTACGAGTATAGCCAGAGAGACATTCACTACTGATGCTCCAACAGTCACCGACAACGGTATAACCTTGGAGGTAGAAGTAACGGGCAATACTTTCTCAGCTGTCGCAACGCCCTACACCAACGACAAATACTACAACCTGAACTGGAACAGCGAAAGCACCCTTCAGAATAGTGGCTTTACCGATGGAACCGCTGCTGAAAGATGCTTCGAATTTGAATACGATTATCTGTCCAAATATCTCGCATTTATGCCTGTGACTTCATGGGCCAACGTAAAGCAAGGACCGGCGACCACCTCCTCAACATTCAAGAATGAGGACACTTACTATGTATTCGCATATTTCATCAATGATGATGCGACTGCCGATGGAGACATCTACATAAAGACAATAGAATACGACGGAGAAAACGCTACCGTACTTGATGCTCCGGGCGTATCCTTCCTGAGAGCGTCACTGACCGACAAGAAAGTTGAAAGGCCCATGCCTTGAGCTGGGGACACACAGCCTGACATGAACAGATAAGGACGTACACAGTGCGTCCTTTTTTTACACAGAACACCCTGTACAGACTTGCAAAAACAGTAAAGTTTGCTAATTTTGCGATACTTCTAATATTCACGCTTATGAACATATCACAGAAAGCCCGGCACTACATTGACCTCGAAGAAAGATACGGGGCTCACAACTATCATCCACTTCCAGTGGTTCTCTCCAAAGGAGAAGGCGTCTACGTATGGGACGTGGACGGGAAACGCTACTATGATTTCCTTTCTGCTTATTCGGCTGTCAACCAAGGGCACTGCCATCCTAAAATAGTAAAGGCCCTGTGCGACCAGGCCCAGAGACTGTGCCTGACCTCAAGGGCATTCTACAACGACTGCCTTGGGCCATACGAGGAAATGGCCACGAAATTCTTCGGCTATGACAAGCTGCTTCCCATGAACTCAGGAGCCGAGGCTGTCGAGACGGCACTGAAACTGGCCCGCAGATGGGGCTACATAAAAAAGGGCATCCCTGAGAACGAGGCTCTTATAATCACCTGCGAGGGTAATTTCCACGGCAGGACCATCACTATCGTATCCATATCCACTGACCCCGACAGCTACTCACAATACGGTCCCTTTACTCCTGGCTTCATCTCCATTCCATACGATGACAGCGAGGCCCTCCGCAAGGTGCTGGAGGAAAAAGGCGACAGGGTAGCGGCCTTCCTGGCCGAACCGATTCAGGGCGAGGCAGGCGTATACGTGCCGCACGACGGTTATCTTAAAGAGTGCTATGACCTCTGTAAGAAACACAATGTACTCTTCGTGGCAGATGAAGTGCAGACCGGCATAGGACGCACCGGACGCATGTTCGCATGCGACCACGAGGGAATACGTCCTGATATGATCACTATAGGCAAGGCGCTGTCAGGAGGAGTGCTGCCCATCTCGGCCGTCCTTGCGGATGACGAGATCATGCTCACCATAAAACCCGGAGAGCACGGCTCCACATTCGGAGGCTTCCCTTTGGCGGCAAAAGTAGCAATAGCCGCCCTCGAAGTGATACGGGACGAGCATCTGACCGAGAACGCTGACAAGCTGGGCAGAATATTCCGCGAGGAGATATCCGCAATACAGTCCCCGTTCTTTAAGTCAGTACGCGGAAAAGGTCTGCTCAATGCCGTCATCACAGAGCCACAGAAAGGCCTTGAGGCATGGGATATATGCCTGGCCATGGCCGAGAAGGGCCTGCTGGCAAAGCCCACGCATACCCATATCATCCGTTTCGCACCGCCACTGGTAATCAACGAGGAGCAGCTACGCGAAGCTGTAAGCATCATCAAAGACGTATTTGAACATATCTAAAGACATTATGCAGACGACATCCAGAGTACTGATGGTCAAACCCGCCCGCTTCGCCTTCAATCCTGAGACAGGCGGCAACAACGCATTCTCCCGTCCGGGACGCGAGTCCTCAACCCAGGAGAACGCTCTGCGCGAGTTCACCTCTTACGTTGCCCTGCTCAGGGCCAATAAGATAGACGTAGTCATCGCGGAGGACACTCCCCATCCGCACACTCCCGACTCCATTTTCCCCAACAACTGGTTCAGCACCCACGAGGACGGCACCCTCGTCCTTTACCCTATGTCCGCTGTCAACCGGAGGAACGAGCGCAAGCCGGAAGTACTGGAAACAGTGAGAAAGAATTTCGAGGTGCGCCGTCTCATCGACCTGACATGGTGGGAAAATGACAATCTCTTCCTCGAAGGAACAGGAAGCATGGTTCTTGACAGGGATAACAGAGTTGTTTACGCCTGCAAATCCTACCGGACATCGGAGCAGGTACTCGCGGATTTCTGCAAACAAATGGGTTACACGTCCGTATTTTTCGAGGCCTACGACCGCAACAACGTAGATGTTTACCACACCAATGTGCTGATGAGTCTCGGCACCGCCTACTGCATCATCTGCACTGAATCCATAAAGTCCGAGGACAGGGACAGAGTGCTTGGCTCCATCAGGGACAGCGGAAGAAAAATACTGGACATATCGTTCGACCAGCTGGAGCATTTCGCGGGCAACATGCTGGAGCTGCACAATACCGAGGGCAGACCGATCCTGGTAATGTCAGCTTCCGCCCGTAAAAGCCTGACCACAGAACAAAACCGGGAGTTGAGCGCTCACTACAAGCTGCTCTCCCCCCAGTTGGACTATATCGAGACTCACGGAGGAGGCTCGGCCCGCTGCATGCTGGCCGAGCTCTTCTGATGAGCTTTATAACTTAAATTTCCGATTCACACACCAGCATCGAGACATTGGAGATTATCTGGCCGGTATATACATCTATCGCTACCGCGAAAGCTGTGAACTCCGATGCCATCGGTATATCTATGGGAGTACTTGTGGCCTCTCCCTGGTAGGACATTTCCATAAAGTAATCATATACCGTTCCACCGCCAAGAATCGGAAGCAGATATATTATCTCATCCAGCATCTCCTGATATGACTCGGCTATCGCCTCAGGAGTATTGGTGCCATTATAAACATCCATAAGATAACGTACCTCATCGTTATTTGGCACCGCCGATATGGTCAGCGTCCAATCTTCGACATTCTGCTCCACCGACAACTCGAAAACGACATCCTCAGGTGTGACAGGAAGAGTCTTGGCCTGCGCATAATACATATCCGTCAGGATATTACCGGCAGCATCCATTCCGTAGGCATACACGATATAATCGGAATCCGCACTCAGGTCCTCCGCAGAATACGTACCCTCTCCTTGCTTGAGAACATATTTCTCGAGAAACTCCTCATATGACAGATTGCGTTTTGCCGCCTGCTCCTGAAAATACTCAATGTCATACGCTATATACTCCTCATACGAGTCAAAAGAGTCCCATGTGGCCTTATCCACAGCCATACTTACATACGTAAGCTCAGGATCCGGCGGAACCACTTTCCAAACCACCATACCGGTAGTACACTCGCTTTCCTGCACGGATATGGTGAATGAGGCATAGGGCTCCTGCGTCACGGTAAACTCAAGGACCTGTCCTTCATAGGTAAGTACTATATCCGCCATTCTGGACTCGTTGCCATTGTTTACTGATACGGTAAAATAGACCTCACCATACGCGCTTGTCGTATTGACCTCCTCAATCCAGTCAACATTGGGAGTGACTTCAGCGACCACGGATGCTCCTGTAGGACTGGCGATGTCGTAATAGATAGTATGAGTGCCTGCCTCAGGCCCTATTGTCATCTGTCGATCTGACTTCGAACTGAACCCTACATTGTCGCGACCATTGTCGTCATTATTATTGCACGAAGTGAACACTGCTGCTGCTAATGCAGAGACTAGAATAAAGACAATTTGTTTTTTCATATCGGATGTGTTTTAATTTGTTAGACGCAAAACTATCCGATATATCTCTGAATATCAAATATTAATAGTTGCAAAACGGCAAATTTGCCGATTTGTCACAATGCATGCGCCTGCCTTAGACGGACCTCTTTCATATACCTTCCCGCAGTAACTCCCGTCTCCTTTTGAAAAGAACGGTAAAACACTGAAAGAGAGCTGTAGCCAAGATCATCAGCAAGTTGTTTCAGGGGGACATCCTGCGATATGTCAGACATTACCATCGTGGCCTCCATTACCCGCCACGAGTTAAGCCAGTCGCTGAAAGACTTACCGGATACGTTGTTTACCGCCCTGGAAAAATAGGTCCTGTTGGTTCCGAGCATCTCGGCCATACTGTCTCTTGTCAATGACTTCAATCTGTACACTTTCTGGTCCCGCATAAGAGTCTCAGCTCTGGCAAACAGTTCACGGTCGGCCTCTTCATATGCATTATTATCCTGCGTCTGCTCCTTTTCCAGTTTGACGGAAGCCTCCAGTTCCTGTTTCTTTTTGAACTCCTCGACATATCTCTGATGCTTCTCTATCAAAAGCCTGTAAGTGTTGCGCTGGTGCCGATAAAAGAACAGCAGAAACAGCATCACGAGAACGGCTATCAGGAGGACTGCTATGTAAATCAGCATCCGCTGTCTGGTCTTAAGATGATCCAGTTCTGCTGCCTGCGCCATGTTCTCATACTTCATCTTCTGGATGGACATAAGCATGGAACCGAACTCAAGCTCTCTTCTTCTGTTTGAGACGCTGTCCAGATAAGACCTGTAATTCTCCAGCCAGTAGACGGCCTCCTCGTTGTGATTCTGGATAAGGGAATTGTCCACAAGACTATACAGAAGTTCCCTTCTACACTCGTGATTACCGTATCTGTACGATATTTCCAGTCCCTTGTCAAACATTTCTTCCGCCCTGGCCGACTCTCCCTTCGCCATAAGCATCCTTCCATAATCCAGATAGACGAACATCTCCGTACCTGCATCCGCATAATGCGTAAACTCCAAGGCCGATGTATAGTATCTCTCCGCATTCCTATAATCTCCTGTAGAAGTATATATGTCACCGTACACCTTACAGATCAGAGCATAAAGCGTAACCACCCGTCCTTCCCGAGCCAGGCTCCAGGCAGTCTCGACATGCTTAAGCGCATCTGAATCCTCATCACATATATGAAGCATCATGGCCATCATAAGACTGGCTGAGCATCTGTTGTCTATAGACGGAGATGACTGGACCAGTTCATAGGCCTCCCGGGCATACTCCATGCCTTGTCTGTCCGACCTGATATAAAAGATATAGATAATATCCATAAGAACACTCAGGCTGTTCCCTGGACTTAAGGTTGACACAGCATACTTGTACGCCTTCTGATAAAACTCCATAGCCTTGGAGTAATTAAGTTCAGCTTTTATCGCATATCCTCCATATATACTGTAATACAGATATTTAAGAACATCATCCTGCTGTCGTTCCACGTACGGGCCCATGCAGTCAAGGTAATACAGAGCCGAATCAGCCTGCTCCATAAAGAGCCAGGCCTGCGCCATATACACGCCACTGTACAAAGCGCACAGGGTATCCCCGGCAGCTATGGAGTTCCTGAGGACAGGGCGGGTATATATTATAACAGAATCGTCATTACCTGTACTGTTGAAACGCCTCCACGCATCCTTATGTACTTCAAGTTGTCCGCGATCGTACTGGATATCAACGGATGATGACTTTGAACATGATGTCGCGAAGACACATAATGCCGCACATAATATGATAAAACCCTGACTTCTCATAGTTATTCCATAATTGTTAAACGGCAAAGATACGAAAAATAGGGGCCATGTCAAATATGACACAGCCCCCGAGCAAGTTTAAAACACATCAACTAAATTATCCTCTTTCCGCCCTCCTCAGCATCTTATTTATAACTCGCACATTGTCTGCCTTGTACGGTGACATATAATTTTCGGAGACAGAAACTTCGCCAGACTTCCTGCAGAACGTGCGCTCAGGCGCGTAACTTCTGTTACTGAAATCCAGAACACCTGTCCATTCTCCGTCCCACACATGTCCCAAGTCATCTGTAAATGCAAATGATATCGTATATGTATCATCTCCGTTATTTGTAATGCTCAGGTCTCCGCTGACCGCAGGAGCACAACCTACAATCAAACCTTCCAAGGTCTCCATATAATTGGTTCCCATAAGATAATCGCCATCCAGATAACCTGTCACATACTCTCCGGGTGCAGGATTCACAGGATCAACGGAGGGAGTATACACCGCTGATGCCAATCCGGCGTTGATATCCACCTCTTCTGTGATAAGTTCCAGCTGCACGACATCCATAGCCGATTCCAGGACCACAATCCAGTTCCCGGTACCGTTTCCATAATAATCCCCCCAGAACTGGGCAGAACCAGACGCCCCCTCAAGGTCCAGAGTATAGTCATCAGTCAATGTCGAATAAGGCCCGGGGAACCCCGTCACCTCAAGCGCACCGTTATATGAGCATTCCACAGAGTATCCCTCAGCTGTAACGAAAGAACACTCGACTGTATAATTTCCAGGCTCACCGCTGACTTTCATCTCTCCGTCGGAAATAAGTCCTTCAAATACATTCTCAGATTCATCAATATAGCTGATATAAGTACCCATAGTAAGAGTCACACCCATGTAGTTGAAGTACTCTCCAGGATTAATGGACATTGCCTCAGGCACACTGGAACCAGCAAGTGTATAGTCACCTGTCGCGATATTTCCACTTTCGTCATAATGCATAAATACATCCACATTCAAAATACTTCCCGGCGGCACTACATATCCGAAGAAGTCAACTTCCATGTCTGTAAAAGTCAATTGAACTTCCATAAGGCCGCCTTCCTCTCCGGACACGTACACAGCCGCTCCCTGCGAAGCCTCCATATCGATATCCTGATTAAGTACCGTTTCGCCGCCACTGCCTCCAGATGCATTGTCGTAGTCAGGATTACCAGAATAGGTAAGATAATGCCTCATTCCCGTCTCATCGGTAAGACTGGCCTCCGCATGCATTACACCGCCGTCATAAGATATGATCAACGTCCCTTCGGTAAATCCGACATCAAAAACCACCTCTCCGTCCACCGACGTTCTCAATGCCTGAGTATGATCGGGTGCAAATGTCATATCCGCAGTAGCTCCCTGCTCTCCCAGGACATACGTACCGGCCGCAGGCAGAGGGTTGTCCGGATTCTCAGGAGCTGATGCCGTATATAAATCAAACGCATAATAGGAACCTCCGTCCATAGCACCGTCATTATACTCCATATCCGACAATATCGTATAGTAATTGTACTCACCGTTCAGTCCATACTGCGAACCATAATAGGTACCGCTCATGAACGTACAATCGATGACGTAATCATACGAAGCCTGGATCACGTTGAGCTGAGCAGTCACACTTTCATTCTCATCATAGGTATATGTAAGCGTGACTATGGAACTTCTGTCCTCATCCGCCGTGTTTTCGTCAACGTTGAACACTATGCGGCCGGGTGTATCGTAATTGAACCCGCCAAGCCAATTTTCCGTAGGCTCTGCTGAAATCGTTCCTCCTTCCACAGGATTTACAATCCGGTATTCTATAACAGCCTCGCCTCCTTCCATAGGAACGGTCAGGTTCATAAGTTTGCCGAGATCTATCTCAGGGAGACTGGTGTTTACATCCGGCTCTTTTTCACAGCCGGACAGTACCGGCGCTAAAGCCAGAAACAATGGCATCAGATATTTTTTCATATGGCTGAATTCCATTAAAGCTTATTCGTACTCAAATACTGCAAAACCATTGACAGGAATACTTACCGCATTGTCCATGACATATCCGTAATCACCATATATGGCATACTGGGCACTTCCAGTAAACGAACCTTTTCTGTTCAGCATTACAAGAATATGAAGATTGTCCGAATCAAGGACAGACTCAGGCACAGGTATGGAGAACGTTTTCTCCAGAAGACCGTTAGCCGTCAAAGAGACAGCATCACCCCACATCTCCGTCATCTCCGCTCTGGCCACATTGTTGTGAACATAATCCGAGGAGCCGCCTGACTGCTGGTAGACCATGCCGTCCTCCAGGACAAATACGCTCACTAAATACTCTCCGGCCTGCTTTGAGGCAATACTCAAATCCACTACGATATTGCCGTCCTCAATACGCGAGGACCCGGCCGCCATAGTATTTGCAGGAAGATCCTCAGCCGCCTCGACAGCCAGATCATTTATGATGTTCTGCACTATCGCACTCGGATAGGAGCCGCCGACCTCCGCATAGTTGTTCATAAAACCTGCAGGCAGACCGTCTATACTGAAATAATCCGCATAATCCTCACCCTTGTCATAGTTAAGCCCTCCTTCCGACTGCCACACGTGCATGGTAAGAGGCAGAATATGTCTGGGATCCTTCTCGATAGCGTCCATAAGACCGACATTCATTCTCGGACAGTTGCCGCACCAGGTTGCCGTAAATCTCATCATAACCGAACGGCGCAGGAACTCTCTGCCATAGTCAGCCTCAAGATTGCCCATCTGTGTCACATTGACGACCGCATTGGTGACACCGTCAACACCATTGAGAGAGATACTGCCCTCGCGGACATTGCCCTCATTGGAAGCCACAGTCATGTGGATTCTGGATGTCATGTACTTGGAGTAGGTACTGCCATCCGACAAAAGCGTCGAGTCATACTCAATGCTGCTCACCTCTATCCAGTCTTCTACGGGCACGGCCTCGTATTTCACGTTACCCTGCAGGGAAAATGTGTACTCTCCGCCTTTTATGCCCACCATAGCCATGGACGAGACATCGATACCGGGAGTAACATCCTGAATAACCATGTATTTGGTAGCAGATCCTCCGGACTCCACAGTGAAAGACGATACCCTCTCACTATGCTCCGGATTAAGAGACTGTACATTGATATGCAGCGTAGCCGCACCCGCAGCTCCACTAAGGGGTGAGACATAAAACCAGTCTCCCTCCGTTCCCGTCACCATCCAGCTGTCGTCAAACTCAAGAGCCACCTCTACCTGTCCCTCGGCATTGGGCACCTGTATAGACTGTCCTAACAGGGCCTCAGGACCTTCGTCCTCTCCTGCAGGATCGCAGGAGAAGACTGAAAGACCGATGGCCAATATAATGACCGTATAAAGCAATTTTTTCATACACATCTGATTATCAATCCGACAATACTATTCTGAGAGAACCATATCGCCTGTCCATGTGCCATAGAACTCATTGGCAAGAGGCGAGTCGTCAATAAACCGGAACTTTATAGTATAGTTACCGTTTCCGTTATTGGTAATCTCCAAGGTTCCTCCTGTAGCCGGCGCAACTGACTGAGGTTTGCCGTCAGCACCGAAGTCCCCTTTGAACCAAGTGTAAATATATCCAAAGTAATACTCGCCGGCAATAAACTCTCCAGGCAGAGGATCCCTGTTGTCCGGACTGTCAGCAGCGACTGAATATGTTCCAGACGGTATCCCGTCCTCAACACCTTCAGTATCTACTATAATATCTATCTTTATCTCATCTCCGGAGACTCCGTCCGACGGCTTGATGTCCAGTTCCCAGTTGTTATACCCGTTACCGAAATAGTTGGGATGGAACTCGGCAGTCATTACCGCACCGTCAAGGTCAATTTCCCTGTCTTCGGTCAGGGTAGACTTCCATTCTCCTACCAGCTCTTCCGTAGTGAACGTCTTGAGCACCGGAACAGAATTGAATATGCCTGTATACAGGTCCACTGCCATAGCAAAACCGGTATATACTGTGGACGGAGCAAGCTCATCAACCAGATAAGAGTCCGGTCCGATGGATGAGAGAGGCTTGATTATATCTTCTATCGGCAGGTTTATACCGCCAAGTGCAAGCATCTCGTCTATGAGACCATTGATATATACCTGATAGCTTTCCCTGATCTGATCAGGTGTATAATCGGAGCCCTCCGCAGTGGAGAACATGTAGTAAACCTCGTTGTCGTCAGGGGTAACAGACATCATAACCGTAGTGCTGGTCACATCCGTGTACTCAATGGTAAAGTCAACATCCACCATCGGCATATCTTTGGTCGTAAATGCCTCATAAGCAACCTCGGAGAGCTTCTCCAACTCAGGTGTCAAACCTATGGCATACACAACATAGTCAGTTGCCGGAAGCATGCCTTTTGCACTCACATTCAGGGTATCTCCATAGATAAGCAGACTTTGCTCGATATAGTCGGCCAACGTAAGCCCGGCTGAGTTCGCCCTCTCCTCTATGGTAAGAAGGCTGTAATTGAAATACTCATCAAATGAATCGAAGGAGTCCCAGGTAGTCTTGTCCACAAGCATATTGATATAAGGCATCTCCTGATCCTTGGCAATGATATCCCATGTAGCCGACATATAGTCGACTTCCTTCATGGTTATCCGATATGCAGGTATCTCCCCGCCTTCGCCTTGGATCACCTTAAGTTCAATACTGAGTGTGCCGTACGAGAGATTAATCGAAGCCTCTCTGGTCGTCTCCTCCTCGTTGGCCAGGACATCGAATGTCACTTTGCCGAATGCGGAATGCGCGTCAAGCTCCGTTATCCAGTCCACGCCTTCCTGAACTTCCGCTGTCACCACGTCGTTCGTAGGATTCTTTATATCATAAAGGAATTCGAAACTGCCTCCGGCCATGTCTACATTGAAGGTAGTCTCGCTTAAAGGGGTGAACTGTGTAGAGGTCTTATCGTCCTTGTTGCAGGATACTGACAAAACAGCCGCTGCGGCTGCGAAAAGAAAAAATGCTGCTTTTCTCATAAGCTAAATAATTTAGTTGATTGATTTATTTTTCACAAATATACTCCGGCATATCGCAGTTTCCAAATACAAAAAATGGCAATTTGACAAATTTGCCGAATTGCCATTCATTGATTATCAAGCACTATCTTAAACATTGAAAAGGAAGTGCATGATATCTCCGTCATCAACAGTGTAATCCTTGCCCTGGACAGCCAACTTGCCTGCCGCACGGCACTCGGCCTCGGAACCGTACTTTACAAAGTCATCGTACTTGATTACCTCTGCCCTAATGAATCCTTTTTCAAAATCAGAGTGAATGACTCCGGCAGCACGGGGAGCCTTGTCTCCTTTATGAATAGTCCATGCGCGCACCTCAGGTTCTCCTGCCGTAAAATAAGTGCGCAGACCCAGCAGATCATACGCGGCACGGATCAGCCTCTCAATACCCGAGTGCTCCAGACCCAGCTCGGAGAGAAACATCTGACGCTCCTCATAGCTGTCCAGTTCGGCAATCTCGGACTCTATCTTGGCCGCGATGACCAGTACACCTGCATCCTCGTCCTTGACAGCCTCCTTCACTTTATCAACATAGGCATTGCCGTTTGCAGCCGACGCCTCGTCAACATTGCAGACATAGAGCACCGGCTTGGCAGTAAGCAGAAAGAACTCACGGGCTGTCTTCTCGTCCTCAGGGTTATCAAACGCCACCGTACGGGCCGACTTGCCTGCTTCCAGCGCGGCCTTATACTGCATAAGAATCTCACAGGCCTTTCTGGCATGTTTGTCTCCACCCGTCTGTGCCTGTTTCTGAAGCTTGGACAGACGGTTTTCCACTGTCTCCAGATCCTTAAGCTGGAGTTCCATGTCTATTATCTCCTTGTCTCTTACCGGATCCACACTGCCGTCCACATGAGTGACATTGGGATCGTCAAAACAACGAAGCACATGAAGAATCGCATCCGTCTCGCGGATATTTGCCAGGAACTGATTGCCAAGACCCTCTCCTTTGCTCGCGCCCTTGACCAGTCCGGCTATGTCCACAATCTCGACAGTTGCCGGCACCACCCGTCTGGGATGTACCAACGACTCCAGTACCTGCAGCCTGGGATCCGGTACAGTCGTAGAGCCGATATTCGGTTCAATGGTACAGAACGGGAAATTGGCCGCCTGGGCCTTACCCGAACTGATACAGTTGAAAAGAGTGGATTTACCCACATTGGGAAGTCCGACTATACCGCATTTCAGAGACATATCCTTATCATTTTAAGTTACAAAACCATCAACTGCGCGACTATCACCCTGAGGAACATGGACAACGGATAGACTGTCGCGTATGCCACCGCTATCCTGGACTCGTCAAACGTACTGTTCATGAAAGCCAAGGCAGTAGGATTGGTATGCGAGCCGCACACCAGACCCGATATCGAATAATAGTCCAGCTTGAACACCAGCCTGGCGAGTACGCAGACTATAATCAACGGAATCACCGTTATCAGGAAACCATAGAGAATCCACATATAACCGCCACCAACGACAGCATCCACAAATCCCTTTCCGGCTCCCAGACCGACTGCGGCCAGGAAGAGAGTTATGCCCACCTCGCGAAGCATCATATTGGAACTGGCCGTCGTGTATGTTACCATTCCGAAATCGGGACCGAAACGTGCTATGAGAATAGCCACTACCAGAGAGCCGCCTGCAAGTCCAAGTTTAAGAGGCTGTGAAAGCCCTGGCAGCAAAATAGGTATAGACCCCACAAGGATACCGAAGAATATACCTATAAATATAGGAATAAGCTTGGGCTCACGGAGCTTCTTGACCTGATTACCTACAAGACGGGACACCTTGTCGATAGAGCTTTGGGCGCCCACAACCATTATACGGTCTCCTAGTTGCAGATGCAGGCCGGGAGCAGCAGTAAGATCGATACCGGCACGATTGACTCTTGTGATATTGAGGCCGAACTGGGCCCTTATGTTAAGCTCGCCCAGTGTCTTGCCGTTGACACTGCTGTTGGTGACAACCAGACGGCGGGAGACCAGATTGGTATCCAGTTTCTCCCATGCACTCTGGTCCATTTCCAGTTTTTTACCGAAAAAGGCGACTACCACATCCGCATTGGCCGCAGAAGTGATAATCAGCAGTTTGTCTCCCAGCTTGACTACCGAATCCGAAGTAGGGATCTCCATATGCCCGTCATTGTGGTACTGACGCGATATCACGAAGTGACGGTTCAGAAGGTGGTCTACTTCCGCAATCGTCCTACCGCATATGGCCTCGTTACGCACCTCCACTGCGAGCTTGCAGGCGCTGTCCTTCCCTGACTCCTGCTTCTCCACTATCTCCTTCTCCTTATTCAGATTAACACGGAACACAGCCCGCACACCCAAGAGAGTAAGGATCACACCCACCACTCCAAGAGGGTAGGCAACGGCATAACCGGTAGCTATGGTATTGTCCATGGCACCGGTGATCTCAGCCACCGTCTGCTGTGCCGCACCTAGTCCGGGAGTATTTGTCACAGCACCTGACATCACACCCACCATTGTAGGCATAGGAGTACCGGTCATGAAATGTATTGCCACCGTCATTACGACACCTAAAACTACAATCATAACCGCCAGCAGGTTCATCCGCATTCCGCCTTTCTTGAATGAGGCGAAGAAACCGGGACCGACCTGCAGACCCAATGAGAAGACGAAAAGAATGAGGCCGAAGTCACTTACGAAACTCCTTACCGCCTCATTGACAGTAAATCCGAAATGCGACAGTAGAATACCCACGAAAAGTATCCATGTCACTCCCAAGGATATGCCGAAGACCTTTATCTTGCCGAGCATTATCCCTAGCGCAATCACTATTGATATAATAAGAATCGCATGTGCTACGCTATCAGAAAACAAAAGTTGCTCTAACCATTCCATGTCAATTATACAAATAAAGGCCGCAAATGTAGCACTTATTTACGAGAGGCAGGAATATTTTTTTCAAAAATGAGTCCTGCACGGTATGCCGCCAACAGACGCTTGAGGTCTTTTATCTGCTCCTTCAGTTCTTTACCGACATCGGTATCGCCTACTAAAGTCCGCTTGTCCACAGACTCCACAACGCGGGTCAGGGACTTTATGTCCACTCCGTCCCGCACAGCTCTGTCAATGGACTTAAAAGGTTCGTGCTGGGCCAACATCAGACCGTAGGAGTTGTAAATCAGCGTATAGCCCGCGATACCGGTCTCTGACTGATACGGCTTGGAGTATCCTCCGTCGATGACCAGGAGACGGCCATCCGCCTTGATGGGCGACTCCCCTTTCTTGGTCTTGACCGGCACATGTCCGTTGATGATATGGGTATGCTCCCCGTGAAGACCGAACTCCTCCAGAATCATCTCACATATATCCTTACGGTCCTTGTACTTAGAATAATAGCCGAGAGTCTCCTTATGTGTCTCCTTCTCCGCGAGGAAATAACGCTCGAACGTAGCCATCTTGTCCTTGTCGAACGGAGGCGCGTACGGACCGCACCACAGATACCACATGAAGTCCTGGGCATACGCTTTGAGCTTTGAATCCTTATCCTCGTAATAAGCGGCGCGGGCAACTTTGTCGACCATGTCGAACAGTGCCTTTCCCTTATAGGGCTTGCCAAGGATGGTCAGTTCCTTGAATGAGCCGTCCTCGTTCAACGGCATGGAAGCATGGAACAGCAGATTGGAGTTACGCACCAGATACAGAGAGCCCTTTGAATACAGACACCGGATATGACGGTCCAGCTTGCTGTTATTGGTGAAATTGTTCAGCAGCTTGGTCACAACACTCTTCTCCTCCTGGGTCAATTTGTAAGGATGTACAGGATCCACTGTCGGGAAATTCATATCCTTCATAGCATAATCCTTCTCTCCTATACGGACTGTACCATGCTCGAAATCTATCTTGTCCAGCAGGTTGCGGTCTGACATACAAAACTCCCTGCGACGGTGTATCACCTCTCCCTCCAGTTTGAACTGAATGATACTCATGGCCTTGTGCATCCGGGCTATGAGGCTTAAAGTCTTCTCATCATATTTTGAGTCCGCATCCACCTTGGGTCTGAAGCAGGCACATGGATCATCTGCATAAGCGTCCATGGCGAATGTCGCCAACGGCAGCAGATTGATGCCGTAACCGTCCTCCAGGGTTTCCAGATTGGCATACCTGAGACATATGCGCACCACGTTCGCCATACAAGCGGCACTGCCGGCAGCGGCCCCCATCCATATGATGTCATGGTTGCCCCACTGGAAATCCACATTGTGGTAACCGCACAGCATGTCCATGATCTTGTGCGCTCCCGGTCCGCGGTCATAGATATCGCCCAGCACATGCAGAGTATCTATGGTAAGACGCTGTATGACATATGCTATGGCACAGATAAAGCTGTCCGCCGAGCCGGTCTCGATTATGGTATTGAGTATAGAATAGATGTACTCATGCTTGTTGTTGTCGTTAAGAGACTCGTGTATAAGCTCTTCTATGATGTAGGAATACTCTGGGGGCAGGGCCTTGCGGACTTTGGAGCGGGTATACTTGGAGGCCGCGACCTCAAGCACCCTTACCATATTGACCAGATTGATCTTGTACCAGTCCGACATGTTCTTCTCCTTCTCCCTGGCCTTTACCAGTTTGAGTTTCTGCTCGGGATAATAAATCAGTGTACAGAGTTCTTTCTTCTCGTTCTCCTTGAGCTGGAAACCGAAGAGCTCGTCCACCTTGCGCCTGATGACACCGGAAGCGTTGCGGAGAACGTGCTGAAATGCGTCGTACTCTCCGTGCAGGTCAGTAACAAAATGCTCAGTACCTTTAGGAAGATTGAGAATTGCCTCCAGATTGATAATCTCAGTACTTGCCGCCTGTACCGTAGGAAAACTTTTAGATAAAAGTTCGAGATATTTTAAATCTTTTGCCATACTGACAGTTTTTCAAAGTATTAACATTTATTTTTAAGATTTGTTTATTCTGTAATGCAGTCCGTTAAGCTTTAGAAACGAGAGAAAGTCATCCGCCGCCGTGACACTGTACTTACGGGAGAAAAACTCGGCATTGATCTTCTCCTCCATATCGTAGATATTGAGCGTCAGCATGGATTTACCCTTGTTATGACGCACCGCCTTCTTCAATGCCTTTACGAACTCGCCGTCAACAATCTCCAAAGGGACATCTATCACCATCTCCTTTATCATGGACTCGCGGACATTGGCCAGCAGGGATATCGCCCTGATTTTCGGAAAACCGCCCGATATCTCGAAACGCTTTCCGCCTCTGGCATTCTTGTCTTCCACTTTATTGAAACGCGGAGCCACATAGACCCTGAGCAGCAGGAACTCGTGGACCCGGAGAAATCCGCTGAACGCCTCATAGTCCTTGTCGAAAAGCGTAAATGTCACGGAGCCCTTGAAATCCTCTATTGTCACCTTGCACATAGTACCAACCCCATTGGCCTTGGGTCTTATGTCCACACTGCTCACCAGACCGGCTATGTACTGGTCCTTCTCGAATGCCTCGCGGTCCTTGGATGCTGACACCTCGTCCACATAACTGCACCACTTGGGGATGCTCATCGTCGTAAAATTCTCCACCTCAAAACGGAACCTGTCCAGCGGATGCGCCGATATGTACATCCCCACCAGATCCTTCTCCTTCTTGAGCATCTCTATCTGGTCCAGTTCATGCAGCACCGGCAGCTGCGGACGCACCGTCTCCACCTCGTCGGCCCCTCCGAATAGACTGTTCTTCATTGACTCCGCCGTTTTCTGATACAGAGAACCGTAACGCAGAAGCAGGTCCAGGCAGGTCTCCCCCTTGCCGGCGTCCATCGCAAAGGAGCCGCGGTTGATCTCAGAGAAAGAATCGAAAGCACCGGAATAAGCCAGCGCCTCTATTCCCTTCTTGTTGACAGAGGTATAGGGAACCCTTTCCATAAAGTTGAAAATATCCTTGAACGGCCCCCCGGCTTCACGTACCTCTATGATGCTGTTCACCGCACCTATGCCGATACCCTTGATGCCGGCCATGCCGAAGCGGATGTTGCCTTCCTTGTTGACAGTAAACTTGGTGTAGCTCTCGTTCACATCCGGGCCGAGAATCCTCATCCCGTTGCGGCGGCAGTCGTCCATGAACTTGGTGATCTCGTCGATGTTGTTGAGATTGTTGCTCAGGACGGCGGCCATATACTCGGCTCTGTAGTGGGCCTTGAGGTAGCCGGTCTGGTAACCGACCCAGGCGTAGCAGGTGGCGTGGGACTTGTTGAAAGCGTAGGAAGCGAATGCCTCCCAGTCGTTCCATATCTTGTTGAGGATGGCCTCGGGATGCCCGTGCTCCAGACCGCCGGCAAAGAACTCGTCCTTCAGTTCGGCCATCACTTTTATCTGTTTCTTACCCATCGCCTTACGCAGCTTGTCGGCCTTACCTTTGGTAAATCCGGCCAACTTCTGGGACAGCAGCATGACCTGCTCCTGATAGACCGTCACCCCGTAAGTGTCATGAAGGTACTCCTCCATGTCCGGCAGATCGTACTCTATCTTGCTCCGGCCGTGCTTGCGGTTTACGAAGTCGGGAATATAGTCCATAGGACCCGGACGGTAGAGGGCGTTCATCGCAATCAGGTCCTCGAAACGGGACGGCTGCAGCTCGATAAGCCACTTCTGCATACCATCGGACTCGAACTGGAACACGCCCACGGTGTCACCCCGGGAGAAAAGGGCATAGGTCTCGGCATCATCGATAGGTATGGAATTGATGTCCAGATCCTCCCCTCTCGACTGACGGATATTCTCCACCGTATCTTTCAGTATTGTCAGAGTCTTCAGTCCTAAGAAGTCCATCTTGAGCATACCGGCCGACTCGATCAGGCTGCCCTCGAACTGCGAGACGAGGATGTCCTTGCCGGTCTCCTTGTCCTTGGCCGTACTCAGGGGGATGAAATTCGTGAGGTCGTCGCGGCCGATGATGGTGGCGCAGGCGTGAACTCCGGTATTGCGCACCGTACCCTCCAGACGCTCGGCGTACATGAGGGTGTCGTGCACCAGCTGGTCGCCGCTGTTGAAGGCCTCCTGAAACTCCGGCACCTTCTCCAGACAGAGCTTGATGGTGGGATCCACATCCTTGGCCTCTTTAACCTTTTTCTTCTGTCCGGGGTGGTCAGGGTCATCTATTTCCTTCTCCTTCTCAACGGTTATCTTCTTGGGCACCAGCTTGGCCAGCCGGTCGGTGGTGTCCAGGGAGAGCTTCTGGATGCGGCCTACGTCGCGGATGACGCTCTTGGTGGCCATCGTGCCGAAGGTTATCACGTGGGAGACATGGTCCTTGCCGTACTTGTCCTCCACGTACTTGAACACCCGGTAGCGGCCCTCGTCGTCGAAGTCGATGTCGATATCGGGCATCGAGATACGGTCCGGGTTGAGGAAACGCTCGAACAGAAGGTCGTACTTTATAGGGTCTATGTTGGTAATCGTAAGACAGTAGGCCACCACCGAACCGGCAGCTGAGCCTCGTCCGGGCCCCACCCATACACCCATGTTGCGGGCTGCCTTGATAAAGTCCTGCACGATGAGGAAGTAGTCCGGAAATCCCATCTTCTTGATAGTCGCCAGCTCGAAGTCGATACGCTCCCGTGTGGCCTCGGGGATGTCCTCCCCGTAGCGGATGTGTGCGCCCTCGTAGGTGAGGTGGTGCAGGTAGTCGTTGGAATCGGTGAAGCCCTCGGGCAGAGGGAAGACCGGCAGAATAGGGTCGTGGTTCAGGTTGATGACCTCCACCTTGTCCACGATCTCCAGCGTGTTGGATATCACCTCCGGATGGTCGGCGAATATGGCAGACATCTCCTCGGTGGACTTGAGGTATTCCTGCTGGGTGTAGCGCAGGCGCTTGGGGTCGTCGAAATCGGAATTGGTGCTGATGCAGATCAGGCGGTCGTGGGCCGGGCCGTCCTCCTTGCGGACGAAATGCACGTCGTTGGTGGCCACCACCTTGATGCCCAATTTCTCCGCAATCCGGAATATGACCTCATTGACCTCCTGCTGATGGGCGAAGGTGCTCTTCTCCGCCCCCGGCACATCGGTCTCGTGCCGCTGCACCTCTAAATAATAGTCCTCCCCGAAGATGGACCTGTACCAGGCCGCCACCTCCTCCGCCTTGGCCGTGTCGCCCTCCATGATGGCCTGAGGCACCTCGCCGCCGAGACAGGCCGAGCAGCAGACGATGCCCTCATGGTACTGCTCTATCAGCTCGTGGTCGATACGCGGCTTGTAGTAGAAACCCTCGATGTAGGCCTTCGAGGAGAGCTTGATGAGATTGTGGTAGCCCTGCATGTTCTTGGCCAGCATGATCAGGTGGTAGGAGCTCTGGTCCTCACGGCCCTTCCGGTCGAAACGGCTTGCACCTGCCACATAGAACTCGCAGCCCACGATAGGCTTAAGCGGGGCATTCTTCTTAGCCACTGTATCGAGAAACTCCTTCACGCCGAACATGTTCCCATGGTCAGTTATCGCCAGGGCCGGCTGGCCGTTCGCCACAGCAGTATCGATCAGGTCCCCTATCTTGGACTGACCGTCAAGTATCGAATACTGGGTGTGTACGTGCAGGTGGGCGAATGACATGTTCGGATAGTTTTAAAGTTGCTGTCTGCAAAGTTAGCATTATTTTCTCCGCCCGGATATAGAAAATGTAACAACCTGCTTGCAGTCCCGGACTATCCGTCAGCTCAAGCATGGTTCTCCCCAATGAAATGGAGGCCTGCCATAACGGAAGTATCACATATCCATTTACTACGCAATGTCACTCAATGATGGCTCAATGCACTCCTGTCTTCAAGCACAGGCAGTATCATTCTGCATGGACACTCTGCCAAAGACATGTCATCAGTTTTGGACATGGACTACTACTCAACAAATTGTAGTCCTTTAGTTTAAGGCAAATTAAATGTAAAATGAACCACAGATATGGTTTTCACAACTCCTGTTTTTACCGAACCTGAGAAAAGCAGGAATTAAGCCAAATAAAACACAGAGTCTGTATTTTATACTGAGGCACAAACCACTGATTATCACCTCGATACCAGATCAGATGCTTTACAGACTGAACAGGAAAGATGAAAGGCGTACAGCATGCTCCGATACGTTTTCGCAGCCACACGTGCCAGAAATGGGACTTCCTGAAATTTCCGTGATTTTTCGCCTGGCAGTCTGTTTTTCACACTCTCACATAAACACATACTAATCAGTCCTTTAATCGCATTACTTGCTTACAGACTCTCTGAAAACCAGCAGAGTCTGTAGTTGGCAATTTGCACTAACTTCTTGACGGTTAAGCGTATAATTAAAAAGCTGAATAACAGATTCGACACCGCAGATATCTGAGGCATGCTGCCATAAAACCGGATTATCGGAAAATGCAGGTCGTTTTCTAATTCACTGATAATCATACACTTGCAAAACAAGATGCATTTTTCAAGCCCTCACGAGACCACGAGAATTGCAGTGCTATTTGTATTGCGCTTGTTTAAATAGAGGGTGATAGAGGGTGCAATTCTTGTGGACTTCTTGGACAGCGAAAATTGCAGACCATCCTGCAACACACTGATTCTAAGGCTACTGAGAAAGAGCCTGCAATTCTCAACCATTCATGACCGGACGATTCTCATCCCGGCCGGTCCGGTCAAGCGCACAGAATAGTCAAAATTGGTGAGACTATCAGTAATCTGTGTATGGCAGGCCACAGTGGCCGGATGTACCTTTGTCTTTGAAAACATGACAAGGTGAAAGAGATTCCTGCCGGTCCGATAGGCGAGGAGCCCGCCGTGGAGGAGCCGGACACCAAACACATATCTATGGAGCGAGGGGAACATGCCTACGATAACGGAATATACCGTGAACAACGGTAACTACCAGGACGACCCGGACTTCCGTCCCAATATATATGGTATCCCGTACCGGAGGGCACTGCCGTGAAAGGAGCGGTGATGGTCTGCCCGGGAGGTGCTTTCATGTTCCGCAGCGGAAATGAGGGAGCGCCCGTAGCCGAGCGGCTGGCGGAGCTTCGGCAGGATTCTCCGCCGGAGGTATCCTCTGCGGTGACGAAGCCCTGCATTTCGACGGACTGACAGACGGCACGGCTCTGGATCCGGAGTACAGGTCCGACTCGCTCGACCAGATCTCCGCAGACGTCCGCGCCATAGGCATGATCTACTCGTTCTATGAACGGCTGAGCGTCTCGAACAACAACGTGGACGAGCTCCGCGCAGGCAATATCCCGCCCACATTCTACACCTACGGCACTGAGGATCCCTTCTACCGCCAGTTCAACCAGAACGTGGAGGCCGTCCGTCAGACAGGAGTGCTGGTGGAGTCGCACGTGCTGGAAGGCTGGCCGCACGGCTTCGGTGTGCGGGGAGAATGGACCACGTGGTTCGACAATTTCCTCACAGAAGTCATGACAAACGGCGCATCCGGCACCACAAACTCTAACAAAGGTATCCGCACTTATCTCAGCAGCCACTCGTAGACAGGACGTACTGCAGTGGCTATATATTCCTTTGCTCTCATTTCTTCTTGCTCAGTTGTTCTTCCAAAAGCCTGATGCGTCTGGTAAGTTCTTCAACCGAAGGCAGTTGGTCTTGAATTTCCCTAATCCTGACATTGTCGTATGATGCTACCCCGATGGACGTGGTGATTCCTTTGAAAGCATATTGGACATTCGTGTCGTTTTTGTCACTGCATATCAGAAGTCCTATTGTCGGGTTCTGTTCCGGAGTCTTTAGGAGGTCATCTACAGCATTGACATAGAAGTTGAGTTTTCCTGCAAATTCGGGCTGGAACGGTACTACCTTCAATTCCACTACGATATAGCAGTTCAGCGGTATGTGGAAAAAGAGCAGGTCTATTCTACGGGTTACGCCTGCTATGACTATTTCTTTCTATCTTCCGACGAATGCGAAACCTGTACCGAGTTCGAGGAGGAAACGGGTAAGATGCTTTTCCAGTTCGTCTTCAAGCTGTTCCTCAATGTAGTTCCTCGGCAATTCAACGAAGCCGAAATCATAGTTGTCTTTGGTAATGGCCTGTGCAAGGTCGCTCTGAGGAGAGGGCAGCATCTGCGAGAAGTTTGTGACTGCGCTGCCGCTATTGTGATAAAGGTCTGCTTTCAGGCATCTTTGGAGTACTGCCCGGCTCCAGTTCTCTGATATCGTCTTATTGATGTAGAATGCAGCTTCGTCTATAGATTTACATTTGGCGATTATCTCAATGTGATGTCCCCATGGGATACAGGCAAGAATCTCAGGGAAATCAATTACGTCATTCTGATTGTTGGCGGTGTGGAGATTTTCTCGCACAGCATGTGCGAGTTTTCTTGCATTTTGGTAATCAGAAGCTTGTAATTCTCGCGCAACTTGTGCGAGTTTCTCGGTATCATCGCAGAAAAATTGATACCATTGTTTCATCCTCCATAAATTCGATGCGCTGAATCCTTTAGATTCAGGGAATGCCGCCTGGAGGTCGAGGCTGACCTGCTCTACTACTCCTGAGCCCCATCTTTCTTCGGCTTTGCGGATGACAAGGTCGCGGCCGAGCTCCCAGTTGAAACGCAGTTTCTCGGCATTGACCTTGACCGCCGCTTTTATCTGTGCGCTGCGGTATCTGGATTTGAGTTCTTCTATCCAGTTGATATAGTCCTTGTCTATATTCACATCGTGAATCTTTACGACCATAGGGGCGTTGTTGTCCATATCGTGTGTCGGTATTATTTCAGAATGCGCAAAATTACAAATTTCACTTGCGCTCGAAGATGTAGACCTTGTCCGAGCGGCGGACGCGGGAAGGTACGGGAATGGAGCATGCGACGCCCTGGGCCGCTGTGTCAGAGGGGATCAGGTCCACCCGGATCTCCGGGATATCCATCTCGACAACTCCGGTCGTCGGGCCGATGATGAGGATGTGCTGGCCGACTTTCAGCGGGGCCGCCTCGACGAGAATCTCCGCCACCCCCAGATTGGAGAAGTAATTGTTGACCTTGCCGGCATAGGTCTTCTTCATGGTCGCGCTGCTGCCGTAGACACTGCTCCATTCTCCCAGACGGGCGCCCTGGTAGTAGCCGTCCCAGAAGCCCCGGTTGAACACCTGCGAGAGCTGGTCCCGGAACGAGGCCCCGAACTCCGGAGTGAACGTACCGTTCTCCACGGCATCAGCGGCGGCACGGTACGCACTGACCACCTTCTGCACATACTCAGCCGGACGGGCGCGGCCCTCGATCTTGAACACCGAAACGCCGGCCGCAGCCATCTTGTCCAGAAACTCTATGGTACACAAGTCCTTGGGAGACATGATATACTTGTTGTCTATCTCCAGTTCGTAACCGGTCTCCAGGTCAGTAACCCTGTACCCCCTGCGGCACAGCTGGAGACAGGAGCCGCGGTTGGCCGACTTGCCGTTCTCGTGCAGGCTCAGATAGCATTTGCCCGAGACAGCCATGCACAAAGCCCCGTGGCAGAACATCTCGATCTGCACGGGACGGCCCGAAGGACCTGTGATGTGCTCCGATGCTATCCTGTCGCTGATTGCCCGCACCTGGTCCAGATTGAGTTCCCTGGCCAGAACCATCACGTCCGCATACTGCGAATAAAAGCGGACCGCTTCCGTGTTGGAGATATTGAGCTGGGTCGATATATGGACTTCCATCCCGATACGGCGGGCATATTCTATGGTAGTGATGTCGGAGGCTATGACGGCCGTCACACCGGCAGCCTTGGCCGCATCGAGAGTGCTGTACGCCTTGGGCACATCCTCGTCGTAAAGGATAATGTTCAGGGCCAGATAGGTCTTTACGTCGTTCTCCGAACAGTACCGCACGATCTCCGGAAGGTCGGCGAGGGTAAAGTTGTTGGCGCTGTGCGAGCGCATGTTCAGGTCCTCCACTCCGAAATACACCGAGTCCGCTCCGGCCTGCACCGCAGCCGTAAGGGCCTCGAAGCATCCTGCCGGGGCCATTATCTCAAGTCTGTGACCTTTGCTCATTTGCGACGGTAGGTTATCTGGGTGGCGAACTCCTCCAGCATAGACAGCCTCTCCGCCCCGAGCGACAAGGTCTCCACTGTCTGCATGGCCTTATGAAAATAGTATTCGATGGCTTTCTCGGCATTGTCCTTGACTCCAAGTTCCGTGAACAGCTGCTGGGCGGCAGCTATCTTCTCTGCTGCACGGTCCTCCCCGAGACGGAAAATCTCCTCGAAACGCGACCTCTGCTCTCCGACAGCCAGACGGGCAGCCTCAATGTAGAGCCACGTCTTCTTGTTATTCATGATATCCCCTCCGATATTCTTGCCGAAGACAGCGGGATCCCCGAAAGTGTCCAGATAGTCATCCGTTATCTGGAAAGCCAGACCCAGATCATAGCCGTACTGATACAGGGCCTCGGCCGACTTCACGTCAGCTCCGCCGAGCACCGCACCCATCCTGGCCGCACCGGCTATCAAGGCCGAGGTCTTCAGTCCTATCATCATGATATAGTCGTCCATAGTGACTACCGGCATCGTCTCATAATTCATGTCGTACTGCTGGCCCTCACACACTTTCCTGGCGGTATCACTGAATATCTCCAGCACAGCACGCAGTTTGTCCGAAGGTGCCTTGCTTACATACTCATAGGCCTGGATTGACATCACGTCTCCGGAAAGGATAGCGATATTCTCGTTCCATTTCTTATAGACGGTGAGCTGCCCTCGCCTGAGGTCCGCCCTGTCCATGATATCATCGTGTATCAGAGTAAATGAATGGAATATCTCCAGGCCGAGGGCGGGATACACCTGCGAGGCATTTATCTCGTCCGAAAAGAGCGAGCATGCCAGCAGGGCCAGACGCGGACGGATCCGCTTGCCGCCGATGGACATGGTGTATTCTATAGGTCTGTAAAGTTCCTCCGGCTCCCCTTTCAGGTCCAGGGTGCCAATCCCGTTGGATACTATCTTGTCAATTTCAGCTAAGGTGTACATAGTTTTTCAATCGTGCAAAACATGCAAATATACGCAGAAGCCGAGAGCAATGCAAATGAACTTGTTCGGTTTGCATTGCCGAGGCGTAAACAGTATAAATGACGAAGTCAAATATACGCAGAAGCCGAGAGCAATGCAAATGTTTGCCAAGGTGCCAAAGTGCCGGGGCAGGAAGTATACACCTCATCGCTCTTACAATCAAGCACTTACGTTCGCACAAAGGTGCCACATAACCGTTTCAGAAGCCAACGCGGCACCTTTCAAAAGCATTATCGCCTGATTAACACCAATTTAGCAAAACAGAGCTTTCCCAGCCATGAAATTTGTATATTTGCGCAGTAAACTTAATGCAAACACTTATGGAACAACTCCCCAGAACAATCAAAGCAGCCGTGGCATTCCTGTTCTCATGCACAATACTGCTCGGCGGATGCAGCAGGAACGACGGAACGGAAACAATCGACATCTACAAATTCGAAGTCAGACAGCTTACAGAAGCCCGTATGGACTCACTATCCGTTGAGAAAGAAGTCATAGAACTGACGTCGGATGACGTCTCCATACCGGCGCGTCCCCAAAAAGTCAAAATAGCCGGGGACAGGATCTATGTTCTGGACAATCCGGCCATCCGCGAGTACCGCATGCTGGTCTTCGACCGGAGCGGACAGTTTATCAGGCAGATCGGGGCGATGGGACGTGGTCCCGGGGAATATCTCGGCATATCCGACTTCGCCATAGCTCCCGACAGCAGTCTCTGGATTGAGGATGCAGTAGCCAACAATCTGATACACTACAGCAAAGACCTAAGATACATCGGTACGGTCCCCACGTCCTACGATGCGGACTGTATGGAATTTCTGGAAGACGGAAACCTTATAGTAAATCTTTCTCACTGGAATCCGGACCGTATCCGCATAGCCGTCACTGACACTCTTTTCGGAGAAGAGAACCGGAGGACAGTGATAAACTACAACTACGAGCCCAATCCTTATGTCCATTATGGTTCCGGCCAGCTCAACATAATACGGGAAGGCTGGCTGCACAGCTACCCCCCGTTAGGAGACATATATCTTTTTGACAGCAAGGACGGGAAACTGAAACAACATTTCTTCCTCGACTTCGGACCTGACAAGATTACCGCTGAGGACATTCTGGAATTGGGTGATGGTAGTGACGACATGAAATTCATCCAGTCGATAGAAGACCACGTCTTTCTGCTTAGAGCAGCATATGTATCAGACGATTACATCATCGGCAGGATAAATGACAAAAAAGACGACAAAGATTTTATCGCCGACCGCAACAGCCGTGTCATCTACAAAAGCCAGCCGGGCAGCCCGAGCAGGATCATAGGCCAGAGCGGAGACTGGACGATGTCTCTTGCCACACCGGACACCGAAGAGGCCCACTACAAGCTGATATTGCGCAGATTTCAATAAACCGTTGCCATTCCATTATTTAGGCAGCAGCAGGACTTCTTTTTCTGGAGCGACATGCAGTTCATAGGGATCGTTAGAATATGCAGAATGACATCAAAGAAGATAGGAATCTCGCTGCACAAAAAAGGGAGCCGTCATGCAGCTGTACCATGAAACCCCTTAATGTACAGCAGCGGGCGGCTTCCGGGCTTACCTATTTAATGTCGAGCAGCTTACCTGGCAATAAGCGGCATCATCCACCCCTCCCCACTGACAATGCCTGCGGCAAAAGAAGACGTCTGATCGCCCCAGTTGTTCCACAAGTCATTAGGGTTGAAATCGCCCATCGGAACAGTACCGTCTTCTGTGGGATGTACCAGCTGCCTCCAGACGGCAGTTAAGTTGAAAGTCATATCTGATTGCTTTGCATCAGTAGTAGTTATATACTGACATACTATATCCGTTGTGGGAACTCCAAGGTCATAGCCGAATGCGAAAACAATATATTCCGTATTGGGCTGGTACTCAGAATCTGGATAGCTGAAGCGTAAAGTCGTATCTCCGCGGCAGACTCGCATGAAATTATAATGAGCATTTATACTTTCAAGTATTTCCTCGTCTGTCAATCCCTTGTAAGGAGATGCTTCCAAAGCCAACATCACGTATGGATCATCATTAGTGGTTTTAATCTCAACATCTATAAGGCGGGTTTCAACATTAACTATCTCTATAGATATTACATTGTCTGACATAACCACATCATCTGTACGGAACTCAAGAATTTCCGGCTCGGAATTTATAATACATTCATCAGAAATAGATACAGCATACGCTACATAATCTGTACCTGCAGTAAGCTCCTGGTCAATCGTACAAGTTCCTTTTTCAGCCACCATATTGAGAGTCAACGAATACGGATCAGGCATCTGCATTTGCTCTAACATATCTACGTTATCCCAGATCGTGCTCTGCCTATAACCCAGAATATACCCTCCAGGCATATTGTAATACTCATTGGCATCTACGATACCAGCTATATAATACTGTTCACTATCCGAAGGAACTATCTTGGCTGTGGTTGTCTTACCATCTTGAGATACCTCTATCTCGAATGTGATATCACTCTGCTCTACCTGCACCGTCGACACTTCGCGAGAATTGAGTCCCGTCAAAGAAGCCCCAGTATAATCGAGACCGAATGCATATATTACGAACTGCTTCCCGGACAACTGTCTGACAAGTTCTCTGGAGAACATTCCTTTTTTCAGCATCTGCTGCAGGCACTCCTCGAAAGTCATTCCATTCTCGGAGGCATAAAGCTTAAGCAGGTCTATGTCGGCCGCAATGAACTCATCCGAACTGCCGAAACTGTCGAAATACTCCTTTTCCACCACCTGTGTAAAATAAGTCATGCTCTCGTCCACGGGTATTACCTCGTAGGCAAATGAGGAAACGGTGCTGTCCGTCACATTGATATCGAAACTCTTGACAGCAGCCTCCTGAACGAGGATAAGGGTATCGGAGAGATTTCCATAAGTGAGTATCAGCTCAGCCCGTTTTTCCTCATAACCATCATTCTCCGCAGCTGTAAAGCATACTTGCGACCCCGCAGTGTCCACCACTATTCCGGATCTCCGACAATATACGCTTCCGCCGTGTCGACATATCGCAGCGCGTCATGATACTGTCCTGCCAGCAACAGCATGTTGGAAAGAGACGTGGCGCTACTGGCCATCATGTACGGCTGGCCCTTCTGACGGCCCAGGCCACCATAGCAAGTACGGCGGCAGTCAATATTCTCAACAGACACTTAACCATAACCACCGATTAAAAAACACTTTTTCCCATAGATCAACATGCCCTGTTTCAGATACAAAAATACGTTTTTCCCGATTTCCCGCAAATTTGCAATGGCCGAATCCCCGATTTCCCGCAAATCTTGACACCGCTCCGACGCTCGGTGCTTTCTTGCCGATGTAACGCAGTTCCGGATTTTATTGTATTTTTGCAGTTTGCTAAACGGAGAAATTATGGCAGATAACAAAATACTACTCGACATCAAGGGCCTGCATGCCAATGTAGGCGACAAGGAGATACTGCGTGGCATCGACCTCACAATACGCGAAGGCGAGACCCACGCCATCATGGGACCCAACGGTTCCGGCAAATCCACCCTCTCGGCGGTCCTGGCCGGCAGGGACAACTACACAGTGACCTCCGGGGAAGTCACATTCAACGGACACAATCTCCTGGAGCTCAGTCCTGAGGAAAGATCGTGGGAAGGACTCTTCCTGAGCTTCCAGTACCCGATCGAGATTCCGGGCGTGACCAACGTCAACTTCATGCGCACGGCTGTCAACGAGCACCGCAGGCACAGAGGCCTGGAGCCCCTGAACGCCGCGGACTTCCTAAAGCTGATGCGCAGCCGGATGGAGATAGTGGAGATGAATCCGTCCTTCTCGTCCAGAGGCGTTAACGTAGGTTTCTCGGGCGGAGAGAAGAAACGCAACGAGATCTTTCAGATGGCCATGCTGGAGCCGCGCCTGTCCATACTGGACGAGACAGACAGCGGTCTGGACGTGGATGCGCTCAGAATAGTGGCCACCGGCGTCAACAAACTCCGCAGGCCGGACAATGCCGCCATCGTCATCACCCACTACCAGAGACTGTTGGACTATATCGTACCCGATGTGGTACACGTGCTCTACAAGGGCCGCATCATCAAGACCGCCGGCAAGGAGCTCGCCAAGGAGATAGAGGAAAGAGGCTACGACTGGATCATCAACGGTTAGGAGACGGACACATGGCAGACAATTATATATATGCTCCGGTTCACAATATAGAAGGCGGATTCCGCTGCAGAGTGCCGCTCAAGGGCAGCCGCCAGATATTCATGATAGACGGCGGAGTCCAGGGTACCGGAAGGCCCCTTGACATCCGCTTTGAAAAAGGCAAACTCTACGAAGAGGCCCTGCAGGTCATCAGCATAAGGACAGAAAAACATCCCGAGGACGTATCGATGAAGAGCCGCTTCCACTTTGAGGAAGGCAGCTCCGCCAAACTCATACTCTGTTCTCACACATTTGCGGATGATCCGTTCCGCACTGACGAGAAGGTAGACATCACCGTGGAGAACGGTGCCTGTGCAGATATCGTCATCATGCAGAACGAGCACAACCGCGCCACCCACAACACAGTATACGACATCCATCTGGCCGAGGGCGCGTCGCTCAAGGCCGTCATCCTCACCATTCATGGCGGAATGATAGACAACCGCATGAATATCAGCCTAGACGGACCTCACGCAGACTGCGACATCAGCGGACTGTACCTGGTGGACGGCTCGCAGAAAGTATCCAACAGTCTTAATGTCCTGCACAAAGTGCCCGAGTGCCACAGCAGGGAGTTGTTCAAGGGCATTCTGGACAACAGCGCTACGGCATATTTCAGCGGACTGATCCACGTCTTCCCTGACGCGCAGAAGACAGAGGCCTATCAGGAGTGCCACAACCTCCTGCTCAACCGGGATGCCCGCGCCTTCGCACAGCCTCAGCTTGAAATCTACGCCGATGATGTAAAATGCTCGCACGGAGCCACCAACGGCCGGATGAATGAGGATGAGCTGTTCTACATGCGGTCCAGAGGCATTCCCCTGAAAGAAGCCAAAGTGCTTCAGCAACTGGCATTTGCATATGCCGTACTGGACAAGATAAGTTCTCAGGAGCTAAAAGAGAGAATGGCATCTTTGACCGAAAGAAGGCTAAGAGGCGAATTCTCAGACTGCAACAGCTGCTGCCGCAACTGTTGTTAAAAACTCCGTTGATAACTTTAGCGGAACTTACTTTGCCGGAGTCTTTTTAAGTCATAACTTGCAAAACTTTTCGACTGGACTAAAACCATTATAACAGCATGAATACCAATACTTACGATGAAGCCTTGAAGGAAAGCAGGGAGTATTTCCACGGAGATGAGCTGGCAGCCTCCGTATGGATTAACAAATACGCCATGAAGGACTCCTTCGGCAACCTATATGAGACATCCCCTGACCAGATGCACTGGAGACTGGCCAACGAGTTCGCCAGAATTGAGTCCAAATATCCCAACCCGATGTCAGCTGACGAGATCCACGGGCTGCTCAAAGACTTCAGATATGTCATACCCCAGGGAGGTCCTATGGCCGGTATCGGCAACAACTACCAGATAGCCTCCCTGTCCAACTGCTTCGTTATCGGCAACAGGCACGAGGCTGACTCTTACGGAGGTATCATGAAGATAGACGAGGAGCAGGTGCAGCTTATGAAGCGCAGAGGCGGTGTGGGCCACGATCTTTCCCACATCCGTCCTACCGGAAGTCCGGTGCTCAACAGCGCCCTCACCTCTACAGGAGTCGTTCCTTTTATGGAAAGGTATTCCAACTCCACACGTGAGGTCGCCCAGGACGGACGCCGCGGAGCACTCATGCTGACCATATCCATTAAGCACCCCGATGCCGAGAACTTCATCGATGCCAAGCTCGAGAAAGGCAAAGTGACCGGGGCCAATGTCTCCGTCAGGATTGACGACGAATTCATGCGCTGCGCACTCAGCGGCAAACCATACATACAGAAATACCCGATTGACTCGGACAGTCCAAGAGTGACCAAGGAGATCGACGCCGCCGCCTTGTGGAAAAAGATCATACACAATGCATGGCAGTCCGCCGAGCCCGGTGTCCTATTCTGGGACACTGTCATCCGCGAGTCGATTCCCGACTGCTACGCAGACTTGGGCTACAAGACCATAAGTACCAATCCCTGCGGAGAGATACCCCTCTGCCCCTACGACTCCTGCAGGCTGATAGCCATGAATCTCTACTCCTACGTCAAGAATCCGTTCACCCGCGAGGCCTCGTTTGACTTTGACCTGTTCAGGGAGCATGTCACCAAGGCCATGAGGCTGATGGACGATCTGATCGACCTGGAGATGGAGAAGATAGAGGCCATCCTCGACAAGATCAAGAGCGACCCCGAGGACGATGATGTCAAGCGCACTGAATACGAGCTTTGGATCAAAATAAGGGAGAAGTCACTCGGTGGACGCCGTACAGGACTCGGCATCACCGGCGAGGGCGATATGCTCGCGGCTCTGGGCCTGACCTACGGTTCCGACGCGTCTATTGACTTCGCAGTAAAAGTTCAGAAGACTCTTGCTCTGGCCGCTTACGCATCGTCCGTAAACATGGCCAAGGAGAGAGGAGCATTCCCCATCTTCGATGCCAAGCGAGAGGAGAACAACCCCATGATCGCCCGCATCCGCAAGGAGGACGAGGAACTTTACGACAATATGGTCCGCTACGGCCGCCGCAACATATCCATGCTTACCATCGCTCCCACCGGAACCACTTCCTTGATGACCCAGACCACATCCGGTATAGAGCCAGTATTCCTGCCTTTCTACAAACGGCGCAGGAAGGTCAATCCCAATGACCTCAACGCGGTGGTGGCATTCAAGGACGAGAACGGCGACTGCTTCGAGGAGTACTACGTGTTCCATCATCATTTCCTCACCTGGTGCCGCATCAACGGATACGACATAGAACAGGTAAAGCAGATGAGCGAGGAGGAGATAGCCGGACTCGTCAAGAAATCCCCCTACAACAAGGCCACATCCAACGACATCGACTGGGTGGCTAAGGTGAAGATGCAGGGCAAGCTGCAGAAATGGGTGGATCACTCGATAAGCGTGACCGTCAACCTTCCTCACGACATCAAGGAGGATATGGTGGCAGAAGTCTACCGTACGGCATGGGAGTCCGGCTGCAAGGGCGTTACCGTCTACCGTGACGGTTCCAGGACAGGAGTACTCGTATCGGCCAAGGACGGAGCCGGAGTCATCAAGCCCAAGAAGAGACCCAAGTCCCTCGAGGCCGACGTAATCCGCTTCAAGAACGGCAACGAGCAGTGGATAGCCTTCGTCGGCAAGCAGAACGGCAAGCCATACGAGATCTTCACCGGTATGGTGGATGACTCCCGCAACCTGCCTGTAGCCATCACCACTGGACGCATTGTTAAGGAAAAAATGGAGGACGGCACCAGCCGTTACGATTTCCACTATACAGACCGCTACGGCTATCCCGGAGTACTCGGAGGTATCTCCCATATGTTCCGTCAGGAGTTCTGGAACTACGCCAAGCTCATCTCCGGCGTCATCCGCAACGGCATGCCCATCGTGGATATCCTCAACCTCGTCAAGGGACTCAACCTCGACGACGAGAGCATCAACACCTGGAAGAACGGAGTGGAGCGCGCCCTGAAACAGTACATCCCCAACGGCACCAAGGACGAGACCGGGCAGAAATGCGAGAAATGCGGCTCGACCAACCTCATCTACCAGGAGGGCTGCCTGATCTGTCAGGACTGCGGCCACGGAAAATGCGGTTGATGCCATGAACATCGTCCTCTATCCGCAGCCTAAGATCAATATCGGACTGAGGGTGACAGCCCGCAGAAGCGACGGCTATCACGATATCGAGACACTTTTCTATCCCGTAGACAGCCATACGGATATTCTGGAAATCATCGAGGCGGACTCCGTCTCGATGACTTATTTCGGTACACCATACGAACTGCCCGAAGGAGACACCGAGAAAGAACTGTGCGTAAAGGCTTACAGACTACTGCAGAAAGAATTTGACCTGCCCCCGGTCGGGATGTATCTCCACAAGAGCATCCCGGTAGGAGCCGGTATGGGTGGAGGCTCGTCCGATGCGGCCTGGGTCCTACGCGGACTCAATGGGCTGTTCAAGCTGAATCTCAGCGATGACCGCCTGGCGGAATATGCCGCCCGCCTCGGCAGCGACTGCCCCTTCTTCATCTACGGCAGGCCCATGTACGGCAGCGGCCGGGGAGAGATTCTCACCCCCTGCGACTCACCCGCCGTCGCACAGCTCAGGGAGAAATACCGCATCAAGGTCATTGCCCCCGGCATCCACGTCTCCACCTCAGAAGCCTATGCCTACCTCACCCCCGACCCCTCGGGCCGCGGCCTGAGCGACCTCCTCGACACCCTCCCGGTCGAAGAATGGAAAGGCCGGATCCTCAACGACTTCGAGACCACTGTATTTGCCCTGCATCCGGAGCTGGCCCGCATCAAGCAGTCCCTCTACGACGAGGGCGCGGTCTACGCCTCCATGAGCGGCAGCGGCTCCGCCGTCTACGGCATTTTCCGATAGGAATAACCTGAATTTTCCAGTATTATTGCTACTTTTGTAGGAAAATACGGAGGATACGGCCATGATGAAATTTCCCATAGGAGTTCAGAGTTTCGAACAGATGCGCAATGACGGATACGTCTATGTTGACAAAACGGATTTGGTGTACAGACTGGCCAAGGGCGGTAAAATATATTTTCTGAGCCGTCCGAGACGGTTCGGGAAGAGTCTGCTCGTATCCACGATCGAGAACTACTTCCTCGGAAGGCACGAGCTGTTCAAGGGACTGGCCATCGATGCTCTGGAGAAGGACTGGCTGCAATACCCGGTGTTTCACATTGACTTCAATTCCAGCAACTTCACGGAAGGAGGCGTTCTGGACCGGAAGATTGAGGCCACGGTGGCGGGATGGGAAGAAGTCTACGGTCGACCGGCAAGGGACCTGGACGTGGGCGGCCGCTTTGTGGAGGTCCTGCGCAAGGCCCACGAAGCCACCGGGAGGCGGTGCGTTGTGCTCATCGACGAATACGACAAGCCGCTGCTGGACGTAATGGATACGGACTACACGATTGAGGTGGGCGGTCAGCGCAGGCCGCTGGAGGACTGGAACCGGGAGGTGCTCAGGGGATTCTACTCCGTATTCAAGGCGGCGGACAACGACCTGCAGTTCGTGCTGCTGACGGGAGTCACGAAATTCGCCCAGGTGAGCGTGTTCAGCGGATTCAACCAGCCGCAGGATATCAGCATGGACGCACGGTATGAGGCCCTGTGCGGCATCACCCAGGAGGAGATGGAACGGTATTTCGCCGAGCCTATAAAGGAAATGGCAGTAAAGTTCAAGACCGACTGGGACGGTATGCTGGCCATGCTTAAGCGGAACTATGACGGCTATCATTTCTGCGAGGAGATGACCGATATCTACAACCCGTTCAGCCTCCTGAACGCCTTTGCCCAGCTCAACATCAGGGACTTCTGGTTCGCCAGCGGCTCCCCGGAATATCTGCTGAGGCTACTCGCACAATCCGATGAAAACCTGGACGAACTCACGGGGAAGTACTACATGCCGAGGGAGTTCGTGGACTACAAGGCCACGGTGGAAAAGCCCCTCCCGATGATTTACCAGAGCGGATACCTGACCATCAAGGACTTCGACAAGGACTTCGGTTCTTTCCTACTCGACTTCCCGAACAAGGAGGTACAGCAGGGATTCCTGTCACTCGCAGCGTCAGGATACTTTGCATCCAAGAAGGATGCCGACGGCACTGTCAGAAGCATGGTCATGTCCATGAGGGACGGTAACACGGACAGACTGAAGGACATTCTGACCGCATTTCTCGCGGACATCCCCTACACAGCGCGGCGCAAGGAAAACGAACGGGAGCGGGAACGCTACTTCCAGTACACATTCTACCTGATATTCCGCCTGCTGGGCACCTACACAGTCCGCGCCGAGCACCACTCCAGCCAAGGACGGGCAGACTGCGTGGTGGAGACCCCGAAATACGTCTACATCTTCGAGTTCAAGCTGGACGGCACGGCGGACGAGGCCCTGGCCCAGATTGAGGAGCGGGGCTATGCAAGGCCGTACGGAGCGGACGGACGTCAGGTCATACGCATCGGGGCGTCCTTCTCCTCGGAGACAGGCACCGTCGGGGACTGGAAAACCGTCAGCGACACCCTGGGCGTCTGAGTCTGCCCCTGCACAACGGCATGCACTGCCGCATAGCACCCATGCTGTCACAGATAGAGGTATTTGACCTTCGGCAGCATCCATCTTACCGAAAAATATCTTACATTTGCGCAACATTAATCCTACAGAACAACAATATGCGCAGACTTACATTTCTTTCTATCGCAATGCTGGTCTTCTCTGTCACCGGGATACAGCTCCGGGCACAGGAGGCTACACTGGCAGACCGCATCGCTGCCCTGCCCCACGTCAAGGACGTGCAGAAAATGGAAAGCACCAAATTCCCTGAAAAATATCTGGTTATCTTCGAGCAGCCTATCAACCACGAGGACCCGTCAGAAGGCACCTTCACCCAAAGGGTTGTGGTCGGCATAGTACACCCGGACAGCGCGACTGTCGTAGTCACCGAGGGCTACGGAGCACAGTACGCTTTCGTCCCATCCTATCGTGACGAGATATCCACTATCTTCAACACCAACAACATAGTCGTCGAGCACCGCTACTTCCTGGAGTCCACGCCCTACCCCGGAGAGGCTCCCGAAGATGTCAACTGGGACTACATGAACGCTCCCAACGCAGCCGCCGACATTCACGAGGTGGTGACCGCACTCAAAGACATCCTCGATGGAAAATGGATATCCACAGGCATCAGCAAGGGCGGCCAGAACACCATGATATACAGGACGTACTATCCTGACGACGTGGATTTCTCAGTGCCCTACGTAGGCCCGCTCTGCCGTGCCCTGCATGACGGCAGGCATGAGCCGTTCATCGAGACCTACGTTGGTTCTCCAGCCGACAGAGAGGCAGTAAAGAACTTCCAGTCAGAGCTGCTGCTGCGCAAGGAGCATCTGATGCCTGCCTTTGACTCGGTCTGCAATGCCAACAACTACAAGTTCAACGTCCCGACAGACGAGGTCTACGACTTCGGAGTACTGGAGTTCTCGTTCGCTTTCTGGCAGTGGGGCTATCCGGTGGAACAGATACCGGGAAAAGATGCCTCTGACAAGGAAGTGTTCGACTACATGATGGCCATCTGCTCCCCCGAGTACTTCGTAACATGGAGCACCACGTCGCCTTTCTTCGTTCAGGCCGCCAAGGAACTTGGATACTACGGCTACGACATGAAGCCTTTCAAGGAGTATAAGAAGTACTTCAGCATCAAGAACACCAAGAACTACCTCCAGAAGCTCATGCTGCCCCAGGGCGTTGATCTAGAGTTCAGTGACTACCTTTACAACAAGATATCAGCGTTCCTGCTGTCTACCGATGCAAGGATGCTCTTCATATACGGACAGTTCGATCCCTGGTCAGCCGTCATGCCCGCAGACCCTCACAAGGACAACATCAAGTTCTTTGTCCAGCCGGGAGGCAGCCACAGAGCCCGCATCGCCACATTTGACGAAGCTACCCAGAAAGAGATAAAGTCCATCCTGAGCCAGTGGCTGTATGAGTAATCTGCCGCAGTTCAAGGACATAGAGTTAAGCGACAAGGAGTGGGCCGACCCGCTCCTTGCCGTTTCTGACTACCGCGCCACAGAATACTGCTTCACGACCTTGTACATATGGGCCGGCATGTTCGGGACCCGCATCGCCCGGTACCGCGACTGGCTGCTGATACGCTCCGACGGGGATGAGGGCTGCGCCAACTACATCTTCCCCGCCGGCAGTGGAGACGTGCAGGAAGTCCTGCGGATACTGGAGGAAGATGCCGAGGCCATAGGCAGAAAGCCCGTCTTCTGGGCAACAGCCGGCACCAAGGAACTCATAGAGAAGGCTTTCCCCGGGCAGTACGAGCTGACACCGGTGCGCAAGTCCTTCGACTATATCTACGAGACCGACCGGATGATATCCCTCACCGGAAAGAAATACCAGCCCAAACGCAACTTCATCTCCCGCTTCAAGACTCAGAATCCGGACTGGTCCTACGAGCGGATACTGTCCGACAATCCGTCAGAATGCTCCAGCCAGCTGAAAGAATGCCTCGCAATGACGGACGAGTGGTGCGCCCTGAACGGCTGCTTACACAACGAGTCAATGCAGATGGAGGCCTGCGCCGTACGCATAGCCCTGCGGGACTTCGTTGCGCTCGGACTCAAAGGCGGTATCCTGCGCTCCGGCGGACGCATCGTGGCATACACCATCGGCGAGCGGCTCAACTCGGACACCTTCATCGTGCATGTGGAGAAGGCCTTCTCTGACGTCACCGGGGCATACCCGATGATCAACCAGTGCTTCCTGGCTCACGAGGCTTCAGGCCTGAGGTACGTCAACAGGGAGGATGACGCCGGGGACGAGGGACTGCGCAAGGCCAAGCTGTCCTACAATCCGGTACTGATGTTGGAAAAATATTTGGCAGTTCGCAGATAAGTGCTTTTCTTTGTAACCTGTTTTATCCGATTTATCCGAAATGGGTCTATATAAACGAGAGAATTTAGAAAACGGTGCGGAGATCTGCGTCTGGGAAATCTCCGAGGACGAAGACGAGTTGCGCCGCTTGTGCGCCCCTATCCCCAGCGATGAGCTTGAAGATCTTCAGATAACCAGCAGCCCGGTACGGCGTAAGGAAAAACTTGCTGTAAGGGCATTGCTCAACGTGATGTTCCCTGAAAAGCTGTATCTGGGCCACCACGACAACGGCAAGCCCTACCTGCAGAACTGCGCCGTGGAGATAAGCATCTCGCACTGCGCCCGTTTTGTAGCCATCATCGCCCATCCCGAAGAAAGTGTCGGCATCGACATCGAGAGTCTGGACAGGGATTTCTCGGCGGTGGAGCGCAAGGCCCTGTCCGAAGACGAGAAAGACGACCTCTCGGACCACAACACCAACCAGCAGCTGGCCATCTACTGGTGCGCCAAGGAGGCCATCTTCAAGAGGATGTCGCGCAACGGCGTTGACTTCGCCCGGCAAATAGAGGTGGAGCGTTTCACTCCACATGACGAGGGAGAGCTGGAGGCCACCTTCATCCATAAAGACGGAGAGGAAGAAACTTTCGAACTCAACTACGAGGTCTTCGACGGTCACGTCATGGTCTGGCTGGTAGGTTAGGTCTTTATCAGCGACAGCCCTGTATTTTCAGTTTTTTTGTAAGTTTGCCGTATGACTTCACATGGCATATACCGTCTGACAATACTTACAGCCGTAATGCTGACCATACTGGTGACAGCACTCTCCTGCTCCGGCAGAAGGGACACGCAGGTGCCTCAGGCTCTGGCCGCAGCCGACTCACTGATGTCAACTGAGCCGCAGGCCGCGCTGGATACCCTGATGACCATCGACAGCTCCGATGCCGAGAAACTGCCGCGTGCCGACAAGGCTTTCTACACCCTGCTGCGTACTGAAGCAGAGTACAAATGCTGGCTGCCTGTGGCCGAAAATACCGCCATAGCCGAGGCTGCGGACTACTACCGCCGAAAAGGCCCGGAAGACAGGCTGGCAAGGGCACTCGTCATGCAGGGTGCCGTCCTCTCCGAACGCGGCGATGCCGAAAGTGCCATGCTCGCCTACAAGGAGGCTGAGCCCCTGCTCGAGCGCTCCGGTGACCTCGAACAGCTCGGCCTCCTCCACACCCGCATAGCCGAACTCTACCAGTATACCATGGTCAATATACCCGAAAGCATATCAAGACTGAAGTCAGCACTGTCCTGCTTTCAAAAGGCACATGACGACACCAGAGCCACCACTGCAATGCTTTCCCTGGCAAATCTATACATGATGGCTGACTCTTCCGAAACGGCATACAACTTCCTTATAAAGGGACTGGAGACCGCAGAACTATCAGGAGATACCCTGTCCATACTGGACGGCCGCCTTTCCCTGGCCGGCTATTATTTTCACGGAGACCGTGCCGACTACCTGAAATGCCGACGTACAGCTCTGTCAGCCGTCCGCATAATCGATGTATCCGATAATGACTACATCAGAACCACATTCAGCAACAGACTTTTTAATCTCATTGCGAAATCCTATGCCATGACAGGGCATACTGACTCCGCTGCATACTACCTCAACAAGATAAGCGGTGGGGACAGACGGACGGCAATACTCAGGCTATCCATAAAAGGCCTGATTGCCAGCCAAAAAAGAGACTCCGTCAACGCACTGAAATATAAAATGGCAGCGGACAGTCTCTACTACAGCGAAAAAATATCAGGCTACCAGGAGGACTTGCAGCTTCTGGAGAAATCAAGTGAGAACGCACTGCTCAGAATACAGCTGGAAAATACAAAGCGCAGACATACAATTGATGTCCTCGTAATAATCATAGTCATACTGTCAGCTGCTATCCTGGGACTAGCCACATACGGTACCGTCAAAAAAACACGCAGCCGCCTTGAACAGAGTCTTGAGCTTATCCGGCTTCTGGAGGAGAACAGCAGGAAGAAAGAGTCCGAGCTCTCAGAGGAACTTAAAAGGCATCTGGACAAATACGCTTCTTTAAAAGCCGGATGGACGGACATGCACGACAGCCTCCTCAACATGGAGAATCTCATCCTTGACACATACTACCGCTACGGCTCGACAAGCACACTTGCTGCCAGAATAAAGGATATTATCGACAGCCATTTCCCTGAAAAACAGACATATGAAAAGATAAATACCTTTCTGAACCTCTCATATCCGGGATTCATGGATTCTTTCAGTGCGGAACATACCTCATTAACAGACAAGAATTTATATCTCGTAGCACTCATCGCCTGCGGATTCTCCACAGGTGCCATCTGCGCTCTGCTAAGATGCAGCGAGAATACCCTCTACGTCACAAAGACACGCATCGCCAAAAAGCTCGGATTGACAACAGGCCTTACTTCCTACATCGCAGGATACATTGAGACTTATCATCACAGACAAGGACAGGCACACCTGCCTCAATAACTGATTGATTATACCTCCATTGCAATCTTCTGAAACCAAACGCACAGATGTTAAGACATTAGCATCTTGAAACATCTGATCACAAGCACGTTACAAAATCTATGTAAAGTCTGTTTTTTTGGAGATTCCCTACAACCGACATAACTTTGTTGCCGTCACAAATAAATTAAAACAGATGAAAAAACTCTTATCAGTTATTATTACTCTGTCTGCGTCATGTTTCATGGGAATATGCCAAAATTATATTGAAATTGACCTTACAGGGAAACACATCCACACCCGAAGCCTTACGGACGCTCCCGAAGCATCCATCAGCAACGACATTCTCACCGTCTCCTTCGACGGCTCGGGCATGTACTCCCTCTACATAGAGGACAGCTTCGGTGTCACCGTTTACTCCTCCGCCCTGCCCGCAAACGGCATGGAGTACGACTACGACCTCTCCGGCATCGGAGAAGGACTCTTCCGCCTCGTCATCTCCGGACCATCCGATGACTACGAAGGTTATTTCTCTATCCATTAAATTTAATTCCAAAATCTAACTCAACTATCATGAAAAAATCTAATCTACTATTGGTATTATTGCTGTATCTGGCAATAACCTCTTGCGCAAGACTTGACACTCCTGTAGTACCCGAAGACTCTGCGATACCTCCGATGACTTCCACATTCGTGACAGAAGAAATGGCAATCTCTGAAGTTGAGGAGTTCTTGAAAAACTTTGATCCCGGGACAAAAAGCGGCAGTAGAACTATTGCCGAAATCTATCCATCCGGATCCATGCCCGCGACCCGTTCTGAGTCAGATTCATCAGGCGTTGAGATGACCGAGCCGTTTGTCTATATCGTGAATTTCACCAATGACGAGGGTTTCGCCATTGTTTCAGGTGACACAAGAATGTCTCCAATCCTTGCCATCACCGACCACGGCAATCTGGAGCAGGGAGAAGTCATCGATGATCCGGGAACTATTGCCATGCTGGCCAATATAGATGTGGATTACAGGATGGCAGTTGGCTTGCCTGTAGAGAACCCTGATGGAGGACTTGACTATCCCATAGGTATTACGAACAACGGCGTTTATGTATATCCTGGAGGTGGGGAGACCTACGGAGGCAATAATCAGACTATAAAAGACAACTTTATTACCATCGGAGGTGGGAACCCTCTTCCTGACATAACATATTCTTACAGTGAGTGGAAAGATTATACTAAAAGAGGAGAACTGGTAGGATGCGAGTGGGGACAAAGTATTGATCCATACAACCGATTCACTTATACCAGCGATGGAAAGAAAACCCACGCCGGCTGTGTAGCTACTGCGGTCGCGCAGATTATGTACTACTGGGGAAAGGATTTCAGTATGGACGGATATACCTTTGACTGGGACCTGATGCATAAACACATTGCCTCGTACAACAGATATGAGTCCGCATACGACATGATCGGTGAGCTTTTCCTGAAACTGGGATTGCCGAAGAACCTGGACATGGACTACAGGGATGACGGAAGCTATGCATATGACAAGAATGTCCCCAGGACGTTTGTCAACTGCGGATATGCCAGCGGAGGCAATAATGAAAGCTATAACTATGACCGCCTGTATAACAAGATATCAGCAGGTCCGGCCTACATTTCCGGTTGTTCAAAGAAAACTGTAAAGAAATTTCTGGGTATAACCGTCAAGACCACATATTCAGGTGGACACGCATGGGTAATTGACCAGGTACTGACCCAGAGCAGAACGAAATTTACCTATACTGACGGCATTCTTACTGACACTGCAACACAGTACCGCCACCTTGTTCACTGCAACTTCGGATGGGACAGCAATAATTCCAGCAACGGATACTACTTCTCGGCACAGTTCGACACAAACAAGGGGCCGGTTACACGAGCCGATGAAACCGGCAGCATGTCAAACAGTCAGGCTGACCACTATTACCAGTACAAACTGAACATGAATATCAATATAAGCCCTAGGTAAGATGCAGCGTTTTCGGGCTTTTCTGCATCTTATAAGAAGTATCTGATAATTTAACCCATTAAAATACTGAGTAATATGAAAAAATCACATCTTTTAATCTGCGGGCTTGCCGCTGCCGTCGGAACGATTTCCTGCGAGGAGGAAAGGCCTTTGGGTGAAGGAATCTATACCACGCACTTCATACAAGGAGTGACTTTTGCCGATGCACTGGAATGCCGTACCGTAGAGGACGAGGGGGTAATATACCTCAACCTCACCGGAACAGGCCTAGGCAAGGAAACAGCTGATGACTTCTATGCAGAGATTGGAGATACGGCCTATAACAGGTACGTTGCTCAGGTGCCGCTCACCGCTGTATTCGTCAACCGTTTCACATCCGTTGACATCACCAGTTCGGAGCAGTTTCTGGACATCCCGGCAGGGGAATCCATCGCACCCTACATCATCTTCCGCAGCGCAACGGCCATGCCCTACATTGAAAGTCTGTACACCGTAGGCGGTTTCTGGTCGGAGATGATACTGGATGAGTTCATGATCGGCATGGGCATGATGGACGGATACGACGGGCCGGGATACGAATGGTACCCCGAGTTTCAACGCAACTGCTTCCATCCAGTGGTCAAGCCACTCTCTGAACTGACCCAGGACGACCTGTTCTTACTATGGGTGGGATATCCCGGCTCCTCGCTCAGATTCACTGACATTCCCGAGATAAAGAGCCACACGTTCACCATCACGATGACTGACTCAGAGGGCAGCGTACTCACCTACTCCGTTCCGTTCACTTTCCCGGAGCAGTAGGATACTGCTCCTGACTGCACACGAAGCTGCAGCAAGGGACAACTTCAAAGCACCGTTATCACTGACAACCAAAGACTTAACACCATAAAAAGGTGCCCTGTCGGTCTTTCAAACGTCAACAGGGCACCTTTTTATTTCGCAACATCCTGGATATAAGCACTTTTATCAAGTTACACGTTCCCTAGACATCACGGTAAACATATTGTATCCGCCGCCCGTATTGCCGGCAGGCAGTGCTCTTCATCAGGCCGGTGCCTCTCCTGCACACTGCTGAGATATAGGGCTGAAGCGACTGAAAAATCACTGCAACAGTTCGTTTCTAGGAGTTATTTTGTATATTCGCAGGATTAACCCATATTATCGAATTTATGGCAGAGAATACTGTTAAGACTCCGTGGTATCCTTATACCGAAGGAGTCCCCGTTCATCTGGAGTACTTCAAAGGCTCCATGTTCGACATGGTGGCTTCTGTGGCAGCCAGATACCCCAACTACGTAGCGTTTGACTTCATGGGCAAGTCCACGACCTACGCAAAGATGATCAAGAAGATAGAACAGTGTGCCCAGGCATTGAAGACCATAGGCATCCGCAAAGGAGACTGCGTGACCATCGCCATGCCCAACTGCCCTCAGGCCATCTACATGTTCTACGCCATCAACCTCATCGGCGGCATCGCAAGCATGGTTCACCCGCTTTCGAGCGAGAAGGAGATCGAGTTCTACCTCAATGAGTCCAACAGTATCACGGTCATCACTCTCGATCAGTTCTACGGCAAGATAGAGGCGATACGCAAGAACACCGGCATCGTCAACGTCATCCTCGCCCGCATCAAGGACGAGCTGGCCCAGCCGCTGAAGACAGGTTACATGATTACCGAGGGCTACAAGATCGCCAAGATACCCGATGACGCCCCGGTTATCCGCTGGAAAGACTTCATGAAGCTCTCCAAATGCTGCTTCTACAACTATAAGATAGAAAGGGACGACAACGACCCCGCCGTAATCCTCTACTCCGGAGGCACCACCGGCACTACCAAAGGCATAATGCTCACCAACCGCAACTTCAACGCGCTGGCCGAGCAGGTAATAGCCACCAATCCGATGTTCAAGCCCGGCGACAAGATGCTGGCCGCCATGCCTGTCTTCCACGGCTTCGGACTCGGCGTCTGCATACATACGATGCTGGCAAAGGGCGGAAGATGCGTCCTCGTGCCCCGTTTTACCCCCAAGAGCTACTCCAAGCTCATAACCAAAAACAAATGCAACTTCATCGCCGGTGTGCCGACTCTCTACGAGGCCATGCTGCGCCTGCCCAATATGGAGAAGGCCGACTTCTCCCACCTCAAGGGCGTGTTCTCAGGCGGAGACTCCCTGTCCATTGAGCTCAAGAAGAAGATGGACAAGTTCCTCGCCGACCACAAGGCCACCATCAAGGTGCGCGAGGGCTACGGCACCACCGAGTGCGTCACAGCCTGCTGTCTGACTCCGGTCAAGCTGCAGAAAGAGGGCAGCATCGGCATTCCATTCCCCGACACGTATTTCAAGATTGTCAAGCCGGACACCGAGGAGGAACTGCCTTATGGAGAGGAAGGCGAGATCGTGCTCTCCGGCCCCACAGTAATGCTCGGCTACTACAACAAGCCTGAGGAGACCGCCAAGACCCTGCGCAGACATGCCGATGGACTGACCTGGCTCTATACCGGCGACCTCGGCTGCATGGACGACCAGGGCTTCGTCTACTTCCGGGGCCGTATCAAGAGAATGATCGTCACTTCAGGCTACAACGTCTATCCGGCTCAGCTCGAAAACATCCTCGATGCCCACGAGAAGGTGCAGATGAGCTGCATCATCGGCGTACCCGACCCCTACAAGATGCAGAAGGTAAAGGCCTTCGTCATGCTCCGTCCCGGTTATGAGCCCACACAGGAGACCAAGGACGAGCTGCTGGCCTACTGCCGCAAGTACATTGCCAAATACGCCATGCCCTATGACATCGAATTCCGCAACGAGCTGCCTAAGACCCTTGTCGGCAAGGTAGCCTACCGCGTACTCGAAGAGGAGGAGGCAAGGAAAACTCAGGCTGCTGACAAAAAGTAAACTGAATGAAGTCAGGCAGTTCAAAGATTACAAAAGGCGTGGGCTTCCAGCGCGGAGTCTACGCCTTTTGCCGTACATTCGTGGGCCCTTTCGTCAATATCATCCTGCACATCAGGTATAAACCGTGCAAGGTGCGCAGCCGGACATTCCTGTGCCTGGGCAACCACACCCAGAACCTCGACCCCGCCCTGATGGTCATCGGCACACGGAGGCACATGCGTTTCGTGGCCAATGCCTCCCTGACCCGCGGCATAGCCGGATTCTTCCTCAACCCGCTGTTCGGCATAATTCCCAGAGAGAAAGGCGCCAAGGGAGATGCCGCCATTGCCTTGATAGAAGCCAATCTCCGGGCTGGCGTATCCGTCGGAATGTTTCCCGAGGGCAACCGCAGCTGGGACGGCGAGACCGAGTTCATCTCGCCCCGTACCGCCGCCCTGGTCAAGGATACGGGCGTGGCCCTGCTGACCTACCGTCTGACAGGAGGCTACCTGCTGCGCCCGCGATGGGCCGAGCACAAGCGCAAAGGCCCGATGTACGGAGAACTGGTTCATGAATACACCCCTGAAGAACTCGCCGGAATGACCGTTGACGAGGTCTATGCGGCCATCTGCCGGGACCTGCATGTCAATGCCTACGAGATTCAGGCCGCCAGTGGGGCATTGTACCGCGGGAAGGCCCTGGCGGAAGGACTGCAATATGCTGCCTATCTCTGCCCGCACTGCCTGCGCTTCGGTACGATACAGACCTCGGGAGACAATATCACCTGCGACTGCGGACTTTCCAGCCGTTTGCTTGAGACCGGATGGTTTGAGAAGGGTGAGAATATGCCCTTTGATAATTTCTCCCAGTGGAACCGCTTCCAAAAGCGCTGGGTACACGAGAACTGCGGGACTCTACGGCAGCATACGGAGGAGCCGATAGTCTGCGACAATGACTGCTTCAAACTCACGTTGAAAAAGGACGGAGTCTTCACCCACTTGTCGGACAATGCCTCTGTGGCCATGTACGGCGACCGGTTGGAGATATTCTACGGCGATCAGAAGATAGTCTACAGTATCGGTGAAATAACCGGCTACGGCACTTTCCTGTCGCGTTCCATGTATTTCAACTGCGGCCCGTCCGTCCGATATCAGCTCATCGCCACAAAACCTGTCTCCACCCTGAAATACTACGCCCTCTGGCGCGGTCTCTCCGGCCGGGAATACCTGTAGCTCCCATAAAAATACCGGCCTGGAATTTCTTCCAGACCGGCAGGTGACTGTGTGTTCATCAATACAATCACACAAGATTTATGGAGACAGATTATCCGGACCTGTCACAGGCGCAGATATCGTTTTACATGT